>OEIU01000055.1_pt1 | contig 103613 bp, 97 predicted proteins | sample 1539221 | NCBI WGS metagenome assembly OEIU01 (sample SAMN03792071, study PRJEB22550) | activated sludge metagenome | feature: wastewater treatment plant; material: activated sludge; isolation source: Wastewater treatment plant of a petroleum refinery complex | place: Argentina: Zarate | collected... | reverse complement strand
AGTTTGCTGGCGCTCCCTAGGGGAATCGAACCCCTGTTTCAGCCTTGAGAGGGCCAAGTCCGATCCGTTTGATGATCATCGCAAAACGAATTCGGTGAGAAAAAACTTTTGTTCAACCTCGAGGCGGTCGAACTCCTAATTCCGAGATCCGCAGGAAGCCAGCGCAGCAAAGATCGTAAACCGCCACGCGAGCCGTGATCTGGCGTGAGTTGCGGCGCTCGCCGTCGACCTGCGATCACAATTGAGTCATCGCTTCCCGTCCGCCTTTGCCGATTTTACGCTGCGACTTTCGTCCTGTCGCTTCCACGGCGCTTCCACGAGCGAAATTTTCAGCCAATTTGCGAGCAGCAAAAAGCCCTCGAAAACATTTCGTTCTCAAGGGCTTAAGACTTGGTTGCGGGGATAGGATTTGAACCTATGACCTTCAGGTTATGAGCCTGACGAGATGTTCGTCGCTAATACCTGTCTCGGTATAGTCGACCGGTTCGTAGCCGCCAACCTTGCGATTCGTCCGATTTGTACGCCACAGCTACCCAGCAGCCTTACCCGCGCTCTAGATTTCTTTCTTGCTGGAGACGTCCACGGTCTTATTGCCTCAGACCGATCATGGTTCGGGGCCAAGGCATGAGCGGCAAGGACGAAAAGACTCGGATCGAGGCATTAGGGTCGCCAGGTAATCGGAACACGCCACGTGCCACGAAGCGCCATCGCAAGAACCGTGGCATGCCGCCGCCCGCGTCATTCGATATCGATACGCTGCCGGACAGCTCTAATTTGACGGCATTAGAGGCGGCCGCGGTCATCCGGCGCACGCCCGGAGCGCTGGAGCAGTGGCGGCGCGATCCGAACCACCCGCTGAAATGGCGCTACGTCGATGGCCGCCCGCTCTATCGTGTCGATGCGGTGCGCAGCTATCTGGCCGGATGCGACGAGGCAACTAAGCGCCCCCAGCCGCATAATGCTCGCGGAGTCGGCCGAGCAGCTCGGCCTTGATGGGATCGAGCGGATTCGTCCGCTGCAGGCGTACGACCTTGCCGACCCGTTTCGCGCCGACCAACTCCGCGATGTAGTCATGAGCCGCTTCGAACGCCATCTTGCGGATGATCCACTGTTCGTCGTGATTGTAGACCTGATCGATTCCGCGCGGCTTTTGCCCGACACACAGCCGCTGGATTTCGTTGTCGTAACCGCAGCGTGACATGACGGTGCGCAAGCTGCGTCTTAAATCATGCATGGTGAACTTGGCGACATCTGCTTCCTTGATCAGACGGTTGACCATCTTGGTGAAGCCCGACATCTGGCCACCGGTCTTCGGTGACGGGAAGACATAGTCGGATGTGGCGCGCTGGAAATGTTTCGCAGCCGCGAGCACCTCGTCAACGAGGTGGGTGCGTGGCACGTCGTGGTGCAGGCCCATCTTGGTCCATACCGCATCAAAGGTGATGCGGTCATCCATGATGTGCTTTCGCCACTCGATCATGGTTGGCTCGCTGCGGCGCGGGCCACCGAGTAGGCACATGCGTGCCAATTGCCCAAAAGCACCGAGCTTGCCGGATGCGTGCCAGACCTTGATGATCTCCTCATCGATCAGCGCGCGGCCCTTCGTTCGGCGCCCGACCCTCTGCGCGCGGGTTTCCTTGGGCGAGCGATAGCCGGCGAGCACGTTGTGCTCCACGTAACCTTCGCCGACACACCATTCGAGGAGTGTGTGCGTATGCTTGCGTAAGTCCTTGGCTGCGCCACGCTTACCGGTCTTGGCGATCCTGTCCACCGCCGCCATGATTTGCCGTCGCGTCAGCTCGCCGATGGCGAGATCGAAATGATCCTTGAGACCGCGTCGCAGCGCCGACATTGCCGGTTTCCAATTGACGACCTGGCGTCCGGTCAGGGACGTTTCGTAGGGACCGTCTTCAATGATCAGGCTCGCGAACGTGGTGCCCTGCTTCTCGGCCAGCTGTTCCCGCTTTGCCTCGCGTTTGGCGTCGTTCGGATCGACCCCAATGACCACCTCGCCGGCAGCGACGGTGGCGGCCTTGCGCGCAGCCTTCTCGTTGAACTTCGGCCATGCGCCCAGCGTTTTGCGTTGCGTGCCTCTCGTGCCAGGCTTGGTGAACAGGAATACCCAAGTCCGCCCACCAGTCGCGCGCATCCTGATGGCAAGCCCTGGCTGCTCTGTGTCGTGCAGATAGTGCTGCGATTTACCTTGCGGCAGCGTGGCTGCACGGATCGCCGCGTCAGTGAGCCTCAAGTAGCTCGTCGTCACTTCAGCTCTGAGACCCTTCTCGCTATTTTCCATTGCTTGTGCCCTCACTTCTTGTGCCCTGGGACACGTCGAGGGAGACCCAAGAAACGGATCACAAACCGTTCCCTCCACGTTCCCAGCTCTATTGTGCCCCACGGGAAAATTCACGAAGGGCACAGCGCGGGCATACAAAACTTAGCAAGTCCAGCTATGGCTCACTATGGGCCGCTATGGCCACAAATCCCTGCGCTGCAAGGACTTTTACAACTTTACTATGGCTGGATTTGGTCGGCTGAGGTCTACGGATTGTGGTTCACACGGGAGAGGTCCAAGGTTCGATCCCTTGTGCGTCCACCATCTAAGCCACCGAAATCTCTGATAAACTTAAGCTCGCTCTGGCACACCAGAGCGCGCCGAGCCCTTTGAAGAGCGGAACAGGGTAGGAATATCCGTGCAAAATCCGTGCATGGTGCTCTCGATGCGTTCGCGCGCTTGGGGATCGTGATTTGTAATCCATGGACTATATTTCGCTTGCGGAACTGTAATCCATAGATTACACATGATCCGTGATCGAAGTTCGCGAAACACCTGAGTTCACCCGCTGGCTGGCTGCACTGAAAGATCAGCGTGCCGTCCTTCACATCGTTCGCCGGATCAGCCGTGTGGCTGCCGGCAACACCGGAGATGCGAAGTCAGTCGGCGGGCCGGTATCGGAGCTTCGGATCGACTATGGCCCCGGATACCGTGTCTACTTCACCCGTCGCGGACAGGCCCTTGTTATCCTGCTCTGCGGTGGCGACAAGCGCACTCAGAGCCGGGACATCAGGAAGGCAACGGAGATCGCGGAGAAATTGGAGGACTAGGATGAAAGTCAGCAAACTTAAAAAATTCGACGCCGCCGAGCACCTTCGCACCCCGAAAGCTCGCGCGGAGTATCTGAGTCTCGTTCTCGCTGACGGCGACCCTGCCGAGGTCCGTGACGCCCTCAATGTTGTTGCCCGAGCGCAGGGTATGAGCGAGGTCGCGAAAGCTGCCGGGGTGACCAGAGAGGGTCTTTATAAGACGCTCGGAGCGGGCGGCAACCCGGAGTTCGCGACTGTCATGCGAGTCATCGGAGCTATGGGAATCCGCCTTTCGGCGCAGGCGGCGGATGCAAAGCGGAAGAAGCGCGCCGTGGCGTGAAGAAACTTTCCGCCGCCACGACGACGGGGGGAGGCACTGCGGGCTCTAAATTTCCTTCCGCTTCCCGCGACACTAAAGGAGGCAGAGCGCGTCGCGGGCGAGAAAGCCTTAGAGGCGTGGCGTCTTCGCCGGGCCGCGTAGGACGTGCGGTCACCAATCGAGGCTCTATAAATTGTCCTGAAAAAAAGCAGCGACCGAAGCATTCAGCCGAACATGAAACTGCTCGCGGTCGAACCCCGGCGGGTCCTTACAGATAACAGGCTCCTCGTCGGCAACACCGGCAGGGCAAACTCTGATAAATGAGAAGTGCTGCGAGTTGTCGATTTTATTGAGAGTGTGTGGCGACTTAAGCGCTGCATTGATTGCCTCAACAGCCTTGGGGTCGACACCGTCAAATCCTGTCTCGGAGGCCCAAAGCTGCACAGGGACCGTGACGTCGGAGAAGCTCTCAGCGGTGAAAAAGATAGTCATAGGATCGAGTATCGCCGCAGCCTTAATCCGACCGTCATGCATCATCGGTAACTTGGAGAATTGCGGCCCATGCAGTTCACCACAAATCTTATCCGACCGCCCTTCGCACATCGGCAGTCCGGCCACAAAATTAGGCCTTGCCCCAACGTTTACGAGCCCAGTGTAACCACCACGTGAAAACCCAAAGATGCCGATCCTGTTGGAGTCAATCGTCGCCGACCACGGTTCTGCTGTGATCATGTGATCGATCACCCGCGAAACATCTTTTGGGCGCTGAAGGTAGATCGAAAGTTCTCCGATACGGCTTTTGTCGGAGGCCGTATCGACGGGATGATTGAGCGACGCTACGACAAAGCCCTTATCTGCCAAATACTCAGCGGTGTCACTGTTGCCGACGAATGAGCCGCCCCTTCCATGCGTCATGACGACCAGCGGCAACTTGTGCCCACGGACCGTGCCGTCCTTCGCCCCCCTCAAAATGAATGCGCCGAATTTGATCGGCGAAGGCAGATCGTCGCTAGGATACCACACGACAACCTTGATCGCAGGGCCGTTGCTGTCGGCCAGAACATCGACCATCTTGAACCCGGCCGCTGTTGCGGATCCGGTTAGAACGAGGGCGGCGGAAAGACAGATGAACCGGATTGTTTGCATGTCGCCGCCTTACAAGTGTTTGCGAGGCAGTTTATTGAATCTGCGCGCAGATGGCCAGAAATGGCTGACGTGCAAACGACGTGAGCGCGAAGATTAAGCCTCGACAAGGCATTGATCCATCTAACAAATAAAGATTGACCCGCAACCTTCACACGGGAGAGGTCCAAGGTTCGATCCCTTGTGCGTCCACCACTCCGAATTCCTGTTGGTCCGAATGCCGGCCGCCGGCTTGCTGGCGCGTTGTAAAGCCCCGGGGCGTCGCCGCGAACACTCGCCGGTTGTTGCCAACAGCATCTTATGACACCATCCGCCTTTCGAATTGTGACTTCTGGATATCTATGCCACGTCGGAAATATGCTTGGGAGAAGCTGTCGGATGAGCAGCTGCTCGCGCAACGCCTCAGCAGTCTAAGGGTCACGGTCGAGGGCACCTGGCTCGAGGAGTGTGTCAGCACCCTGCATGAGGAACTGAAGGAGCGGGGCATCCGGCTGCGGCCACACACCTGGATTTCGAGCGAATGGTTCAGTCCGGCAGATGTACCCGGCATCGCCATTCCATTCTATCTCGCCCACCCCCGCCTGATGAAGCTCGAGAAGAAGATGATGCTCGACGTCGAGGGCGGCACCTGGTCCGAATGCATGGCCATTCTCCGTCACGAGGCAGGCCATGCCTTGCAGCACGGCTACCAGCTGCAACGCCGCCGCCGCTGGCAGCAATTGTTCGGCCCGTCTTCGAAGCACTACCCGCGCTACTACCGGCCCAATCCGGCCAGCCGGCGTTATGTGCAGCATCTCCGGCTGTGGTACGCGCAAAGCCATCCGGACGAGGATTTCGCCGAGACCTTCGCGGTGTGGCTGCGGCCGCGATCGAACTGGCGAACGCGCTATGCGGGCTGGCCGGCGCTGAAGAAGCTCGAATATGTCGACGAGCTGATGGACGAAATTGCAGGGACGCGACCGCTGGTCACGACGCGGGAGCGTATCGATCCGCTATCCAGGCTCGGCCAGACGCTTGGCGATCATTACGAGAAGAAGCAGGCGTTCTACGCCTTCACGCCGCCCAAGACCTACGACCGCGATCTCCTCCGGCTGTTTTCCGCGGACCCACGGCATCGCCGTGACCAGCCGGCCTCGACCTTCATCCGGCGGCACCGCGCCCAGATCAGGCAACAGGTTGCGCGGTGGACGGGCGAGAACCAGCTGACGCTCGATGCCGTGCTCGACGACATGATGTCGCGCTGCCGTGAACTCAATCTGCGCGCTCCCGGCTCGGAACGGAAGCTGGTGATCAACTTCACCATCCTGTTGACGGCCAAGACCATGCATGCACTGTTTGGTCCGTCACGCCGCAAATGGATCGCGCTATGAGACGCCTGCGTGTTCTCGTGCTCATGCATCCGGACTTCGTGCCGCCGGACTCGACCGAAGGATACACGGCGCGGCAGATCAACGAATGGAAAACGGAATTCGACGTCGTCAGCACCTTGCGCGCGGCCGGCCATGATGTGCGTCCGCTCGGCGTGCAGGAGGAAATCAAGCCGGTGCGCGACGAGACCGAAGGTTTCAAGCCGCACGTGGTCTTCAACCTGCTCGAGCAGTTTCACCATGAAGCTTTCTATGATCAGCACATCCCGAGTTATCTCGAGCTGATGAAAATTCCGTACACCGGATGCAACCCGCGCGGCCTGATCCTGGCGCGCGGCAAGGATCTGTCCAAGACGCTGGTGCAACACCGCCGCATCCCGGTGCCGGCCTTCGCCGTGTTTCCGATGCGCCGCAAGGTCAAGCGGCCGGCGCGCCTTGCGCTGCCGCTGATCGTCAAGAGCCTGAACGAGGATGGATCGGTGGGGATCTCGCAGGCATCGATCGTCGACACGGACGAGAAGCTTGCAGAGCGCGTCGAGTTCATCCACGACCGCGTCGGCACCGCCGCGATCGCCGAGCAGTATATCGAGGGACGCGAGCTCTATGTCGGCGTGCTCGGCAACAACCGGCTGCGAGCCCTGCCGGTCTGGGAATTGAAATTCGGCAGCATGGGCGGCCAGCCGGCACGGCACATTGCGACCGAGAAGGCAAAACACGATCCCAGCTATCAGGAACGCGTTGGAATCGTGGATGGGCCGGCCGAGGATCTCGGGCCGGAGCTCTCGCTCCGCATTCAGCGAATAGCGAAACGCATCTACCGGACACTGGGGCTCGATGGATACGCGCGCATCGACTTTCGTCTCTCGCCCGACGGCACTCCCTATTTCATTGAAGCCAATCCCAACCCGGAAATCGCGAAAAGCCAGGAGTTCGCGACAGCGGCCCGGCATGACGGAATTGATTACCCGGAGCTGCTGCGCCGCATTGTGACCCTCGGAATAAGCCGGGCAAAGGCGGGCGTATCCGTGGGCTAAATTAGAACAGACCGGCTCGCAACTCGCGTTCGGCATGAGGCCCACGCCAAACGATTGAACGCCGGAAACGATGACCCTTCACGAGATCGTCTCAACGGGGATTTGGCTTCAGACACCGAACACCCAGATCGCGACGATCGTAGCCAGCGTCGCCAGCCCGCTGATGGTCCATCCGGTTGCGTAGGAAATCTGGTCGTCGCTGGCGCCGCGCATCGCGTGGTCGCCGGTGGTGCTTGCTGACCGCCACTGCATGGCCTTGCTCCAGAAAGCCTGCCCGCAGTGATAACGTCGATCTGGATCACCGGTTCCGCCCGATATGGCGGCCGTCGGAAGCGGCGCGCCAATCAGGCTCAGGCGTAGGCGAGCCGGCGTGCGTCGGAGCGCGCGACGTCGTCCTCGTCGCCGACGATGATGGTGACCTTCCAGCCCTCGCTGGCCCAGACCCGCGCCTTGGCGACCGCCACCAGCATGCTGCTGCGGTCCATCTTGACGGTCTCGTCCTGGCGCTCCGCCACGATTCTGTACGCCATCACAAAATCCCCCTACGCACGGTGAACTTCGGAAGATTTTCGGCTACCGCTTTGGCCGCATTGGGCCGACAATCTGGCCAATCGGGGGCATTGTTCCCGGCCATGGAGACAATTTCGGGCGCTATTTGCCGGCTTTTCGCACCGAAAGCGCCGGTTTGGTGACGCCATCGAGGCCGGAAAGCATCAGGACGGTCAACAGGGCGTTCTGCGGGCCGGTCATCTGATATCCCCGCTTGCAGGTTTTCATCCCGCGCTCAGGCCTGCATCCTTCAGGCGGCTAGCGAACCAGAGGGACAGCGCGTGGTCGAACACGCCGCTGGTATAGACTTCCGACATCGTGACCTGCGTCTTGCCCAGTGTCAGCAGCACGCCGATCCAGTAGGCGAACCACAGATGCGGATCGGTCAGCGCCTTCAGCTTGTGCCGGTCATGCTCGAGCGGCTGATGGTTGGCCGACTTGCGCACCTCGACCGCCAGCAGATTGTTGGGAATGGCGCGCTGGTGCACCACGATATCGGGGTAGATCGACTTGGCGAGGTGATCGTCGGTCGAGACGATCGAGCCGTGCGGCAGCCGCAGCGTGCGGTCGCCGAGCCGATCGTATTCACAGTCGATCTCCCAGCCCGAAAACGCCTTTTCGAAACACACCGCCAGACGATGCGTCAGCGCGCGCTCGCCGACATCGCGTTCCAGCAGGAAGGTCTCGCGCGCATAGAATTCGTGCAGCGCGGCGACGACCTTGTTCAGCTCGGTCTGCATAGCGCCCTCCCGCGAAGGCGAATATAGCCGCCTTACATCTGGACTTCGATCAGCCGCGGCCCCGGCTCGGCGATGGCTTCCGCCAGCGCCTTGTTGAAGTCGTCGGCATTGGCGACCGCGCGAGCCGGCACGCCCATGCCCTTGGCGAGCGCGACGAAGTCGAGGTCCGGGCGGTCGAGCTTCAGCATGTCCAGTGCGCGCTGCCCGGGCTCGCCGGCGCCGACGCCGTCGAACTCGCCGCGCAGGATCTGGTAGATCTTGTTGGCGAACACGATCGTGACGACGTTGAGGCCCTCGCGGGCCTGCGTCCACAGCGATTGCAGCGTGTACATCGCGCTGCCGTCGCCGACCATGCAGATCACCTTGCGGTCCGGGCATGCGACCGCGGCGCCGGTGGCGACCGGCGTCGAAAAGCCGATCGAGCCGCCCATGTTCTGCAGCCAGTCGTGCGGGGCTGCCGCTGCCGTCGGCGGAAAGAAGCCGCGGCCGGTGGTGACGGACTCGTCGACCACGATGGCGTTTTCCGGGATCGCCATCGCGATGGCCTGCGCGATCGAGGCGTGGTTCAGCGCGCCGGTCGGCCTGGCGAGTTCGACCGGCTTCTGCGGCTGCCGGTCGGAGGGCTGCGCATGAAGCGCGCCGGCCAGCGCTTCCAGCGCCGCGACGGAATTTTCCGCGCCCGAAGTCATGCGGTGCACCTCGCACCCCTGCGGCTTCAGCATGCTCGGCTTGTTCGGATAGGCGAAGAAGGCGACGGGATCGTTGGCCTCGACCAATACGATATTCTTGAAATCCTTCAGGATCGGCAGCGCCTGCTCGATCACATACGGGATCCGGTCGACCGAGAAGCGGCCGCGGCCGCGCGCCATGCGCGGATTATAGGTCTGCGCCATCACCTTGCAGCCGGTCTTACCCGCGATCTGGCCCGCCAGAGCCAGCCCATGCTCGGTCAGCGCGCTGCCGGTCATCAGCACCAGTGTCGATGCGCCGCCGTTGCGCAAAATCCTGGCGGCATGGTCGACGGCCTGCGCGGAATAGCTGGCGCGCTGGTTCTCGGCAGTCACCTGCGCGATGCCGTCGGCCTCGTTCCAGGCGGTATCTGCGGGCAGGATCAGGGTGGCGATCTGCGCACTCCTCGCCGCCTCGATCGCGGCGACGCCGTCGGCGGCGACAGATTTCGCATCCGGCGAGGTCCGCACCCAGGCCGACATCGGGCGCGCCAGCCCCTCGATGTCGGAGGTCAGCGGGGCGTTGTAGCCGATGTGGTAGGTGGCGTGCTGGCCGACGATGTTGACGATGCCGGAATTGGCCTTCTTGGCGTTGTGCAGGTTGGCAAGGCCGTTGGCGAGGCCGGGTCCGAGATGCAACAGCGTCGACGCCGGCGTGCCCTTCATGCGGTAGTAGCCGTCGGCCGCGCCCGTCACCACGCCTTCGAACAGGCCGAGCACGCAGCGCATCCCCTCGACCCGGTCCAGTGCGGCGACGAAATGCATCTCCGAGGTGCCGGGATTGGTGAAGCAGACATCCACACCGCCCGCGACCAATGTCCGCACCAGGCTTTCCGCACCGTTCATGGCCTCGTTCCCCTCTGCATGTCGTTTCTGGAGCCGATCACGATCAATCATTGTTCGCATGCCTCGTCAAAGGTCCAGCGGAACAATGCAGCCATCGCGCAGTGCATGTTGTCGTTTTTTAGCCGGCGCGCCGGAAAATGGCTGCGGTCACGGGCTCGTTGCTTGCACGATCGCCGCAATTGTGGCCTGTGTCGTTTCATATTGAGGATTTTTCGCGAGGTAGAACGAATGACCCGGGCTTTTGCTTTGCTGCTTTCGGCGCTCACCATGCTGGCGGGGGCCGGCCAGGCACAGGCCCAGCAGTTCTTTTTTGGTGAAAACTCTCCTGACGTCTTGGGCGGCGGCCCCGGTTTCTTCCGGCCCGGCATGCCCGGCGGATCGAGCCCGATTCCGCGCACCACGGTGTACTTCTCCGGCAACTACGCTCCGGGTACGATTCTCATCAGCACCTCCGAGCGCAGGCTCTATCTCGTGCTTAACAACGGTCAGGCGCTGCGCTACGGCATCGGCGTCGGCCGGGACGGCTTTCGCTGGAGCGGAACCCACCGCATTACCGCGAAGAAGGAATGGCCGAGCTGGACGCCGCCGTCCCAGATGCTGCGGCGCCGGCCGGACCTGCCGCGGCACATGCCCGGCGGCATCGAAAATCCGCTCGGCGCGCGGGCGATGTATCTGGGATCGACGCTGTACCGCATCCACGGCTCCAACGAGCCCGAGACGATCGGACAGGCGGTCTCCTCGGGATGCTTCCGCATGACCAACGAGGACGTGACCGATCTCTACAACCGCGTTCCGGTCGGGACCACCGTTGTCGTGAAGAATTGACGCAGGGAACCGGCGCGCTCCACCGCGCAAGGGCGTGATCGCGCCCTTCAAGCCTTGCACGCGTGCGCCGATTGCTGCAGCGTCGTTTGAATGCGCACGCTTCGCCGATTCCCTGATGCCCGAACGCTCGCGGTCGCCCTCGGCGTCGTCGTGCTCGGCGAAGCCGCCGTGCCGCCCGCGGTCGCCTCCGGCGAGATGGCGTCGATCGCGCAGCGCCAGCGCACCGAGAAGAAGAGCTTCACCGACAGCGAGATCGTCGACGGCTTCCTGAAGATCGCATTCGGCGCCGAATACCATCTCGCCGGCCGCGTCGACCGCATCCGCAAATATGACGGGCCGGTGCGGGTATATGCCGATGGCCCCCGCGCCGACCGCAAGGCGCAGATCGCGAAAATCGTCGGCGACATCGCCGCGCACGTCCAGCACCTCGACATCGCCATGGCGGCGAACCTCGAAGACGCCAATGTGCAGGTCAAGCTGGTGCGCGATCGCGACCTGCAGAAGACCATCGCGACCTTCTACGGCAGCGAACGGGCCCGCGAGATACGCTCCTCGCTCGACCCGCAATGCCTGTCGGGCTTTCGCAAGAACGAGAAGTTCGAGATCGAGCGCTCCGACGTGATCCTCACCGTCGACAATGGCGACTTCGTCTTCTTCGATTGCGCCTATGAGGAACTGCTGCAGTCGCTCGGTCCGATCAACGATACATCGAGCGTGCCCTGGACCATGTTCAACGACAACGTCTCGATGGGCTATTTCGACGTCTACGACCAGTACCTGTTGAACCTGCTCTACGATCCCCGGATCAAGGCCGGCATGAACGTGCAGGAGGTCCAGGGAGTGCTGCCGGACGTGCTGGCCGACGTGCGCGCCTGGGTGCGCAAGGTCAACAACCTGCCGCAGTGACCGGCCGCTCCAGGGCGGCAAATCCCGTGCGCGCGCCTTTGAACCGCCCACCCCCTGAAGCGGGCGGGCTCCCGGCCTGCGAATCCGGGGCGAAACCTGCCCCGGGGGCGCCTTGCGGCTGGCCGCATTTGCCCATTTTCCAACAACAACGCAAAGTTTTGCTGTCGAAACTTTGTGACTTCAGGGAGCAAATCCTGTCTAATGGCGTCATGGGCGCTTTCACCACCTCTTTCCAATGAACGACCTGCCGCGAATCCAGGCCTTGCGCTGTTTCATCACGGTGGCCCGCGAAGGCACGGTCTCGCGCGCCGCTGTCTTGCTGCACCTGACCCAGCCGGCGGTCAGCCTGCAGTTGAAGGGCCTGGAAGAGAGCACCGGGCTGCAACTCTTCAACCGCACGCCGGGCGGCTTCACCCTGACCGAGGCGGGCGCGGCCCTGCTGCCGCTGGCGCACCGGACGGTGGCGGCCTCGGCGGATTTCAGGACGGCGGCTGATTCGCTCCGCGAATCGCACCGCAGCACGCTGCGGGTCGGCACCATCCTCGATCCCGAATCGATCAGGCTCGGCCCGTTCGTGCGCAGCCTCGCCACGTCCTCGAAGAAGACCGAAGTCGTCCTGCGCTACGGCATGAGCGACGACGTGCTGGCGCAGGTCGGCAAGGGCGAGCTTGACGTCGGCTACTATATCGATGCCACGCCGCCCGACTGCCTGGCGTCCGGAGCGTTGTCGGAGCGCACCATCGACGACGGCAGGTTCCTGCTGACAGCGTTGATGCGCTTCGACTACCGCGTGATCGCGCCCGCCGGATGGAGCGACAAGGTATTGGAGAAGGGCTGGGCCGATCTGGCCGAGCTGCCCTGGATCGCGCCCCCGCACGACTCGGCGCAGCGGCGGCTGCTCGACGACATCTACCAGCCGATGCGACTGCAACCGAGGCGCGTCGCCTTCGCCGACCAGGAAGACGCCATGATCGGCCTCGTCGCTTCAGGCAGCGGCCTCAGCCTCGTGCGCGACAGCGTCCTCGACCGCATCCCGCAGCCGCGGGATTTCGTGGTTGCCGACAGGCTGGCCCTGACCTGCGATCTCAGCTTCGCCTGCCTGACGTCGCGGCGTCACGAACCGGTCATCACCCACGCCTTCTCCGCCATGCAGGCGGTATGGGACCTGCAGCCCGGCGAGACGGCGCCCGAGCCGATCGAAGCGGTGCAATCGCGCAAGAGCGCCCGGCGCTAGGGCACGTGCTCATAGGCTTGTCATTTTCCGCCTCGCACCGAAAGCGACCGCGATACTGAGTTGCTGCGAAATGACGCGAAGGGCCAACAGGAGAAGCATTAGGGACTTGCACGGACACGAGGTCCGAAAATTGGTGCGCAAGCTTGCGTCATTTCCACAACGCGGAAAGTAGATCCCATGCTGCCGATAGCACGCTCCAAACATGATGAGCAAATTTTGTTATTTCTTCCAAAGGCGGGTCGAACACAAGGTAAATGGCCCAGATAACGAGGATGAGAAGAACATTTAAGCGAACAATAAACCAGCCGATGGCCTCCGATCCCGTCCGTCGCAAGTTGATCTCTCGGCGGCCGATCTTCCAAGGCTGCTGTGTGGCCTCGACCTGATAAAAAGTTTGTCCGCCGAGATAGTGGAACGTGAGACCAAGCAGAAGCGCTAGCGTCAGAATGTAAATGACGAAAAACCAAGGCTTTGGGTGCTCAAACAGAACGCCTAGTCCACTGGTAAGAACTGCGAAGAAAGTTGGCGCCAAACCAGTCACCTCCACTGCACCGCATACCATTTTGGTGCTCACGTCTTCTAGGGATTGGTAGTTCGCAACAGAGTTAAAGCGGCTAAGATCAGCTTTGACCTTTGGCCGAATATTCCTCTCTGTTAGGGGATTAAAGTGCTCAATGAAGATTGCACAGACGGGAGGCAAACTGGCCAAGATCGCCGTTTCAAACGTCATCTCAGTTTGCTGGGATAGTCATTGAGAAGGGCACGCCGCAGCTGCCAGAACTCCATGCCAAAGTTCCCATGGAGTCTTCGACATCTACGCACTCGATCGGTTCAGCTGTGTGGTTAGGTCCGCCCGTGCGGCGCATTTCCCGAACGAAATCGACCTCGCTCCCACTGGCGATATCGTTCCTGGCTTCGCTCCAGGCATCGCTAACAGTTGCTTGCTCAACAAATTCAAGACGTAGCGTGCTGTTCGGCAATTTTAGGAAGACCTTGGCATTTTGTTTTAGAGTGGAAATATTTTCGACGCGGACCAAATGTTGGGCATTCTTGGTCGACGCCGAAATGTCAGGAAGAGAATTCCCGAGGAGATCGATGACGTCCATGCTGACGAAAAACAATCCGGAAACATTTGCAGATGCAAACCTTTGTGCCGGCACCTTTTCCCCCCAAACAATGTTTGTGAGACTTGCTCTCGCTTACCCTGCGGCGGGGCGCCTTCGTTGAAGCAAGTCCTCAGCGAATTTGTCGAGCAGAATCGAAATAGTGTCCGGACGCATATGCATGGTCATTTCAATCGCGTGCACGACAATCTCACGTACTGGGCCCTCAAAAAGGGTCGGCGGAAAACCAACCCCGATGTTCTCGCCGCCTCGACTGAGTTCGCCCCGGACGTGGCCCGTAACATTGGCCCAAATAATTATTGGTCCGACAAGCGGATTGATGGATAGCACGGCACGAGCCGCTGTAAAGGTGTGGAGGGCGGACGCAGTCTTCGCCGTCCTTTTTGAAGGGGCCGTAAGGAAAGCGCCATGGGTCCCGATAGGAATTTCCTCACGCATGTTTTCGCCGTAGGCGATGAGCCTACCTATTGGACCGGGGTAGCTGAAAGGCGATTGTGCCCCCGACTCGAGCTCGATCACGGCGGACCGAATGATCTGCAACACCTGTGACCGGCTAACCTTACCGGACCAATACACAGTTAGCTGATCGTTTGGATCATGTACGAGTTGGGCACCGAGCTGCGGAGCTTGCCCATCCTTCTCTGCGACAAACCAGCGCTCTTTATTGACTGGATCAGGACTTATCGTCGCCATGTGCCTCTACATCGTCACCATGTGCGCAGTACAGGCTCGATGCCTCCACAACGCGGCCAATGCGCCAGACGCTGAACAACCGTCACAGAACCTAGAACCGAGAACGAAGTCGTACAGTTCCCAATTTTGAGCCTCACGCACCCGTGTAGCACATCGACTTGCCTGCGAGCGCCAATCTGGCGTGCTCGCTTTCCGCTAGCCACGATGAACAAGCATGCCACACAAATCGTTAAAAGGAACAAAAATCAGCTAAATCGCAGCGTTCTTTGCATGCTGTTGCACCGAAGTAACAACCACTGGTTGGGCATCGAATATTTGGAAAATCCACATCTCTACAATGACTTGCTGCGTAACTTCCGACCTCCAGACACTCTCACGGCATCGGTCAGATCCTGGCGCTGCAGATCGATTTCAGCGCCTTCCACTCCTCGGCCGAGAGCAGCGGCGGCCCGCTGGCAGGCCTGTCCTGCCGGCTCATCCGCGCCAGCCGGTCCTCGCTCAGCGGATGAGTGGAGATGATCGAAAGGCCTTTGCCCTCCTTTCCGGTCACCCGCAGCAGCAACTCTCCGGTCGGCTTCGCCGGTCGGCCGAGCCGGTGCATCACGTCAATGGCGAAACTGTCGGCATTGGTCTCGGCCTCGCGCGAATGCGACGAGGTAATCAGCGTGCGCGAGCCGAAGATCAGCGCGCTGGAGCCGGTGATGTCGCCGAACAGCAACCCGATCAGGAACGACGTGCCGCCATTGTGGATCAGCCCGCGCATGCTGTCGCGGTGCTTGAGATGGCCGAGTTCATGGGCCAGCACGCCCGCGACCTCGTCCGGGTTCTCGGCCTTGGCCAGCAACCCGTTGAACAGATAGACCTTGCCGCCCGGCAGCGCGAACGCGTTGGGGATCGAACTCGACAGCACGCCCGATTGCACCGAGGTATCGAGCCCGGCGGATTCGCGGATCGCAGTGACGAGCTTGACGAAGGCCTTCTGCCCGGCCTCGTTGTCGCAAGGCTTGCCGTCGAACATCGTCTTGACCTGGGCGTCGGCGACGTCGCCTAGCCGCCGTTCGAACGCCTCCGGCACCAATGGCGCGAGGCGGTCGGCGATCAGCGGAAGCCCGAACAGCACGACGGCGACGATCGAAGCCGCGGCGCCGAGCGACCAGCCGATGATAGTGGCGATGCCGCGGCGGCCCAGCATGTGATCATCGATGCTGGCGCAGCGCGAGGTCAACTCGGTCGCGAGCGCGGTGTCGCGCACCTCCAGTCGCGCCAGCGCCGGCGCGCCGATCGAACTCAGGCGCAGCACGCCCGCCGGGCCGTCGGCGCGGCGGATATCGGAATAGGCCCACGCGGTGAGCGCCTGTCCGTCCTCGTCGATCTCGAGCTTGTCGGAGAAGCGGAGCGCGACCGTGCGCCGCCGGCTCGACACCCCGTCGAAATAGACGGCCAGCCGGTCCGGCGGTGAATTTGCGGCTTCTGGCGCGGCGCTATCCATCGCAATCACGGCTCCGATCAAAAGCCGCCGACATCGAGACCATCGGCAAAGCCCTCGCCGAGCGCATTGGCCATGTCGCCGCGCGCCGCGACGTTGGCCGCCGCCTCGAGACCGCTGACATTGACCGAGCCAAGCACCCTCACCCAGAGATCGCGCACCAGGTAGACCCGGATCACGATATTCATCGCCAGCGCAAAGGCGAGGTAGCCGACGCCCGCGAGCACCAGCAGTGGGATGCTCCTGGAAAATTCCTGCGACTTGAAAAATTCGCCGAATGCATCGCCGCTCATGCTGGCGACCATCGTCGCCGCCAGTGCCAGATAGACCGAGAAGACCAAACCCAACACGACGATCCAGCCGATCACCTTCCAGTACAACCCGATCAGTGCGCTCTTGGGCAATGACGATTCCAGACGAACACTTCCAAACCGGATGCCCGACAACCACCAGCGCCACTCGATCGCCTTGAAGGCCCCGTAAATGAATGGTGCGACCGGGTAAACAAAAAAAGCGACCGGCGTCAGCAGCCACAGCCACCAGCCGCGCTTGAAGAACTCCCAGCCGCGGCCTTCAAAACTGCCCTGCAGGTCACCGTAATAGGAATGGCGCATCTTGTAGCGTTCGAGCGCGGCCGTGCGCCACGGCAGCGCCAGCCCGAGCGTCACCGCAACCAGCAAGCCCCACAGCGACGCCCTCAGCGCATAGATCCAGCCCGAACCGCTCATCCAGAACCGCACGCCGCGCCACACCGTGCGCGTCAGGCGGTAGCGCCGCGCGCGAAAGATCGCGAACTGCCCGAACAGATAGAAGAAGGCGATCAGCGGAATACTGGCAAACGCCTGGATATGCTCGGCCTCGAGGCCGGCCAGGAAATAGGCGAGATAGACCGGCACCAGGATCGCGAGCGCGACCAGAAAACCGATCAGCAACTCCTTGCCGCGGCCGGTGTATTCGGCGGCGTCGCCATCGACCAGCGTGTTGGCCCAGAGATGCCTGCGGATATCGGTGAGCAGCCAGAACCGGTAGAAGCCGAGCGTGACGAATTCGAGCCCGGCGCCGCGCTTGACCAGATCAAAGAAGTCGCGCCTCACGCCGGAAAACGCCACCGGCATCGGTGGCGGTACGGGCGGCGGCAGCGGCGGACCGATCCGGGTCCAGCTCAGGTCGTTCACGGATCAACTCCAGCGTGATTTGCGCGGATCAAACCACAAAATTGTCGGCCGTTGTGTGACCCGGGCCCCACAACAGATCCCAATGATCAGCGGAAACGGCAGGAATTGGCACTACCACCTGTACTTGCGGTATCCAATTCCATCAACTAGGTAAGAAAATTGCTACTCTGTAGTCGATTTTCGTCGGCACGCCATAAACAGAAAAGCAGTCCTCTCCAGCTAGGCTCGCGCTCATGGCGGAGACAGTGGAAGACGGCAGGCCGGTCGGACGTCGATGGAATCCCGTGGTTGCAACGGTTGCGCTGCTGTTGCTGGCGCCCGTGGCTCTCGTTCTGCCGTTCTACATTGTATTGGCTGGAATGTTCGTTCACTCGCTCATCCTGCCAGGCGGCGCCGCAGCCAGCGCCAGGATTCCTGACTTGGACACGGATCTTACGCTCCGCTTCTATTCCACATGGAACGAGGACTCCGGTCGTTACCTTTACGTCCATACGCCGCGTGGCAAGACCCGGATCGACATGGCCTTGTACGATTGGCCCCATAATACTCGGACGAGTGTCTATCTTACCGCCGAACGAAAAATCGCCGTCCTTGGTCCAATGGGCGAGGACTTTCTGGTGTCGCTCGATCCTCCGGCGGCGACAAGGGTTGCTGCGGGCGCATCCGAGGACTGGACCTATCTGGGTGCATTTGACTTCCAATATGTGGAAGGCGGCGGGCGATCCCTGCGCTTCATCGGTGCAGCAGAACAGCCTGAGTGCATTCCCATGCTGGCGGAAGGTCCGTTCCAGAATCACAAGCTTCGGACGAATGCGCGTCACAAAAACTGTTCTCAGCCGCTGGCGAAGTAGGTAGCTCCTCCTCGAAAGCGACCGCCGGCAAGATCTCGTCTTACGCCGTCTTTTCGAACAGCTCCCGGCCGATCAGCATGCGGCGGATTTCGCTGGTGCCGGCGCCGATCTCGTAGAGTTTGGCGTCGCGGAGCAGCCGGCCGGTCGGGTAGTCGTTGATGTAGCCGTTGCCGCCGAGCAGTTGGATGGCGTCGAGCGCGCACTGGGTCGCCTTCTCGGCCGCATAGAGGATGGCGCCGGCGGCATCCTCGCGCGTGGTCTCGCCGCGGTCGCAGGCCTTCGCCACCGCATAGACGTAGGCGCGCGAGGCGTTCATGGTGGTGTACATGTCGGCGATCTTGCCCTGCACCAACTGGAAGGTGCCGATCGGCTCGCCGAACTGCTTGCGCTCGTGCACGTAGGGCAGCACCACGTCCATGCAGGCCTGCATGATGCCGATCGGGCCGGCCGCCAGCACCGCGCGCTCATAGTCGAGGCCGCTCATCAACACGTTGACGCCGCGGCCGACCTCGCTGAGCACGTTCTCCTCCGGCACCTCGCAATCCTGGAACAGCAGTTCGCAGGTATCGGAGCCGCGCATGCCGAGCTTGTCGAGCTTTTGCGCGGTGGAAAAGCCCTTCATGCCCTTTTCGATGATGAAGGCGGTCATGCCGCGCGGGCCGGCCTCGGGATTGGTCTTGGCGTAGACCACGAGCGTATCGGCGACCGGGCCGTTGGTGATCCACATCTTGTTGCCGTTGAGCACGAAGCGGTCGCCCTTCTTCTCGGCCCGGGTCTTCATCGAGACCACGTCGGAACCGGCACCCGGCTCCGACATCGCGAGCGAGCCGACATGCTCGCCCGAGATCAGTTTTGGCAGGTATTTCCGCTTCTGCGCCTCATTGCCGTTGCGGCGGATCTGGTTGACGCAGAGGTTGGAATGCGCGCCGTAGGACAGGCCGACGGCGGCGGAGGCGCGGGACATCTCTTCCACCGCGATGCAGTGCTCGAGATAGCCGAGGCCGGTGCCGCCATACTCCTCCTCCACCGTGATGCCGTGCAGGCCGAGCGATCCAATTTTGGGCCAAAGGTCGCGCGGAAACTGATTGCTGCGGTCGATCTCGGCGGCGCGCGGGGCGATCTCGTTCTGCGAGAACGCATGCACCGTCTCGCGGATCGCATCCGCGGTCTCGCCGAGGTCGAAATTGAACATCCGATGGGCGTTGGAGATCATGGTCGCCTCCCGGCGGTATCAAATGATGTTTCAAACAGACTTATTCCGCGGAAATGCCGTTGTCACGCGGCGAAATGCGCTCCGTTTGCCCAACGACAGGGTTCGGCGCCGAAGCGGCCGAATTCACCCAACTCCTGCTTGCGCCGGCGCACGGCTCGGGATGTAATAGGGTAAAACATCGTGCCGCCGGCGCGCTTCGGCGGAACAACGGTCAGGGAGGAAGCGGATGCAGGGAACCATCGATCTCGCCGGGGACGCGCAGGCGCGTGATGCGCGCGAGAAGGCCAATTCACTTGCCCTCGCCGATTTCGACGTCGGGAATCCCGAGTTGTTCAAAACCGATACGTTCTGGCCGTATTTCGACCGGCTGCGCCGCGAAGAGCCGGTGCATTACTGCAAGGACTCGATGTTCGGCCCCTACTGGTCGGTGACCAAGTACAACGACATCATGGACATCGAGACCAACCACGCGGTGTTCTCCTCGGCGTCCCTGCTTGGCGGCATCACCATCCGCGACATCGCACCGGACCTGCGCCGCGAGAGCTTCATCTCGATGGACCAGCCACGCCACTCCGCGCAGCGCAAGACGGTGGCGCCGATGTTCACGCCGACGCATCTCGACCAGCTCGCGATCAACATCCGCAAGCGCTCTGCCGAATGCCTGGACCATCTGCCTGTTGGCGACGAGTTCGACTGGGTCGACCAGGTCTCGATCGAACTCACCACGCAGATGCTCGCGGTGCTGTTCGATTTCCCATGGGAAGATCGCCGCAAGCTGACGCGCTGGTCCGACATCGCGACCACCATCCCCGGCTCCGGCGGCCTCGTCGCCACGGAAGAGGAGCGCATGGCGGAGCTTTCGGAATGCGCGGCCTATTTCGCGCGTCTCTGGAAGGAGCGCGTCAACCAGCCGCCGAAGAGCGACCTGCTGTCGATGATGGCGCATAGCCCCGCCACGCGCGACATGAACCCGAAGAACTTTCTCGGCAATCTGATCCTTCTGATCGTCGGCGGCAACGACACCACGCGCAACACGCTTTCGGGCAGCGTCTATGCGCTCAACAAGAATCCGGACCAGTATCGCAAGCTGCGCGACAATCCCGATCTGATCGACAGTTTCGTCCCCGAGGTGATCCGCTGGCAGACGCCGCTGGCCCATATGCGCCGCACAGCCCTCGAAGACATCGAATTCCGCGGGCGGCAGATCAGGAAGGGCGACAAGGTCGTGATGTGGTACGTCTCCGGCAATCGCGACGAAGAGGTGATCGACCGGCCCTACGAATTCATCATTGACCGCTCCCGCCCCCGCACCCACCTTTCCTTCGGCTTCGGCATCCATCGCTGCGTCGGGATCAGGCTGGCCGAGCTGCAACTCAGGATAATCTGGGAAGAAATTCTCAAGCGGTACGAAAATATTGAGATGGTCGGGGACCCGAAGCGGGTATATTCGAGTTTCGTCAAGGGTTACGAGACCCTGCCGGTCCGCATCGCCGCCTAGCCGTTCTCGTCTGCTTTCAGCGCCACCCGGGATGATCGAACCATGAACGTCCAGACATCAATCAGAGCCGACAGGAAAGAGCTTCTGCGTGCCGCGCGCGAAGAAGCCTATTCGACGCCGCTGAAGGATTTTCATCCCGGTGCGCCAAGATTATTCCAGAACGACACGCTGTGGCCGTGGTTCGAGCGGCTGCGCAAGGAAGAGCCGGTGCATTATTGCACCAATGCGCCGATCGAGCCCTACTGGTCGGTCACCAGATACAACGACATCATGCATGTCGACACCAACCACGGCATCTTCTCCTCCGATTCCACCCTCGGCGGCATCTCGATCCGCGACGTACCGCCCGGCTACGACTATCCGAGCTTCATCGCGATGGACCAGCCGCGCCACTCGGCGCAGCGCAAGACGGTGTCGCCGATGTTCACGCCGACGCACCTCGACGAACTCGCCAAGCTGATCCGCGAGCGCTCGCAGAAGGTTCTGGACAACCTGCCGCGCAACGAAACCTTCAACTTCGTCGAGCGCGTCTCGATCGAACTGACCACGCAGATGCTGGCGACGCTGTTCGATTTCCCCTGGGAGGAACGGCGCAAGCTGACGCGCTGGTCCGACGTCTCGACCGCACTGCCCAAGAGCGGCGTGGTGGACTCGCCCGAGCAGCGCCGGCAAGAGATGGACGAATGCTACGCCTATTTCTCGAAACTGTGGAACGAGCGCGTCAACGCGCCGCCGAGGAACGACCTGCTATCGATGATGGCGCATAGCGACGCGACGCGGCACATGGACCCCGACAATCTGATGGGCAACATCATCCTGCTCATCGTCGGCGGCAACGACACCACCCGCAACACCATGAGCGGCTCGGTGCTGGCGCTGAACGAGCACCCGGACCAGTACCAGAAGCTGCGCGAAAACCCCGCACTGATCGACACCATGGTGCCGGAGGTGATCCGCTGGCAGACCCCGCTCGCGCATATGCGGCGCACCGCTCTGGTCGACACCGAGATCGGCGGCAAGAAGATCAGGAAGGGTGACCGCGTCGTGATGTGGTACGTCTCGGGCAACCGCGACGACGAGGTGATCGACCGTCCGGAGGAGTTCATCATCGACCGCGCACGGCCGCGCATCCATTTGTCGTTCGGCTTCGGCATCCATCGCTGCGTCGGCATGCGCCTTGCCGAGTTGCAGCTCAGGATCGTCTGGCAGGAAATGCTCAAGCGCTTCGACCGCATCGAGGTGGTGGGCGAGCCGAAGCGGGTCTATTCCAGCTTCGTGCGCGGCATCGAGCAGCTCCCGGTGCGCATTCCGGGCTGAGCCTGCGGCCCTCGCTTCTCGTCGAAACCATGGTTAACGCCGAGCGCGGCATGCCACGCGCGCTTACTGCCCTGCGCGGTTCCAGAATTAACCGCCCTCGCCGCTATCAAGGTTAAAAGACAAGATTACCAAAGGGTTTCAGTTTGCTCCATTCGGCGGGCGAGCTAACGGTCTAGCTTGCAATTAGAGAGATTGTTGGTCTCTTCTCGCGTTTCATTCAGGAGCACCTTCATGGCAAAGAGCACGCCGAATTTGAATACGATCGATCTTGAACGTGAGATTGAGCAAGAGTTTCGCAAACTGCCGCCGGTTCGCGAATCCCAGCCGATCGATTACGCGCCGCCCTCCGTGCGCTCCCCGGAGCTGGGGATGCCCGATTATGTCGAGCATAGCGACGGCGCCACCGAGATCGGCAGGCTGTCGGCCGAAGCCGTCGTCCGCGAATATGAAGCCGCGGCAAAGGACATCGAGGCGCTAGGCGTCGAGCTGATCGAGCACGTCAAGCAGTGCGAGGCGATGACCCGCGAGGCGCTCGCCGTGACCGAGGAGCTGAAGCAGACCGCGGGGCGCTATCGAGAGGAAGCCAAGCGCGTCTTCCAGGAAATCGAGAACTGCTCGCTTGTCACGGCCGAGGTGCGCAAGAGCTGCGCCGCCATGCGGGACAAGATCGCGGCCCCGACCCCGATCAGCGTCAAGGCCGAAGAGAAGCCGAAGACCGCGATCGAAGGGCCTGCGAAGCTCTGACCGTCCGCACCGGCATCCATTCCGGTGTCGGAGAACGATGGCTGTATCGCAAGCAGCCGTCGGAGAAGTTCTGACGGCTGATTGCTGTCAGAACATCGTCCTCCGCAACGTCGCAAACACGATCGGCCTCGCAGAGCCTGATCGCCGCGGCGGCAATGCATCCATTCCCACGAAGCCGGCGAACATCATCGCCCATATCGATGGCTCGGCCCATCGGGGCCGGGCCTGCGACCGTGCGCTTTCAGGAACATTGTCTTCCTTCTGACATCGGAATCTGATCAGCATCGCCGCGTTCGACGCAGTGAAGCCGGCTTGACGCCCCGCGCCTGGGTCCGCAACAGTGGCGCTCGCCAGCTTGCGACATGATCCGGGAACGGTGCGGGGAATCTTCCGGTGCATTTCACTGCATTTGCCATCCTGGAAGCCCTGTCGTCAGGAACAAGCTTTGGTTCGCGGCGTTTAGCAGCGTCATTTGCGCAGCTTTGGGGTGGTCAGTGCGGATGCGAATTGTGATTGCCCTGTTCGGGCTCGGGCTGGCGGTCGGAGCGTCCCCTGCGCGCGCCCAAGCGCCTGCTCAACCGCCGGATACGATGGCCGCACGGGTCGAGGCCTGCACACCCTGCCACGGCAATCAGGGCGAAGGCACCAGCGACGTCTACTTTCCCCGTCTTGCCGGCAAGCCCGCCGGCTATCTCTACAACCAGCTTCTCGCCTTCAAGAACGGCCGGCGAAGATATCCGCCGATGAACTATCTGCTCGAATATCTCAGCGATCCCTATCTGCAGGAAATGGCGGAGTACTTCGCCGAGCAAACTCCGCCGCTGCCCGCCCCGGCGCCCGGCGACGTCAGCGCGCAGATCTTGCGGCAGGGACAGGCGCTTGCCACTAAAGGCGATCCTGCGCGCCAGATTCCGGCATGCGGCAGCTGTCACGGCCTCGGCCTGACGGGCATGGAGCCGGGCATTCCGGGATTGCTTGGGCTGCGTCCGAACTACATCAGCGCGCAGTTGGGCGGCTGGCGCTATGGCACACGGACCGCGAAGGCACCGGACTGCATGCAGCTCGTTGCGGCGCGCCTCACCGAGGCCGATGTCACCGCGCTCGCGGCCTGGCTCGCCAGCCGCCCCGCTCCGGCGAACCCCGCGCCGGCGCCCAAGGGTGCCTACGTGCTGCCCTTCGCCTGCGGAAGCCAGCCGGATTGAGGAGGCTTGGATGTTCTCACGCTCACGAATCCTCGCCTTGCTCCTGGTGCCGTTGCTGGCGGGCGCCGCGCACGCGCAGCAACCAGGTGCTGCTCCCCGCGTCAACGAAATCATCAAGCGCGGCGAGTACCTTGCCCGCGCCGGCGATTGCATCGCATGCCACACCGCGCCGGAGGGCCGCATCTTCGCCGGCGGCCGGGCGATGCCGACGCCTTTCGGCGCGCTCTATTCGTCCAACATCACGCCCGACCGCGAGACCGGCATCGGCAAGTGGAGCGCCGATGATTTCTACATCACGATGCACCGCGGCCGTTTCCCGGACGGCGGCCTGATCTATCCGGCGATGCCGTTCGCGTCCTACACCAAGGTCACCCGCGCCGACAGCGACGCGATCTTCGCCTATCTCAAGTCGATCCCGCCGGTGAATCAAAGGAACCGGGAGCACGATCTGCGCTTCCCCTACAACAACCGGCAACTGATCCTCGGCTGGCGCACACTGTTCTTCAGCGAAGGCGAGTACAAGCCGGACCCGTCCAAATCGGCGGAATGGAATCGCGGCGCCTATCTGGTCGAGGGGCTCGGCCATTGCGGCATGTGCCATTCGCCGATCAACGCGCTCGGCGGCTCGTCGCAATCCGACGCCTTCAAGGGCGGACTGATCCCGATGCAGAACTGGTACGCCCCCTCGCTGACCTCCAACCGCGAGGCCGGGCTCGGCGACTGGAGCATCAAGGACATCACCGACCTCCTGAAGACCGGGGTCTCGGCGCGCGGCGTCGTCTACGGCCCGATGGCCGAAGTCGTCCATAACAGCCTGCAATATCTGAGCGACGAAGACACCAGGGCGATGGCGATCTATCTGAAGAGCATCGCCGAACCGGCGTCGCGGCCGCCGGCGAGTTCGACCCTGCCGACATCGGAGAGCAGCCTCCTGATCAGCCTCGGAAAGACCGTCTACGACGCGCGCTGCGCGAGTTGCCACGGCGCGCAGGGCGAAGGCAAGCCGCCGCACTGGCCGCCGCTCGCCAACAACCAGTCGATCGAGATGCAGTCGGCGGTCAACGCGATCCGCATGGTGCTGAACGGTGGCTACCCGCCAAGCACCGAAGGCAATCCCCGCCCCTACGGCATGCCGCCGTTCGCCGGCATCCTCTCGGACAACGAGGTGGCCGCGGTCGTATCCTACATCCGCACCGCCTGGGGCAATGGCGGGGCACCGGTGAGCGCACGCGAGGCCAACGAATTGCGCTCGGCGCCGCTGAACTGAGGCAGACATGATCAACTCCGATCTCCCCGAGCAGGTTGAAGCCACCGCCGACGAGCGCGTGAACAGGATCGTGGCCGGCGGTCCGGGCGGCGCCCTGGTGCTCGCCGGCATCTCGACGGCCTGCGTCATCGGCATGTGGCTCGCCTTCTACCTCCTGGTGTTCCTGCCGCGCGGAGCGCTGCAATGACAGTGCAGGACGGCAATCACGGCGCCGAGATCGCCGAACGGACCGAGCGGCGCTGGGCGGTGATCTCTGTCGTCATCGTCGTCGTTCTCGCGCTGCTGGCGGCCTTCGCCGGCATCCATCGCGCGACGATGCCGCAACCGCGCGTCGAGACCATCGACCCGACCCGGCTGCACCTCTCGGGCGAGTTCGTCGAATCCAATCTCGGCAGCGTGCTGGAGCCGAACGGCGCCGTGACCGTCCGCGCGATCGGCCAGCAATACTCGTTCACGCCGGCCTGCATCCTGGTGCCGGCGCAGACGCCGATCACGCTGCGCGCCACCAGCGCCGACGTGGTCCACGGCATCCTCGTCCAGGCGACCAACGTCAACACCATGCTGGTGCCCGGCCATGTTTCGGAACAGTTCATGCGCTTCGAGAAAACCGGCGACTACCTGATGCCCTGCCAGGAATTCTGCAGCTTCGGCCACGAGGGCATGTGGGGCAAGGTGCGCGTCATCGACAAGGCGGCGTTCGAGCAGCGCGCGAAGGACGGCAGGAGGCTGAGCTGTGTTGGAGAATAGAAAGCTCATCCTCGCGCATTTCTGGCTCGCCTTCGCCGCCTTCGGCCTGGCGCTGTTTCTGGGCGCCTGGCAGATGTTCGTCCGCAGCCCTCTCTACACCTGGATCAGCAATCCCGAATGGTATTACCGCTCGCTGACCGCGCACGGCACCGTGATGGGCTACGTGTTTCCGACGCTGGTCGCGATGGGCTTCGGCTATGCGATCACCGAGGCCGCGCTGAAGCAGCGCCTGGTCGGCGTGCGCTGGGCGTGGGCCGGCTTCTGGCTGATCGTGATCGGTGCGGTGATGGCGATGATCCCGGTCGGGCTCGGCCGCGCCTCGGTGCTCTACACGTTCTATCCGCCGCTGATCGGCAATGCCTTCTATTACATCGGCGTCGTTCTCGTCGTGGTGGGTTCCTGGATCTGGGTCGCGCTGATGTCGATCAACCTGCGGGTCTGGCGGCGCGCCCATCCCGGCGAGCCGGTGCCGCTCGCGATGTTTGCCAATGTCGCCGGATCCTATCTCTGGGCCTGGACCGCGGTCGGGGCCGCGCTCGAACTGCTGCTGCAGAACATCCCGGTGGCGCTCGGCTTCAAGACCACGATCGACGCTTGCCAGGCCGAGCCAGGAATCGATCGGCCGCGGTGCGACGCTGGCGCAGCGCTGCGCCATCTGCCACGGGCCGACCGGCATCAGCCGCGCCGACTCGCCCAATCTTGCGGGCCAGTATGCTGCGGTCATCTACAAGCAGCTTCTGGATTTCCGTTCCGGCGCGCGCGCCAACGCCGTGATGTCGCCGTTCGCAACCGGCCTGACCGACCGGGAGATCGTCGACCTGTCGGCCTACTACGCCTACCTGCCGCGGCTGCCGGCGTACCATCCGACGCCTCAACTGCCGAAGCCCCGCATCGTGATCTACGGCGCGCCGATCCGCGGCATCGCGCCGTGCGGCTCCTGCCATGGCAGCCTCGACAACAAGACCGGAAGTCCGTGGCTGGAGGGGCAGTCCGAAACCTACATGAAGGCGCAGCTCGAGGCCTTCGCAACCGGCGAACGCCGCAACGACATCAGCCAGCAGATGCGCAACATCGCCCGCGCCATGACACCGCAGGAAATCAGCGAAGCCGCGGCTTACTATGCGTCACAGCCGCCGGATGTCGTGAAGGCAGTGGATTAGATCGCGGCCGGCGGCCCTGCTGCCGGTACCTCAGCCGAAAAAGCCCCTTGCGACGGCCTTGACAAACAGCGGCAGGGATTCGACGAGCCGCCCCGCGAACAGAACGCGGTCTGCCAGCGAAAAAACAATGCAGCAAACGGAGGCGGCGACGATGGCTTTCATGGGCCCAAGATGACAGCTTGCGCCTAATGATCGTTTAAAAACTCCGCAGATAACCGATCCGTAGTTTTACCCTTGATTTGGTGCACTTCTGCACACAGGCCGCATCGCAGCCCCTTGCTCGAATGAACGGCGCGCGGGCGCTCGCGCCTGCCCGCTTCAATCCGGCTTGCGCTGACGCCGCTCGAGACGCTCGCGCTGTGCCCTCATCCGCTTGATATCCTCATCGAGCACGTCCATCTCCTCGTCGCGGCGCTCGGTCCGGGTTTTCGGCGCATCCTCGGCGCGGATCTTGTTGAGCGCCTTTTCCACCGAGAGCTTGTTGGTTTCGGCCATGACCTGTGTGCTCCTGCTTGAGAAAGCCTCTTTCGGAAATGTCTATTTGTCGGTGCCGGCAAACGCGGTTTCGAGGACGTCACCGATCGGCTGCCAAGTATGGCCGTCGAACTGCACGAGCCGCATGTGCTTGATGGGGCGGAAGTTCCACGGGCCGGTGCTGATCTTGATGCCGGGCAACAGAACCGAGCCTTGATAATCTTTCAGCGCCGCGGCCTGCTTCATGACGCTCTCTCGCGTCAGATCGTTGCCGCATTGCCTGAGCACCTGCGCCAGCGTCTCGGCGGCCGCGTAGCCGAACATGGCGGCGCTTTCGTCCCTGCCGCCGGCGCGACGGTAGATTTCCAGGAACGACTGCCAGTCGGCGCCCGACTGTTCGTCCTTCCAGGCCGGATCTCCGGCATCCTTCAGATAGGCCGCGGTCGTCACGCCCACCGCGTTCTCGAGGCCCGCGGGTTTCAGTCCGTCGCCGATCGAGGAGGCCATCTGGTTCATGATGAACACCGGATGCCAGTCGAGGCTCGCCGCGAGACGGATGACCTTCGCGGCGTTCTCGGGCACGCCCGCGAACACGAGAATCTCCGCGCCCGACCGCTTCAGGATCGATACATGCGTATCCAGATGCTCATCCTTCAGATCATAGGCGATGCCGACCCTGATCATCCGCGCGACCGGACCAAGGCCGTCCTCCATGCCCTTGATGACCTCGCGGCCGAAATAGTCGTTCTGCCAGAGCGCGACGATCCGCTTGCCCGGATAGAACGCCTGAATGTAGTTGGCGTAGATGCGCCCCTCCTCGCGGAACGAGGGCTGCCAGCCCATGGTCCACGGAAACAGCGAGGGATCGCTGAGATGATCGTCGCCGGACGCCACGAACAGCTGGGGAATCTGCCGTTCATTGAGATATTTGCGAACCGCGAAATTGCCCGGCGTGCCGAACGAGCCGAACATCAACAGCACCTTGTCTTCCTCGACCAGGTTCCGCGTCAGGCTTAGGGCGGAAGCCGGATCGGATTTGTCGTCATAGGAAATGAAGCGCACCTTGCGGCCATTGATGCCGCCGCGCCGGTTCAGCATCTCGAAATAGGCTGCCTCGGCCTTGCCGATCGCGCCGAAGATCGCAAGGCCCCCGCTGTAGGGCATGAGATTGCCGATGCGGATCTCGTCATCGGTCACGCCCTCCTGGCGCACGCTTTCGGAAATGGCGCCGAGCGATAAAAGCGCGACGACGATCGCCAGCAGGGTCCGAAGCAGCATGGCCATGGCAGGAACTCGACTTGATACGGAGCGCCGCCAAGATTTCGAATCCACTGGATCGATCGCTTGATCTAGATCAACGGGCGGCTGGTTCCCGACGGAAGTAAGATCGGCACCCTGCCCGTTGTCGGCGCCGATATTCATTGAGGCGGTTGGCGTTTCGTTGACTTACGTCAATCGTCTGCTCCGACAGCGCCGCAGGCTGCGCCCGGTCAGCATCATCCGCTGGGAGGGACGCACCATGGATATCGATGCGACCGACCTCAGGGCGGCGGCCGCGTGCCGCCGCCCCCGTGATCAGTGGGAGGCACGAGCTCATGCTTGCATTGAAGACGATCCGCTTGCTTGCCGTTCTCGGCGCGTTGCACTTCGCTTACCCCGCGCTTGCCCAGACCAGCGACCAGACCGCGCCGCCGCCGCCGGCTGCTGCGCCATCTACGCCTGCGCCATCCGCACCGGCGCCTGAACTGCTCAAGCCGGCCGAGCTCGATGGGCTGGTTGCGCCGATCGCGCTTTATCCGGACACGCTTCTCGCCAATGTGCTGATGGCGGCGACCTATCCGCTGGAGATCGTCCGGGCCGAACGATGGCTCAAGGACAACAGCAAGCTGCAGGGCGACCCGTTGAAGGCCGCGGCCGAGCAGCAGAGCTGGGACTCCAGCGTAAAGGCGCTGATCGCAACGCCGTCCGTGCTGGAGATGCTGAACGAGCGCCTCGACTGGACACAAAAGCTCGGCGAAGCATTCCTGGCCCAGCAACAGGACGTCATGGACGCCGTGCAGCGGCTGCGCGCGAAGGCCCATGAGCGGCAAAAACTTGTCACCACCCCACAGCAGATCGTGTCGGTGCGGCAGGAGCAGAACCGGCAGATGATCTACATCGAGCCTGCCGTACCTGACAGCATCTACGTGCCCTACTACGACCCGCCCGTGATGTTCGGCGACTGGCCCTACTCGGACTATCCGGCCTACCCCTACTATTGGGGCTATCCCGGCTACATCGCCGCCGGCATCATTGCGACCGGTCTGGCTTTCGGTGCGGCCTATGGGCTGGGACGATGGGCCACCGGCGGATATTGGGGCCGCGGCGGCTATTGGGGCGGCAACCGCGTCAACTGGGCCGGCGGCGGCATCAATATCAACCGCGGCGCCCGCGTCGAGCACTGGCAGCACAATCCGGCGCATCGCCAGGGCGCCCGCTACAACAACGCGAACCTGCAGCAGAGATTCGGCAATCCCAACCAGCGTCCCGGCGGCGGACGCCAGGGAGTGGGCCAGGGAGCCAATCGACCGGGTGTCGCCGATCGCGCCCAGGGCGTCGGCAATCGCGCGCAAGGCATTGACCGTGGCCGGCAGGCGGGCGCCGCAAGGACGGCTGCCAGCCGGCAAGCCGTCGCCCGGAACCGCGCGGCGGCCGGACGCAGCGCGCGTGCCGGTCGGGTCGCGGCGCGGCCGCCTTCGCGCGCCGGACACGTCAGGCCCTCGGCCGGCATGCGCTACGGCGGCGGCGCCGGACGCTTTGCCGGCGGCGGCGGACGCGTTGCGTTTCGCGGTGGCGGCGGTGGTGGCTTCCGTGGCGGCGGCGGTGGATTCCGCGGCGGCGGCGGTGGACGTGGCGGCGGACGGCGGTCGGACATCGCACTCAAGCATGACATCGTATTGCTGGGCCGTCTCGAGAACGGATTGGGCTACTACCGCTTCGCCTACAATGGCAGCGAGAAGGCCTATGTCGGCGTGATGGCGCAGGAGGTCAGCGTCGTGCGTCCGGATGCCGTCGAGCGTGGCGGCGACGGATATCTCCGCGTCCATTACGACAGGCTCGGCCTGCCCTTCCACACCTACGACGATTGGGTCGCAGCGGGTGCAAGGATGCCCAGGATGAGGTGAAATGACATGGCGGTCTGGCCCGCCGTGAACTGCGCTGGCACAGATCAGGTAGTGACCGAGGCCGCTCCGCGCATTTACCGGAGCGGCTCACCTGCGATTCCACGAATTTCGTGAGGAAGAATGATCGAAGCCGGCTCCGAATCTATTTCGGAAGACATTCCACGTTGTAGGCGATGATGATCTGCGAGGGGTCGGCCTTGCCGATGGTCTTGAGGTCCTCCAGCCCACTTTTCAGCCGCGTCCCTGCGTCCTTGAGGCTGCCTTCAAGCGTAGCCTTGGCGGTCTTGCACCGCTCTTCATTCGAGAACTCCTGGAAAACCACCGTCGGGCGCAATCGCCATTCCGCCCGGTCATTGGTGGCGGCCGGACTGATCGAGTAAGAGAAAACATACATCAGGACCCACATCGCTGTTCCCCCCTTTGGTTGCCCCGGCGGCTGACGACGTCACCAGGCCAGCGCTGTACTTTCGACGTTCGCCCCGGCAAGCAGCACATTGCACAATGCCTGAACGCGCGGGCCGCGGAGTTGTCGCCGGCATGTGTGGGCGCGCTCAAATCGGCGGAATGAGAAGTAACCGGCCGGGCTCGCCGTCCATGCCGCCGCGTTCAATTCGTGCCTTGTCGCAGGATCAGTGACTACCTGATACCGTATTGCACGAACTTGTCGGCGACGTCGGCGTCGATCGACCTTGCCAATGCCATGTCGTCATTGCCATCGGCCATGCCGCCGGTTCTGAGCCTGGCAAACCCGCGGCCATAAAGTGCGCTCGCCAGCTTCGGATCAAGACGTAGCGCGGAATTGAAGTCGGTGATCGCGGCGTCGAGTTGCCCCATCTTCAGGTGGATCAGCCCGCGCGAATCATGCGTCAGGGCGCTGTCAGGATCGGCCTGGAGCGCCTTGTCGCAGTCCTCCAGCGCCGCCTGCAATGCGCCGAGGACGGCCCGGCTCCAGCAGCGGCCGCTCCAGGCGGCTCTCAAACCAGGATCGATCCGGATGGCCTCGTCGAAGTCCCTCGCCGCACGATCGTACTCCCTCTGCTTCAGGTGGGCTGTCGCACGGTTGGCGAAGGCCTCGCCATAGTCCGGCTTGAGCCTGATCGCCTCGTCAAAAGCCCCGATCGCGAGATCGTATTCGCCCTTCCTGAGGTAAGCTACGCCGCGATTATTGAACGGCTTGGTATAGGTCTGATTGAGCTTGATCGATTGGTCGAAATCCCTGACGGCGCGGTCGTAGTCTCCCTTTGCGACATACGCGTTGCCGCGATTGTTGTAGGCGATCGGCAGTGCCGTCGCGTTGCCCTGAACCGTCTGGATGAGTGCCGTGCAACCTTCAATCCGGGCTTCAGGCGACGCGGCATTCTTGCTGTTGCACGATTCGGCATTCTTCAAATAATCGGTCTGCTGCCGGTCTGCCGCCGGCCTCCTGGAAACCTTATCCTTCCCCGCCTCGATGAGCGTCGAAAACTTCACCGCGCCGTCTTCCGAAACTTCGATATGCGGCGTCGTGCCGCGAATGCCCATCGTTGCGACCGGCGTATCGACTTTCATGTCGCCGCTTTTTGCAATGGTGCCGGCCACGAAAGTCATCGTCCCGTTCGTCAGATTGAAGAGGGTCGAATTCGATCTGCTGTTTGGATCGTACACGAACTCGTCCAGCGCCATGCGCGCGTTGCTCGACAAATTGAACGAACTGCCATCGGCAAAGTTGATGCCGATCCGACCATCAGCGCCTGTCTTGACCACATCCCCCTGATAGACGGGGTCGCCAACCTTGATCTCTTGCCCTGAAGTACTTGCCTGAACAACCACCGCGCCTGCCCGCTCAATCGAAACCGAACCGCTGGCGACGACAACCTTGCCGATCGCCTTCGAAGGCGAATCCTGAACAACCGCCCGCTGTCCGCTTTGGGCTTGAGAAGAATCTGGGAAACAGCTTGCCAGGGCCAAAACAAAACCGGCCAGCAAAGCGATGTTCTCATGCTTGCACATGATCCCCCTCTGGAGAAGATCTCGTTCGCGTAGCAGTCCGCTGGTTCGTCCAGAGACAACCGGGCGCTGCATCGCGTCTAGTGCGCGTAGTTCAATGCAATGCGGTGGCTTGGCGCCAGTATCGCTTTCAACTCTACTCCCGGGGCTTGCGCGGAGCTACAAAAAAGGCGCATGCTTGTTCCGCAAGATGAATTCAATAATTCTTGAAGGGCCGGACGCGTTCGCTGCGACACAAGAGCTTGCTTGACGTCGCCCTGAGCACGCCTTCCTCGAGAAGATACCAGACTATTTGGATCAAGCGTTTTCGGCGGGCAGCCGTGGGCTGGCCGGCGCCAGAAAATTTGGACCTCCGGCGTCCGGAAAGCCAAAGCGAGAAGACGGCGGCGCCACGCTGGGCAGCAAGGTCAGGCCCATGTTTGTTGCGTCCCACATCGCGTCCGAGCAGCAGGCCGTTGCGGCCGAGCTTCCGCAGATCATCGGCAGCATTCACACGGCGATCGGTCGCGGCACGTTGAGGCGCGCGGGTGCAGCGACTGAAGTGAAGGCCGGCGATCCCGTTCGCGAAGGGGATGTGATCGAGACCGCCCCCGACGGGCTGATCGCAATTGACCTGCTGGACGGCGCCCGGTTTGTGCTGTCGCAGGGCACGCGGGTGATCCTGGACGGCCTGGTCTGCGATTCCGACAGCGTCTCACCATTGGAGTTGTTCGCGCTGGAGAAGGGATTATCCGCTTTCGATCGGATGGCAAGAACCGGTTCGCCGATTGAAAACCTTCGCAGCAGAGCCACTACTGGCGGGTTTGGCATGCTGTCGCTCACAGCACTGACTTTCGCAACGATCAGCGATGCGAGGGCTGCTGACCCGGACGCGACATTCCTGGATGACGACAATATTGCGTACAAGGATTTCGAACACGGTGCGTTCGAGCTCTGGACCAAGGAAGCGGTGCCGCGGCAAATCCTCGTCGAGGATCCCGGCGAGACAATCGTGCTCACCAAGAAAGGCTCCTCGGTCAGTGTGAGCGCGTTCGCAAACTCCGCGGCTCGCATGGAGGAATTGCAGGCGGCCCAGCAGGCCGTCCTGTCCAATTACGCGAAGGGCTATGGCCCGGGCGGATCCAGCACGCCCAATTTTTTGGATCTGCCGAAGCCGCAGCCGATCAATTTCGTGCCGCCCGGCGGCACGACAACGCAAGGCGTGCTCCCGGCGCTGCCGGAGGGCCCGCGCCCGACAATCGAGCCGTTCATTACGCCTGTGGTGGTACCCGAGCCGCCGACCTTGAATACGGCGATCGGCCCGACCCTGATCGACACCTCGACGCTCGATCATTTCGCCGCGTCGGGTGGAAGGTTCCTCGCGAACAGTTCCCAGGGAGGCGCCACGCTGGCCTTCGGCATCGGCGGCGGCTCCGCCGGCAGCACGGTGATAGAGGGGACTACATACAATCTTTCGAAGACCGGCCTCTATGGCACGCTTTACCTCAACAGTACGAGTGGCGCCTTCGTCTACGTTCCGGACGATGCCGCGATCAACGCGCTGACTGCGCCGACGACCGAGAGCTTCACCATCACGGTTTCGGACGGCACGCTCTCGGTCAGCGAACCGTATACGGTCATTCTCAATGGCGTGAACGACGCGGCGATCATTACCGGCTCCGCGAACGGCACCGTCATCGAGGCTGGCGGCTCGGCCAACGCCGCGTCTGGCGCGCCAACCGCGACCGGCACGCTGTTCGATACCGACGTCGACAATCCGGCGAATACCTTCAGTGCCGTCAGCTCCCCGACATCGAGCGAAAAGGGTTACGGCACCTTCACCATGACCGCGGCCGGCGTGTGGACCTACACGGTCAACAATACCAACCCCGCCGTGCAGGCGCTTAACGTTGGCGGTACGCTGACCGACACATTCATGGTTACCACCGTGGACGGAACGAAGCAGGTGGTGACCGTCACGATCGCTGGCAGCAACGACGCGGCCGTCATTTCGGGTGCCACCACCGGCTCGGTCATCGAGGCTGGCACCACAACCCCGGGCACGCCGGTTGCGACCGGCACGCTTACCGATATCGACGTCGACAATGAGGACAACAGCTTCATCGCCGTGACCTCAGCGACGGCGAGCAGCAAGTGCTACGGCAAGTTCACCATCACCGCGACTGGCGAGTGGACCTTCACGGTCGACAACGCCAATCCGGCAGTGCAGGCACTGAATGCCGGCAAGACGCTGACCGACACCTTCACGGTGAAGACCGTGGACGGCACCGCGCAAGTGGTGACGATCACCATCATTGGCACCAATGACGCCGCCGTCATCTGCGGCACCACCAGCGGCTCGGTGACCGAGGCCGGCACCACCAAGCCGGGCTCGCCCATCGCGACCGGCACGCTCACGGATTTCGACCCGGACAACGCCGCCAACACCTTCTCAGCCGTCAGTTCGCCAACGACGAGCAGTCACGGTTACGGCAGCTTCACCATGACGGCGGCTGGGCTGTGGATCTATACGCTCGACAATACCAACCCGGCAGTGCAGGCGCTCAATGTCGGTTGCACGCTGACAGACACCTTCACCGTGACCACGGTGGACGGCACGAAGCAGGTGGTGACGATCACCATTGACGGCGCCAATGATGCGGCCGTCATTTCCGGCACCACCACCGGCTCGGTGACCGAAGCCGGTACCGGCACGCCGGGCATGCCCGTTGCGTGCGGCACGCTCACCGACTTCGACGTCGACAATCAGGACAACCGTTTCGCGGCCGTCCATTCGCCGGCCGCGACTGACAAAGGTTACGGCACTTTCGTCATCACCGCCGCCGGCGTGTGGACCTACACGCTCGATAACAGCAACTGTGCAGTGCAGGCGCTCGATTTCGGACAGTCCCTGACCGACACGTTCACGGTCACCACGATAGACGGCACCGCACAGAAAGTGACAATCGTCATCCGCGGCAACAGCGATGCGGACCCCAACGATTTCGACAATCTGGCGCTGGGGCACCACGTCATCACCGTTCCGCCATACGTGCACGGAACTCCTGGCAGCGACACGATCGCAGGAGGCGGCGATAAATGCCAGATCGTCTATGCCGGCGCCGGCAATGACACCGTCAACGGCACCGGCAAGGACGACATCCTGTATTCGGGATCCGGCAACGATACGATCAAGGGAAATGACGGCAATGACGTCATCTATGGCGGATCGGGAAACGACACCGTCAACGGCAACAACGGCAACGATACCATCACCGGCGGATTTGGCGCTGACAGGCTGACCGGCAGCAATGGCAACGACGTCTTCGTCTATCTGTCCGTTGCCGACTCCAACTCCAGCCAGTTCGACACCATTACCGATTTTGCATCAGGGGCGGACAAGATCGATCTGGCAGCCCTCGGCGGGCTGACGCTCCTGCATCTCTCGTCGACGAGCACGCCGGTGCCGCCGCACACCATCGCCTGGATATACAGCAGCACGAGCAATGAAACCATTGTGTATGTGAATCCGACCAGCGTCGCCCGCACTGCTGGCGATTTGGCTCTCCTGGAAATTCACTTGCAGGGAGTTGTGTCCGTTCACGAGTCGGATTTCATCTATCAGGCGGCGGCAAACGCTGCCGGTGCGGCGGGCGAAGCGATCGGCTCGGCGCTTGAGTCGATCGCAGCCGAGGGCACCGTTCCGTCGGCGGCCAGCGCCGGAATGTCCTCCGAAACGTCCGCCGCCTCGACCGACGTGAGTGCTGGCGCTACCGTCGGCGGGCTTCTGCGAGCAGCCGACGAGGGCTTTAAGTTCCATTTCGATCGAGATACCGGGTCGACCGGCTTCGTCAGGCTTGCCCAGCTTGAGGAAACTTCGAAGCACGCGGCGGTGGATGACAACGGCGAGGGGCTCGTTGCGCCGGCAAGCGGATCACCAGTCGAGCTCTGGCACGAACACACCGCGACGCGGGCGGAAGATCATTTTGCGTTCCATCACGAGCCGGTCCGTGCCAGCACTATTGCGATCGGCGAGCCGGTGGTGCCGTTTCCTGCCAGCGTGATCTCGCTTGCCGGCTTGACGGTTGCGAATGCAGTCGCCACATCGCAGCCCACCCAGTTGGAAGGTTCGCACGGCAACGAAGCGGGCCCTCACCAGTCCGAGCATGAGCCGCACACTCCTTCTGATGCGGCGGCGAATGCAGTCCCTGCCTCCCAGCTTGTCGAGCATGGGGTGTCGCCGGGCGGCGGTGCGAGCCACAATCATCCGCAGCATGAGCCGCACGCGGACTCTCACCATGCCAGCTTCAACGATCCTCATTCGGTGGCGAATGCGCTCGCCGCACCACAACTTGTCCAGATTTGGGGAACACCGGGTGGCAGCCCGGGCCAGCATCCCGCTCCCGCGAGCATCAGCCACGCGAAGGACCCCGGCCACGGTAGTTCATTCCATTTCAAGGATGAGGTCGCCGCTTCCAATCATTCCGAACCCATCGTGCCGATAGAAGTAGGCCCTGCCGTTCCGAGTACCCATGGACACGGCGCAGGATACGCCGGATTGGCGGCGCTCCTGGAAATAGCAGCGGCGGTGTTCTCACCGGCCGAGGAACACACTCACCACGCCAATGTCCATGCTTTGGGCCACGGGCCGCATGAGCTGTTGGTGTGACAGGGTTTGCCTGGGCCTCGTTCCTTCACCCAACGCCGCCCCCTATACAATTGCGGCATGGCAGAAGTAGCCAGATGAGAATGCCGTCGCCGGCCGTTTTGCTCTAAGCCATCCTGCAAGGCCCGATATCGGCTCAGGCGAGCTTGATGTCCCAGAGGCCCTCTTCGCGGCAGGCGATCAGCTCGTCGCGAAGCAACTCGCTCACCAGCGCAATCGCAGTCGAGCCGGGATGATCGATGGGAGACGCAAGGGTCAGTTCGCGCATCGGCGATGGTTTTGCGATCGCCGCGGTTTCCAGCCGTCCGGTAGCGACTTCGCTCCGCACCGAGGACGGCGGCAGCAGCGTATATCCCAGCCCCTCCTCGACCAGGCTGGTCAGCACGCGGAACGAATCCGCTTCCAGCTTGACGTCGAGCTTCAGCCGCTTCTTCGCCGCCGCCTGCTCGATCAGCGCCCGGAGGCCGTGCGAATGACTGGGCAGCACCAGGCGCTGCTTCAGGAGCCAGCCGATATCGACCTGCTTCTTCTGCGACAGCCCGCTGCCGCGCGGCCCCACGGCAACGATGGGATCGCGGCCGAGGCTCTGCACGGACAGATGCAAATCGCTCGACGGCCCATAGATCAGCGCCAGATCCATCTCGCCGCGATGCAGCCATTCCGTCAGGTGGCCGCTGTAGCTTTCGACGATGCAGAGCGAAATGCCCGGATAGGCGTCGACGGTGCGGCGGGCGAGCCGCGCCGAAATCACGCAGCTCACGGTCGGCACCAGCCCGAGCACCACGCGGCCGGAGGGCGGGCCGCCGGCGGACTGGATCTCGTCGCGCACCTGGTCGATCTGCCGCACGATGCCGGCGGTGCGCGCCAGCAGCAGGCGGCCGGCGTCGGTCAGCACCATGCCGCGGCCGTTCCGCGTGAACAGCTCGGCGCGCAGTTCATGCTCGAGCAGCTTGATCTGCCGGCTCAGCGCCGGCTGCGCCACGCGCAGCGTATCCGAAGCCTTGCTGAGGCTGCCGAGTTCGGCGACACAACTGAAGGTCCTGAGCTGGCGGATATCCATCTCTTGCCATTCTTCGAAGGCAGGTTCATACGCTATAACAATTCAGCATAGGGGACCTGCTGCCGCGGCACAACGTTCCCCTTCCACAGCCAATTGACATCAACCCGCATCCACGCCCAAAAAAATCAAATGACCGCATCAGAACAGCAAGACGAATTCCACGACATCCGCGACGCCGTCGCCAAACTCTGCGCCCAGTTCCCCGGCGAATACTGGCGCAAGCTCGATCGCCAGATGGCGTATCCGAAGGAGTTCGTCGACGCGCTGACCGAAGCCGGCTACCTCTCGGTGCTGATTCCCGAGGAATATGGCGGCTCCGGGCTGAAGCTGTCGGCGGCTGCCGCGATCCTGGAAGAGATCCAGCGCGCCGGCTGCAATGGCGGCGGCTGCCACGCCCAGATGTACACGATGGGTACCGTGCTGCGGCACGGCAACGACGCCCAGAAGGCGAAATACCTGCCCGGCATCGCCAGCGGCAAGTTGCGGCTGCAGGCGTTCGGCGTCACCGAGCCGACCAGCGGCACCGACACCTCCTCGCTGAAGACGGTCGCCAAACGTGACGGCGACCATTACGTCGTCAACGGCCAGAAGATCTGGACCAGCCGCGCCGAGCATTCCGACCTGATGGTCCTGCTCGCGCGCACCACGCCGAAGGAGCAGGCCAGGAAGCGCACCGACGGCCTGTCCGTGTTCATCGTCGACATGCGCGAGGTCAAGGGCAACGGGCTGGAGATCCGCCCGATCCGCACGATGATGAACCACGCCACGACCGAAGTGTTCTTCACGGACATGCGGGTGCCGGCCGAGAATTTGATCGGCGAGGAAGGCAAGGGCTTTCGCTACATCCTCTCGGGCATGAACGCCGAGCGCATTCTGATCGCCGCGGAATGTATCGGCGACGCCAAATGGTTCATCGCCAAGGCCACCAATTACGCCAAGGAGCGCGCCGTGTTCGGCCGCCCGATCGGCATGAATCAAGGCATCCAGTTCCCGATCGCAAAGGCCTACGCCCAGATGCGCGCCGCCGAACTGATGGTGAAGGAAGCCACGCGCAAATACGAGGCCGGGCTCGATTGCGGCGCCGAAGCCAACATGGCCAAGATGCTGGCGGCGGATGCGTCATGGGAAGCGGCCAATGCCTGCGTGCAGACCCATGGCGGCTTCGGCTTCGCCGAAGAATACGACGTCGAGCGCAAGTTCCGCGAGACGCGGCTCTATCAGGTCGCGCCGATCTCGACCAACCTGATCCTGTCCTATGTCGCCGAGCATGTGCTCGGCCTGCCCCGCTCCTACTGAGAACATAGCATGCTGCCGTTAGAGGGATTGATCGTCGTCTCCGTCGAGCAGGCGGTCGCCGCGCCGTTCTGCAGTTCGCGCCTGGCGGATGCCGGCGCCCATGTCATCAAGGTCGAGCGTCCCGAGGGCGATTTCGCCCGCGGCTATGACGCCGCCGCCAAGGGCCAGAGCAGCTACTTCGTTTGGCTCAACCGCGGCAAGAATTCAGAAGTGATCGACCTCGCGACCAAAGAAGGCCGCGCCGCGCTCGAAGAGTTGATCGGACGCGCCGACGTGCTGCTGCAGAACCTCAAGCCCGGCTCGATGGACAAGCTCGGCTTCTCGCTGGAGCGGCTGCGCAAGGAATACCCCGCGCTGATCTGCTGCACCATTTCAGGCTATGGCGACAGCGGTCCCTATGCCGAGCGCAAGGCCTATGATCTCCTGATCCAGGCCGAGAGCGGCCTTGCCTCGATCACCGGCGGCCCTGAAGGCCCGTCGCGGGTCGGCATTTCCGTGGTTGATATCGCAACGGGCGCCACCGCGCATGCGTCCATTCTCGAAGCGCTGATCGCGCGCGGACGCACCGGCAAGGGCGCCGATATCCGCATCTCGATGTTCGACGTGATGGCCGACTGGATGGCGGTGCCGCTGATCAATTCGGAAGCCGGCAACCCGCCGACGCGGATGGCGCTGGCCCATCCCTCGATCGCGCCGTATGGCGTGTTCAATTCCAGGGACGGCAAGGGCATCCTGATCTCGATCCAGAGCGAGCGCGAGTGGAAGAAGCTCTGTGCCGAGGTGTTGGGACAGCCTGACCTGCCGAACGATCCGCGCTTCGCCAACATGGTCGAGCGCGTCCGCAACCGCTCACTCACCGACCAGACGGTGGCCGACAGTTTTGCCTCGATGGACCGCGTCGAACTGCTCAAGCGCCTCGACGACGCCGACATTGCGTTTGCCGAGGTCAACACCATGGCCGATCTCTCGGTGCATCCGCATCTGCGCCGCATCGAAGTCGACACGCCGAACGGCAAGGTGAGCTATGCCGCGCCGGCCGCGATCTTCGTCGGCGAGGACCGGCGTTACGGCGCCGTGCCCGCGATCGGCGAGCATGCCGAACTTCCGAAACCCGAGAAGCAAAGCCTGAAGTCATGACCGACGCCGCCACGAAGCTCGACCTCGACCATCTGCGCCAGTGGATCGGCCGCAGCACGGAAGCAACCGACACCGTCACCGCGCAGCTCGTCAAGGGCCTGCGCGCCACGCTGTTCCAAGACATCGGCGAGCCGAAGACCGGCGATGCCGCGCCATGGACCGCGCACTGGTGCCTGGCGCAGCCGGTGTTTCCGATGTCGATGCTCGGGCCCGACGGCCATCCGACCCGCGGCGGTTTTCTGCCGCCGGTGCCGTTGCCGCGCCGGATGTGGGCCGGCGGCGAGATCGCGTTCATCGAACCCTTGCGCGTCGGCGATGAATCGACGCGCACCTCGCGCATTACGGATGTGACGGTGAAGAGCGGCTCGACCGGCCAGCTCTGCTTCGTCTCGGTCGAGCACACCGTGACGACGCCGCGTGGCACAGCGATCCGCGAGCGCCAGGACATCGTCTATCGCGACATGGGCGGCGCGGCTCCCGCTTCGCCGAAGGCCCCTCCTCCGCCGCCCGTTGCAAAACACCGCGAAACCCATGTCAGCGATCCCGTGCTGCTGTTTCGATATTCGGCGCTGACCTTCAACGGCCACCGCATCCATTACGATCGCGACTATGTCACCAAGGTCGAGGGCTATCCGGGCCTGATCTTCCACGGCCCGTTGCAGGCCGCGCTGATCGTCGAATTCGCCGCAAAACTTCATGGCGGCACCGCGCCGAAGAAGTTCAGCTATCGCGGCGTGCAGCCGCTGTTCGAAGGCAGCGAGTTCTCTGTCAATGCCAACGAAACCGGCGCCGGCCTGGAACTATGGACGGCCAATGCCGAGGGACAGCCGACCATGAAGGGCACGGCGAGCTGGTAAGCCTACACCAGAGCGCTCTTCTTTCGCCGCCGCGCGCAGCATAGGTGCCATTCGGCACCGCGCAACCGCTTGCCCACATCCGTGCCCCCGCCCTAATCTTGTCAACGGAAACGCGACAAGAAATAACAGAGGGAACAGACGGGCCATGGCTCAGGCGGATGCAGCACGCGCTCCCGAAACGGGGGTCTTCGACGCGGTCGTGGTCGGCGCGGGTTTTGCCGGCCTGTACATGCTGCACCGGCTGCGGGGGCTGGGGTTCACCGCACGGGTTTACGAGGCCGGCAGCGGCGTCGGCGGCACCTGGTACTGGAATCGTTATCCCGGCGCGCGCTGCGACGTCGAAAGCCTGCAATATTCCTTCTCGTTCTCCGAAGAGCTCGACCAGGAATGGAGCTGGTCGGAGAAATATTCGCCGCAGCCTGAAATCCTCGCCTACGCCAACCATGTCGCCGATCGCTTCAACCTGCGCAGCCAGATCGTGTTCGATACCCGCGTCACGGCGGCAACGTTCGATGAGGAGACCAATAGCTGGCTGATCGAGACCGATCGCGGCGACAGGGTCACGGCAAGGTTCTGCATCATGGCGGTCGGCTGCCTTTCGGCGCCGAACCGCCCGGCCTTCCCCGGCATGGACGACTTCCGCGGGCCGATCTATCACACGGGCGAATGGCCGCATGAGGGCGTCGACTTCAGCGGCCTGCGCGTCGGCGTGATCGGCACCGGCTCATCCGCGATCCAGTCGATACCGATCATCGCGCAGCAGGCCTCGCAGCTCACCGTATTCCAGCGCACCGCGACCTGGTCGGTGCCGGCGTGGAACGAGGCGCTGTCGGAAGACTATCTGAGGGAAGCCAAGGCGCATTATCCGGAATTGCGCGCGAAGGCCCGGGCGCGTCCGACCGGCTTCTATTTCCCGTTCAATATGCAGCCGGCCATGGAGGCGAGCGCGGACGAGCGCGAGCAGCAATATGAAGCGGCATGGCAGCGCGGCGGCCTGCCCTTTCTCGGCGCCTTTGGCGATCTGCTGTTCGACAAATCGGCCAACGACACCATCGCCGAGTTCGCGCGGCAGAAGATCCGCAGCATCGTCACGGATCCGGCGACCGCGGACCTGCTGTGCCCGGAGAATGTGTTCGGCTGCAAGCGGCTCTGTGTCGACACTGATTATTTCGCAACCTACAACCTGCCGCATGTGAAGCTGGTTGACGTGTCCAGGACGCCGATCGAGCATTTCACCAGCCATGGCATCGTGGTAGACGGCACCGAATACAAATTCGACGCCGTGGTTTCCGCGACCGGCTTTGCCGCCATGACCGGCTCGTTCGACAAGGTGAAAATCACGGGCCGCGGCGGCCGCACGCTCGCCGAGAAATGGCGCGCCGGCCCGCGCGCCTATCTCGGCCTTGCTTCAGTCGGCTTTCCGAACCTCTTCATGATCACCGGCCCCGGCAGCCCGTCGGTGCTGGCGAGCATGATCCAGGCGATCGAGCAGCATGTCGACTGGCTGGCCGATTGCCTCGGCCACATGCGCGACATCGGCGCCGGCAGCATCGAACCGTTGCAGGGGGACGAAGACGCCTGGGTGGCGCACGTCAACGACGTCTCGACGGTCTCGCTGCGGTCGACCTGCAGCTCCTGGTACGTCGGCACCAACATTCCCGGGCGCCCGCGCGTGTTCATGCCCTATATCGGCGGCTTCCCGGTCTATGTGCAGAAGTGCAACGAGGTCATGAATAACGCCTATGAAGGCTTCGTGCTGAAGGGCGCGCGGTCGAGCAACGCAGCGCCGCAGGTGCGCTTCACCGAACGCTGGCACGTGCCGCTCGATATCGAAGTGATTTCGCCGGCCGCCGTGGCGGCGAAACGCGTACCCGTCGTTTGAGCCATGACGTTTTAGCCGCAAGGAGACGAGACATGAGCCGCCATCCTGATTTCGTGCCCCAAGGCGTCATTCCGGCAGTGCTGCTGCCGTTCCACGACGATCTCTCGATCGACGAGCCGAGCTTCCGCGCCCATCTGCGCGACGTCGCCGCCGTGCAGGGACTATCCGCCATCACGGTCAACGCGCACTCGACCGAGGTCGCATCCTGCACCCGCGACGAGCAGCGTCGCGTCATGGCGATATCAGGCGATGAAGTCGGCGGCAAATTGCCGATCGTTCACGGCGTCTGGGCGGACGGCAGCCTGGAGGCGGCGCGGATCGCCCGCGAGGCGCAGGCCGGCGGCGCCTCGGCGCTATTGGTGTTCCCGCCGGCGCCGTTCACGCTTGGCCAGTCGGCCGAGATGGCGCTGGCGCATTTCAAGACCATCGCCGATGCCACCGATCTGGCGATGATCGTGTTTCAATACCCGCTGGCCACCGGCCAGGGCTATCCGGCGTCGACACTGGAGCGGCTGTTCGACGAGGTGCCGACCATCCGTGCCATCAAGGACTGGACGCAGACGGTGCCGCAGCACGACAGCCAGATTCGCGCGCTGCAGGGACGCGCGCGTCCCATCAACGTGCTCTCGACCAACAGCGCGTGGCTGCTGAGTTCGCTGGTGCTCGGCTGCAACGGCCTGCTTTCCGGCAGCGGCAGCGTCATCGCCGACCTCCAGGCCAGGCTGTTCTGCGCCGTCAGGGACAACGACCTCGCCGAAGCCCGCCGGCTGAACGACCGGATCTATCCGACGGCACGCGTGTTCTATGCCGATCCTTTTGTAGACATGCACAACCGCATGAAGGAAGCGCTGGTGCTGCTCGGCAAGCTGCCGCGCGCCGTGGTGCGCCCGCCGCTGGTCAAGATATCGGAGGCGGAAATTGCGCGGATCCGCGACGCGCTGATCGAGGCAGGGCTGCTCGACACCACGACGGCGCTGGGCCGCAACGCGGCGTAGCCGCCTGCATTGCGCCGAGACCCCGATATCCGTGCTGCTTGACTTCGCGGGCCAATCCATCGACAGGTGGATCGCTTCATCAGTACTGGGAGCCGCCCGATGTCGTCCCGCAAGCCAGCCAAGGCCACCACCACGACCGTCAAGGACGCCACCTTCGGCCTGCTCCGCGCCTTCGGCGTCGACAAGGTGTTCGGCAATCCTGGGTCGACCGAACTGCCGTTCCTGAGCGACTGGCCGGAGGACATCGAATACGTGCTCGGCCTGCAGGAATCCTCCGTGGTCGGCATGGCCGACGGCTATGCGCTCGCGACGCGCAATGCCGCGTTCGTCAATCTGCATTCGGCGGCCGGCGTCGGCCACGCACTCGGCAACGTCTTCAACGCCTACCGCAACCAGACGCCGATGGTGATCATCGCCGGCCAGCAGGCGCGTTCGATCATGCCGCTGCACGCCTTCCTCTATTCCGAGCGCGCCAGCGAATTCCCGCAGCCTTACGTCAAGTTCAGCGTCGAACCGGCCCGGGCCGAGGACGTGCCGGCGGCGATCGCGCGCGCCTATTACGTCGCGATGCAGCCCCCCTGCGGCCCGACCTTCGTCTCGGTGCCGGTCGACGACTGGGCCCGGCCGGCGCAGCCGATCGAGGCGCGCCAGGTCAGCCGCGAGCTCGGCCCCGATCCCGCCGCGATGAAGGCGCTCGCTTCGGCGCTGTCGGCGAGCAAGCGCCCTGCCCTCGTCGTCGGCCCCGGCGTCGATCGCGCCGAGGCGGTCGAACTGATGGTCAAGGTCGCCGAGAAGGCGCGGGCCGCGGTCTGGGCCAGCCCGTTCTCGGCGCGCTGCTCCTTCCCCGAGCGCCACGCGCAATTCGCCGGCTTCCTGCACGCCTCGCCCGGCCAGCTTTCGGACGCGCTGCGCGAGCATGACCTCGTCGTGGTGATCGGCGCACCGGTCTTCACCTTCCATGTCGAGGGCCACGCCGCGATCTTCGACGGCGCGGCCACGCTGTTCCAGATTACCGACGATCCCGCAGCCGCCGCGATCACGCCCGCCGGCAACAGCATCATCGCCACCATGAAGCCGGCACTTGCTCTGCTGCTGGAGCTGCTGCCGGACACAAAGCGCGCCGTGCCGGCCGGCCGCACGCTGCCGCCGCCACCGAAGGCCTCTGATCCGATCCCGGCCGATTTCCTGCTGCACGCGCTGTCATCCGCGATGGGACCCGACGACGTGCTGGTCGAGGAAATCCCCTCGCATCGCCCGGCGATGCAGAAATTCATGCCGATGCGCGGCCAGGACAGTTTCTACACCATGGCGAGCGGCGGCCTCGGCTACAGCCTGCCCGCCGCCGTCGGCATGGCGCTCGCACCGCGCAAGGCGCGCACCGTCTGCCTGATCGGCGATGGCTCGGCGATGTATTCGATCCAGGCACTGTGGACCGCCGCCCAGCGCAAGCTGCCGCTCACGGTCGTCGTCATCAACAATCAAGGCTACGGCGCGATGCGCTCGTTCAGCCAGGTGATGCAGGTGCGCAACGTGCCGGGGCTGGAGCTGCCCGGCATCGACTTCGTCAAGCTCGCGGACAGCATGGGCTGCCACGCCGTGCGGGTGACGAAATCATCGGAGCTGTCAGGCGCGCTGAAACAGGGACTATCGCATGCCGGCACCAGCCTGATCGAGGTGATGGTGGATTCCGCCGTGCCGCTGCTCTACGCGCAGAAGAGTTGAAGGCAACTCTCTCGCGGCGAGCAATCACTTCGTAGCCCGGATGAGCGATAGGTGCATCCGCTGATGGGCTGGTCCCGGATATCGCTTCGCTCATCCGGGCTACGCAGCGTCGCTCTCCCCCTCACATCACTTCCCGTAAGCCTCCCGCATCTTCGTCTGGATCTTCGCCATGCCCGATATCCAGCGGTCGTAATTCTCGGTCTTCTTGCGCATGTAGCCGAGCACCTGCGGGTGCGGCAGGATCGCGAAGGTCTCATCTTGCAGTCCCTTGAGCACGTCCCGCGCCACCTGCTCCGGCGACAGGTCGCCATCGCCGGATTGCGGGCCCTTCGGGATCGAGCGCAGCATGTTGGTGTCGACGCCCTGCGGGCACAGGATCGAAACGCGGATGTTGTCGGCCTTGTGCGAGATCGCGAGATTCTCGGCAAAGCCGACCGCGGCGTGCTTGGTGGTCGAATAGGCAGGGCTGCCGACCTGCGACAGCAGTCCCGCCGCCGAGATCGTGTTGAGGAAATAGCCGCCGCCGCGCGTCTTCATGCGCGGGATCAGGTGTCGCGCCGCATAGACATGCGCCATCACATGAACGGCCCAGCTGCGCTGCCACGGTTCGTCGGAGTTTCCGCCGGCATTCACCGACAATGGATCGAAGCCGCCGCCGATGCCGGCATTGGAGCAGAACAACTCGATCGGGCCGAACTGGCGCTCGGTCTCCTCGATGACGTGATGGATGTCCTTCTCCTTTCCGACATCGCATTTGAAGGCCGCCCCGCCGATCGGAGTGGCGACGGCCCGCGCACCGTCGGGATCGATATCGGCGACAACGACCCTGGCGGCGCCTTCGCGGTGGAAGGCCTCGCACATCGCCTTACCGATGCCGTTGGCACCGCCGGTGACAACCACGACTTTGCCCGTCACCTGCATGGCAGTTTCTCCCGTTTATTCTTGATCCTACGCCAGGATCATCATATCGAGAATAGCCGTATAATGGCAGGTGGCGCCGAGCAGGACGAAGCCGTGCCAGATCGCGTTCTGGAAGCGCAGCCGCTGCCAGGCGTGGAAGATCACGCCAAGGCTGTAGAGCACGCCGCCCGCGACCACCAAACCCAGCGCCAGCGGCGGAACCGCCTTCACCGCGGCATCGTAGATCATGACGCCGCTCCAGCCGAGCGCGAGATAGAGCCCGATGGCGAGACGATCGTACCGCCCGGGCCGCGTCAGCTTCAGCGCGATCCCGGTGATCGCGACGCACCACACCCCGATCAGAAGCGCGATCGCCAGATAGCTTTCCCGCAACTCGACGATGAACGGCGTATAGGTGGCGGCGATCAACAGGTAGATCGCGGAATGGTCGAAGCGGCGCAGCAGCCATTTGGCGCGCGACACCGGCCAGAGATTATACATCGCCGACAGGGTCAGCATCGCGAGCAGGCCCGCGACGTAGACCGACACCACGGCAATCTCGAACGCGCTGGCATAGACCGCCGTCAGGACGATCAGCGCGGTGGCGGCGACCAGCCCGAAACAGACCCCGACGATATGCACGACGCCGTCGGCGATCAGTTCGGCACGGTCGTAGTTCCACTGCATCGCGCCGGCGGCTGAGTTGATCGATGTCGAGGCGAGTTGTTTCAGTGTGAAGATCGTCATGCAGCCCCGCGAGATGCTGATCAGGAAGCGGTATAACATGGCTATCGCGGCATTTTCGTGCTGAGGCCTGTTCCGTCATGGCCGGGCTTGTCCCGGCATGACGAGCTTGGGCCCGGGATCAACCCGATCACAAGCGCTTGATTTTGGCCCGCCAATCGCCACCTTGCAGGCATCGCTTAACCTACCTGCATCGAGCCTTCCCGCCCGCATGGCCCCCAGTTTTTCAGACATCGTCGAGGAAGCGCGCCTGTCGGCGCGGGCGCTTCTGGATTACGGCGACAGCTTTTTCAATCCGACCGTGCGGCTGGGGGTCACAGGCCTGTCGCGCGCCGGCAAGACCGTGTTCATCACGGCGCTGATCCACGGCCTGACCCGTGGCGGCAGGTTTCCGGTGTTCGAGCCCTATGCCTCGGGCCGGATCGCCAGCGGCCGCCTCGCGCCGCAGCCGGACGATGCCGTGCCGCGCTTTGCCTATGAGAACCACGTCCGCAGCCTGATCGAGGAACGGCGCTGGCCCAACTCCACCACCGACATCTCTGAATTGCGGCTGGTGATCGACTACCAGCGGCAGAACGGCGCCGACCGCACGCTCACCGTCGACATCGTCGACTATCCCGGCGAATGGCTGCTCGACCTGCCCCTGCTCAACAAGAGCTTTGAGCAATGGTCGGCCGAGAGCCTGGCGCTGGCGCGCGAGGGACCGCGCGCCAAGCTGGCGGCGCCCTGGCACGAACACCTCGCGACGCTTTCCCCTGAAGGCCGCGAGGATGAACAGGCGACACTTACGGCGGCAAAGCTGTTCACCGATTATTTGCGCGCCTGCCGCGACGAACGCTTTGCGATGAGCCTGCTGCCGCCCGGGCGCTTCCTGATGCCGGGCAGTCTCGCCGATACGCCGGCGCTGACCTTCGCGCCACTCGATGTGGCGATGGATGGTACCGCGCCCGACGGTTCGCTGTGGGCGATGATGCGGCGGCGCTATGAAGCCTACAAGGACGTCGTGGTGCGCCCGTTCTTCCGCGACCACTTTGCGCGGCTCGACCGCCAGGTCGTGCTGGTCGATGCGCTCGCGGCGTTCAATGCCGGGCCCGAGGCGCTGCACGATCTCGAAGCAGCGCTCGCCGGCATTCTCGACTGCTTCCGCGTCGGCCGCAGCACGATCCTGAGCACGCTGTTTCGTCCGCGGATCGACCGCATCCTGTTTGCCGCCACCAAGGCCGATCACCTGCACCATTCCAGCCACGACCGGCTGGAAGCGGTGCTGCGCCGCGCCGTCGCCAAGGCGGCCGATCGCGCCGAGTATGCGGGTGCCGCGATCGACGTCGTCGCGCTCGCCGCCGTGCGCGCGACGCGCGAGGCGACGGTGGCGCGCGGCCGCGAAAAACTGCCCTCGATCCTCGGCACGCCCGCCCCCGGCGAGACCGCCAATGGCGACACCTTCGACGGCGAGACTGAAGTGGCGACCTTCCCGGGCGACCTGCCCGCCGATCCCGAAGCGCTGTTCAATGGCGGCTTTCGCGGGCTTTCCAGCACGGCACACGAAACGGCAGATTTCCGCTTCCTGCGCTTCCGCCCGCCGCTCCTGGAACGCAACGCCAAGGAGGAGCCCACGCTGCCTCACATCCGTCTCGACCGCGCGCTTCAGTTCCTGATCGGAGACCGACTGCAATGAGCGAGAAGACGCCCCATCGGCGGCCGGCGACGTTCAAGCTCGGCGATCCCAACGTGGTCGTCATCGACCCCGACGAGAGTGCGCGACCTGCGCGCGGCACCGTGCAGATCAAGCCGGAGGCCGATCCCGCGACCCTGCCGGTGCCGCTCGACAAGCCGCTCCTCCCGGCGCGGCGCGGCTTCCGCTGGGGCACGCTGTTCTGGTCGGCGCTCAGTGGGCTGGTACTGCTCGGCAGCGGGCTCGGCGTCGTCAACCTGATCGAGGATTTGTTCGCGCGCAGCCAGACGCTGGGCTATGTCGCGCTGGCGTTCGCGATCGCCGCGGGGCTCGCGCTATCGGTGGTGATCGGTCGCGAGGCGTTCGGGCTGGCGCGGCTCGCCGCGATCGAGAAGCTGCACCGGCGCGCGATCGACGTGCTGCGCAGCGACGACCGCGCCGCGAGCCGCGAGGTGGTCAGCGACTTGCTCAAGCTTGCCCACCAGAACCCGCAACTGGCCCGCGCCCGCGCCACGCTCGTGAGCCATGCCGACGACATCATCGACGGCGCCGACATGATCAAGCTGGCGGAGCGCGAATTGATGGCGCCGCTCGATGAGGAAGCGCGCCGGCTGGTCTCGACGGCAGCCCAACGCGTCTCGGTGGTGACTGCCGTCAGCCCGCGCGCCCTGATCGACGTACTGTTCGTGTTCGTCGCCGCGATGCGCCTGATCCGGCAGTTGGCGCGGCTCTATGGCGGCCGGCCCGGCACGCTCGGCATGATCAGCCTGTTGCGGCACGTCATCGGCCACCTCGCCATAACAGGCGGCATGGCCGTCGGCGACAGCCTGGTGCAGCAGGTGCTCGGCCACGGCATCGCGGCAAGGCTCTCGCAGCGGCTCGGCGAAGGCGTGCTCAACGGCCTGCTCACGGCACGGCTGGGCCTGGCCGCCATCGACGTGACGCGCCCGTTGCCGTTCACGGCCTTGCCGCGGCCCGCGCTCGGTGATCTCGCGAAGGATCTGCTGAGCAAGCGGGATGATGAGGCATGAGGTCTCGTGGCGTGGGCGCAAGCGTCGCCAGTTCAATCCGTAGCCCGGATGAGCGCAGCGACATCCGGGACAACTCTCGCACCGTCCCGGATGTCGCTGCGCTCATCCGGGCTACGAACTGATCGCACCGCTCCCGTCACGCGCCGCCAGCACGCGCCAGCGGAACAGCGGCGAGCCCGGTGGCGGGGAAAGTTCTGGTGTCCATCCCGTCAGCGTCTCCAATGCGTAGGTATCCATCACGGTCCCGCGCCAGACGCGCTGGACCCGATCCAGCGGTTCGCGTTTGGCACCGACGAGAGCCCACAGCGGCATGCGATCGTCGGGCTCGCGCCCGACGTAAAGACCAGGATGATCCTTGATCAATCCCATGCCCGGATCGGCAAAGCCCTGAAACCTGCCGCGCTCGTTGATCTGGACCACCGGCACCTCACCCCTGAAATGCCAGCGCAGCATCGCGTAGGTGCGATAATCGGTCGTGGCGATCCAGGTCGCGCCGGTCTTCTGCAACTGCGCGCGCGCGCGCGCCGCGACCTGTTCGTAGCCGGCCTCGCCGCCGACCGGATCGGTCCTTCCGATCAGATTCCAGGGCGCCGCGACGTAATAGAAGAACACGACGACGACGAAGGCGATTCCGGTGACGACCGCCACCCGCGCCCAGTGCAACGTCGACCTGACCAGCCGCTCCGAAAAACCCTCACGCGGCAGCATCACGAGGTTGATCGCTGTGGCGGCGAAGCCGGCGGGCCACAGGAACATCGGCCAGGTGTCGCCGACGCGCAGCGTCAGCGACTTCCAGAGGAAATAGAGGAACGGCACCAGCACGGCGGTCGACAGCAGGATCGCGACAGGCTCGCGGGTACGATAGCCGCGCCATGCCGTCAGCGTCACGCCGGACAGCACCACCGGCAGCAGCACGAAGCCGACAAGGCCGAACTGCAGGCCGATGAATTCGCCGAGGGTGCGGAACGAAAACGGATGGGTGGCGACCGCGCGCACGAACTGGAAGCGGAACGAGGCCCAATCGTGCTGCGCGTTCCAGAGCAGGACCGGCAGGAACACGATCATTGCGATCAGCGCCCCGGCCCATGGATACGGGCTGAGCAGCCAGCGTCGCCGCCAGTCCGGCACCAGCAAAAAAGCCGCGACCGCCGGCAGCAGCAGGACCGCGGTGAATTTCGACAGCAGCGCCAGTCCCGCGAACAGCCCGGCGGCCAGCCACCAGCGCGGGTTGCCGCTCTCGGTGAGCCGCACCAGCGCCCACAGCATCGCGACCGCGCACGGGATCATCGCCGTATCGGGCGCAACCTTCGCCATCAACAGCCCGTAATAGAGCGCGGCCTCCGGCAGCAAAACCGCAAAGATGACGGCGCGCGCATCCTGTGTCACACGGCGGACGATATCGGCGAGCAGAAGCTGCGTGACCAGCATCGCGACGATGCCACCGAACCGCACGCCGAGACTGGTGTCGCCGAAGATCGCGGTGCCGAAACGGATCAGCCAGGCGATGCCGGGCGGATGGTCGAGAAAGGCGAGCGCACTCTCCTTCGACCACGTCCAGTAGTAGGCCTCGTCGGTGCGCAGATCGAGCACGCCGGCATAGACCAGCCGCATCGCCGTCAGCGCCGCGATCAAGAGGATCACGGCAAGCCATCGCGGCGCGGCGGGACTGACCGATTTAGTGCTGGCTTTATCGGGCGGGGCTATGATCACGGCGCTTTCTCTCTGACTACCCCGGGGGTGTCAACGTGCCATGAACGCAGGGACCCATAACCACCGATTGTGGTAAGGAAAATCGCATGGACCACGGCACGACCGGAAAGCCGCGGCGTATGGGTCCCTGCGTTCGCAGGGACGACGTGGTACTAACCGATGGAATAAAGCACCGGTATCGCCGATATAGCCACTATGGATCGCATGGCCGCCTTTTCCCGAGAACGACTGACCAACGCCCTTCGCGGCATCAGCCTGCGGCAGGTCCGCCTTGTCAGCGGCGTCATCCTGTTCGCCTATCTGGTCAGCCATTTCCTCAACCACGCGCTCGGCAACATCTCGCTGGAGGCGCTGGCGACCGGCGTCACCATCCACACCGCGTTCTGGCAATTCCTCCCAGTCACGATTGTGTTCTATGCCGCCTGCGTGGCGCACACCGCGCTCGGCATCTGGGCGCTCTATGAACGCCGGCAATTCCGCTGGAGGGCGATCGAGCCGCTGCAGCTTGCGCTCGGCCTCAGCATCCCGATGCTGATCATCGCCCATGTCATCGGCATCAGGCTTGGGCAAACGCTGTTCGGACATGACAGGACCTATCCGCAAGTCCTGTTCCTGTACTGGATCTGGGCGCCATGGCGGATCTGGACGATGCTGCTGGTCATGACCATCGCCTGGGTCCATGGCTGCATCGGCCTGTATTTCTGGCTGCTGATGCGCGCGTTCTACAGGCGCGCCGCGCCGTACCTGCTTGCCGCGGCGGTGCTGGTGCCGACGCTCGCGATGCTCGGCTTCTATCAGAGCGGCCGCATGGTGATCGATCTCGACAGCGATGAATGGCGCGCGGAGACCCAGTCGCCGAAGCAGATCGGCACCCGTGCCGAAGCGCAAACGCTCGAACGCATCACGGACATCTTCCTGATCGGCTATTTCGGCCTTCTCGGCATTGCGCTCTTGGCACGCGGCGCCCGCGCCATCAACGAGCGCCGCCGCGGCATGATCAACCTCTCCTACGGCAATGGCCGCACGGTGCGCGTGCCGCGCGGCCTCAGCGTGCTCGAGGCAAGCCTGCGCAACAACGTGCCCCACGCCAGCGTCTGCGGCGGCCGCGCACGCTGCTCGACCTGCCGCATCCGCATCATCGGCGATTGCCACGACCTGCCGAAACCCTCGCAGCGCGAGGCGTTCGTGCTCGGGCGCGTCGCCACCTCGGATCCCTCGATCCGCCTCGCCTGCCAGTTGCGGCCAGTGTCCGACCTCTCGTTCTTCCAGCTCTTCCTGCCGCATACCTCCGCCGACGGCCACGAGTCGAACCCGACGCGCGTCGGTCAGGAGCGCTACCTCGTCAGTCTGTTCGTGGACATGCGCGGCTCGACGCAGCTTGCGGAAAAGCGCCTGCCGTTCGACACGGTGTTCATCGTCAACCGCTTCCTCGGCGCGGTATCGCAGGCGGTGCTCGAGAGCGGCGGCATGCCGAACCAGTTCGTCGGCGACGGCATGCTGGCGCTGTTCGGCCTCTCGACCAGCCGCCGCGAATCCTGTCGCCAGGCGCTGCGCGCGGCGGCAATGATCGCCGCCAATGTCGATGCGCTGAACAAGTTTCTCGAACACGATCTGCGCGAGCCGATCCGCTTCGGCATCGGCATCAATGGCGGCGAGGTCATCGTCGGCGACATCGGCTATCGCGACCACATGGTGTTCACCGCGCTGGGCGATCCCGTCAATGTCGCGGCGCGCCTGCAGGACATGACGAAGATTCTGGCCTGCGAGCTCGTGGTCTCGGATGAAGTTCGCGCGACCGCGGGACTTGCGGAAGATGCGCTGCCGGCGCAGGAAGTCGCGATCCGCGGACGCAACGAGCCGATGATCGTGCGCACCGTCGCCGATGCGCGAACGCTGCCGGAACTGGTTAACGGCGAGCAAAGCGCGGCGGCCTGAAACAGCTTCAGCGATAGCGGTTCAGGGCCTGTGTGATGTTTTTCACATCTGAATGATCGTTCAGAAAATTGTCGGCGAACGCGGCGCGGATTCGTCGAACCCGCGGTTTCGGGCATGCGACTGATTGGCGATGGGTAAGACTGAAACTTGAACCCGCGCCACGACAAACAGTCGAACGCGCATGCCAACAGGAGAACGACCATGTTTCGCAAAGCTACTCTCGCACTTGCCGCCGCCGCCTCCCTCAGCGCGATGGCGCTGGCTCCCACCAGCGCTTCGGCGGGCGGCTTCATCTGGCCTGGCTACCATCATCATCACCATCACTGGGGCCATGGTTTCGGCATCGGCTTCGTCGGCGGTGGGGGCTATGACGGCTGCTACGTGACGCGCCGCGTGCTGACGCGCTACGGATTCCGGTGGCGCACCGTGAACGTCTGCTACTGATCAAGTCGCGACGTTCGGTGCAAGGACCCTGGTCGCTGACGCGGCCGGGGTTTTCCATTCGCGGTTGCAAAGTCGGTCCAAGGCTCCTTGCAAGACACGCGGATACCGCTGGCGCGCAGCGCGTCGGGACGATCCGTCAAGTCGGGAATTCCCGCCATCCGGTCGCCAAAATCGGAGCGAAATCGGCAAAAACAGCCAAAATCGGCGGCAAATCGAGGCCTTTTCGCCGAAACGGCCGTTCCGTTTGCGCTATTCAGCCTGCCCCAACCCGCGTATCCTTGATGAACGGGCATGCCGGTTAGTGCGGGGACCGGCGGCTCGTTTATTTTTTTGATTCCGCGGAGACGACGTGAATGGCTAAAGGTACGGTGAAGTGGTTCAATCCGACCAAGGGGTACGGGTTCATCCAGCCCTCGAGCGGCGGCAAGGACGTGTTCGTTCATATTTCAGCAGTTGAGAAAGCTGGCCTTTCGACACTCAATGAAGGACAGACCGTCGAGTACGAAGAGATCGCTAACCGCGGCAAGACTTCGGCCGAGAACCTCAAGGTTTAGCGCAAGCGCTATCGGTAACGGCACACTCTCGGAATGAATTCCGAGAGTAGGCTGAGAGAAACTACCCAAAAACTGTGAGCGTTCGGCGGAGCGGGCACCGCTTCTGCACGCGCGACGACCAGGTCGTGCGCAAGAACCGGCCGCTCAATCTTCCGTCACCCATTGCTGGACCGTCATCACGTCCGGTGGCTGCAGATAGCCACGCGGCCAGAGATCGACTACCCATTCGACCTTGCTGGCGCGATCGACCAGCACGGCGGTGTTGTGCGGCGTCTGCAGCACCAGCGTATTGCCGCGATAGTGCGGATCCCCGACCGCGTGATGCTTGAGCAGGCCCCACTCCTGCAATATCAACAGCAAGCTGGTGGTATTTCGCGTGGTGTCCCAGCAATCGTAGTTGTGCTTGTCGTCGAAGTAGCGGAAATCCGCCTTCGCCACGCGCTTGTTGGTGCCGAGGATCGGCCCCATGCGGCGGTCGAACCATACCACCACCTTCTGCACCGCGGCGCGTTCCGCAACGGCCGAGGCGCGCCCAGCCGCCATGATCTGGGTCAGCGCCTTGCGATCGGCGTCGCTGAATTCGAGAATCTCGCGGCGGCGGCAGACGAAGCCGTAGCACACCGTCATGGATCTGGCGTTGGGCGGATTGATCGATACCGACTCGTAGAGATAGCTGATCGCCGAACTCATCCCGGCGGCGGACGCGGCCGCCGAACCGAACGTCACGCCAAGGAGCACGCCAAGCACGGCCGCGCAATTGTTGCGCGTGCGGCCTCCCCTTATCGGCAGAGCGGCGTCTCCCATCATTACCTGCGAGTTCCCGGACGGCGGCGGCGGTGTCTGACGATTAGCGCGGCATTCCCGCGCTGCCAACCGGCTAGCCTGCAATCCAGGGGGCGCGCGGCGTAAATTTGGCTGGCTGTGTTTTTCGTGCGCCAGTCGTACGTTCCCGAGGCTGACGATCAGGATTCTCGACTGGTCGGAGAGGAATTTGCGGCCTGTTCCGGCCACCTTTGGCCCGGTAAACTGGCCGAAGCTAAGAGAACCCCATGCCGATTCCCGCCCCGCTTCCGCCGTCCTTCAGCGCACCCTACGCTCCCGATGATGGGGTCATGGCCATCAGCCTGCTACCGGCCGCGCGGCTCGATCCGGCGCAGGAGGCGCGCATCGACCGCACGGCGACGACACTGATCGAAGCGATCAGGTCCAACGACGATCCGCTCGGCGGCGTCGAGGACATGCTGCGCGAGTTCGCGCTGTCGACCAAAGAGGGATTGGCGCTGATGGTGCTGGCGGAAGCGCTGCTGCGCGTGCCGGATGCCCGCACCGCCGACCAGTTCATCGAGGACAAGCTGGCGCAGGGCGACTTCGTCCATCACGAGACCAGGTCGAGCGCCTTCCTGGTCAACGCCTCGGCCTGGGCGCTCGGCATGTCGGCCCGCGTGATCCAGCCCGGCGAGACGCCGCGGGGCACCATCGGAAGGCTGACCAAGCGGCTCGGCGCCCCGGCCGTGCGGGCGGCGACGCGGCAGGCGATGCGGCTGATGGGCAACCACTTCGTGCTCGGCGAGACCATCGAGGCCGCGCTGGCGCGGGCGCAGCCGCATGCCTCGCGGCATCAACGCTACTCCTTCGACATGCTCGGGGAAGGCGCGCGCACCGCCGACGACGCCACGCGCTATTTCAACTCCTATTCAAGCGCGATCGAAGCCATCGGCCGCACTGCCGGCGACAATCCCCTGCCCGACCGCCCCGGCATCTCGGTCAAGCTCTCGGCGCTGCATCCGCGCTTCGAGGCAGTGAGCCGCGCGCGCGTGATGAGCGAGCTGGTCCCCCGGCTGCTCGAACTGGCGAGACAAGCGAAATCGTACGATCTCAATTTCACGGTCGATGCCGAGGAAGCGGACCGGCTGGAATTGTCGCTCGATGTGATCGCAGCAGCGCTCGCAGATCCATCGCTGGCCGGTTGGGATGGCTTTGGCCTCGCGATCCAGGCCTATCAGAAACGCGCCGGCGACGTGATCGATTACGTCGATCGGCTCGCGCGCAGCCAGAACAGCAACATGATGGTGCGGCTGGTAAAGGGCGCCTATTGGGACACCGAGATCAAGCGCGCGCAGGAGCGCGGGCTCGATGGCTACCCCGTCTTCAGCCGCAAGGCGATGACCGATTTGAACTACCTGGCCTGCGCGCAGCAATTGCTGGCGCTGCGGCCCCGGATATTTCCGCAATTCGCCACCCACAATGCGCTCACGGTCGCAACCATTCTCGAACTGGCGACCGACAGAAGCGGATTCGAATTCCAGCGCCTGCACGGCATGGGCGAGGCGCTCTATGCAAGGCTCGGCGAAGATCATCCCGACATCGCCCATCGCACCTACGCGCCCGTCGGCAGCCATCGCGATCTCCTGGCCTATCTGGTACGGCGGCTGTTGGAAAACGGGGCCAACTCGTCCTTTGTCGCGCTCGCCGCCGACGAGACGGTGCCGGTATCGCAACTGCTGCGGCGGCCGGCCAACATCATCGGCCGTGCCGACAATGCAAGACATCCCAACATCCCGTTGCCGCGCGACCTGTACGGACTTCAACGGAAAAATTCCCGCGGCGTCGAACTCGGCGAACGCACCGCACTCGCGCAACTCGTTTCTGATATCGCCGCGGCCTCGGTGCCCGCGGCAGGCAGCATTCCCGACGCAACCGAGAGCGAGGCCAATGCGGCGATCTTGGCTGCACGAGTTGGCTTCAGGCACTGGGCTGCAACACCGGCTGGGATGCGCGCAGCCGTATTGGAGAAAGCCGGCGATCTCCTGGAAGCGCGTGCGGCGCATTTCATCGCGTTGCTGCAACGCGAGGGCGGCAAGACGCTCGATGATTCGATCTCGGAAGTCCGCGAGGCCATCGACTTCTGCCGTTACTATGCGACGCAGGGCCGCGAGCTGTTCGGCGAAGGCAATCCGATGCCGGGACCGACTGGCGAAAGCAATGTGCTTCGCCTCCGTGGGCGCGGCGTATTCGTCGCGATCTCGCCATGGAATTTTCCGCTGGCGATTTTCCTCGGCCAGATCACCGCGGCGTTGATGGCCGGCAACGCGGTCGTGGCCAAGCCTGCCGAGCAGACTCCGCTGATCGCTGCCGAGGCGGTGCGACTGTTGCATGAAGCGGGGGTACCGGCGTCAGCGCTGCATATGGTCGCCGGCGATGGCAGGATCGGCGGCGTGCTGGTGGCGCATCCCGATATTGCCGGGGTCGTCTTCACCGGATCGACCGAGGTGGCACGCACGATCAACCGCGCGCTCGCTGCCAAGGATGGGCCGATCGTGCCGCTGATTGCCGAGACCGGCGGCATCAATGCGATGATCGTCGATGCCACGGCCCTGCCCGAGCAGGTATCCGACGACGTCGTGACCTCGGCGTTTCGCTCCGCCGGCCAGCGCTGTTCGGCGTTGCGGCTGCTGTTCCTGCAGGAGGACGTCGCGGGCCGCATGATCGAGATGATCGCGGGCGCCGCGCGCGAGCTCGTCATCGGCGATCCCTTGGACCCGGCAACCCATATCGGTCCGGTGATCGACGCCGAAGCCAAACAGCGGCTGGACGCACATATCGACCGCATGAAGAAGGAGGCGCGGGTGAACTTCGCGGCTAACGCGCCGCTTGGCAACTATATCGCACCGCATATTTTCGAACTGTCCGATGCCAGCCAGCTTGCGGAAGAAGTGTTCGGCCCGGTGCTGCATGTGGTGCGCTACCGCGCCGACCGGTTCGACCAGGTCCTGCAGTCGATCGAGCGCTCCGGCTACGGGCTGACGCTCGGCATCCATTCGCGGATCGACGACATGGTGGAGGACGCGATCGACAGGCTCCAGGTCGGCAATATCTATGTCAACCGCAACATGATCGGTGCGGTCGTCGGCGTGCAGCCGTTCGGCGGCCATGGGCTGTCCGGCACCGGGCCCAAGGCCGGCGGACCGCATTACCTCGCACGCTTCGCAACGGAACAGACGGTAACCATCAATACGGCGGCGGCCGGCGGAAATGCAGCGCTGATGTCGGGCGGCGAGTAGTTGCATCACCCTGCAAGATGGGTCAAATGACGTTCGAACGGGATCGCGAGAGAGCGATAATCAACAACACCGGGAAACGTCACGGAGCGACGCCACGATGGAAAAGGGTATCTTCGAAGGTCTCAAGGTTCTGGATTGCGCGAGCTTCATCGCCGCACCTGCGGCCGCCACCGTGCTGTCCGACTTCGGCGCCGACGTGATCAAGATCGAGCCGCCCGGCGCCGGCGATCCCTATCGCAACCTGCCGAACCTGCCGGGCTACCCGCATAGCGAGCATAATTTCGCGTGGATGCTGGAGGCCCGCAACAAGCGCAGCCTCGCACTCGATCTCTCCAAACCTGAGGGACGGGCGGTGTTGCATCGTCTGGCGGCAGAGGCCGACGTCTTCATCACCAACTATCCGCCGCAGGTGCGCGAGCGGCTCGGCATCACCCATGACCATCTGGCGCCCCACAACGAACGCCTGATCTACGCCTCCTTCACCGGCTACGGCGAAAAGGGCGAGGAAGCCAACAAGCCCGGCTTCGACTCCAACGCCTATTGGGCGCGCTCCGGCCTGATGGACCTGGTGCGCGCGGACGAACACACCACGCCGGCACGGTCGATCGCCGGCATGGGCGACCACCCCTGCGCGATGGCGTTCTACGGCGCGATCGTCACCGCGCTCTACAAGCGCGAGCGCACCGGCAAGGGCTCGCATGTCAGCTCCAATCTGATGGCCAACGGCGTCTGGGCGGCTTCGGTGCTGGCGCAGGCCAAGCTCGTCGGCGCGAAGTTCGGCGAACGCCGTCCGCGCGAACGCGCGCTGAACGCGGTCACCAATCATTACCAGTGCAAGGATGGCCGCTGGCTGATCCTTTCGCTGCTGAACGAAGACCGGCAATGGCCGACGCTGGCGCGCTGTCTCGGCCGCGAGGATCTCGTCAGCGATCCCCGCTTCGAGACGAAGAAGGACCGGCACGCGCGGTCGCTTGAGCTGATCAAGATCTTCGACGAGGTGTTTGCGGCCCGGGAGCTCGCCGAGTGGCGCAAGATCCTCGACGGCAACGGCCTGGTATTCGGCGTCGTCGGCATTCTCGACGACATCCCGAACGACAGGCAGATGATTGAGAACGAGGTGCTGGTACCGTTCGAGAACGACACCATGCTGACGATCAACAGCCCGATCTGGGTCGACGGCAGCAAGAAGGTCCAGCCGCGCAAGCCGCCCGGCATCGGCGAGCACAGCGACGAAATTCTCCGCAACGCCGGCTATGACGACGCCGCGATCAAGGCGCTGCGCGCCGCCGGCGCGGTGGCCTGAGGCCGCGCGCCATGCCGAGCTATCGCCTGCATTATTTTCCGGAGTCGGGAAACAGCTACAAGCTCGCGCTGATGCTGACGCCGTGCGGGCAGAGCTTCGAGGGCGTGTGGACCGTCAGCGGTTGAGCCACGCCCATGCGATGCCGAATGCGATGAATCCGATAACGATCGAAACCGCGATCGCCCAGACGCTGACCCGGACACTGCCGATCATCTGCCGATCGGCTTCGTTCTCCGCGATCTTGCGATTGCGTTGCCTTTGCTCCTGATCGGAAGAACTCATCGCCGGTCTCCGCTCGGCCGCTGCTGCCCTCCCTTAGCACAATTTGCGAAGGCTTAGCGGCTTTTGACGAAGCACATGCCGATCCGGGAGATCTTGCCGGCAGCCTGGCAGCTCAGGCCTTCGGCGCAGGTCCAGTCGCGAAAGCTGGCGTCGTTGCCGGCGGCCGGCTTGCCCCGCAGATAGCAATGCGCGCCCCAGCCGTCGTAGTAATTGGTTCCGGCGAGTTCGGTGCCGCCGCGCAATTGCGGACGGCTGGCGAAGCCGCGCGAATAATCGGGCGACTTGCCGTCGCGCAACGAGGCCAGGATATCACGGCGGCGGACCTGATCGCCGTAGAAGTGCGGCGACGCCGGCACGACGGTCGTATTCGACGGTTTCTCCGCCATCCAGTCGACGCCGGGAAAATGAAAGCCGCCGATGCCGCGCGTCTGGTGGCAGCCCGCACAGGTCACGTCGTTGAGGCGCCGTTCGAAGCCGGCGGGCGAGCGGATGTTCTGCAGCTTCACACCGCTTTCTGTGGCCTTCTTCAGCGCCGTCACGACGTCGGCCTCGTTGAACACGGCGCCCTCGCTTTGCAACAGTCCGAATTCAGGGCTGAGATCCGACGGATCGAATCCGATCGGTGTCGGCGCAATCGCGCCGCTCGCCAGGAATTTTTCCGGGATCAGCACGGTACCGCGATCGAACGCGGCGAGATTGGCTGTATCGAGCAGCCACGCCTTGAACTCGCGCTTGAGGCCATCGTCCGCCAGAAGCCGCGCGCGATCGATCTGGTTCTCCATCGGCCCTTCGACGAACGCGCCCGCATCGCGATTGTAGCGAAACACCTTCAGCAGATAATCGGTGCGGAAATCGCGAACCGCGGATTTCGGCGCGTGCGCGATCTGCAGATTGGTTTCGATACGGTCGATATTCTCAGGGTTGATCAGATCAAGCGGGCCGCTCGGGGCCGAGAGTATTTGGTCAGGCGGCATGGCAAGCCAGCGGCCCGCTATTTCAGCACAGGTGATCGCCGCACCCTCGGCTTTCGCCTTCAACACGAGATTGAGCGTCATCGGCAGCCGCGGCGAAGCGTCGTCGCCGGCTGGCTTGTTGAGCCGCGTCAGGCGGTAGATCAGGCGGATTTCGCCGCAGCTTGCTTCAGCGGCATAAATACGGTCCATGCGGTTGACGATGCCGGCCAGCACGAACCTCGTGTCGGCCGAATAGAGCAGCGCGCGATCGAACAGCTGAAAATCAAAGCCGGTACCGACGCCGATCGTTTCCTTCGGCAGGCTCGCGTTGTGCTGTGCAATGTAGCGATCGAACTCACGGTCGATCGCCTGGCGCAGTTGTAACATCGACGGCAGCGCGAACAGTTCGCCGCCGGCGAGCGGCGTGTCAGCCGACCGCTGCGGTGACAACATGCGATCGAGGCGAAATCTTCCGCCATCGAGCTCGCGCAGCGTCACGGGATCGATGATCGCGGTGCCGCGCTCGAGCGCCGCATCCTGGGCTGCACGGGCCGGCAACGCGCCGCACAGCAGGGCAAAGGCAATGGCGAGAAATCCTGACGCGCGGCTCATGCCCTCACTAACACCGCGTAAAAAGGTCTATTCAAGGAAAAAGGCGCCTCACATCGCTGTGAGGCGCCTTGTTTTCAGTCCGTCGTCCGGTCAGCGCGCGACGATCAGGCCTTTGCTCGTCACGACGACCCAGCGGCCGTCCTGCTTGCGGATGGCATCGACGCGGCCCAGACCGGGCACGGGATCGCCGGCATAGACCTCGTACATGCCGCGGCGGCTTTCGATCAGCGCGCTGCCGTTGGCGACGTCGCGCAGTATCCAGCCTTCGACGGTCGGCAGACGGGCCACTTCAGGCTTCGGTGGCGCCGCAGGTGCGGCCGCGGCCTGCTGCGGGATGGAGCCGGTAACGTCCTTCTCCTTCGCGGAAGCCGGCGCGGCGGCAGCGGTGGTCACTGATGCCTGTGCGGTGCGGAGCTTGTCGACGGCCTCGGTGAGCTTGGCGAGCTTGGCGGCCGGCTCAGCCTGCGCCTTCTCGACCTTGTCGAGGCGGTCAGCGGTCTTGGTGTATTGGGTCGCGCCGGCCTTGGCGGTGTGTTCGATGCTGGTCTTCAGCGTCGTGATGTCGGCGTCGATCCGCGCAATCGCGGCTTCGAGCGCGGTGTCCTGGGCTGAGGCCTGGGTAGCCGGCGCTTCGGCCATCAATTTTCCAATACCCGCAGTCGCCAGCGCGCCACCCAGCGCACCCGCGACCGTAGCCAGTGCCACCAAGGCAGCCACGGCGCCGAACTTTCGCTTGCCCGACGATGCCTGCGCGGCCTTTGCCTCGGAGCCGACCCGGTCACCGGGGGACATGATCATCACATTGCCCGGGAAGCGTGGCGCCTCCGGCTTCGCGGCGTCAATCCTTGGAGTTTCCTTCGGAGGATCAACCTTGGGAGTTTCGGCCTTGGGCACATCAACCTTCGGCGCTTCCATGCTGACAGGCTCCGCCTTGGATGCATCTGGCTTTGGCGAGGTCGCTTCCTGATCGGGCGCAAGCCGGATGGCCCCGGACTCCGTCGCGGCGATCGCCGGCTCGCCGGCCGCTGGCGTCTCTGTTGCGGCCGGCCCAGGGGTTCCGGTTTCAGCGCTGGCGGGCTGGGACTGCTGATCGCTCACGTTGGATTCTCCAGAATTGATTGACCATTTGGTAACTTTTATTGCTTGCCAAAACGTTATCGGCGCCGGCCTTACCGAAATTTCAGGAACTCATCCGATCGGATCTTGAGCCCGCCACGCGGGCTGGCCCGATCCCAAATCCCCATGCTGCCTTGCGGCATCCTCATCGGTCCGGTTTGCGCCGGCCGGTTTCCCGACTAACATGGTTCGACCGACCAGCCAGAAAGGCAGGTGGCCACCATGACCATCGAAAAATGCATCAACGAGTTTGATGTAGATGACGTCATTTTTGAGGAGGGCTCGACCGGGCGGGAACTCTTCGTGGTGCTGGACGGCAAGGTCCAGATCGCCAAGATGAACGGCCTCGACAAGACCGTCATCGTCACGCTCGGCAAGGGTGAGTTCTTCGGCGAGATGGCCGTGATCGACGGCTCGTCCCGATCGGCGACGGCGATTGCGGCCGCACCGAACACCCGCGTGATGCGGATCAATCACGCCCGCTTCGTCTATCTCGTCAGCCAGCAGCCGGCCTTTGCACTGATGATCATGGATGCGCTCAGCAAGCGGCTGCGGGCCTCCAACACCGTCGTCTACAAAGGCGCGGCTGCTTCATGAGCGAGCGTCGACCGAGCCCGTTCAAGACGCTGCTCGACAGCGAGGTCTGTACGCTGATCGAGGCGGCGCCGGACGTCTATCAGGTGCGCTTCAAGAACCGCGCGGCGAACGCCTATCTGGTTCGCGGCAGCTCCCGCACCATCATGATCGATGTCGGGTTATCCTCGAACTATCCGCATTTGCTGACGTCGCTCGAGCAGATCGGCGTGAAGCCCGACGATATCGACATGGTGGTGCTGAGCCACGAGCATCTCGACCATATCGGCGCGGCCTATCACTTCCATGGCCGCGCCTTCATTGCCGCGCATCGGCTCGCCGCCAACAAGATCATGCTGCGCGACGACTTCTCGATGCTGCGCAAGATGTTCAACGAGCCGAACGTGCCGATCAATGTCGATCTCTGGCTCGAGGAAGGCAATCTGATCGACCTCGGCAATTTCCGCCTCAACGTGATGTACACGCCCGGGCACACCTCGGCCTGCATCACCCTGTTCGAACAGGACAAGGGATTGCTGTTCGCCTCCGACACGCTGATGCCGGGCGGCGTGATGGGCGGCGTGTTCGGCTCCGGCAGCATCGCCGATTACATCCAGTCGCTGGAGCGGCTGAAGGGCCTCGACTCGAAGATCCTGCTGTCGGGCCACGGCCGGCTGTCCGACACGCCGCAGGACGACGTGAGGATCGCGATCCAGCGCTCGCACGGCCTCTTGTCCGACACCGCGCAATTGTTCGACGCGCTGGATGCGCGGGCGAATTTCGAGCCTATCATGCAGTCGGTGCGCGACCTCAACAAGCTCGACGACGGCTAGCTAGGCGCCCGCCCCGCTATATTCCGCGACGCCGAATGTGATCCGGCCATTTGACAAATGGCACGGCGGCCTGTTCAACAACTGCCGATAACAGCGCTGCAAAAGAACAATCGGGAGAGACAGCACTATGAAGTTCTACGACTCGGTCGGACCGAACCCGCGCATTGTCCGCATGTTCATGGCGGAGAAGGGCATCGAAATGCCGAAGCAGGCGGTCGATCTGCGCAAGGGCGAGAACCGCGAGGCCGAACACCTCAAGCGCAACCCGCATGGCCAGATGCCGACGCTCGAACTCGACGATGGCAGCTACGTCTCGGAGATCACCGCGATCTGCGAATATCTCGAGGAGAAGCATCCCACCCCTCCGATGATCGGCGCAACGCCGGAAGAGCGCGCCGAATGCCGGATGTGGACGCGCCGCATCGATCTCAACATCTGCGAGCACATGGGCAACGGCTTCCGCTTCGGCGAAGGCCTGAAATTCTTCGAGAAGCGGATTCCCTGCGCGCCGGAAGCCTCGCCCGGGCTCAAGATGGTCGCCGCGAACCGCCTGCAATGGCTCAACAGCCAGATGGCCGACGGCCGGCAATACATCTGCGGCAACCGCTTCACGCTGGCCGACATCCTGCTCTATGGCTGGCTCGACTTCGCCGGCCAGGTCGGCCAGCCGCTCGATACAGCGAATGCCAATATCGTGGCGTGGATGGCGCGGGTGGCAGAGCGTCCCTCGACGAAGGCTTAGCCTCACACTTGCAAGCCTCACACTTGTAAGCCTCACACTTGGCCAAGCGCCGGGCAATTGGAAGCGGGCCGTGGCAGGCATCAGATCTGGCCCGCGACTAGTTCAACCGAAGACGACGGCCCTGATTGTAGACGAGTTGCCAAAGCTCGCTCGCCTTCCAGAGCTCGCTCTTCCCTTCATTGAGCTTCCTTGCCACTGCGATCGCGAAGTCGTCGGCATCCGGAGGCTCTCTGGGAATGATCCGGCAATGATCCACTGATGGGCTCGCAGGCATCGCCACCACAAGCCGCCGACAAATGCTCGCAGCCACTCTGACGGCATCGGCTGGCGGCATGCCCTGCTCCTCGCGCAACATCCGCGTGATCAATCGTTCGGCCTTGCCCGCATCAATTCGAATTTCTGCCATTTCAGCCTCCATTCGCGCATCTACGGACCGCACGGGAGCGATCCTGTTTCGAAGATCCACCGGCGTCTTGTGATGACTCGGCCCGGGAGGGGCCTGTCAGTGCGTCCCACAGCCGTCGTGCACTCATCGGCAAAAGCATCAGATGCGGCGACAGGCTGGGCAGGAGGCACACCGCGATGCTGAAGATGGCGCCCGTGACATGGCCGAGCAGGTCTGACACCCGCAAGATCATCTCCCTGGTCATCAGGAGCACCATGACCGGAGTGGCGTATCCGGCAAGATCGATCAGCCTCATCACGGCTCACCCTCCTCTGGTTGACGGACAACGCGTGATGCTGATTGGCAACCTGCGCTACAGAGCCACTCAAGTCGCGAAGCACTCGCGAAAAGGTTGCAAAATGTCTGCGAATTAAGCGGTGCGCGGCCAGCGATCGACCGGGGCGAAGTCGTTGGTATCGCGTTGACTTCACCGGGATGACGGGGTTGACTTCAGGGAGCACTCTGGCTGACGGGCAGGCAGCGATGGTCGTTGAGCGATCGGAGCCCCATCCACTTCATTCCCAGGGCGAAGCGCCCCCCGTCCGCGCCGCCGCCAGCCATGATTGGCGGATGGGGTCGCTCGTGCTGGACCCGGTTGCGCGCATCCTCATTCATGACGGCGACCCGCTGCCGCTGGGTGAACGTGCCGTTTCCATTCTGCTGATGCTGGTCGAGCGCTCCGGTCAGTTGGTCAGCAAGGAAGACCTCATTGCGTTTGCGTGGCAGGGGTTGGCCGTCGAGGACAGCAACCTCACGGTCCAGGTTGCTGCATTGCGGCGCGCGTTGGCGTTGGTCCCGGGAGGGAGATCCTGGATCGAAACCTTGCCGCGGCGCGGCTATCGTTTCGTCGGTATCGCCGTACGATCGCCGGACAATAACCCGCTCGCGTCGGATCAATCACGGCCGGCCAAGTCGTCTCCTGAAACGGGCCAGCCCGTAGACGATCAAAAATCCCGGCTCGCCGATTCACGCACCCATCACATGGTTGGGCGCAGCGCCCCGCTCGACATGCTGGACCGCATGACCGGGCGCATGCTGACCGGCCAACGACAGATCGCGTTTGTCACGGGCGAGGCCGGGATCGGCAAGACGGCTTTTCTCCAGATGGCGATGGACCGGCTGTCGCAGCAGGGCGTCGATCTCCTGTGCGGGCGCTGCACCGAGAGGTTCGGAACCGACGAAGCGTTCCTGCCCCTGATCGACGCGCTCGTAACACGCTGCCGCAGCACGAATGGAGCAGACCTGCAGGCAGCCATTCGTAGCCACGCGCCAACCTGGATGCTGCAGATCCCGGGCTTGATCGATGCAGCCGAGCGCGCCGCGTTTCAACGCGAAGTGTTCGGAGCGACCCGCGAGCGCATGCTCCGCGAATTTTGCGATCTCATTGAAGCGCTGAGCGCCGATCACCCATGGGTCGTCATTCTGGAAGACCTGCACTGGAGCGACCTCGCAACGCTCGACGCCCTCTCCCGCTTTGCACGGGGGGACGGCAAGGCGTCGGTGCTGATCCTCGGATCCTATCGCCCGGCAGACAGCATCATCGGCCAGCATCCGATCCGGCGCCTGCACCAGGATCTGGAGATACATGATCGCTGCGGCGAGTTGCGCCTCGATCGGCTGTCGCGAATGGAGGTCGAGCGTCATCTCACCCTGCGGTTCGGCGATGATGCACTGGCGGCCGCACTGTCTGCGCCCGTGTTCGAGCGAACACAGGGACAGCCATTGTTCATCTCCTCGCTGGTGAAGTTCTTCATCGATCAGCGAGCCATCGTCGAGACCGACGGCATCTGGTCCCTGTCGCCGACAACGGCGATTCCGCAAGACGGCGTACCGACCGACTTGCTCAACATGATCAACTATCAGGTAAGTCGCCTGACGGAGGATGAACGGCGCCTTCTCGAAGTCGCAAGCGTCGCCGGCGGCGATTTTTCCGCCGCGCTGGTGGCGGCCGGCTTGTCACGCGATGCGGTCGAGGTTGAACGCGAGCTGGAAGCACTCACCCGCAAGGATCACACGCTGGTCCCTTCGGGCACGTCGGAATGGCCTGACGGCACGTATTCGGGCTCATATGCCTTCCGGCATATTCTTTATCAAAACGTCGTTTACCAGCATCTCGCGCCGGGACAGCGCGTGCAAATTCACCGGCGCCTGGGCAAGAGGCTGGAACAGGCATACGGCAATCTCACCTCGGAAATCGCGCCGGTGCTGGCGCTGCATTTCGAGCAGGGCCGGGATTTTGCGAGCGCCTTGCGCTACCTGGGACAGGCGGCGGAGAGTTCTGCAAAGCGCCTCGGCCACGCGGAAGCGGCGAGCTATCTCACGCGCGCCCTCGGCATTCTCGATCGCATCGATGTGCCGGACAAGTTCAAGCTGCGCGTCACGGTGTTGCGGCATCGCAGCCTTGCGCTTCGATCATCTGGCGATCTCGCGGGCTCGGTCCGCGACCTGAAGGAGATGATTGTCTGCGCCGGACATGCCGGCGAGCTCCGGCAGGAAGTCGCCGGGCTCCTTGTCGTGAGCCGGTTCTGCCTGCACGCGGACCGGCGGGCCTGCCTTCAGGCCGCCGAAGATGTGCTGGTCAAAAGCCAGGCGATGGAGGACGACGCCTTCAAGGCCCTGGTGCAGGGCAGCAGCTCCATGATCAATCTGTATCTCAAGGGATGGCACGAGGAGGACGCCGCTCGCTGCGTCAAGGCGCTGGAGTTGAGCGCAGCCGCACAGGACCACGGCACGTTGATCCGGCGTTACGGAATCGAGGGCATCCTTGACTGCTGGCGGTCGCGATACCGGGAATGCCGCCACTCGGCGACCCTTGGAAAACGATTGGCCAGCGAATCCGGAGACGTCTACGTCTTTGTCCTTTTCAACGTGCTGGAATCCACCGCGCTGCTTCATCTGGGCGAGTGGCGGGATTTGCAGCGCGAGACCATGACGGCGCTGGAACTGGCGAACAAGAACGGAAACGAGCAGGCCAGCGCGTTGTGCCGTCTGACGCTCGCATGGCTACATGTCGAAGCGATGGATTTCGATGGAGCCCGCGCCCTCTGCGAAGGCGTCGACGAGAATACGCTCAACGAAAACCAGTTTGCGTATTTCTTCCAGCGAGCGGTCCTGGCGAAAGCCTTCGTGGGACTGGGCGATCCACAGCGGGCAAACAAGCAGTTTGTCGACGTTCAGCGCCGCCTTGAACAGGACGGCATTCCACTGGATTTTACGATATCCACGCAGCTCTATTACTGCCTGGGGGAATATTGCCTGCAGGTTGCCGAATTCGATCAGGCGAGAAGATGGGCGATCCAGCTGCGCGACTACGCGGCTCCAGCGCCCGATCAGAACCATCTCGCTCTCGCCCATGGCCTGCTGGCGCGTATCGCTTTTGCCGTCGGCGATCGGGATGAAGCACTGGAGCATCTGGGGCGCGCTTTGGCGATCGTCGACAAGGCCAATTTTCCGCTGGCTGCATGGCGAATTTATCGCGGCGCGGCGAAGATATTCGAAAGTATCGGTGAGGCGGACGATGCCACCACCTACCGGTTACGTTTCGAGAGTGTGTTACGCACCCTGGCTCGAAACTTCGACCACGGCGATGCCTTGCACAGGTCGCTGTTGAACGCTCTGGCGGCGTGATTGGCGCACCCCTAAATCACCACCGGCGCATCCGGCAGCTCATTCGGCCCTCCGCTGCTCCTGGGAAAGTGCCTCGCCAGTTCGCGCGACACCGCCTCGATGCCCTTGATGACGCCGCGCTCGAAATCCCCTGCCCTGAAATCTGATTCCATCCCCAGGCAGATTCTTTCCCAGCCGGCGTGACCGACCCGGGCGTCTATGCCGCGGTCAGCAACGATCTCGAAGTCGTGGTCGGCCAGCAGCAGGTAGATCAGGACGCCGTTGTTGTGGACGGTGTCCCAGATCCGCAATTGCGAAAAGATATCCAGCGCCCGTTCCCGCGCCGGCTGATTGCGCAACAGCGACGCGCCGTCGAGCGCGCCTTCGACCGCGAAACGCACCTGCCCGGAATGGGTGGCCTCACCCACCTTGATCGCCCGCTCGATTCTCTCCAGCGTCGCCGGCGGAAAGATGCGCCGCAGCCGCCAGCGGTGTTCGACGAGATGTCTGCCAATGCGCTTGATGCCCATGCTACCAGCTCCCCGATGCGCCGCCGCCGCCAAAGCTGCCCCCGCCGCCACTGAAGCCGCCGCTGCTGCTTGAGCTGCCACCACTGGACCACGATCCGCCGGAACCGCCAGACCAGCCGCCAGAACTGCCCCGACGGCCCGGCCCCGCTGACACGAAACCGTCGCTGATCAACACAAACAGCGACGCGATCACGCCGACCATCACCGCCGCCAGCACCGAGCCGACCAGGAACCAGGCAATTAGTGCCGTCAGCGCACCGGCGGTTGCCGAGCCCAGCAGGCGGCCCATCAAGCTCCGCAACAGCCCACCGAACACGATCGCCGGAATGATGAGAAACGGATTGAAGAGGTCTGATGGATCGAACGACTGCGAATCCTGCCAGTGCGGCGGCTCCGGCTCCGGCAGCTTCTCGCCATCGGCGACCCGTACCATCTTGTCGACGCCGGCAGCGACGCCGCCGCCGAAATCGCCCGTCTTGAACTTCGGCGTGATGTCTTCATCGATGATGCGCTTGGTGGTGGCGTCGGTCATCGCCCCTTCGAGGCCGTAGCCGACCTCGATCCTGAGGCGCCGGTCGTTCTTGGCTATGACCAGCAGCGCGCCGTCGTCGATCTTCTTGCGGCCGATCTTCCAGGCTTCCGCGACGCGAAGCGAGAACTGCTCGATCGCCTCGCCATCGGTCGTCGGCACGATCAGCACCGCGACCTGGCTGCCCTTTCGCGTTTCCAGGTCTTTCAGCGTCTGCGTCAGTGAGGCGATGTCGCCAGCCGTGAGCGTGCCGGTCTGGTCGACAACGCGGCCCGTCAGCGGCGGCACCGCGACGAGCGCCAGCGCCGAATACGCCCAGCACAACAGCAGCGCAAGAATGGAAGCTCTTGCAGCGCGCATGGCAGGCCGCCTGCTCACCTGTTACTTGGCCGGCGCGGGCGCGGGATTGAAATCCACCTTCGGCGCCGTCGAGATCGCCTTCTCGTTGTCGACCGTGAAGTTCGGCTTATCCTTGTAGCCGAATACCATCGCCGTCAGATTGTTCGGGAAAGTGCGGATGCCGACGTTATAGTCCTGAACCGCCTTGATGTAGCGGTTGCGCGCCACGGTGATGCGGTTCTCGGTGCCTTCGAGCTGCGCCATCAGGTCGCGAAACAGCGTGTCCGATTTGAGCTGCGGATAGTTCTCGGTCACCACCAGGAGCCGCGACAGGGCGCTCGACAACTCACCCTGGGCGGCCTGGAATTTCTGGAACGCGGCGGGATCGTTCAACACTTCCGGCGTCGCCTGGACGCTGCCGACCTTGGCGCGCGCGTTGGTGACACCGAGCAGCACATCCTTTTCCTGCTGGGCAAAGCCCTTCACGGAATTGACGAGGTTCGGGACCAGGTCGGCCCGGCGCTGATACTGGTTGACCACTTCCGACCAGCTCGACTTGACCTGCTCGTCATTGGTCTGGATGGCGTTGTAGCCGCAATTGGTCAGGCTCAGGCACGACAGCGTCGCCAGCACGGTCAATAATCTGCGCATCGAACTCTCCCAAACAGAAGTCAAACGCCAGCATAGCAGATTGGTCGCGCCCGGTATGCAGGCCCGAGGCTGCGTCAGGCCGATTTTGCAGGACGAATTGCCAGCGACGGCACTTGCGTATCATTTGCCGAAATAACAACATGGCGGGCAACAAGGGAAACGCGAGGGCCTGGATGCCATTCGAAACCATCGTCGTGGAACGGCCGGAGCCGCGCATTGCGCGGATCGTGATGAACCGGCCCGAGGCGCGCAACGCGCAGAACCTGCAGATGACCTACGATCTCAACGCCGCCTTCGACCAGGCGGTGCAGGACGATACGGTCAAGGTCATCATCCTCGCAGGCAACGGTCCGCATTTTTCGTCGGGGCATGATCTTCGCCCCGGCGGCAAGAACACCGCCGGCGTGGATTTTCCGCCGGTTGGAAATTGGGGTGGGTTCGCCGAACCCAACGCCCATGGCCGCTTCGCCCGTGAGCAGGAGATCTATCTGCAGATCACGCGGCGCTGGCGCAACCTGGCAAAGCCTGTGATCGCCGAAGTGCACGGCAAATGCATCGCCGGCGGCCTGATGCTGGCATGGGCCTGCGATCTCATCGTCGCGAGCAGTGACGCGGAGTTCTGCGATCCCGTCGTCACCATGGGCGTCTGCGGCGTCGAATGGTTCGTGCATCCCTGGGAGCTCGGTCCGCGCAAGGCCAAGGAACTGCTGTTCACCGCGGACGTCTGGAGCGCGGAGGAAGCGCACCGGCTCGGCATGGTCAACCATGTCGTGCCGCGCGACCAACTGTCCTCCTTCGTGATGAACCTCGCCGAACGGATCGCGGCCAAGCCTTCGTTCGCGCTGAAGCTCACCAAGGAAGCCGTCAACCGTTCGGTCGATGTGATGGGGCAGCCCGCGGCGATCGAGCAGGCGTTCGCGCTGCATCAGCTTTGCCACGCGCATAATCTGCAGGAATTCGGCATGGTGGTGGACCCCGCAGGCCTTCATCCCTCGGTTCGAAAATCGGCGCCGGTCAAGTAGAGAGAAAGCAAAGAACAGCAGATGGATCTAACCCTGAGCGACGAGCAGCGATTGCTGCGCGAAAGTGCGGAACGCTTCGTCAGCGAGACCTATACCGCCGACCACCGCCGCCGGATCGCCAACGATCCGCGCGGCTTCAGCGCCGGGATCTGGAAGCAATTCGCCGAACTCGGCTGGCTGGCGCTGCCAATTCCAGAGGCCTATGGCGGCCTCGGCGGCGGCGCGATCGAGATCGGAATCCTGATGGAGGCCTTCGGCCGCGGCCTCGTCTCCGAGCCCTATCTTTCCACCGCCGTGATTGGTGCGTCGCTGATATCGGAATGCGCTACGGAAGCGCAGAAGCAGGCGCTGTTGCCAAAGGTCGCTGACGGATCGCTGTACCTCGCCTTGGCGCATTCGGAACGCCAGGCGCGCTTCGATCTCGCCGACATCAGGACGACGGCGAGGAAGACGCCCGGCGGCTGGCGCCTCGATGGGCAAAAGACCGCTGTGCTTGATGGTAGCGCCGCGGGCCAGATCATCGTCTCGGCCCGCGTCGATGACGGCTCGGGCAAAGCAGGCAAGCTCTGCCTGTTCCTGGTGCCGCAGGACGCGCGTGGTCTCACTCTGCGCGACTACGCGCGGCTTGGCGGCGGCCGCGCCTGCAATCTCGAACTTGGTGGCATCGAACTTGCCGCTGATGCGCGGATCGGCGACGGCAGCGACGCGCTATCAGCGATCGAAGCCGTGGTCGATCGCGCAATGGCCGCGCTTGGGGCCGAAGCCGTCGGCATCATGCAGACGCTGCTCGACCAGACGCTGGAATACACCAGGATACGAAAGCAGTTCGGCCGGCCGCTGTCCGCCAACCAGGTGATCCGCCATCGTCTCGCCGACATGGCGATGCAGTGCGACGAGGCCCGCTCGATGGCCCTGCGCGCCGCGCTGATGGCGAACGCCGAGCACGTGGCGCGCAGCCGCGCCGCGTCGGGCGCGAAAGCCAAGATCGGCAAATGTGCGCGCTTCGTCGCCGAACAATCTGTGCAGCTCCATGGCGCCATGGGCGTCACCGAAGAGCTCGATATCGGCTCCTACTTCAAACGGCTGCTCGCCTTCGACACGCTGTTCGGCGGCAGCGCCCATCATTATCGCCGTCACGCCGCCCTCGGCGGCCGTGCCGTTCAGGCCTGAACAGGAGCTGAAACCATGGACCTCGCCTTCAATGCCGATGAGCGCGCCTTCGAGAGGGAAGTCCGCGACTTCATCGCCGCAAACCTCACGCCGGAAATGAAGCGCGCCACCGCGCTGACGCCCTCGGTATTCTCCGACCCCGATATCGGCATGGCCTGGCAGCGCGCGCTGCACAGGAAAGGCTGGGGCGCGCCGGGCTGGCCGGTGGCCCATGGCGGGCCGGACTGGACCCCGGCGCAGCGCTGGATCTTCGAGAGCGAAAGCGCCCGCGCCGGCGTGCCCAATGTGAACGTGATGGGGGTCAAGATGGTCGGCCCCGTCATCATCGGCTTCGGCTCGCCCGAGCAGAAGAATTACTATCTGCCGCGGATTCTCGCGGGTGAAGATTACTGGTGCCAGGGCTATTCCGAGCCGGGCTCCGGCTCCGATCTTTCATCGCTGAAGACCCGCGCGGTGCGTGACGGCGACGACTACATCATCAACGGCACGAAGATCTGGACCACGCATGCCCACCACGCCAACATGATGTTCGCGCTGGTGCGCACCAACGAGACCGAGCGGCAGCAGGACGGCATCTCCTTCATCCTGATCGACATGAAAAGCCCCGGCATCACGACGCGGCCGATCCTGACCATCGGCGGCGATCACGAGGTCAACCAGGTCTTCTTCGACGACGTACGCGTGCCCGTCGCCAACCGCGTCGGCGAGGAAGGCAAGGGCTGGACCTACGGCAAGTACCTGCTCGAATTTGAGCGCGGCGCCGGCATCGCCTCGGCCAAGCTGCGCGATGCGCTGAAGACCATTTCCGATCTCGCTGAATCTGATGTCACCGGCCGCGCCATCGACGACCCTGACATCGCGATGCGGATGTCGGAGATCGAGGTGGACATCGATGCGCTCGAGATGACCGAACTGCGCGTGCTCTCCGCATTGCAGACCGGACAGAATCCCGGCGCCGTGTCGTCGCTGCTGAAGCTGCGCAACAGCGAGATACGCCAGGCGGTGACGCGGCTCGGCGTCGACGTGATCGGCAATGACGGCCTCTATGTCGAGCCGGTACGGCCGCTCTACCGCCTCAACGAGACTCCGGGAATTCCAGAGGAGATGCTTCCCGTGGTGCCGGAATATCTCAACGGCCGTGCCTACACGATCTTCGGCGGCTCGTCGGAGATCCAGCGCGATATCGTCGCGAAGATGGTGCTGGGGTTGTAGGCGCGGCGCGGCTTCGCGGCTTTCACCGTCATGGCCGGGCCTAACCCGCCACCCTCGCATCCCTGATCGCCTGCCACACCTTGGCCGGCGTCAGCGGCGTGTTGAGCTGCGTGATCCCGAGTTCGCTCAAGGCGTCCATCACGCCGTTGGCGACGCAGGGCGGGCCGCCGATCGCTCCGGACTCGCCGCAGCCCTTGGCGCCCAACGGGTTGGTGCGGCAGGGCGCTGAATCATCCAGCGTGACCGTGATCGGCGGAATATCGTCGGCGCGCGGGATGCAGTAGTCCTGATAGCTCGCGGTCAACAGCTGGCCTTCCTCGCTGTAGGCCACGCCCTCATAGAGCGCCTGTCCGATGCCCTGGGCGACGCCGCCATGGACCTGTCCGGTCACCAGCATCGGATTGACGGCGACGCCGACGTCGTCAACCGTGGTGTAGCGCACCACCCGCGTGACGCCGGTTTCGGGATCGATCTCGACCTCGCAGATATGCGTGCCGTTCGGCCAGCTCGGTCCGTCGACCTCGCCCTCGGAATTGACCGAGAGGCGCGCGCCGTCTTCCTTCTTCGCGATCTCGAACAGGCTGATGCGCTTGTCGGTGCCGACCACCGTCAGCCAGCCGTCGCGATATTCGATATCCTCGACGGCGGTCTCCAGCGCGTTCGACGCCTTCTCGCGCGCCTTGCTGATCATGTCGTTGGTCGACACCGCCACCGCCGTGCCACCGACGAACAGCGAGCGCGAGCCGACGCTGCCGAAGCCGGTGGCGAGATCGGTATCGCCCTGCACGACGTCGATCTTGTCGAGGGGGATTCCGAGCGAGTCGGAGACCATTTGCGAGTAGGTGGTCTGCAGGCCCTGCCCCATCGCCATGGTGCCGGAATGCAGGATGACGCGGCCTTCCGCCGTCGCATGCAGGCTGACCTTTTCGTTGTGCGCGCGCCCGCCGGTCCATTCGATGTAGCTGGTGAGGCCGCGCCCGTAGAGCAGGCCCTTCTTCTTCGCCGCCTTCTTGCGCGCGGCAAAGCCGTCCCAGTCCGCAAGCTCGGTCGCCCGCGACAGCATGTGGGCGAACGCGCCCGAGTCGTACACCTGCCCGACGGCGTTGGTGTAGGGCAGTTGCGCCGGCTTGATGTAGTTCACCTTGCGGATGGTGCGCGGGTCCATGCCGATCTGGCGCGCCGCGGCATCCATCAGACGCTCGACGATGAACACCGCTTCCGGCCGCCCGGCGCCGCGATAGGCGCCGACCGGCGCGGTGTTGGTCATCACCGACTTCACCTCGAAATGCACCAGCGGCAGATCGTAGACGCCGGTCTGCACGAACGGGCCGAGCACCAGCGGAATGATGTTGGCCGTTCCCGAGGAGTATGCGCCGGTGCCGCCGACCGAGCGCACGCGATAGGCCAGCACGCGGCCCCTGGCGTCGAGCGCGAATTCGCCGGTCGAGGTGAGATCGCGGCCATGGGTGCCGCCGACAAATTCATCGGTGCGGTCGCCGCGCCAGCGGACCTTCCTGTTCAGCCTGGTCGCGGCATAGGCGACGATGCCGTCTTCGGGATACAGGCTGGTCTTCTGGCCGAAGCCGCCGCCGATATCGCCGACCAGCACGCGGACGCTGTCCTTCGGCCGCTTCAGAATGGATTCGGCGAGCAGGTCGCGGGTCGAACCGGGGGTTTGCGACTGCACATGCAGGATCAGGCGTCCTGTCTTCTTTTCGATCTCGGCAATGGTCGAGCGCGGCTCCATCGCCGACGGCACCAGCCGCTGGCTGACCAGATCGAGCGAGACCGTGTGGGCCGCGGATGCAAAGGCTTCCTCGACCTTGGCGGCGTCGCCATAGCTCATGGCCGCCACCACGTTGTCCGGCGCCTCCGGCCACACCAGCGGCGCGCCTGATTTGATCGCTTCCAGCGGATCGACCACCGAAGGCAATACCTCGTACTCGACGGCGATGGCTTCGGCCGCGGTCTGTGCCTGCGCCCGCGACGCTGCGACCACGGCGGCCACCGCCTCGCCGGCATAGCGCACCACCTCGTGCGCCAGCAGCCGCCGCGGCGGCACTGTCATCGCCGCGCCGTCCGGTCGCTTGAAGATCGCGAGCGTCGGCAGCGTGCCGATATCGTCCCTGATCAGGTCGGCGCCGGTATAGATCGCCTGCACGCCGGGCATCCCGGCCGCGGCTTCGGTATCGACCGAGACGATCCTGGCGTGGGCATGGGGCGAGCGCAGCAGATAGAGCCACAGCGCGCCCTCTTCTGCCTTGTCGTCGATGAACTGTCCCTTCCCGGTGAGCAGCCTCTGGTCTTCCAAACGCTTGACCGGCTGGCCCGCACCGAAACGCATATTGCCGGGAAGAATATTCATCAGTCTGTCCTTGGAAAGCTTCTTGTCGGATCGGGCGGGGTTTTAGCGGTTTTTACGCGGGAGGCAACCCATTCAACTCATTGCAATAAATGCGCCAGCGGAGCGATGCGGCCCACCGCGGATGGGTGTCATTCGATGGTCGAAATTCGGGCTGTCAGCTACGGCCGACGTCGACGATATCGATGTTGATCTCGCGCGTCTGCGACCCCCGTTTGAGGCCGATGCGGATGCTCTTGCCGGTGCCGATCTGCTCGATCTGGTCGGTCAGGTCGGAGAGCCGGTGCACCGGCTTGCCATCGGCCTGGACAATGACGTCGCCGAGCGCACCCGAGTTGAAATCGACGCCGCGGATGCCGGCGCGTTCGGCCGGGCTGCCGGGGGCGGTGCGCACGATGATCACGCCTTCGACGCCCAGCCTGGTCGAGACGGCCTCGCTGGCAGCGACAATGCCGATCCCGGGCGTCGGCACGCGCCCCTTCCCGATCAGCTCAGGGACCACGCGATTGACGATGTCGACAGGGATCGCAAACCCGATGCCGGCACTGGTGCCTGAAGGCGAAAGAATCGCCGTGTTGACGCCGATCAGACGTCCCGCCGAGTCCAGCAGCGGCCCGCCCGAATTGCCGGGATTGATCGCGGTATCGGTCTGGATCACGTTGGCGATCTCGCGGCCGCTGCTGGTCGGCAGCCGGCGCTTCAGCGCGCTGATGATGCCGCTGGTCAGCGACTGATCCAGCCCGAACGGGTTGCCGATGGCAAAGGCGAATTGACCGACCTTGAGCTCGCTCGAGCTGCCGAGCCCCACCGGCGGCGGCAGCTTGCGCGGGCTCCTGATCCGCAACACCGCGAGGTCATAGTTGGGCGCGACGCCGATGATCTCGGCCTGCGCCACCTCGCCCGAGGCAAAACGAACGGCAACTTCGCTGCTGTTCTGCACGACGTGATTATTGGTGACCACGTGACCGTCATTATCCCAGACAAAACCCGTGCCCGAAGCTGCGCCCGCGCCGGCTTCGCCACCCTCGTCCTCGGCCAGCGGATTGGCGGTACCGGAGCGCGCGACGACCTGCACCACCGACGGGGACACCCGCTCGAACAGCTCGATATTGGCGCGCTCGGCGTCCGACAGCGGGCCGCGCTGGTCGACGGTGCGGGCCGAAGTATTGGTCCAGGGGCTGTAGCGGATGTTGGAGAGCGTCAACGCCGCCAGCACGGCTGCGACGACGGCGAGAGAAAGCGCAAAGCGGCGGCTCATCGATCACTCCCCTGGCAAACCCGGCGACATGCCAAGCATATATGACGAGCAAACCGGACTTTCAGCCGTGTGGAACTGCGTAAGCAACGCTCCAGCCGGCCGGAGGTTTCCCGCCGCTCCGAGTATGTGACAGACTTTAGCCTATCCGAGATCCCGCAGCGCGGCCTCGACGACCTTGCGCTGCTCGGCGGTCAGCGGCGCCTGCGGCGGCACGGGGTCGCCGACCGCATAGCCCTGGATCTCGAGCCCGGCCTTGATGCAGGCGGCGAGGTTGAAGCGCGCAAAGGCCTCGTTGATGCGCCACAGCCTGCGCTGCAGCGCCATGGCCTCGTCCCAGCGCTTGGCCCTGCAGAGATTATACAGTTCGACGCTCTGTCGCGGGATGATGCAGGCAGGGCCGGCCATCCAGCCCAGTCCGCCGATCAGCATCACCGCCGCCGGAACGTGGGCGGAGGCCGAGAAGACCTTGATGGCGTCGCCGCAGCGGTTCATGATCGACAGCAGCCGGCCGGTGTTGGTGGAGGCGTCCTTGATGTAGCCGATGCGCGGATGGGTCGCGAGACGCGCGATCACGTCGAGCGTCAGGTCGGACCGCTGGAACTGTGGATTGGTGTAGATCACGACCGGAATGTCGACGGCGTCGGCGATGGCGCGGAAATACGATTCGATCTGCGCATCGGCAACCGGAAAATAGGCTTCCATGATCGCGAGAATGCCGTCGGCGCCGCGCTTCTGATAGTCCCTCGCCTGCGCCACCGCGTCCGCCGTCGACGTCGACGCAACGCCGGCAATCACCGGCACGCGGCCGTTCGCGGCCTCGATCGTGGCCTGCACCACGGTGGCGCGCTGCGCCTGGTTGAGATAGGCGAACTCGCCGGTCGACCCCAGCGGCGTCAGCCCATGCACGCCTTGTTTGATCAGGTCGTCGCATAACCGTCCCAGAACGTCGGCGCGAATCTCGCCGGAAGCATCGATCGGCGACACCAGATAGGGAAAGACGCCGTGGAAGTCGGACATTCAGAATCACCTTGCAACATCACCCTGCAAAACCACCCAGGCGGCCGCTGGAAGTCGTCATGCAAGACGGTTATGGAATTGTTTGCAAGCCTCGAGAAAGCCAAATTCGAACCGGCGGCGCAACTTCCCGCCGACGTAGAGCATGTTGCTATTTACTATTCAGGGAATGCCAACCTAAAATGACGCTGGTTGCCGAGAGGGCCACCGGCTTTGCTCGCGAGAATTTTTTGCCGTCGTCATCCATTTCTTTCAGCGCGCCCGATTGTTGATCGTTCCGCAGGGATAATCATGGAACTGTTGCGCTTCGTCCTTCGCAAGGCATGGCTGGCAATTCTCTTCCTGCTTGGCGTGGTGATCCGTCTTCCACGCCTGCTCCTCAAATCATTCCTCGTATTCGTCAGCATTCTCCTCACCGCCGCCTTGGCGATCTTCCTCATCCAGGCCTTGTGGGTTTCGCCCCGAGACATTGCGTACCGCTATGTGTCGCCGGATGCGACAAACCCTCCCAATGCCTGCGCCTGGCAGCAGAACAATCCGACGACGCTGGCTGACTTCGCCAACAGCGAGGACAGGGCACAACGCGCGGGCAAGGGCCAGGCCGGGCTGGAATGCATGCTCCAGTATCACGTCGTGCCATCGCTCCCGAACGATACCTGGTACAGAAGCGACCGACCGATCGGGCCGATCGGCTACCATCTGGCGTTCCTGGAATTTCAGGAATCGGGCCGGCTCGCCGAGAAAGGCATCGACGGCTCGGTGCTGCCGCGTTCGCAGTTGCAGGTCCTGGAGGATCATCTCGCCAGGCAAAAGAACAACTACGTCCTCGTATTCATTCACGGCTGGCGCCACGACGCGCGCATCGGCGACGACAACGTCGCCAACGCCAGGGTCTATGCGGCCCATGCCGCCAGCGCGCTGGACTACCGCTGCAAGACGACGGGCAAGGATTGCGACTATACCGTCACCGCCGTCTATGTCGGCTGGCGCGGCGCCCGGGTGGATGAGCGCGCAATCGAAGCCTTCGCAGATCGCAGGCTGGGCTTCCTTGGACGAAAGGTTTCGGGTTTCTTCAAGTTTGCCTTCGGCGACATTCCCGCCGCCCTGACCCTGTTCGACCGCAAACCGATCAGCGAAAGAATAGCCCCGTCGGTCGTCGCGTCGCTACGGCATGTCGACCGGCTCTTGAAGCAACGCAATACCGACCCATCGAAAGCCGATCGCATGATCGTCATCGGGCATAGCCTGGGCGGCAACATTCTCGCGACCGGGCTGAACTCTGCGATGATCGAGCAGATCAGATTGCACAGGCCCGGGGAGCTTCTGCAGTCACCGCTGGGAAATCTGGTGATTATGCTCAATCCCGCGGCGGAGGCGTGGAAGTGGACCTCCCTCCAGCGCGAGATGCGGCTACGAGTCCGGTTCCCCGAAAATCTCGCCGACAGGAATCAGGGACCCGGCGACGAAAAGGTATTCTTTCCGCTCAATCAGCCTCCGGTATTCATATCGATCACGTCGGCGTTCTCATGGCCTGCCGCGGCGCTGACGCAACTCGAATTGAAGAAATTGCAGGGCCGCGATCCTGAAATCGAGGAGATGAAATCGCTGGCGCAGTACGACGCTGCGACACACGACGCCTTTCCTTTCTTCAAGGGCAACTTCCAGCCTTTGTCGGAGACCCTCGATCGCCTCGCGAACTGGTTTCCGGTGAGCAAGCCGGGTCAAGGGACGATCTTTCCCGACAAGGGCGTGTGCGGAACGTGGAAGCCCCTGGCCAACACCTGTCAAACCGTTGTGGTTGGCTCGCTGCGGTTTGCCGCGGCCGTGGTCAGGAACGTGCCGTTCACCAATTCCGCCACGGACGACACTTTGACCATCGGGCATCTGAACCCCGTGCGTCCTCCCTACAGCACCTACACCAGCGGCGCCTGGCAATCGCCGCTGCCCTTTGGGACGACGAGCGAACTGATCGTCAACAACAACATCGGCCATCCGACGCTCTACACCAATGCCGGCTCGGCCTACCTATCCGAATGCGCCATGGTCGATCACTGGCTGTGGAAGGCGCGGCATAATCCCGACATGGGCACCTATACCGGATGGGACAGCGGCTATTCTCACGTCAATCCTGCGACGTACAACGTCACGCCGGACAGAATCGCGCCGAACGTCACCCCTACCCGCCCGCGATCGAACGCCGTCGATGGCCATCTCGAGATTCAATTCCGGCAATATCTGTTGAAGAGCGGGACGCGATCGATCGTCACGCTGAGCGATCCGATGTGGAATATCCGGGCATATGACACGACACTGGCATTTCACGGCGGCTACGTATCGTATCCGCTGATCTGCGCACTCAATCAACTCGTGATGGACGACATCGCATCGGAGCCGAAGAACTAGCCGGCCCTGGATGCGCAGACGATGCGCGCCCCTCCGCGAGAGGAGGCCTTCAGCTTGCCCGGCGTCGCATCGAAGGTGAACACCGGCTCGGCTCGCGCGGCTCCCGATGCGACAATCAGCACCGCGAGCATCATGCCGATATAGCGCGCCAGAGATGCCGCTCAATCAGCTTCACACGTGCTCCTGTCCCAGCCGCCGCGACGAAATGGCACATCATACCGTTGCGTCGCCAATCGTGAAACAGGCGTGAGCGGCCCGCAGAAAGACCCAAAGATGTCCACAGATGTCCACAGGTTCTAACGATTTAACTCACGATTATTTCACGAGTTTCTTCCCAATCTCGCCGCATTGACCAAACGCGAGAGCAAGTTGATGGGTGTGCAGAAGGTCGCCGACGCATCCGCTTTCCGAGCTTCAGAACTCGATGCGCGCGGCTCCATCCCGGTAACGACGACGCCCGGCTTTCGTCACTTTCTCGGCACGCCAACGCCATCGCAACGCTTTCGCGCCTTCGGTATCGATCCGCTCGTTTCTTCCTCAGGTCATGCACAGCTTCGCGGGTTGATGCATCGCCTGTCGCGGCGAATGGATGCCTTCATCAAATGGCCGCCGCACCAGGATGCATCGGCGGAGCAGTGGGAAAATCCCTTCATCCCCTCGGGCTACACCTATCTGCTGCAGTTCATCGCCCATGACCTGGTGCACTCGGCGATTCCGCTTTCGGTGGCGGGAGGGCTCGGCCGCGGAACGAACAACGCCCGCCGCATGCCGCTTCGGCTGGAGACGCTATACGGCAGCGGTCCGGTCGGATCGCCGCACATCTATGCGCTCGACGCGCCGAACGACGACCGCCGCACCAAGCTGCGGCTTGGGCGCATGCGCTGGAAGGAGTCCGAGCCGGCGACCGGTTGCCCGTTCCGCGACATCGCGCGGGCCAAGGCAGAGAACGTGACAGGGATCGATCGCAGTATCGCAGGCGTGCGGGTTGCCCTTACCGAAGCCCTGGTCGCCGACCCGCGCAATGACGATCACGCCGTGATGTCGCAACTCACCGCGCTGTTCGCGCTGCTGCACAACGCCCTGATCGACCTGATACGCCGGCAGGAACGCGATAGCGGGCGGAACAGCCAGTTCGGCGCCGCCTATCAGCGCTTCCTGTGCGCCCGCGAGGCAGTAACGCTGATCTATCACAACATTCTCCGCAACGATCTGATGCGGCGGGTCATTCACCCGGCGATCTACGCGGCCTATCGCGGGCCGGCTCCGCGCTTCATCGATCGGCCCGATGACGCCAGCCAGACTCTTGCGATCGGCGACTGGGAAATTCCTTTCGAGTTCTCGCACGGCGCGTTTCGCTTCGGTCACGCCATGGTGCGCCACGAATATTGCATCAACGACCTGTCGATCCAGGACCTCAACAGCACGCTCGAAAAGACCTCCGCCAACGATCCGGTCAACATGCCGCTCGACGAAACCTGGATGGTGCAGTGGTCGCGCTTCTTCGAGATCAACGAAACCACGCCGAACTTCAGCCGACGCATCGGACCATATCTCAGCGACGGGCTGGGCAATGACCAGATTTTCCCGGCATTCGACGAGACGGAGCGGGTAGGCCTGCTGTATCGCGACCTGCTCGGCGCCAGTCTGGCCGGCATGTGGTCGGTGGACGCCTTGATCGAAGAGATCGGCAGCAGGCGCCCGGATCTCATCGCCACGTCGCGCCTGCTCGCAGATCGCGCCTACCGTGTCGAGCAGCTTCGCGAATGGCTTGTCTCGGGGCATGCCTACGGCGCGCTGACCACGGAGGACATCGAAACCCTCTCGAATGATGCTCCGCTGCCGTTCTTCGTCCTGTTCGAAGCGATGCATGACATGCAGGGTCTGAAGCTCGGGCTGCTCGGCTCGATCATCGTATCGGAAGTGATCTTCGGCGCGCTCGCAGGAGATCCGCGCTCATCCGGCGGCGGCGCACTCGCAGGCCAGCTTGCCGATTTATCTCGCGAATACTATCCGGCGAATTTTTTCCAGGAAATTCCCGACATCTCGAGCATGGCGCAACTGGTGAAATTCACGACCGAAATTGCCGAACTACAGCAGGCCGTACCTGCATTTTTGTGAAGCGGAATTTTTCCGTCTCACCCAACCCGGAGGAGCAAGAGCATGCAGCGCATCGAAAGGCTACAGGTGACCAACCATGAGCGTTGGGGCAAGCTGGTGAAGACCTGGGCGACCGGCACCAACTACCTCGACGACGACAACGTCTACCCGCTGCCGGAAACGATGGAAGAGTTCAAGGAGCAACTCGCCAAGGCGCAGGTATTCGCCACGGTGCCGGATCGCTTCAAGAACATCAAGTTCGTGAAGCAGGAACAGGACACGATCCTGGTGAAGTTGCCGCCGAAGGTGATGATCGAGGATTCCGAGATGGCGCTCAACCAGCCCGGAGCCACCTATCCGCTGCCGCCGTTCTACAAGCGCCTGTTCAACGGCATGGACCCGGTGATCCCGGAGAGCGACAAGTTCAAGGTGCATGCCGAACGTATCGGCGACTACACCATCAGCGCCTGCGCCTGAAATCGGCGAGCGACCCGTTCACCAGGACAGTGGTGCAATGCCTTCGACCGGGAACCCGGCGCCGCGCAAGCTGCGGCGCAGGGTTTCCCATCGCGTCTTGACGTTGATGGGGTGCGCCTGCAGCAGCCAGCGTGTGATGGCCACGTCGGTCGGGGCCTCCGCCCCAACCCAAAACGAGCGGATGCCGTTCAGAAATCGCTGCGCTTCCTCGCGCGCTGACTCGGCGTGCCCCAGTTCGAACAGCGCGGCCGCACGCCAGGCCGGCAGCGTCTGAATGACGCTGGAGGCGCGGTCACAGGCCTCCAGGGCGCCCGCATAGTCACCGCACAGGAATTGAATGATGCAGTGATAGCCCCATTCGAGGCGTGAGGGCGCCAGCGAAAGGGCAAGCGATTGGCTGGCGCGTAGCTGAGCCTGTTCGATCGAGCCGCAGAACGCGCAATAGTGAGCGCTTGACAGCAACGTCCACGGATCGTTGTCGTTCAACTCGCACGCGAGGTCCATGTGCGACGCCGCCTCGGCCTCGCGCAACGCAAACGTATAGGACCAGCCGCAACACAGATGCGCCCTGGAATCGACCGGATCGAGTTCGACGGCGATTTTCGCCAGTTCAAGGGTCGCCTTCGCCTTGTCGAGATTGCGAAGGATCCCGGGATGCACGAGATGCTCGATGTTGTTCATCTGCACAAGGCTGCTGTAAAACGGCGAGAACGCAGGATTTTCCCGGATCGAGTCGCGAAAGATCACGACCGCCCGCTGCCAGCTTTCCTGGTCGAACCTGGCGATGAGATTCTGGCCGCGCAGCCAGCGGTCGTGCAGATCGAGCGAAACGTCGGGCTCGCCGGCCAACCGCATCAGCCGCTCGGTCGACAATTGCACGTTCAGGGAAGTCGCGATCCGGCGGATGATGCGCTGCTGGGTTTCGAACCAGTTGCCGAGGCCAAGGCGGAAGCTTTCGCTCCAGACATAGATGCCGGTGGTGTCGTCCCGCAGCACCATGACGATGTTGATTTCGGCGCCCGCCTGGTAGGCGGTGGTTTCGATGCAGTATTGCGGCGCCATACCGGAAGCGGGAAGCACGAGGGCCGCGGGCGGACGATCGACCACGCTCCACTCGCGGAAGCGCACGAGACAGGCGGCGAGATGCTGGGAGAATCCCTGCACCAGATGGCTGTGGTCCTCGTCAACGCCGTGCATCGCAAAGGGCAGCAGCACCAGGCGCGTCTTGGCAGGCGGACTGGCCGCGGGCGTGATCGGGCCGACCGGCTGCAGGGTGGTCTCCCGGATCATCCTGACGGCAAACTCGTCGTTGGCAGCGGAAGCGGCTCGATCGGCCGGCGCGCGCTCCAGAACGCCGAGCTTGATGTTGGCGACGAGTTCTTCGGTAGCCGCTGACGGCTCCATGGCATAGTCGCGATCGAGAAGATCCCACAGCGCCTTGTAGAGCCGCAACGCGCCGGCGGTGTCCCCCTCTTCGGCATGCGCCCGCATCAGATAGCGGCAGGCATATTCATGGGTCGGATCGAGGTTGACGATCGCCGCCGCGATCCGTTTCTTGGCTTCGGCTGCGAGGCTCGCCGACGTCAGGCCCTCGTCGAGGTTTCGCATCAGCCGTTCATGGATGGTCTGGCGCTTGGCCAGCACCCAGACCCGGAACGATGGGTCGAGATCGTCCATTCCTTCGAGCAGCCGCCCATCGAGCTGCGGCGTATCGAGCAGCAGCGGATGGACGCGCCCGCCCTCGGCAAGGTGAATGACGCTTTCGATATCGACTTCGATGCGCTCGATGTCGAGGCCGATCATGAGCCGTTCCGCGACGAAGCCGTCATATCCGGCCTCTTCCAGCAACGAGCGCAATTCGCGCACCACCTGCCGCAGCGAGGCACGCGCCTTTTCCTCGTCCGAACGGCTCCAGAGCAGGCCGACCAGCCGCTCGCGGCTTTCCTGCTTCGCTTCCGATAAGGCAAGGTAGCTCAAGACAGCACCGGCCTTACGGGTTCGCAATTCGATCGGCCGGCCGTTGAAGCGTATGCCGAGCCGCCCGACCAGCGATACGGACAGGCGCGGCGCGCTTTCGGGCGCTTCCGCAGCCTTGTCTGTTGTGATGACGTTTGCGCTGACCGGCATCGCGACGGCTTCCGGAACCGATTGGATGTTTCCTTCCAGTCTATAGCAAAGAGATACCTCCGGTATAGGTTGCGCCGCCGCCGGTTCGGCCGATAGTGTCCTGCAGCCTGGGGGTAACGATCTCCGACGGCTCGATTTGCAGGCCCGGCGCGATGACGCGGACCACCGGAACAGCGAAGCGCTCGCGGGTGAGATCGATGCGGAACGTATCGATCTCCAATTGTTTCAAACGCTCAGCGATCACTTCGAATATGATACGCGCTTCAGTTGCGTGGAAACGCAGATGATCCGCGTATTCCGAGATGGGATGCAGCAGCTTGCACGCATCGGAATCGATCGCCGCGCGCTGCAAGTGGGCGCGATCCTGCGCATTGAGCGCATCGTCGCCGCGCTCGCTGCGCTTGGCTGCAACGACGACATCGGCGAGTTCGATCTGGCACAGCTCCATGATCGCGGAGTGAACGGCCGCTTCCAGCGTCGGCCGCGCGACGAGGCCGACGGCAAGGCCGGCGCCGTCCGCCCGGCAGGATACCGCGGCGACGCTGGGCACGCCGATATCCGTCGTGATGTCGAGTAGCCAGGTTCGCCGCGCGGCCGATGCGCCCTTCCGAAGCCTGTGCAGCAGCGCTTCCGCGACACCGACCGCTGCATGCTGCGGCGGAATCGATCGCGCCGGCTGGCCGCCCCGCCACCACAGGCTGGCTGCGTCGCGTTCGATCAATTCCAGCAGGCCATGCAGCGCTGCGGCGTCCCGTGACGGAGCGGCGGCCGACCCGATGCTCAAGGGATATGGCGGCACGAAGTCTCGCTGCGCCGGCGGACGGCGCAGACAGATATCTGCCGGAAGCCACGCCTCGCCGCCATCCGCCAACCGCGTTGCGCGACACCAGGAGAGCGCTCGCTCCGGTTGAATACAGCGCTCCGACAGACGGGCCACCAACTCCAACGCCTGGGGTCCGAGTTCTTCACGCAAGTCATCGACGCCGAGTTGGAGCAGCAGGTCGCTCGCCGTCTGCAATTGAGAGAGGTATTCGATTCCCTCGCCGATACAGCCCTGAAATGCCTGCTGCAACGTAAGTCCAACGCCGGAAACGCCGACGATTGGACTTCCGTGATGCAGGGGATCGGCAATCGCCGGATCGAATTGCGCACCAAAACTGATCAAGCCGGGCGCATCGGGCGCGGCCAATTCAAAGACACGCGCAAAGCGAGAGGCTGCAATCAGCAATTGTGCGCGATTCGTTGTCTCGGGATCGATCCGATTGCCGGACTCCAGGCCATATTCCAGCGCTTGCAACACATTTCTGGCTTCGTGATCGCTATCCACATCCAATGCGTTGCCAAGAAGCAACGATGCGGCGCGCGCAAACAATTCCTGCATCGAATTTACGGTACCGCTCACGGTGACCTCACGACTTCACGCGCAGAGTCAACAGCGAGAGGCCAGCCCGCCCTCGCCCTGGAGGAACTTATGCTCGCGAAAGCTTTCGTCATAGCCATGGCAGGAGATATTGCCCGATCGGATTATGCCAAGCCAACGATGATTCGCAGCCGAGGCCGTGAGTGGCTGATCGCCTGCCGCTGGGGTCCGGATGGCGAATATCTCTCGATTGCGACGGCGGGCCCGATCACGGAGCCACTCGCAGTGATTGCACCGCAGTCTATTGCGCCGATCCATAGTCTGGTCGGCGTGCTGGTTTCCGAATCGGAAAAGCAATCCACCAGCACGTTCCTGCTGGTGCGTCAGCTACCCGGCGCGATCGAACTCGCGGGCACGTTTTTTCCGGCCGACGGATACGTGCTGCTGCAGGACCATGGCGATATTCACCTGGTCTGCAAGGCCCGCTACTCGCATAGCTGCGGCTGGCTCGACGGCAAGGAGATCCGCAAGGACATTCCCGATCCGGCGCCCTATTCGGCCGAAGCCATGTCATGGCATATCGAAGCGACACGCCGCGACTGGATCGGCGAATTCATTCCTGGCGCCAGGCCGCCGGAGCGGGTTGTGATGCGCGCGGCCGGTTGAAGCTATCCCTGGAACGGAGACCTTCTCCGCTCGCTCGGTTCGGCGGGGTCGAGCCGCGCGACCCTGGCCTTCACTCCGGGAGTTCGATCGGCCATGCTTTCGACGAGCTTGGCGAGGCAAAGCCGCACGCGCGGATCGGTCGTTCGCGCATAGGCCTTGAGCAGGCGCAAGGCGCCCGGCTCCGTGAGCAGTCGCATTGGTGAACTCAGGCCGGAAGATCCGGCCTCGGAGGATTCGAACAATTCGCCAATCGAAACGTCCAGCGCGGATGCAATGCGCGACAATCGGCCGGCGCCGACCCGGCTGATGCCTCGCTCGTATTTCTGCAACTGTTGAGAATTAATCCCGATCCGCTCCGCCAGCACGGCTTGCTTCATGCCGCGCCCGATCCGAAGCACGCGAATCCTGGCGCCCACCATCTGATCGAGTGGGTCGGACTTTCTCATCGCCATGGGCAGGCTCCCAACATTGAATTGAGAGACCTTAGCACAACCTCAGGGAGAATAGACCGCTAATTTGCGATCACAGGAAGCGTTCGTACCCGCTGCTCGGCATTCGCATGCTCGATGGTCAGCCGTCCCTTCACATCGATCGCCGCCTTCATGGCCTGGGGGTGACCGGTTTCGAGAAAATGCTGCAGAACGTCGCGGCTCTCATCGGAAAGCGCGAATAGCCCGCGCATCAATTCGAAGAAGCCCGGTTCTTCCGCGACATAGAGCAGTTCACGCAGTTCCGCGCCGGTGTACTGCGCCAGCGCCGTCAAAAGCCATTCGGTTTGGTCATTCGGGTCGCTCTCCGGTACGCGATTCAAATAGTAAACGACCGATTCCGCACTCATTTCATCCCCCGGTACCTTGATAGCTGACAAGCCCCCCGCTCCCGGGTGGTATTCTGGCAGCTAACTTCCCGTGCCTAACACTGCGGGCCCCTTCGTGAATTCAGCGTGATCGCGCTAACAGGTGGCATCCAGAATTCGATTCCGGAAGTTCTCCGTTGGTCGCAAGCGTGCCGAATTGATGCAATCGGGTGCAGTCAGGCGCAAAATTTACTCCAGCGCCGGCTGGAACGAGCCGCCCTTGCTGCGAATCAGGCCAGTTCCACCCGAAGCATCAGAAGGCCTTCGCGATGGCGCGTTGGGCGTCCTGCTGAATTGCCTTTAGATGATTCTGGTCCCGAAAGCTCTCCGCATAGATCTTGTAGACATCTTCCGTGCCCGACGGCCGCGCGGCAAACCATCCGGACTGGGTCTCGACCTTGATGCCGCCAAAGGATTGATCGTTGCCCGGGGCGCGGGTCCGAATCGCGGTGACGGCGTCGCCGGCAAGCTGCCGCAGGTCGAGTTGCTCCGGCCCCAGCGCCTTCAGCGCGTTCTTCTGCCTGGGCGTCGCGGGCACGTCGATCCGCTCGTAGAAGGGCACCCCAAGTTCCTCCGTCAGCGCGGCAAACAATTGGCTCGGATCGCGGCCGGTACGTCCGAGGATTTCGGCGGCGAGCAACCCCATCGCCATGCCGTCCTTGTCCGTCGTCCACACCGTACCATCGCGCTTGAGGAACGAGGCGCCGGCGCTCTCCTCGCCCGCAAAACCGAAACCGCCGCTGCCGAGACCTTCGACGAACCATTTGAAGCCGACCGGGGTTTCGACCAGCTTGCGGTTCAGCTTCCCTGCGACACGGTCGATGATCGAACTGGAGACGATGGTCTTGCCGATCGCGGCGCCGCGGCCCCATTGCGGCCGGTGCTCGAACAGATAGGCGATCGCCGCAGCCAGAAAATGGTTCGGGTTCATCAGGCCACCGGTGCGCGTCACGATGCCGTGGCGGTCGGCATCGGTATCGTTGGCAAAGGCGACGTCGAAGCTGTCGCGCATCTGGATCAGGCCTGCCATCGCAAAGGGCGAGGAACAATCCATCCGGATCTTGCCGTCCCAGTCCGCCGTCATGAAGCGGAAGGTCGGATCGACCGTCTCGTTCACGATCGTCGCATTGATTCCGTAGTGCTCGATCAGCGGCGCCCAGTAGCGGACGGCGGCGCCGCCGAGCGGATCGATGCCGATCTTGACGCCGGCCGACTTGATCAGCGCCAGGTCCACGGCATTGCCGATGTCGGCGACGTAGGGATGGATATAGTCGTGCAGATGCGTCGAGGGCGCCTTGCGGGCGCGCTCGTACCGCATCCGCGCGACACCCTTCATGCCGGCCTCGATATAGGCGTTGGCGGCCTTCTCAACCTTGCCCGTCACGTCGGTGTCGGCCGGGCCGCCATGCGGCGGATTGTATTTGTAGCCGCCATCCTCGGGCGGGTTATGTGACGGCGTGATGACGACGCCGTCGGCGAGCCCGCCGGTGCGTCCCTTGTTGTAGCTGAGGATCGCATGCGAGATGACGGGCGTCGGCGTGTAGCCGCCGCGCTCATCGATCATGATGTCGACGCCATTGGCGGCAAACACCTCCACCGCACTCGCCAGCGCCGGCTCGGCGAGCGCATGGGTATCGATGCCGATGAACAGCGGGCCGTTGAGCCCGCTCTCGCGGCGGTGATCGCAGATTGCCTGCGTCGTCGCCAGAATATGATTTTCGTTGAACGAGTTTCTGAGTGACGTCCCACGATGGCCCGAGGTGCCGAAGGCGACGCGCTGGGTGGGATCAGAAGGGTCCGGCTTTCCGGCAAAATAGGCCGTGACGAGCCGCGGTACATTAACAAGGGAGGCGGGATCGACCGGCTTGCCGGCCGCGGGATTGGAAGCAGTCACATGACCTCACGAAATCGATAGTCTCGCCGGATTATACGTGGAAGCGATGAACTGGGCAAAACCGGCACCGCGCCTGGATGCAGCCGCCACTAGTAAATGCGGCGTTGCCGAGGCGAATTCCTGCCGCCATGCATGAAGAAGGGATTGGTCAGGCACTGCGCCGAGAGGCCCGATGCTGATGCCGCGCACAGCGCCAGTGACGTAAAGCTGCAGCCGAGAGAGCCGCCGCCCGTCCCATAGACCCGCAGGCAGACCGGAAAGTTCGGATCATAGGCCTGGGCCCGTGCCGGCGCGGCCAGGGACACCGTCGCAATCGTCGGAAATGTGCAGGCAAATATGCGCACGGGGGGCTCCTTTTCTAAGGAGCCTACCACACTCGGCCCGCCGGCTGGACCCAATCCCGTTCAAGATTTGTCGCCCTGCTATGACGACAAAAGCCTCTGCCTGAAGAACGCCAGGATCTCGTCGCGTGCCGCGATCGTCGGCTGGCCGGCCTGGTCGATCAGGTGCGCGGTGACGACGCTGTGCGGCGTCGTGACGTGGCGGGCGAAGAACGGCGCAAGATCGGTATTCGCCGCGCTGTCCGGCAGCACCCGGGCAATGAAGCGGTCACCGAGCGCTTCCGCATAGGCCGCGAAGCGCTGCGCCATGCAGAACCTGTCGCCTTCGAAACGGTAGGCCATCACAGTCAGATCATCGCGTTCGAGCCGCGCGCGAACCGCCCTGACTTCTTCCGGCGCGATTTCAATGCCGGCCGGATCGTTCAGCGGCAACGACGGCTGCGAGAGCACCGGCGCCAGCATCGATGGCTCGAGCATCATGGTCAGCGCGAAATTTCCGGTAAAACACATTCCGATCGCGCCGACGCCGGGACCGCCGCATTCGCCATGCGCCAGTCGCGCCAGCGAGCGGAGCCATATCGCTACGGGACTTGATTGGTTCGCGGACAAGGCGCGAAATTCGGCGCTGACGCAGGCGCGCTGAAAGATCGCGGCGCCCTCCTCCGCATCCGGAACGGCGCCGTCGCGGCCGAACAGCGACGGCATGTAGACGGTGAAGCCGGCGTCGCGAACCCAGCGGGCGAACCGCGCGACGTGCGGGCTGATGCCCGGCATCTCCGTCATCACGATCACGGCGGGCCCTGCGCCGGCGACGTAGACCACCTTGGCAATGCCGTCGATCACGACGTCGCGGCGCGTGAAATCCTCGAGCGGATCATCCTGCGTCATCGACCGTTGCGGCATCGGCGCGCTTCCTTGCAAAGCCAGCATCTTCTCCGGCATCGTTGCGATTTGACGGGCGACCGGCTAGTGTCAAAAATGACATTTATCGAGTGTTTTTTGACATGACCAAAGTCGCGGTGATCGAGATCGAGGGATGCATGGCTTCGAGCGCCGCGATCACCCATGACGTGTTGGCGACCGCCAACCGGATCGGCGCCGCGACGCGGGCTCCGCCGTTCAAGGTCACCACGGTGCGCTGCGGATCGCGCCGCGGCGATGTCGATCTGCGCGGCGTCGAACTCGTCATCGTTCCGGGCCTCGGCACGCCGACGGCGGATGAACTGGAGCGCAAGTTGAAGAGTTCGGCCTGCCGGCGCGCGGGCGACATGATTGCCCGCACGTACGGCCGCGGCGCCGCACTGGCCGCATCCTGCGCAAGCACCTTCGTGCTCGCGGAGGCAGGCCTGCTCGACGGAAGGCGCGCGACCACGACGTGGTGGTTCGCTCCGCTGTTCCGACAACGCTATCCCGCCGTCGAACTGGCAGCGAAACAGATCGTGGTAGCCGACTGGCCGATCGCGACTGGCGGCGCCGCCATGGCGCAGATGGACCTCATGCTGGCGATCGTCGGCCGGTTCGCCGGACCGGGATTGGCGCAGGCCTGCGCCAACTATCTGCTGCTCGAGGAGCGGCGCTCGCAGGCGCCGTTCATGGCGATCTCCTACCTCGCCGGGCAGGATGAAAGGATTGGCAAGGCCGAGCGATGGGTACGCGACAACATCGCGCGCGACTTCGCGATCGAGGAACTCGCGGCAGCCGTCGCGCTGGCACCGCGGACATTTGCAAGGCGGATGGCGGCGACCTGCGGCGTCTCGCCGATACAGTTCGTGCAGCGGATCCGCCTGGAAACCGCGCGCTTCCTGCTGGAGACGACGCGCCTGCCGGTCGATGAGATCGCGCGGCGGGTCGGATATGCGGAGCCTTCGACGCTGCGCCGGCTGATCCGGCGCGACACCAAACACGCGCCCGGACATTTCCGTCCCGCGGCCTGAACGCGAGGGACGTCAGCCCACGATCGCCTTCACCTCCAGATATTCTTCAAAGCCGAACACCCCGAACTCGCGCCCGTTGCCCGACTGCTTGTAGCCGCCAAACGGCAGGCTGCGGTCGAACGGTGCGCCGTTGAGGTAGACGCGCCCGGCGCGGATGCGGTTGGCGACCTTGCGGGCGCGGACCGCATCCCCGGACTGCACGAAGCCCGCCAGACCGAACGGCGTGTCATTGGCGATATCGACCGCATCGTCCTCGGTGTCGTAACCGATGATCGACAGCACGGGGCCGAAAATCTCCTCGCGCGCGATCTTCATCTGCGGCGTCACATGGCCGAAGACGGTCGGGCGCACGTAATATCCACGGTTGAGGTCGGCCGGCCGCCCAGGACCGCCGGCGCCGCTTGTCGCGGGCTTTGCGCTTTTCCGTGCTAGGCGGCGTTCTGCGCCGCCATCGCTGGAAGATTCAGGAACCGCGCCGCGTTGTCGCTGATGAGTTTTCCGATCGACGCGCGCGGCATTTGCAGATCGAGCAGTATCTGCGTGATGCTGCGGAAGCCATCGACCGGCCGCTGCGATCCCTGCAGCCCGAGGTCGGACGACAGGATCGTGTTGTCGACGCCAGCCACCTCGATCAGATGAGCAAGATCATCTGGACCGTACTTCAACGACTTGCCTTCGATGAACATGCAGATCGGGTGTTCCATCTTGACGCCGCGCGCGACGAGCTGGCGAATATCGGTGTCGTTGCAGCCGACGATATAGGTCGGATGGTTGACCATCATCTTCTTGACGCCGCGCCGCGCCGCCTCGTCGAACAGGATGTGCACTCGCTGGCCGGCAAATGGCCGCCGGCCAGGATGATGTCTGCCTCGGCGATGAGATCGATGACCTTTTTGGTGTCATCCGTGAGCTTGCCGTTGGCGTCGAGCGCAGCAAGCGGGATCGGATCCAGCATCTTTTGGGCGGTCTTCGGAAAGGTCGAGTTTCCGGCTGCCATCGCCTTGATGTGGTTTGCCGCCGACAGCGTCGGCATCCACACGATCTTGCCGCCGAGCTTGATGGTGTGATCGACAGCATGCGGGTTGATGCCGCCGGATGCATTGTTCAGCACGAGACCTGAGAACGGCTTTACATTTGTCTCGGGGAACAGCTTCTCCAGCAGGATCGCATGCGGCATTCCGGCATAGAAATGATCCTTGAACAGCACGGCACGGAATTTTGCGTCCGCCGCATCGAGCAATTCCTCGTGGTGATCGAGAATGCGCGGCATCGCCGCCGGTCCGCTATGGCAATGCAGATCGATTGCGCCAACCAGGAGCTCGGCGACTTCAGCCGCGCTCAACGGCGGCGGAATGACGGCGATCGAGGGCGATCCGCAATGTTCGTGATCGTCATTGCGTCACTCGGCCATGTCGGTCGTCCACGGCCAGCGAAGATGATGGATGAAAGCGCCGGCCAGCGCCAGCGAGCACTGCTCGAAATCGTCATGATGATGCGGCGACATCTTGGTCGTATCGCGGGGGCCGTTGCGCGGCTCCAGGAAGTTCACCATGAAGGTCGAGCAGCGAAAGATCCGCCCGAACCTTCCAGGCGTTGCCGCGATGTCGAGGCTGTAGGTGCGGATCTTCTGATCACCTGGTGCCTCCGGCCACGGCTCGAACGGCGGCAGGTTGGGATGCGGCCGTTGACGACCTTGCGCTCGTTGCCCCAGACGATCTCCGCGCCCGCGCCGGGTGCTCCGACCGGCGTCGCGGCAAGCGCGGCGCGGGGATCACTGGTGTGATACGTGGTGGCCATCCGTGGTTTGAACGAGATTCCTGAAATCGATGAGGGTCTGCGCCGCGGCCCGGCGCATCTGGCCCTGGTCCGACGAGATGATGAAGGCGCTGGCGCCGAGCTCGGCGGAATCCCTGGCTTCCGTCGCGCTTGCGACCATCACGCAGACCGGCTTGGCGGCTTTCTTAGCCGCCGCAATGATCCGCGCGACCGCATCCTTGACGGATGCATCCGCCGACGATTTCGCGCCAAGCGCGACGGTGAGGTCGCCGCGGCCGATGAAGAAGCCGTGGATGCCGTCAACGGCGGCGATGGCGTCGATCTGGTCCAGCGCTTCCGGGTCCTCGATCATCGCAATCGCGCAGACCGACTGCCGAGATCCGGCCATCCCACACCGCCACGTCGCCGACGGCGTCCATCCCGCTTGCCGGGTCCACCACCCGTCCCCCGCTGATCACCAAGCCGCCCATGACGCCCCTTCCGCACGCAAGAACCCCGTTCCGTCCCCTACCGCAATAGAGGCAGATTTTCCGACCGGCCACCACCTCCGCCGACGCTGACGCATCATGCCAGGAAAGGGGCAGGCGGGAACGAACTGTAGCGCGGTTGCCACATTCATGAGTTGAATGTTGCTGTGTTCGCGGCGCTACAGACTCTGCGGCAAACATGGGCAAGTCTGCCTGCGGGGGCGACCAGAGCGGCGCGGTCGTTGCGGACTCGTCGAGGGCCATGGGGCGTAGCCTCTACGAGTCCGCGCGCTCGGTTTTTCGAGCATACGTCATCATTTTATCAGCTTGCTGGGGAGCGGAGGGACTGGATCATGCGCAAACGTTCCGCCATGGAACTCCCTGCAAACGACGACGTCATCAAGGCCTATCACGAGCTGAAGAGATTGCGCGAAGACGTTGAACGTATTGAAAGATCATCGACGTTGCCTGCAGATGCGCCCAAGGGTGACGATGACGAGGAATTCTACGATCCTAGATCGAGCGAATCGTCGCGATCCCAGTAGGGGCAGATATTCGGACCGCCGATGTTTCCGGCGCTGGCGGCGCCGCATCCGTGTGGCTGGACACTTCGTCCCGTGGGCGTGCTAAACCATCGCCATGTCGGAGATCACAACCTACGACGGCCAGCCGCTGCCGTTCGAGCAACTCGCAAAGGCGATCGCGGAACGCCGCTCGCTCTATGGCCGCGCCAGCGGCCTTCGCATCGATCGTGCCGGGCGCGGCGAGGCGTGGTCCAGCCTGCCCTACCAATCCGTCTTTGCCGGCGACACGGAGTCCGGCGTGATCCATGGCGGCGTGGTCACGGCCATGCTGGACGAAAGCTGCGGCATGGCGGTGCAGCTCGCGCTCGACGGCAGCCGCGCCATCGCGACGCTCGACCTGCGTATCGACTACCAGAAGCCAGCAAAGCCCGGCCTCGACATCAAGGCGCATGCGATCTGCTACCATGTCACGCGTTCGATCGCCTTCGTGCGCGCGACCGCCTATCAGGACACCGAGCAGGATCCGGTGGCGACCGCCGCCGCCTGCTTCATGATCGGCGCCAACCGCACCAACATGCTGCAGGACAGGGACGCCGATGAGGTGCCCGTTCTCGATTGTCCCGACGACGACACCGGCCCGTTCGCCAGGAGCCCCTTCGCCCGCTGCCTCGGCATCCGCGTCGCGGAAGACGGCGTGCTGCACATGCCGTTCTCGCCAAGGATCATCGGCAATCCGGTGCTGCCCGCCATCCACGGCGGCATCACCGGCGCCTTTCTGGAGACAACGGCGATCGTCGGCGTCGCCCGCGAACTCGGCTTCGCAGCGCCGCCCAAGCCGATCGGCCTGACCATCAACTATCTGCGTTCGGGACGCGCGTTGGACAGCTTTGCCAACGTCTCGATCGTCAAGCAGGGCCTGCGCATCGTCGCGTTCCAGGCGCAGGCCTGGCAGGACGACGCAACAAGGCCGATCGCGACGGCGTTCGGGCATTTCAAGCTGAGGCGGGCTCGGGAAGATTAGGAAGCCCTGCATCATCATCCCGCAATCTCGTAGACGCCCGCCGCCTCGCAGGCTCCGTTCACAGCGAGCGTGAGATCAACAGCTTCATGATCTCGTTGGTGCCGCCATAGATCTTCTGGATCCGGGAATCGATGAACATCCGCGAGATCGGATATTCCTGCATGTAGCCATAGCCGCCAAACAGCTGCAGGCATTCGTCGGCGGTCTGCACCTGCTTTTCCGAGCACCAGTATTTCGCCATCGACGCGGTGACGGTGTCGAGATCCCCGGCGACGAGGCGCTCGACGCACCAGTCGACGAAGACGCGCGCGATGACAGCTTCGGTCTTGCGCTCGGCAAGCTTGAAGGCGGTGTTCTGGAAATCCAGCAGCGGCTTGCCGAAGGCGGTGCGCTCCTTCGTGTAGTCGGCGGTGAGTTTTATCGCGCGCTCCATCGAGGCGACGGCGCCGACCGCGAGCGCGAGGCGCTCCTGCGGCAGTTGCTGCATCAACTGGACAAAGCCCTGCCCTTCTTCCCCGCCGAGCAGGTTCTCGGGCGGCACGACGACATTGTCGAAGAACAATTCGGACGTGTCTGATGCATGCAGGCCGATCTTGTCGAGGTTGCGGCCGCGGCGATAGCCGTCCGCGCCTGATGTCTCGACCACGATCAGCGAGAGGCCCTTGGCGCCGGCTTCGCCGGTGCGTGCGACCACGACGACGAGATCGGCGGCCTGGCCGTTGGTGATGAACGTCTTCTGGCCGTTGATGACATAGGAATTGCCCTGCTTCTTCGCACTGGTCTTGACGCTTTGCAGGTCGGAGCCGGTGCCGGGCTCGGTCATCGCGATGGCGCCGACCATCTCGCCGGAGGCCATCTTCGGCAACCAGCGCTGCTTCTGCTCCTCGGAGCCGTAGTTGAGAATGTAGTGCGCGACGATCGCGCTGTGCACGGAGACGCCGGTCGTCACTTCCGGCACCGTGCTCTCGATGTCCTCAAGAACAGCGGCATCATAGGCGAAGGTCGCGCCGAGCCCGCCATAGGCCTCCGGCACGCTCGGCAGCAGCGCCCCCATCTCGCCAAGCCCGCGCCAGGCGAAGCGGTCGACCATCTTCTGCTCGCGCCACTTCTCCGCATGCGGCGCCAGGTCCTTCGCGAGGTATTTGCGGAACTGATCGCGGAAGACGTCGAGTTCTTCCGTCATCCAGGAGGAACGGTATGACATGTGACCCTCGTTATCAAATGAGCAGACCGCCGGCGACGACGGATGCCGGGACAGGGCTTGCGCGTTGCCCGCTCCCGACGGATAGGATCGGGCATGTCGACGGGTTTCGCAAGCGCTCGCCGGCACAACGGCGGATGACGCTGGAGAACTCGCTTTCGAAGGCGCGCGCTGCCAAAATATCGAAAACAACCCCATGCAAAGCGGCAGGCGGCCGCCGGCATTCGGAAAAGCAACTTGACACGTCGGGCAAATCAGGAGCATTTTTCGATTATTCCGAAATCCGGCATGCGCCCGTCGCCCCGCAATATCAGGTGCGTCCGTCGCGATTGCGGCTCAAAACCCTCACCGACACTTGAAATTGCACCCACGCCGCCGCGGCGAGCGATCGCCTGCGCGCGCCTCGCCCAGGGAATCCCGACATGAACACCGCGCCCGACCTCACTGTAGCAACGGCGATCGCCGCAACGGACCAGACCAACGCTGCCGCAGCCCCGCGAATAAAACTGCAGTCGCACGGTTTCTCCATCGACCATCCGGACCCTGAACTCGGCGACCGGCTCATGGCTGCTACACTGGGCGTCGCCGACCGCGAGGCGATGCATGGCATCATCAGGCAATTGGTGAAGGCCAGCGTGAGCGGCGAGGGCCCCGACGAGGTCACCCTCTCCTTCATGCTGTCTATGGTGAAGAGCATTCGCCCACGGGATGCCGTCGAGGCCATGCTGGTGGCGCAGATGGTTTCGGTTCACGTGATGGCGATGCGATGCGCCCATCACCTCGCTGACGCCGACGACCTCGCCCAGCACGACAGCGCCGCCCGCGCATTGGGCCGGCTCGCCCGCACCTTTCCCGCCCAGATCGAGGCGCTGAACCGCTACCGCAGCCAGGGTGAGCCCGCCATCACCGTGCAGAACGTGTCGGTCACCGACGGCGGCAAGGCCATCGTCGGCAATGTCACGCAGCATGCGCGGGTGATCGTGTCGGACAAGAAGGCGGCATCCGCGGCGCGGAATGCGCCGAAGGCCGCGAGCGCCAGGCGACGGCGCGAAGCCGCTGATGCCAGGCGGGAGGCACAGCCATGAGCGGTCACATCGGAAATGCCGCCCCGATGCTGGCGAGCCCGCGTTGCGGCGCCAAGACCCGTTCCGGCGGCGCGTGCCGCTCGCCTGCGGTGCACGGCAGGAAGCGCTGCCGCATGCACGGTAGTGCGCCGGGGTCCGGCGCGCCAAGGGCGAACCGGAACGCGCGCAAGCACGGCCTGTTCACCGGGGCCGCGATCGCTGAGCGACAGCAGATTCGGACATTGTTGGGAGAATCGCGGAGACTACTGGAAGAGATGAAGTGATTGCCGTTGCGAGCGGCTCAGATGTCGATTGTTCGGCGATCCGATCGCGGTAAGAGTTTTATGCACTGTCATCGCAACTCCGGCGCTTGGCCTACAGCCGCCACTGTGACCCCACGATTTCGCCATACGCATCGTGTTGTTCGCCCGTACGACCCTTCCCGTCAGGCTAGCCTTCGGAAACATGGACATGGGCGGTGATTTCATTGGCGGGTAGCGGCAGGAGAACGGCACGGCAAGCGAGACCCGGACAGCATAGCGCGAAGGTGCTTGCTTGCGGCTCATGGCTGCTCTCGTGTGTCATTGTCGCCGGCATTCCGACGCAAACGGCATTGGCGGAAACCGCCGCGCCGTCCGCGACACGCGTCGCTGATAACGAAAAAGAGCAAAGTGGGCCTGGCGCCGCGCAGGCATCCCGCACGCAGAAGTCCGAACCCGAACCAGTCCTGCGACAGAATGAGGTGCAGAAGCCAGCGCCGGAAGCTGCCGTTCAAATGCCAGAGGCACGGAAACCGAGCCAAGAGGCCAAGGATCTGCCTAAGGATTTGCCGGTACCGCAGATCGTCTTGCCGGGCGATCTGGCGAAGAAGATCGGCCAGAAGATCTGGCTGAATGAAACAGGCGGAAAAATTGATGCGATCACGTCATGGAATGCGAACGAGGAATTCGCTTCCCTCGGCATCGGTCATTTCATCTGGTTTCCGGTCGGCAAATGGCTGCCTTTCGAGGAGAGCTTTCCGGCCCTGCTCGAGTTCATGCGCAAGAAGAACGTGCGTTTGCCCGCCTGGCTGGACCAGACGCAAATTCCGGCCAACCCGTGGACCAGCCGGGCCGAGTTCAGGAAGCACGCCAACTCGCCGCAGATGAAAGAGTTGAGGCAGTTCATGCTCGACACCGTGACCGAGCAGACGCAATTCATGATGGCGCGCGCGCAAGGCGCGATGGAGAAGATCCTCAAGACGGCGCCCGACGGCCCGGAGCGCGACCATATCGTCATCCAGTTCACGCGCGTCGTTCGCGCTAGCGAGAATTTTTATCCGCTGATCGACTACATCAATTTCAAGGGCGAGGGCACCAACCCGAACGAGGCCGCCATGAACAAGGAGACCGGGCTGCGGCAGGGCTGGGGTCTCAAGCAGGTGCTGCTCAGGATGAACGGTGTGACCGGCGATCCGAAGGCCGTGCGCGCCGAATTCGCCGATGCGGCGCAGTTCGTCCTGCAACAGCGGATTCGCAACCTTCCCTCCAACCGCGTCTTCGAGGTCGGCTGGCTGCGCCGCATCGCGACCTACCGCCGCCCGATCGCAGATCCGGAATCGAGCCCCGAACGGGCGCTGAGGAAATCGCTGCGGGTGACGGCGGCGAGATAGCTTTCCTGTGAAGGGGACAGTTGCCGCTTTTGCGGATGCGTGAGGCTGCTTGCTCTCGATGGTGAAGAGCATTCGCTCGCGGGATGCCGTCGAGGCCATGCTGGTGGCGCAGATGGTTTCGGTTCACGTGATGGCGATGCGATGCGCCCATCACCTCGCCGACGCCGACGACCTCGCCCAGGACGACAGCGCCGCGCGCGTACTCGGCCGGCTCGCCCGCACGTTCCCCATGCAGATCGAAGCGCTGAACCGCTACCGCAGCCAGGGCGAGCCCGCCATCACCGTGCAGAACGTCTCGGTCGGCGACGGCGGCAAGGCCATCATCGGCAACGTCACGCAACATGCGCGCGTGATCGTGGCGGACAAAAGCCCGGCGTCGGCAGCGCGGAAGGCGCCGAAGGCTGCGGGCTCCAGGCGAAGGCCCGCTCCGCTGATGCCAGGCGGGAAGCTGGGGCATGAGCGATCACACCGGAACTACCGGCCTGATGCTGGGGAGCCCGCGCTGTGGCGCCAAAACCCGCTCCGGCTGCGCCTGCCGCTCGCCGGCGGTGTACGGCAAAAAGCGCTGCCGCATGCACGGCGGCGCACCGGGGTCCGGCGCGCCAAGGGCGAACCGGAACGCGCGAAAGCACGGCCTGTTCACCAGGGATGCGATCGCGGAGCGAAGGCGGATTCGGGCGTTTGTTGGGTGAAGCGCGGAAGCTGCTGGAGGAGATGAAGTGATCTGCTTTCGCAAAGAGCGCGCAAGCCAAGGAAATTGGCGACCGATCAATCAAATCCGTTGGCGGAACGGATTAGATGTTGATTGCACGGCGATCAGATCGCATTCCGGAGAGGATTGACGATCTCGATGCCGGCAAAGTCCTTCTCGTTGTCGGTGACGACGATGCAGTCGTTGGCCTCGGCAATCGCGGCGATGATCGTGTCGAGAGCGCTGCGCGGCCTTCCCTTTGTGGTTCCCTCAGCCATCAAGCGGGCCCAGATCAGGGCCGCCTTTTCGTCAAATGGCAGCACGCGGCCAGCGAAAAGCGCCGATGGCCCTTCCGGACCGGAAAACCAGGCATCAAGCTGGTCACGCTTCCGCCCGGCGGGCTTTTCCAGTATGCCGCGTCGGATTTCGGCGACCGTGAGCGAGGCAATGAACAGATCGTCGTCGACCTGCCCTTCCATCCAGGTCAGCAGCGCTTCCGAAGGCACAGGCCTTGTGACCTTGCTGATGATGTTGGTGTCGAGCAGATAACGGCTCACAGTTCAACCTTGCGCCCGGCTTCGAACTGGCGAACTGGAGCGATATCGCTACCTACGAGAGGCGAACGGCGAAGGGCCTCAAGAATGCCGCCCTTCCTGGGCGGCTCACCGGAAACCGTCTGACTGACTGCGGCCCGCAGCCGTGCGGCATCCGGCCCGTCCTCCGCCAGGCGTCGCGCGAGTGACCGGATGAGGTCGCGGTCACCGTCGAGCCCGAGAACCTCGAACCGGGCCATTCCCCGCATTTGGAGACGATTCCGGTAGTTCCTGATCGCGCGCTTCTGAGATTTGCTGCCCATGGCGCTCTCCACCGATATATCCAGTAATATATCCAGAATTCAAGCAGATCGCAAGGCCGGCCGGAAGTGCTGTCGGTAACACACGATATGTCCGGTTTAGGTAGCACACGATCTGTCCGGTATTTTGGCCCTTT
>OEIU01000054.1_pt1 | contig 103974 bp, 88 predicted proteins | sample 1539221 | NCBI WGS metagenome assembly OEIU01 (sample SAMN03792071, study PRJEB22550) | activated sludge metagenome | feature: wastewater treatment plant; material: activated sludge; isolation source: Wastewater treatment plant of a petroleum refinery complex | place: Argentina: Zarate | collected... | reverse complement strand
GATCAGCGGGAACAGGAAATTGAGCGCGTCGCCATTGGATTGCCCGTGGCGGTTATCGGTAAGCGGCGGCGGCAGCGGTTCGCCGTCGATGAGTTTGGTCAGGGCGCCGAGCGCGTCGGTGATGCCGCCGTTGAAATCGCCGGCGCGGAATTTCGGCGTGATGTATTCGCGGATGATGCGGTCGGCGGCGGCATCGGGAATCGCGCCCTCAAGATCCCGCCCGACCTCGATGCGCACGCGATGATCGTTCTTGGCGACGATCAGCAGCACGCCATCCTGCGCCTGCTTGTCCGTGCGCGACAATTTCCAGGCATCGGTGACGCGAATGCTGTATTGGGCGATGTCTTCGGGCTGCGTGGTCGGCAGGATCAGGATCGCCACGCGCGAGCCCTTGCGCTGCTCCAGCGCCTGCAATTGTTGCGTCAGCGCCTGCACCTGTTGCGATGTCAGCGTATTCGTCAGATCGGTGACACGCGCGCCGAACGCGGGGATCGGCTGCAGGCCGTTATCGGCCGCCCACGCGATGCCCAGCGTCAGCGCGACGACCGCGAGGATCGCCGCGAATGTGCGCGCCACGCGCATCGTTCAGTTCTGCGGTTGCGCGGGTGGCTGTGCCGGCGGCGCTGCGGGCTTGTTGAAATCCACCGTCGGCGCGACGGAAATCTGCTTCTCGTTTTCCACCGTGAAGTTCGCTTTCGTCGAGTAGCCGAACAACTTGGCGGTGAGATTCTGCGGGAAGCTTCGTACCAGCACGTTGAAATCCTGCACCGCAGTGATATAGCGATTGCGCGCCACGGCGATGCGGTTCTCAGTGCCTTCGAGCAGTGATATAGCGATTGCGCGCCACGGCGATGCGGTTCTCAGTGGCTTCGAGCTGGGCCTCCACCTTCTGGAACAGGGAATCGGCCTTGAGGTTCGGATAGTTTTCCGACACCGCCATCAGCCGCGACAGCGCGCCGGACAGCTCGCCCTGTGCCTGCTGGAATGCCTTCATCTTGGCCTCGTCGTTGAGGTCGTCGGTGGTCAGCGTGATCTTGCCGACCTGGGCGCGCGCGTTGGTCACCGCTTCGAGCGTGGACTGCTCGTGTTCGGCGTAGCCTTTCACCGTGTTGACCAGGTTCGGCACGAGATCGGCGCGGCGCTGGTACTGGTTGACCACCTCGGACCACGCGGCCTTGACCGCTTCGTCCTTGGACTGGATCGCGTTGTAGCCGCAGCCGGCCAGCATGAAAGCGGCGAGCACGAGAATTACGAGTCGTTGCAGGCGCATGGTGTTCCTCCGGTTAACGGGACGGGATTCATCATAGCGTTTCGCGGGCGGTGTCGCCTTCGCGTTGCTTGAGGTACTTCTTCTTCTGGCGCTTGACCGCCAGATTCAACGCCTCGACCACGGCTGAAAACGCCATCGCGAAGTAGATATAGCCGCGCGGGATGTGGATCGCAAAGCCCTCGCCGACCAGCATCACGCCGATCATCATGATGAAGGCCAGCGCAAGCATGCGGATGGTCGGGTTGTTGTCGATGAAATTGCCGACCGGGTCGGACGCGAACAGCATCACGATCACCGCGAGCACGATCGCCGCGACCATCACCGGGATGTTGCGCACCATGCCGACCGCGGTGATCACCGAATCCAGCGAGAACACGATGTCGATCAGCGCGATCTGCACGACTACCCAGGCGAACGCGGCCGCCGTGGTGTTTGCCACCGTCTGCTTGGCGACACCGTAGATGGTTTCGTGAATCTCCATCGCGCCCTTGACCAGCAGGAACAGGCCGCCGCCGGTCATGATCAGGTCGCGGATCGAAATGATCTGGCTGCCCAGATGGAACAGCGGCGCATGGCGGTCGTCCAGGCGCGCCAGGTGCGCGAGCACCAGCAGCAGGCCGATGCGGGTCAGGCAGGCAAAGCCGATGCCGAGCCGGCGCGCGAGCGAGCGGTTCTCATGCGGCAGGCGCCCGACTGCAATGGAGATGAATACGAGGTTGTCGACGCCGAGCACGATCTCGAGCGTGGACAAGGTCAGCAGGGCGATCAGGAGTTCGCCTTGGAGTAGGTCCATGGAGTTCTATATTCCGCCGCGCCGCGGGATCACAAGCGCTGCCAAAGGATCAAGGTCCAGCATAGCAGCACATTGAGCATGAGCAGAAAAACCGCCGCCGAACCCATGTCCTTGGCGCGCCCGGCCAATTCGTGGAATTCGGGGCTGACCTTGTCGACCACGGCCTCGATCGCCGAATTGAGCAGTTCCGCCGACAGCACCAGGATTGGACTGCCGCACAGCAGCGCTTTTTCCAGCGCGCCGCGACCCAGCCACAGCCCGAGCGGGAACACGATGACGCACACGTAGACTTCGAGCCGGAACGAGGCTTCGTACGTCCAGCCCGCGCGCAGGCCCTTGCCCGACCAGATCAGCGCCTTCCAGATCTGGCGCGGTCCGCGCGGTTCGGTGCTGGGCATGCTTTCCGGTCCCCGGATTCGAGAAGGCGCGATATGATGCCACACCTTTCCAACGCCCAGTCCAATGAGCAAACGCGCCCTTGCCATCACCGCCCTCGTCTGCGCCGCGCTGGCGCTGATCTCCATCTTCGGCTTCGACCGCCGCATCGCCGAGGCGGTGCACGCCTCGGTGGTCGCCGGTTCCGCCGTTTTCGTCGAAGGCACGCGTGCGCTGGACGCGGTCTCCGGCCGCTCGCTGCTGCACAGCCATGCGCTGTCCGGCGTGCTGCTCGGCGGCATCCTGCTCGCACTCGGCGCGCTGATCTGGCTGCTCAACCGCGGCAGCTACCTCGCCCGCGCGCTGATCTTCACCGGCGGCGTGCAGCTGGCGACGATCGTTTCCGCGTTCGGACTGAAGGAAGTCTTCGGCCGCCAGCGGCCCTTCGAACTCCTCGGCCACGGCGACTGGCAACACATGTGGTTTGCCGGCGGCAATTCGTTCCCGTCCGGACACAACGCGTTTTTCTGGGGCTTGTTCCTGCCGCTGATGTACCTGTTCCCGCGCTGGCGCGTGCCGCTGCTGCTGATTCCGCTGTTCATCGCGCTGGCGCGCATCGACACGAGCTTCCATTTCCTGTCCGACGTGCTCGCCTCCATCACGCTGGCCTGCCTGGTCACGCTGATCGCGGCAACGCTGTGCGCGCGCTGGATCAGGCCGGTAGGCGCACGCTAGCGTTTTCCGCAACCGCACATTCCATTTCCTGCGGCATCGGTTAACCTTCGCGCTTCGCAAACCGTACCGGGGTCGTCATGTCGTCAACGCCTGTCTCGCAAACCAAGTCGTTCTCCACCGTTTTCCTGATCGAACTGTGGGAGCGCTTCGGCTACTACGGCATGCAGGCGCTGATCGTGTATTACATGGTCCAGCGCCTGGGCTTCGGCGACGTCGACGCGAACCTGATCTGGGGCGCGGCCTCGGCGCTGATCTACGTGGCGCCGGCGATCGGCGGCTGGGTCGGCGACCGCGTGCTCGGCACGCGCCGCACCATGCTCACCGGCGCGGTTATCCTCTCGATCGGCTACGCGCTGCTGACAATGCCGTCCGAGAGCGCGACGTTCCTGTATTTCGCGCTCGGCGTCATCGTGGTCGGCAATGGCCTGTTCAAGCCGAACGCCGGCAACCTGGTGCGCAAGATCTACGACGGCGACGATTCGCGCATCGACAGTGCGTTCACCATCTACTACATGGCGGTGAACATCGGCTCGACGTTCTCGATGCTGCTCACGCCGTGGATCAAGGACTACGTCAACGACATGTACCACAGCCAGTTCGGCTGGCACGCCGCGTTCGGCATGTGCTGCGCCGGCCTCGTGGTCGGACTGGTCAATTATTTCTTCATGCGCGCCTCGATGCGCCACATCGGCTCGGAACCGGATGCGCGGCCGTTCAACCCCGTCACCCTGCTCAAGGTGCTGGCGGTTGGCGCGGTCTGCGTGGTGATCGCTGCGTATATCCTGCAGCACCAGGCGGTCGCGCGCGCCTTCGTCTGGGCCGCCGGCGCAGCCATGCTCGCGATCTTCGGATACCTCATCGCGAACAGCCGCAAGGACGAACGCGCCGGCCTCATCGCTGCGCTGGTGCTGACGATCCAGACCATCTTCTTCTTCATCTTCTACCAGCAGATGCCGACGTCGCTCGCGCTGTTCGCGCTGCGCAACACGAACTGGGACTGGAGCCTGTTCGGCGTGCATTTGTATACCTGGCTGCCGGGACAGTACCAGGCGCTGAATCCGATCTGGATCATGATCCTGTCGCCGATTCTGGCCTGGGCCTACACGCACTTCGGCAAGCGCGGCAAGGATTTCTCCATCGCCGCCAAGTTCGCGCTCGGCTTCGCCATGGTTGCGGCCGGCTATTTCGTCTACGGCATGGCCGGGCTGTACGCCGACGCCGCCGGCAAGGCTTCGACCTGGGTGCTGATCTGGGGCTTCGGCCTGTATTCGCTGGGCGAATTGCTGGTTTCGGGCCTGGGGCTGGCGATGATCGCGCGCTACGTGCCGGCGCGCATGGGCGGTTTCATGATGGGCGCCTACTACGTCGGCGTCGGCATCTCGCAATACCTGGGCGGCATCGTCGCCAACTACGCGGCCGTGCCGCAGGATGTCACCGATCCGCTGCAGACCCTGCCGATCTACACCCACCTGTTCACGAACCTCGGTTACGCCGGCATCGTCTGCACGGTGATCGCCATTGCGGTGCTGCCGCTGATGAACAAGCTGTCGGTCCAGCATCATGGCGCTGCTGCCGCCAAGTAAAAACGCGTAAAGGCCGCGCCCCGCGCGCGGCCTTTGCGTACACTTCGCGCGCATGAGCGAGGCGAAGATCCTGCTGGCCGACGACGACGAAGAATTGTGCGATTTGTTGCGCGACTTCCTCGTGCGCGACGGCTTTGACGTCGATGTCAGCCACGATGGCGAACAGGCGTTGCAACGTGCGCGCGGCGGCAGCTACGCAGCATTGATCCTGGACGTCATGCTGCCGGAGAATTCCGGCCTCGATCTGCTGCGCGAACTGCGCCGCGACAACGCCTTGCCGGTGCTCATGCTGACCGCGCTCGGCGAAGACATGGATCGCATCGCGGGGCTGGAACTGGGCGCTGACGACTACGTGCCCAAGCCGTGCAATCCTCGCGAGATCGCGGCGCGCCTGCGCGCGATCCTGCGCCGCACGCGTGGCGACAGCGACGCGCCAAAACTGGCCGATGTGAGCATCGGCCCGGTGTCGCTGCGCGCCACATCACGCAGCGCGACCCTGCGCGGCGAGCCGCTCGCGCTAACCGGCACGGAATTCAACATCCTCGCCGTGCTGCTGCGTGAGGCCGGCAGCGTCGTCAGCAAGGAGACCCTGTCGCAGGACGTGCTCGGCCGCCCGCTCGGTCCGTTCGACCGCAGCATAGATGTCCACATTTCCAAATTGCGGCGCAAGCTCGGACCCGCCGCCGACGGCGAATCGATGATTGGTACCGTGCACCGTGGCGGTTATGTGTTCCGCATCGTGAACGAAGGCTGACATGCGCGGCCTGTTCTGGCGGATCTTCGCGGCGTTCTGGGCGGTCAGCGTTGCGCTGATCGTTTCGCTGGCATGGACCACGACCGCGCATTTCGAGAGCGCGAAAATTCCGGGCCTGGGCATCACCCGCCTGCAGGCGGCGATGGACGACCAGCTGCTGCGCACCGGCATCGAACTGCACCGCCACGGCATCGACGGCCTGCGCCAGTGGCTGCACAGTTCAGACGGCTACGGACCGGGCACGATCTACGTCGTCGATGCGCAGGGCCGAGAACTGCTTGGCCGCGATCTTCCCGAAACGGCGCGTGCGGCGCTGGCGGCTGCGCCCGGATCGGAGCCGCCCGAACGCGTGCGCATCCATCCGATCCACATGCGCGACGACCCGGCGCAATACCGCGCCGTGGCGGTGTTCGGCGGCTCGTTCCTGTCACGCCTGATCTGGCGTCGGCCGATGACGTTCTGGTCGAACATCGGTATCGCCATGTTGATCTGCGCACTGGCCAGCGCCTTGCTCGCCTCGTACGTGACGGCGCCGCTATCGCGCATCCGCGCCAGCGCGCGCCGCGTCGCACGCGGGGATTTGTCCGCGCGCGTCGGCGAAGTGCGTTTCGGCCGCAGCGCAGAAATGCTGGCCCTGGCCGAAGAATTCGATCGCATGGCCGCGCGCCTGAAGGACCTGGTCGACGGTCAACGCCGCCTGATCCGCGATGTTTCGCACGAAATGCGCTCGCCGCTGTCGCGCCTGCGCGTGGCGCTGGAACTGGCGCGCACGCAAGTGGATTCGTCCACGCAACTCGACCGCATCGAGCGCGAAGCGTTGCGCCTGGAAGAAATGATTGCGCAGGCGATCCAGCTATCGCGCCTGGAAACCACCCTGCCCGAGCAAGTGGACGCTGTCGCTTTCGACGAGCTTGTCGCCGACATCGCCGCCGACGCCGCGTTCGAAGCACAGGCGCGGCCTTGCACCTTGCACATTACACAGACCGCGCCGTTGACCGTGCGCGCGGAAGAAGAACTGCTCGCCAGCGCGGTGGAAAACGTGGTGCGCAACGCCGTGCATTACACCGCGCCGCACAGCGAGGTGGACCTGCGCCTGGATCGCGTCGAAGGCCAGGCGCGCCTGCGCGTGCGCGACATGGGCCCGGGCGTGCCGGATACCGACTGTGCACGCATTTTCGAACCGTACTTTCGCACCGATGCCGCACGCCAGCGCAAGAGCGGCGGCAGCGGATTGGGCCTGGCCATCGCCAAGCGCGCGATCGAGCGCCAGGGCGGGCGCATCCGCGCCGTCAACGCCGACGGCGGCGGGTTGGAGATCGAGATCCGCTTGCCGCTGGCCTAGTCGAGCGTTTTCAGCTCGACGTTATCCATCCAGCCTTCGCCGGCGTCGAGCAAGGTCACGCCGACGGTCAAGCGGGTCGCTTGTGGCGGGACCCGCAATTGCACCGAATCGTGTTTCCAGTCGGAATCGCCGGTCAATCCGCTCGAATACTTGAAGGCGCCTTTCATTTCCGCGTTGATGAACAGCTTCCACCCCTGCGGTCCGACAGCTTGGCTCTTGAGCATGGCCGACAATTCAATGGTCTTGCCCGCGAATGCCTTGACGTCAAGCTGTTGCTGTAACGTGCCGTACTCTTCCGGCCGGGTCCGCAGCATGTGGAAACTGCCGTGACCGGCGTACGCTCCATCGGCGACGATGTCCATGGCGTAGGCAGGCAGGCCGGCGTGCTGGATCTGGGTCCAACCCGGAATGCTGCCGTCGGTAGCGGTCTGCTCAAAATCCGGGTTCGCCAGTGCACTGCCAGGAACGTCCTCGCGTGGTGTGGAAGAAACTGCCGGATTGATCGCCGCTTTTTGCGCCGGCAAGCTGTTGTTTCCACAACCCGTCAGCAAGACTGCGGCCAGCAACCAAGAATATTTCATGCGCCACTCCATGCATCGGAAACGGCAATGATACCCGCTGTCCATCGCGCGCAATGAATTCTGGCAGAATGCCGGCATGGAACGCCTCACCGCCCGCGAACTGTTCGACAAGGTCAGCCAGCGCCTGAGCTTGCGCTGGGTCGCCGGCCAGCGCGGCGAGCACCGCGCCATCGTGCCGGCAGAAAAACAGCCGCGCCGGCCGTCGCTGGCCGGCTATCTCAACATCATCTATCCGAACAAGATCCAGATCGTCGGTTCCGAGGAACTGGCCTGGCTCGACAGCCTCGACTCGCGCCAGCGCTGGGAGATGGTCGAGAAGATCATGGGCTTCTCGCCCACGGCGCTGATCGTGACCAAGGATCAGGCCGTGCCCGCCGACCTGCGCGACGCCGCCAACGAATCCGGCACGCCGGTGTGGACGAGCAGCCAGCGCGGTCACGAACTGCTCACCTACCTGCAATACCACCTCGCGCGCATGCTGGCGCGGCGCGTCACCCTGCACGGCGTGCTGATGGAAGTGTATTCGATCGGCGTGCTGATCACTGTATTCCATCGGCGTGCTGATCACCGGCGAATCCGGTTCCGGCAAGAGCGAACTGGCGCTGGAACTGATCACGCGCGGCCATCGACTCGTCGCCGACGACGCCCCGGAATTCATCCAGATCGCACCGGACGTGATCGACGGCAACTGTCCGGAGATGTTGCAGGACCTGCTCGAAGTGCGTGGCCTCGGTATCCTCAACGTGCGCGAGATGTTCGGACAGACAGCCGTAAAGCAGTCCAAATACCTGCGTCTCGTCGTGCATCTGGACCTGCTGCCGCGCGAGCAGCCGATCGAGCAGAGTGGACTCGAACGCATCTACGGCGCCAACAGCTACCGCGAAATCCTCGACACCAAGATTCCGCAAACCACCATTCCCGTCGCCCCCGGCCGCAACCTCGCCGTGCTGGTCGAAGCCGCCGTGCGCAACCACGTGCTCAAGACCAAGGGCATCGACCCGGCGCAGACCTTCCTCGACCGCCAGGCGCACCAGATGCAGCGGCAGGCGCCGTGGTGAGAATCAGATTCCTACCGCTTCGATAGATCGCAGTCACAAGTTGCGTTTGTCTCATTTGGACGGGATCGTTTTTATAAGCGGGCAGTTCTCCAAACTGCGCAAACGGATTTGGTCCCCCCCCAGATCGACATAAATGCGTAATGCGGTGACAAGCTCTTGTTCGGAAATGACACCCGCATCGGCATACTCCGAAAGCACGTCCGCTGCCCGCGTATCCCCGAGCGATGCGGCACGGACGAGTCCCGCTGCAATACCTGACGCACGCGCGTCGCGGTCTTGGTTGAGATACATGGCATCGGCGGCTTCGACATAACCCTTGAACGGGGTGTCGGAATTCAGAACCATCACTAAGTTGATGAAATTCTCGGACCGTATTTCGCCAGCTTCCGGGGAGGAAGGATCGAGTTTTTTCAACTTATCGATAGCCGCACCAAGATTACGGTCGCTCATCAAGATTGTCGCTTTGATATTGCCTTTTGCGGCGAGATCCTGCAGCTCGGTATCAGGCATGTTCGCAGCAGCCATCAAATCTTCAGGCATCGGGTACCCTGCCTGGGCCATCCACGCAATCTGCTTCGCCGACGTGACTTCGTAAACGCCATAGTAACGATCGGCAAATGCTTCGATATGCTTTCTCTCGTCGAGCGGATATTTGCTCATCCACGTATCGAAATCGTCAGCAGTTCGCACACTCGCAACGCCAGGAAGCTGATACCGCGGCGGTATCTCAACCGTATCCGGAAATGAAGGTGTTCTGACCGGACCTATGTGTTTGTCGGCACTCGTGGTGGACGGCACGGTTTCAATCGGCGCTGGCGTCGCAGGTTGGCCCGAAGGCAATACATATTTGCCCTGCCACAAGCGATGTATTGCGAGCCCTAGCATGCCGGCCGCGGCGAGAGTAAGCAATATGTAGGACAGTGACTTGGCCATTGTACTAGCACTTGTTCGCTTTCATGGAATTTCCCCAGGTAGAGCATTTGAGGTCTTTCTGATCCGCGTAGTATGCCGCATCGCCTTTTTCATTCACTGCTTCTGTATAAATATTTGAAAACGTAACACATGTGGGGCCAAACGCAGGGCCTGCCTTGCTACAGATGGCGAGCAGCTCTTTCCCCAATTGCGTATCACAGGATAATTTAGTTTGGGGCGAGGTGTAGCAACCGTCGTGATTGTTGCATGCCCCCGTAAAATCAATCGCGCTGTCAGCAGTAACTGGTCGATTTAAATTACCTGAATAGCCCTTACCGAATACTGTCAATAGACGGTCGGCAATGAATGAACTGTACGGATCTGCACCACAACCGTTCCCGGCGAATGGAAGCCCTAGTGCATTCGGCATCCCCGGTGCTGCCGGATATGTCCCCATCGAACAATTGGTCGGCTGGTTTGCTTTCAGTTTCGAGCAGACCTGAGCCTTGGTTAGGGTCGTACTGTAGTTATCGGCATCGATGGTTGCCACGTCGTGTTTCAGTTGCACGTACATGGTCTGCATCAGAAAGAATGGAATCATCACCGATGCGCCATCCAGTGTGGTTGCAGTAACAACAACGTCAGGCAACTTTTGAGGATTTTGCGCAAAGGCCCCGTTGCTTGCGAACAGGGTAATCAATAACAAAGACATTCTGAAAGCGAATCGCATCGCACTCTCCCCATTTCGATCAACTGCGGCATGCGGATGGAAGGGGATTTATCTGTATCCCTCTCTACTCCGCCTCGACAGGCCCCACGCCGTCGATGGCGCGCACACTAGCAACGCAACAATCGCAGTCGCAATAGCAAAAACGTGAGCAAAACGAGCAGTATCGCTGCTGATTCGCGGTTAGCGGCCAGCGGGATAAATCGTTTCCAGATATCCCAGCAACGGCTCGCGATGTGCGCGCGGAATCTTGCGCACGAGACGCAAAACGCGCTCCTCGAACAGATCCTGTGCGAAGCAATCCGCGTGGATCACCGGGTCATCGCCACCGTGGTTCAAGCGGGCATGACCGCGACCGGTTGCGAGCCATTCGAACGACACCTCGGTGACCATGGCGATGGCAAGCAGATTCGAAACGCTGGGCAGGGTTCCCTTTGCCTGCTCCCATTGCACTGCCGCGCTGGCGACAACGCCGACGCGCCGCGCCAATTGCGCGCGGCTCAAACCAATTGCCTCACGCGCTTCGCGCAGGCGCTCACGCAGCAATGCGGACGGTGTTCGTTGAGCAGCAGTTCTGTGTTTCATGCAACAGTGTTCCTGCTTCTTAGCAGAATCGCTGTCATACTCTAGCAAATTCCGCGAAATAACCGCGCCCCGGCTCGCATCCCGACTTGGGCCGAATATACTCATCCCGCATGGCATCCACCCCCGACAACCCCACCGCCCCCCCCACCACTCGCCTGATCATCGTCAGCGGCATGTCGGGCTCGGGCAAGACCATCGCGTTGCGCGCGCTGGAAGACCTCGACTATTACTGCGTGGACAACCTGCCCGGCGCGCTGTTGCCGGCGTTCGTCGACGAGGCCACGCGCGCGGGCGTGCATCCGCGCCTCGCCGTCGGCATCGACGTACGCAATCGTCCGCAGGATCTGAACCAGTTGCCGGCGATCCTGGCCGGACTCGCGCAGCGCGGCATCGAATACCGGCTGATCTTTCTCGACGCGCGCGACGAGGTGCTGCTCAAGCGCTATTCGGATACGCGCCGGCGCCATCCGCTGACCGGCGAAGGCGTATCGCTCGGGGATGCGATCGCGCGCGAACGCAAGCTGCTCAAACCCGTTGTCGCCATTGCCGAGCGCGTGGTCGATACCGGCGACTTGAACGTGCATCAGTTGCGCCGTCTGATCGCGACGGAACTGGGCATGATCGGCGGGCCGCTGTCGCTGCTGTTCGAGTCCTTCGCCTACAAGCGCGGCGTGCCGGCCGATGCGGATTTCGTGTTCGACGCGCGCTGCCTGCCCAATCCGCATTGGGAAGCATCGCTGCGGCCGCTGTCCGGTCGCGATGCCGCAGTGCGCGCCTGGCTCGAAGGCAAGCCGGAAGTCGGACAGTATCTATCTCAGGTGCGCGACTTCCTCGACACCTGGCTGCCGCGCTTCGAGGCCGAGAACCGCTCATACGTGACGATCTGCATCGGCTGCACCGGCGGGCGGCATCGTTCGGTGTACCTGGCCGAGAGCCTCGCCGCGCATTTCCGCGCCACGCGCGAACAGGTGCTCACCTTCCACCGGGAACTGGAATGAACTTCTTTGATCGTCATTCCGGCATGGAGTGCCGGAATCCAGGGGCCACGGACGGCGATACTTTAAATACGAATCCGCCGGGGCAATTTGGCATCCTTGCAGTCTGGATGCCGGCAATCCATGCCGGCATGACGGCGGGATGGGAGCGGGTAGCATGAGCGTCGGTATACTTTTACTCACGCACGAGGCGATGGGCGATGCGTTGATCGCCACCGCACGCCACATTCTCGGCCGCGTGCCGCTGGCGCTGGAAGCGCAGGCGATCCCGCCCGGCAGCGACGTGGAGGCGGCTCTGCGCGATGCCGCGGCGCGCGTACGCAAACTCGATTCCGGCGAAGGTGTGCTGGTGCTCACCGACGTCTACGGCGCCACACCTAGCAATGTCGCGCAGCGCCTGCCGGAACTCGGAGTCGACGTGCGCCGCGTCTCCGGCCTGAACCTGCCGATGCTGCTGCGCACACTCAACTATCCGGAACAGCCACTGGCCGAACTGGCCCAGACCGCGGCGAATGGCGGACGTGCAGGAATCGTCGAACATGGTTGAGAGGGATATCGCCATCACCAACAAACTCGGCTTGCACGCGCGCGCCTCGGCGAAGCTCGTGCAGCTCTTGCAAGGTTTCAAGTCGAATGCGTGGCTCATCCACCGCGGTCGCGAGATCAACGCCAAAAGCATCATGGGCGTGATGATGCTCGCCGCCGGCGTCGGCCAGACGATCACCTTGCGCACCGACGGGCCGGACGAAGCCGCCGCACTGGATGCGATGGTCGACCTGTTCGCGCGCAAGTTCGACGAGGGTGCATGAGTTCACGTTTCGTCATCGCCGGGACTGGCGCGGCGCGGGGCATGGCGCTGGGCCGCGCGCGCCTGTTGCGACCAAGCCAGATCCGCCTCGACGAACGCCCACTCGCCGAAAACGAAGTCGAACCCGAAGTCGAGCGCCTGCGCGCGGCCCTGCTGCACGCACGTGAAGAACTCAAGGTGCTGCGCGACAAATTGCACGGCGCGCTGGCGCGCGAGGTTGGCGAGTTCATCGACGCGCACAGTCTCATCCTCGACGATCCGGAATTGACCGAAGGACTCTACACCCTGATCCGCAAGGGTCGTTACCGCGCAGGCGTCGCACTGAAGATGCAGCGTGATCGCCTCGCTGCCGCATTCGATGCGATCGACGATCCGTACTTCCGCAGCCGCCGCGAGGACATCGACCACGTCATCGGACGCGTGCAGACCGTACTCCATCGTGACACCACGCCGGCGGAACGCCAGATTGCTTCGCGCGTCGGCACCATCCTCGTCGGCGACGCGATCGCGCCGGCGGAAGTCGCGCATCTGACCGAAGCCGGCGTCCTCGGCCTCGTCACCACCGGCGGCAGTCCGCTGTCGCACAGCGCGATCCTCGCACGCAGCCTGCGCCTGCCGATGGTGGTCGGGGCACACGAAGCGCTGGAACGCATCGCCGACGACGACCTGCTGCTGATCGACGGCGGCTCCGGCGAGATCGTCGCGCATCCGACCGCGCAGGACCTGACCCGCTACCGCCAGTTCCAGCGCGAGCAAGCGCGCAGCCTCGATGCGCTCGCGCGCTTCAAGCACGCGCCGTCACTCACCGCCGATGGTATACATATCCACTTGTACGCGAATGCGGAAATGCCCGCCGACCTCGCCCAGGCGCGCGCCTGCGGCGCCGAGGGCGTGGGCCTGTACCGAACCGAATTCCTGTTCCTGCAGCGGCGCGAACTGCCCGACGAGGAAGAGCAATTCACCGCCTACCGCAACGTCGTGCTGGCGATGGGCGGCGCGCCGGTGACGATCCGCACGCTCGACCTCGGCGCGGACAAGGCCGACGCCACCGGTCTTGCGCTAGCGGCGGAACCCAATCCCGCGCTCGGCGTGCGCGGCGTGCGCCTGGCGCTGCGCCGTCCGGCCGTGTTCACCGCGCAACTGCGCGCGATCCTGCGCGCGGGCGCATTCGGCCCGGTGCGCATCCTCGTGCCGATGGTCACGAGCGCGGACGAGATCCGCGCCGTGCGTGTCCTGATCGAGGACTGCGCGCGCGAGTTGCGCAGCACCGGCCACGAAATCGCCGACCACTACGAACTCGGCGCCATGATCGAGGTGCCGGCAGCGGCGATCGCGCTGCCCGGCATGATCCGGCACATGGATTTCGTCGCCATTGGTACCAACGACCTGACCCAGTACCTGCTTGCCACCGACCGCAACAACGACGCGCTCGGCGAGCTCTACGATCCGCTGCATCCGGCCGTGCTCAAGCTGCTCGCGCAGATCATCGCTACCGGCGCGCGCGCGAACAAGCCGGTCACCTTGTGCGGCGAGATGGCGTCGGACGCGCGCTGCACGCCGCTGCTGCTCGCGCTCGGCCTGGCCGGGTTCTCCATGCATCCGAGTTCGCTGCTGGAAGTGCGCCAGGCCATCGCCGCCTGCGACCACGCGCGCCTGCGCACGCTCGCCCCGCGCCTGCTGCGCGCGCAGACGCGCGCGGGGATCGAGCGGGTGCTGAATGGCGTTCGTTGACCGCCGATTGCCATAAAACCAGCTTTATGGGATTATGGCATTCATGAAAACGACACTCGAACTTCCCGACGATCTCATGCACCGCGTCAAGCTGCGCGCGGTTCACGCACACCGGAAACTCAAGGACGAAGTGGCCGATCTGCTCGAACGCGGCATGCGGACGCCCGCGAAGAAGAGACCCATCCCGCTCCTGCCCAAGCCGCTGCGGCTGCGCGGTGGTTTCAAGCCGGACATCGACGACATCGAAGCCGCGATTGCTTATGGCCGCGACGACTGACGACGCTGCCGCATGATCGTCGTCGACACGAACATCATTGCCGCATTGTTCCTCGACGGGCGTTTCACCGCACCGGCAAAGTCTTTGCTGAAACGCGATCCGGACTGGTGTACCGAACCGCTGGCGCTTATCGAATTCGGCAATGTGCTCGCGACCTACGTACGCGCGGGTTTGGCTTCGCGGGCCAACGCGAAACGGTACTTGTCCGCGGCAGAAGCATTTCTCGCGCCGAATCTGCATGCCGTGACGCGCAGCGATGCATTGGATACCGCGATCAGCTTCAGAATCACGATCTACGACGCACATTTCCTTGCCGTCGCCGACGCAAGAGGTCAGCGCTTGATTACGGAAGACACGAAACTGCGCGCCGCCGCGCCGCGGTTGACGATATCGCTGAATGATGCGTTGAGCGCATGAAATTCTTGACTGAATTCGACGCGCCGCGGCGCACCCTCGCCGACTGCTTCGATCATGGGCAGGACAATTTTCTGCTGCTGCGCCTGATCGCCGCCGCGATGGTTATGTACGGGCACAGTTACGGCTTTTGCGGCATGCCTAATCACGGCGACATCATCGCCCGGCAGGGACTCGGTTACGGCATTTACAGCGGCTCCATCGCCGTTGACATGTTTTTCGCGATAAGCGGATTTCTGGTATGCGGTAGTTATCTCAATCGCGCGAATCTGGAAGCCTTTCTCAAATCCCGCGCACTGCGCATTCTGCCTGCCCTCATCACTTGCGTCGTGCTGTGCGCGATCGTGCTCGGGCCGCTGTTCACCACACTTGCATTGCCGGAATACCTGCGCGACCTCTCGACGCGCATGTATGTCTGGCTGAATCTCAAACTCGGCAGCGATATGCAATGGAACTTGCCAGGTGTGTTCACACACAACTTTTATCCAGGCGCCGTTAATGGTTCGCTATGGACCTTGCCCGCAGAAATTCGAATGTACGCATGGATCGCGATCCTTGGCGCGCTCGGCATCCTGTCACGACGCAGACTCGCCAACGCCGTGCTTCTCGTGTTGTTCGTTTTCGGAGTCGTTGCGCCCGACCACTTGCCGCTCGTCATCCATCCGTCGCACATACCGCTCGCTGGGATGTTCCTGATTGGCACGTTCTGCTTCGTCAACCGCGACAAGATTCCGGTTGGCAATCTGCCGATGCTGGGGCTGCTTTGTATTACCGCACTCGCGCACAAGAGTTTTCTATTCCCCTATCTTTTCGGCTTGACCGTCGCCTACTTCTGCTTCTGGTTCGCCTACGTGCCGAACTTTCATTGGTTCAACCGCTTCGGCGATTATTCCTACGGCCTTTATCTGTGGGGATTTCCTGTACAGCAGGCCGTTTCCGACAGCATCGGCAGGCCGGTGCATCCATGGGTGAACCTCGCCGCAAGTCTGCCGATCGCGCTGGCATTGGCCATAGCATCGTGGCACCTGATCGAGAAACCGGCGTTGCGATGGAAAACAAGACCGAATCCGGTCGTGCAGACTGTTGGGAAGCCCATAAAATGAATGTAACCGCAAAAGTCACGCGTCCGGGCGCGTTCGACACCGGCCTGTATGCCGCGCTGACTCTGGGCGCGCTCCTGCAAGGCTGGCATGTGCTCGACCAAGTTGCTGCAGCTGCCAAGACGGCCGTTCCATTCCTGCAAGCCGATCACGCCGCGCTGGGCATCGCCTCCGCATTGCTCCTGTGGCTCGGCGTCACCAACAGGCATCTCGACGCGGTCAACATTCGCGCAGCCAGTGCCATCGGCGCGCTCGCTGGTTCGATGTTCTTCTTCACCTGGATCGGATTCGATTTGCTGAACCCGACCAATATCAAATGGCTGCTGTTTGGCGATTGGGCGCAGCATTACAGCGCGTGGGCCATGTATCGGACCGCGCCGTGGACTTGGCCACCCGGGCTTATCCAGACGCTGTGGTATCCGGTCGGCACCGCGATCGTGCACACCGATGCCTTGCCGCTGCTGGCGTTTGCATTCAAGCCTTTCGCCCGTATTTTGCCGACGGACTTCCAATACATCGGCTTGTGGCTACTGACAAGTTGCATCTTACTAGGGCTGTTCGCCGCGCTGTTGATTCGGCGCTGGAGTCCCCGCGCTACCCCCATATTGTGTGGCAGTCTGCTTTTTCTGCTCGCACCGATTTTTCTCGGCAGATTTTTCCACGACACATTGACCGCGCAATGGTTGCTGCTGGCTGGCTTGTGGCTGTATTTCCGAACGGACTCGCAGCCGACGTGGATTCGCGAAGCATGCCCTTGGTGGCTGCTCGCCACGATTGCGGCACTGGTGCATCCTTACCTGTCGGCGATGTTCCTCGCAATCTTGTTCGCACACTGGTTCAAGCGCGCGAAAGTCGACCACATATTCGGTTCGAGGCAAGCAATCTGCGTCGTGGCAATCGCCATCGCATTGACGCTGACCGCATGGTGGCTAAGCGGCGCGTTTACTATCCGCTTCAAAGATGGCGGTGGCCAGCTGGCCTATGGCGTGCATAGTTTCAATTTGCTCGGTTTCCTGATTCCTCAAGGATTTTCGCGCATCGTGCCGAACATTCCGTTGGCAGACCCTGGCCAGTGGGAAGGACAGGCCTACCTCGGACTGGGCGTCCTCATCCTCATTGCGCTGCTCGCATGCGAGGCGATTTTGCATGGACGCAAGCTGGTCTGGCCGAAGCAGCATTGGCCGCTATTGGCAATCGCATGCGCATTGCTCGTCTATGCCGCAAGCACTACGCTGACCATTGGCCCATGGAAGCTCACCGACATCCAGAGCAAATCACCGCTGCTGGCGACATTCCGAGCATCGGGCCGCTTCATCTGGGTGGCGTATTACCTGATTATGTTGGCCACGGTTACTGCCACGCTCGTTCGTTTCCCGAAAATAGGTACCATTTTTCTTGCGCTGGCCGTCCTCTGTGAAACCTGGGAATTCGCGCCGATGCACCTGCATTTCGCCCAATTGCGTACCGGCATCGGATGGGCCGCGCCAGAAAAAATGCTTACTGATCCGAGCTGGGATGTTATCGCGCGCGCGCGCCACCACTTGACCATGTTTCCGCCAGCACCCTGCGGCGTGCAGGCCGGTCCCTACCTACCGTTCCAGTTGTTCGCCGCAAGACACGGCATGACATTCAACTCGGGGTATCTAGCACGGTGGAATCTGCGTGCGACACAAAGGTACTGCGAACAGCTTTTGCGCGACAGCGACGCACACTACTTCAAAGGCGATGATGTGTACATCGTCGATCGTTCTTGGGAGTCGAAAATGGACAAAGTGAGTGGCATCCAATGCCGCGCGCTGGATGGTTATCGCGCATGCGTACTTGCGAAAGACAACTCCGGTAACTGACATGACTTTGCCCCCCGATTTTCACGAGTTAAGGCCTGCCACCCCAACGGCCACTTCTATTCGCCGGTTGTCGACCCGGCGGAGTTGAATACAGAGCGCGTTTGGCCGCATGAGCCCGAAATCCTCGGCATTGATTTCGACGCCGCCGGTCACGAGCGCATTCTGCGCGAAGTCTTTCCGCGCTGGATGCCGAATTACGATAATCCGGAGCGCCGCGACGAGGCAATGCCGGCGACGCAGTTCTACACGCAAAATCCCGCTTTCAGTTGGCTCGCTGGCGCTTTCCGGACTTGGTACGCGCCGCGCTGGCGCGTCCGCAAGGCCGCGCATTTGCCGGCGGCAGTTTTTGGATCGAGCGCATCTGAACTATCGGGCGCGTTGTTCGGCCAACGTCAACGCCACCTTGTCGCGCAGATACACCGGCAGTGCCTGCTCGGGCGCGACGCCGCGACCGGCGGCGAATAACGGTGCGGCCAGCGCGGCCACGGCGCGGGCCTGCGGATAGCGCGCGCCATCGGCGAACGCGGGCGGCGCGGGCAGGCGCGCGGCGAGCGCATCGCGGTAGGCGTCCCAGCCCGTGCCGACGACGCTCCAATGTATACTTTGCGGCAAAATCAACTCGTCCGCCTTGCTGACGGTTTCCTCGCCGATCGCCTCGACCAGACCGTCCGCGCCGCGCCGGAATGCGCCGGCATAGACCTCACCCATGCGTGCGTCGATCACGGCGAGGATGGACGCGTCCGATCCGGGCGCATCCTGCGCGAGCGCCGCGAGCGACGACACCGGAACCACGGGAATATCCAGCGCCAGCGCCAATCCCTGCACAACGGAAATGGCAAGACGCACGCCGGTGAAGGCGCCGGGACCGCGGCCGACCGCAATGCCGTCGAGCTGCGCGCGGGCGATGCCGGCTTCGGCCAGCAGCGAGGCTATCATCGGCAGGATCAGTTCCGCATGCCGGCGCGGCGCGATTTCTCTGCGCTCGATGATGCGGCCATCGACGCTTAATGCGGCGGAACAAGCTTCGGTGGCGGTTTCGATGGCGAGCAGGTTCATGCGGGTATTGTCGCATCCGCGAAAAACGCCTGCACGTCGACGAGATCGCGTGTGCGCGGCATCGGCGGCAGGCTTTGCAAAAATAGCTTGCCGTAGCCGCGCGTGGTCAGGCGCGGGTCGCACAGCATCAGCACGCCGCGGTCGTTTGCGTCGCGGATCAGGCGTCCGGCGCCCTGCTTGAGCGCGATCGCCGCTGCTGGAACTTGCCAGGCGAAAAACGGGTTGTCGCCGGATTCGCGCAGCGCGTTCAGGCGCGCTTCCAGCACCGGATCGTCGGGTGCCGTGAACGGCAATTTGTCGATGATGACGCACGACAGCGCCTCGCCGGCAACGTCCACGCCTTCCCAGAAACTGGCCGCACCAAGCAGCACGCCATTGCCGGATGCGCGAAAATCCGTGAGCAGCTGGTGGCGCGGCGCCGAGCCCTGCACGAACAGCGGATACGGCAGATCGCCCAGCAATTCGGCCGCTTTCTTCAGGGCGCGGTGCGAGGTGAACAGAACGAAGGTGCGCCCACGTGCAGCAGCAATCACGGGACGCGCTGCGGCGACAACGCACTCGGTGTAGTCCAGCGCATTCGGATCGGGCAGGCCTTTCGGCAGATAGGCGAGCGCCTGCGTCGCATAATCGAACGGACTCGGCAAACTCACTTCCACCGGATCATCCAACCCCAACTGGCGCGAGAAATGCTCGAAGCTGCCCGCGACCGACAACGTCGCCGAGGTGAAAATCCAGCTCGCCAGCGATTGCTCGCGCAGGCTGCGCAGCGGCGGAGCGAGGTCCAGCGGCGTCGCATGCAGGGCGAATCCATGCGTCGTCGTCTCGTACCAATGCACGGCCTCGTGCGCACCGCCGTCGATGACCGCATGCAGGCGCTGGCACAAATTCTCGGCACGCTCGTGCGCGCTGGCAAGGCCGCGCGAGCGCTCGGCCTGTGCGGCCAATGCATCGGCAAGTTTGCGCAAAGCTTCTTCGAGCGTTCGCAATTCCTGCATTGCCGCCGCATTTTGTTCGATCAGCGCGAATGCACCCTTGGCCGGAATCGCATCGAACGCCAGGCGCACGCGCTTGACCGCCGGCGCAATCGCCTCGTACGGCTCGCGCAAACTGGCGAGCGCGCCGGGCACACTTGTGCATTCGGCCAGCGTGTCGCTGGCCAGTTCCGTCAGCTGACGCGCGGTTATACTTGTGGAAAAGAATACTCCGGCCAGTTCCGGGATCTGGTGCGCTTCGTCGAGCACGAACGCGTGCGCACCCGGCAGGATTTCACCGAAGCCTTCCTGCTTGATCGCCAGATCCGCAAACAGTAGATGGTGATTGACGACGACGAGATCGGCTTCCTGCGCCGCGCGCCGCGCCTTGACCACGAAGCAATCCGCGTACAGCGGGCATTCCGCGCCGAGGCAGTTTTCCGCGGTTGAGGTCACGCGCGGCCACAGCGGCGAATCCTCCGGTACATCCGCGAATTCGCCGCGATCTCCGCTCGCCGTGCGTTCACCCCAGGCGCGGATTGCCTGCACCTGCGCGGCCTGTTCGCGCGTACTGAAGCGCCCGTCTTTCAACGTCTGTTCGAGGCGATGGCGGCACAGGTAGTTCGCACGGCCCTTGAGCAGGCTGGTTTTCAGGCGTGCGCCGAGCACCGCGCGCACGCGCGGCAGGTCGCGGTGGAACAATTGGTCCTGCAGGGTCTTGGTGCCGGTGGAGACGATCACACGCTTGCCGGACATCAGCGCCGGAACCAGATACGCGAAGGTCTTGCCGGTGCCCGTGCCGGCTTCGACGACCAGCGCCTGCCGCTCGGCGATCGCTTCCTCGACTGCTTCGGCCATGTCCTGCTGGCAATCGCGTGGCACGAAACCGGCCACTTCCGCCGCAAACGGACCCTCCGCGCCGAGCAATTCGCGCGCACTGGCGATGCGCATCGTCAGAACCGTGTCACCGGCGGCACGCGGCAGGCTTCGATCCTCACGCGCGCCTGTGCGGCCCCGGCATCGTCGCCTTGCACGGTGAGCGCACGCGCCAGCGTTTCCAGGTTGCGCGCGCACAGACCGCCGACTTTCGGCCCAAGATCGTACGACTGCCTGGCCGATTCGCCGGCGCGTTTCCAGTCGCCGCTCTCGACGGCGAGTTCCGCCGCGTATTGCAGGATGTCCGGCGCGCGCGGCGCGATCTTCAGCGCCTTGTCCACTTCGGCCTGCGCGGCGGCAATCTGGCCACGGGCTTCCTGCACATGCGCCGCGTCGAGGAATCCGTCCACGGCCGGATCGCGCACGCCATGCACCTGCACGCTGGATTCGTAGTGCGCCCCGAGCACGCGGATCGCCGCGACCGCGCCAGTGGTATCGGGCATGGGTGGCTTGGCCGGCGGTTGCGAACAGGCGGTGAGCATGCCGCAGCCGGCCACAGCGACCAGGATCGGCCAGCGGCCGGGGAATTGGAACGTGGACAAGGCGGCACGAATGAATGGAACCGGCCTCAAGTCTACCCGATTCAATGACAGGACAGGCCGCTTCCGCGATAATTCACGCTTCTGACCACACTCGGGAATCGACCATGCACTCCAAGCTTGCACTGGCTCTTGCCGCCCTCGGCTGCACTCTCGCCGCGCCGGCCCGGGCCGACTTCAGCGCCGACTTCGCCGACGTGCAAGGCACGGGCGGAGCATCGTTGACGCGCATCGAAGTATCCGGCGGACGCATGCGCATGGATACCGACCACGGCAGCATCCTAGCGGATGCCAGCAGTGGCCGCATCCTGATGCTGATGCCCGACAAGCGCGAATACATGGACATGGGCAAGATGGCGCAGTCGATGAACGCCATGCTGGCCAACGTGCCACCGCAGATGCGCGAGATGATGAAGCAGCGCATGGCCGCGCATGGCGGCGGCGTTTCGGTGAGCTATGCGCCGACCGGACAGACCGCGACCGTCGCCGGCTACGCCTGTGCGATCTATCGCGTCACCGTCGGCGCCAACCACATGAGCGATTCCTGTCTGACCGACCTGTCCGCCGCCGGCATCGATGCCGCGGATCAGGCCACCGTGCGCAAGGTGTTCGACGACTTGCGCGCGATGGCGCAAACCGCGTCGGCGGGCATGGTGAAATCCACGCTGAGTCAGTTGCCCGGCGGAAAATTCCCGGTGCAGATGACGCGCTACGACGGCGGCAAGGTGGTCGATGTCGCGCAGATCAAGAACGTGAATCGTGCTGCCGTGAACCGCGCGGATTTCGAGATTCCCGCCGGCTACACCGAGCAGGAAATGCCCGCGATGGGCATGCATCACTGATAGCATCGACAACGCCGTGGTAAATTCCCGTCCGCTGCGCGTGTGCGTCTTCGGCGCCACGCCGGCGCCGGAGTGGATGCGTGCGCTTGCGGCGGCGCTGCCCTCGGATGCGCAGACACAAGCCTTCGCCGAAACCGGCGCGGCTGCCGCGTTGCGTGCCGCGGCAAAGCGATTCCCCGGCGAAGACCTCGTCCTGCTGCGCAGCGGAATCGCACTGCCGCCATTCTGGTTTGAACGCCTGCTGCCGGCGTTGAATCTGCCGGACGTGCTGGTGGTCTCGCCGCTTGACAACGCCGATCCGGCCAATGCGCCGTTGCCCAGCGGCGTACAAAGCGATGCTGATCCGCAGCGCATCGACGCGTTGTGCTGGGCGCATGGCATGCACCAGGCCATCGATTGGCCGCGCTTCTCGCCGCTGCTGAGTTTATGGAACGGTGCGGCGCTGCCCAGCATCACCATCGAAAAGATCCAGACCGCAACCCTGCCGCCCGCGATCGCACCGCAGCGCGCCGTCGTGCTCGATTATCTGTACGTCGCCGATCCGGCACGGCCCGTGCGTGGACCGGCGCCTCCCCGGCCCGGAACCGAAGCCGATGCGCCACCACCGTCGGCACTCGGCGAATTGCGTGAGACGTTGGCGATTGCGCTTGAAAAAACTAACCAGACACACGGCTACCCTGGACTGGACGGCAAACCCGTGGTACTGCACGTGCTGCACGGCTGGGGCGGCGGCGCAGAGCGATTCGTGCGCGACATCGCCGTGGTCGATGGCGAGCGCCATCATCTTGTGTTCACGGCACGCGGCAACTTCGATCGCCGCCGCTACGGCGAGTCCCTCGAATTGCTCGATGCGACGATGTCGCGGCCGCCGCTGCGGGCAGTTGCGCTGTCCGATCCCATCGTCAGCACCGCACTCGCCCATAGCGGTTATCGCGAATTCCTCGACGGCGTACTGCGCGATTTTCAGGTTGATGCAGTAGTCGTCTCGTCCCTGATCGGCCACAGCCTCGACGCGCTGCGTACCGGCCTGCCGACCACGTATTTCGTCCACGACTTCTATCCGCTGTGGCCGCTCCTGCATCGCAACCTGGACGACGACGTACTGCGTTTCGACGCCGCGCAATTGCGCGCGGACATGGCGGGTGCAGATGCGGGCTTCGAGTTCGCCGAGCGTGATCCGGATTGGTGGCTGCTGCTGCGCGAGCAGCTCGCCGATGCGGTGCTGGCTGCACAGGCCATGGTTCCGAGCGGGCGGCAGAGGCGACGCGGTGTGCGGGGAGCCGCTGGGCCGTGGAAATTTTCCTGAAGCTGCAGCCGCGCCTGGCGGTGCTGCCGCAGCATGCGATTGCGCACGGCATCGTGCCGTGGCCGGACGCGGCGAAACTACCGCTGCCGGCGCCGCCACCACGCGGGAAAATGCGCCTGGTGATTCTCGGCCGCGTGCGCCGCGGCAAGGCCTCGCATCTGCTGCGCAAGCTGCTACCGCATCTGCGCGACGTCGAATTGTTCCTGATCGGCGCCGGGCCCGAGGTACGCGAATTCTTCGGCCAGGCCGATGTCCACATCCTGCTCAATTACAAGGCCGCGGAACTGCCGGCCCTGCTCACACGCGTCGCGCCGGACTGCGCGTTGATACTTCCCGATTTCGCCGAAACCTTCAGCTACACGCTGTCGGAACTGCGCAGCTTCGGCATTCCCGTGCTCGCCACGCGCCTGGGCGCGCTCGCCGAACGCATCTCCGACGGCGTGGATGGATTTCTCGTCGCGCCCGACGCGGTGGCCATCCGCGATGCCATCGATGCGCTGCGCAGCGAACCGGCCCGTCTCGCGCGCGTGCGCGACACGCTGGCGCGGCTGCCGCTGCGAACGCTCGCGGACATGGCGGCGGACTATCGCGATCTGTTGCCGCTCGCGCCGCGGCCAAGCAGGGTGCATGCACTCGCCGCAGCCGGACAGGATCGCATCGCCGCGCAACAGCGTGCGGGCCTGCTCGGCGAAACCCAGCGCGAAATCGCCGCGCTCGAACAAGACATCGCGGACCAGCAGCGCGAACTCGAGCGTCGCGCGGAATGGGCGTTCGGACTCGACGAGCAACTCAAGCGCAGCGGCGCCGCGCTGCATAAACTTCGCGACGAATTCGACGAACGCAGCGCGTGGGCACTTGCGCTCGATCGCGATTTGCAGGCGACGAGCCGCGAGCGCGACGCGTTGCGCAGCGAACGCGAGCAGATCCTGCGCAGCCTGTCCTGGCGCCTCACCAAACCCCTGCGCTTCGCCCGGCGCAAGCTGCGCGGATTGCGCGTGCGCGTGGGTTTCGCCGCAGGCCGCCTGCGCGCGATCGTACATCGCACCCGCGGCAGCCTGGCCAGCCGCGGTGTGATGGGTACGCTGCGTCGCGCCGCCGCCGAGTTTCATCGCGGTGCGGCGCCAACCGGCGCATTGGCTGTTGCCGCGCCAACTTCCGAGTTCACCCCGTTCACGATTCCGGCGAGCGCAACACCGCGCGTGTCGATCGTGATTCCCGTGTTCAACAAGATCGACTACAGCGTGGCCTGCCTGCGTTCGCTCGCCGAGCACGCGGGAGTGGTTCCATTCGAAGTGATCGTGGTTGATGACGCGTCGACGGACGCGACCGCCGCACGCCTTGCCCAAATAACTGGCATCCGCGTCGTGGCCAATGCGCAGAATCTGGGTTTCGTCAGCACCTGCAATGCAGGCGCCAGCGTGGCGCGCGGCGAATTCCTTGTCTTTCTCAACAACGACACGGTCGTGACCGAAGGCTGGCTCGACGCACTTCTGCGCTGCTTCGATGAAGAACCCGAGGCAGGTTTGGTCGGCGCCAAGCTCGTTTATCCGGACGGACGCCTGCAGGAAGCCGGCGGCATCGTGTTTGCGGACGGTTCGGGCTGGAATTACGGCCGCTTCGAAAATCCCGCCGATCCGCGTTTCGAGTTTCGCCGCGAAGCCGATTACTGCTCCGGCGCCGCGATCATGATCCGCCGCGAGTTGTTCGACCAACTCGGCGGCTTCGACATGCGCTACGCGCCGGCCTACTACGAGGACACCGACCTCGCCTTTGCCGTGCGCGCGGTGGGCAAGAAGGTGTTCTACGAACCACGCGCCACGGTCGTGCATTTCGAAGGCATCACCGCCGGCACCGACACCGGCAGCGGCATGAAACGCTTCCAGACGATCAATCGCGGCAAGTTTCAGGAAAAGTGGAAGACCGAACTTGCGCGCCAACCAGTACCGATCCACGACGCACAGGATGCCGAGGCCGCTGCGAATTTCCGTGCGCGCGGCCACGTGCTGATCGTGGATGCCTACACGCCGACGCCGGATCAGGATTCCGGCTCGCTACGCATGCTCAATGTCATGCGTCTGTTGCGCGAGGCGGGCTACGCGGTGAGTTTCCTGCCCGACAACCGTGCGCATGCCGGCAAATACACACAGGCATTGCAGGCACTTGGCGTGCAGGCGCTGTACCACCCGTTCGTTTCCGATCCGGTCGCCTGGCTGCGTGTATATGGCAGGTCGCTGAACGCCGTCGTACTGTCGCGCCATTATGTTGCCGCGAACTACGTCGGCCTGGTGCGCCTGTACGCGCCGCAGGCACGGCTGATCTTCGACACCGTCGATGTGCACCACCTGCGCGAGGCACGCGCTGCCGAATTGAGCGGCAGCACCGAACAGGCCGCGCAGGCCGCGCGCACACGCGCGCAGGAGATGAAATTGATGCGCGACAGCGACGTTACCCTGGTCGTCAGCGCAGCCGAGCAGGAATTGCTTGCGCGCGAACTGCCCGGCGTGCGTATCGAGGTGTTGTCGAACGTGCACGAAATCCACGGCCGTCGCTGCGAATTTGGCGAGCGCCGCGACCTCGTCTTCGTCGGCGGCTTTCAGCATCCGCCAAACGTGGATGCCGTGCTGTGGTTCGTGAACGAGGTCTTCCCGCGCGTACGCTCAGCCCTGCCTGACGTGATCTTCCATGTGATCGGCAGCAAGGCGCCGCCGCAAATTCTCGAACTCGCACATGATGGCGTGACCGTGCATGGCTTCGTCGAAGACATCGCCCCATTCATGGACGGCTGTCGCCTCGCATTGGCGCCGCTGCGCTATGGCGCCGGGGTCAAGGGCAAGATCAACATGGCAATGAGCTGCGGCCTGCCGGTGGTGGCGACCACGCCTGCCGCCGAAGGCATGCACGCGCGCGACGGCGAAGATCTGCTCGTCGCCGATTCGCCGGAAGAATTCGCCAATGCCATCGTGCGCGCCTACGCCGATGCGGCCTTGTGGAAGAAACTGTCGGACAACGGCCTTGCGAACGTGCGCGAACACTTTTCCTTCGACGCGGCGCGCGTGGCGCTGGCGCGGATACTGCCGCATCCACTTTGAAGATTACCGAATCAGGTGACCGTTTTTAAGCTCGTCATTCCGGCAGGGACTGCCGGAATCCAGTTGCCACGGACGGCATCCATGCAGACTGGATACCGGCAATCCATGCCGGTATGACGTAAATCATTCATTGAAGTGCAGTTCAATTCCCCGGCATCGACTCGAACTGCGCGCGCAAGGCCGCCAGGCGCGGATTGTTCGGATTCAACTCGCGCGCAGCATCGAGCGCATGGCCGGCATCGGCGCGGCGCTTCTGCGCGATGAAACTCTGGGTCTGGTCGAGGAAGACATCGGCAAGACGGTTGCGCATCGCCGGCACCGAGGCGTCATCGGGATCGGACTGCGACACCGCATCGATGTAGGCGCGCGCCCGGTTCGGTGTGCCATTGCGGATCGCCTGCTCGAACAGTTCACGGGCGCGCACGGGAATCTTCGCCAGGCCCGCCATCGCCGCCGCATTGTCGGAATCGATCGCGAGCACCGCGCGGTATTTGTCGAACGCACAATCGCCGGGCGGCAGAATCAGGTTGCCCGACGCCATCGCCTGATCGGCCTGGCCAAGCATCTGTTGCACACGTGCCACGTCGGCGGGAGTGAGTTGCGCCTTGTGCTTGGCCGCGTCGAGCCGCTCGCGCGCATCGGCGAGCCGTGAATTCGCCTTGCGCAACGCGGGACTATCCGCCATCGCCTGTGCGGCCTGTTGCAACAAGGCGGCGGCTTGTGTGGTGTTGTCGTCGTCCAGCGCGGCATTGGCCTGCGCAATCAGGATTTGCGCGATTCTGGCCATGCCATTTTTTGCGCGTGCATTTGCCGGGTCACTCTTGAGCGCGGACTGGAACAATGCGAGCGCACCGTCGGCGCCGGCGATGCGTCCCGCACGCTGCTGTGCCTCGGCTTTCGTGAGCGTATCTTCCAGGACCTGTTGCGCACCGGCATGCAATTTGGCGATGGCGCCACGCAACTCGGGGATGGCCGGGTGGTTCGGTGACAGCTGCGCCAATTCGGCAATGAGCTGGTTGGCCACATCAACATTGTTCGCGGCAATCGCGTCGCGTGCCTGTTGTGCCACGGCTTCGGCAACCTTTTTCAAGCCATTGAGCGCAACCGCGTTGGTCGCGTCGGCGTCGAGCACGCGCAGGTAGGTTTCCGCGGCGCTGCCGCTGCCGACGAGCTTGCCAGCCGCAAGTGCGGCATCTGCCTTTTCAATCAGCGCTGCGCTGGCGGTGTTGCGCGTCTGCGCGGAGTGCAAGGCGGACTTGAGATCCTCGACTTCCTTGCCGCCGCCGAGCACCTCGTTGGCCTGGTCAAGGTCGGATTGCGCGGTGGAAAAATCGTTGCGTGTGAGTGCCGCGCGCGCCTGCTCGATCAGGCGTCCGCCGACCTTGTTCAGGCCCGCGCGTGCAGCTTCATTGTCCGGATCGAGCGTGCGCGCGGCCTGGAACAATTCGCGCGCGCTGTCGTTGTGGTTGCCGACCAGCTTGTCTTCGGCCAGGGCCTTGTCGCCGCGCGCGATCAGGGTGTTGAGTTCGGTGTTCGGCAGCAATCCGCGCACGCGATTCTGGAAAAACCACAACGCCAGCGTCGCGATCACGACCGCGGCAATCGCCGCGAAAATCCAGCCGCGGCGCTTGCCTTCGGGCGCGGCGGCGCGATGCGGCGAACGATGCATCGGCGCATTGGCGATGTCGTCCATCCGACCCAGGCTCGGCTCGGCGCGCAGGCGCGCACCACCTGGCGGCGTGGCTGGAATCGCGCGCGTAGCGGTTTCGTCCGCGCTCGCGCGCCGTGGCAACGGCGTGGAGGAATCGGCCAGTTCCGGATGTTCGCCTCGCGCGATCGCGAGTTCGATCTGCTCGATCGCATCGGCCACGGCCGCACCGTCCTGAAAGCGGTCGTCCGGCTGCTTGGCGAGCAGGCGATTGAGCACGGGCTGCAACGCGTACAAGCGCTCGGGCAGGATCGGAATCGGCTGGGTGATGTGCATGATGCCAACCGCGAGCGAATCGTCGGCGTGGAAAGGCACGCGCCCGGTCAGCAGTTCGTACAGCACGATGCCAAGGCTATACAAGTCGGCGCGGCCATCGAGCGGGCGCCCGCGTGCCTGCTCCGGACTCATGTAGTGCGGCGTGCCGATTACCGTGCCGGTGCGCGTCATGTGCGTGGCCGAATCGCTGGCGCGGGCGATGCCGAAGTCGGTCAGCGCCGCGCTGCCGTCCTCGCGCAGCAGGATGTTGTCGGGCTTGACGTCGCGGTGGACGAAACCCTTGGCATGCGCGTAATTCAGCGCCGTGGCGATCTCGCGCGTGACGCGCAGGGCGAAGCCGACCGGCCGCGGCGTGCCGTCCTTGGCCAGCACGGCGCCGCCGCCGAGGTATTCCATCGCGATGTAGTGGTATTCGCCGGCGCGGCCGACGTCATGCACGCCAACCACGTTGCGATGGTGCAGCTTCGCCGCAATGCGCGCCTCGCGCAGGAAACGCTCGCCGAAATCCGGATCGGCAAGCAGGCTCGGCGACATCACCTTGAGCGCGACCTCGCGCTGTACCGATTCCTGCATGGCCAGGTACACCGTGGCCATGCCGCCGCGACCGAGCTGGCGCAGGATTTTATAGCCGGGGATTTCGATCACGAGAGGCCGTTTCGCTGCACGGAAATTCGGCGCGAAGCATAGCATGGGGTCCCACAATACCCCGAAAAACAAGGTATTGGCAGCCCTCTACCCGAGCCTATTCGAAACCATTGCCGAAGATCTCGTCCTCAGCAAGCTGGCGCTCGTAAGCGCCGATATCCGGCTTGCCGGTCGGCACTTCGCGGGCGAAGCCGGCGCCGCGCTGATCGGTCGCGAACGCACGGCTGTTTCCGCCAGCATCGATCGCCGGACTCGCCGCCAGCAGCGCGTGCGTTCGCGTCGGGCCGCCACGCATGCCGAGCGGTGCCAGCAGCGGGTCGCTCGCCGACACGACGACGCCCGGTGGAAAAGACGCGATAGCCATGACCAGGTTGTTCGATCCGCTCAGGCTCTTGCCGCTGGCCAGCGCGATGTCGGCATTGGCTCCGCTGTCGTTGCGGTTGCGCGCAACGATGGTGCTGACCATCGCCACATTCGCCGAGGACTGGATGCCGCCGCCGTAGCTTTGCTGCGCGCTGTTGAAAGCGATAGTGCTGTTGGAGATCGTCGCCGGCGACCGCGTGTTGATGCCGCCGCCCCGGCTGGAAGTGTTGCCGGAAATCGTGCTCTGGTCGACTTGCAGCAGCGCCGTCGTACTGGAAACGAAAACTCCACCGCCATAGGCTGCAAGGTTCGAATCAAGCGTGCAACGCGTCAACGAGATGTTGCCGCCTGCGGAAATTCCGCCGCCGTGCCCGAAGGCAGAATTGCCGCTGATCGTGCTGTCGGTGCAGGAAAAGTCATGGATCGAATACACGCCACCGCCGTAAAGCAGCAGCGACAGAGTACCGCTCTTGACCGTGTTGCCAGACACGACGCTGCCATTCGTGATGGTCACGGAATCCGCGAAGATGCCTCCGCCGGCGGCGGTTCCCAGATACTTGCCGCTGCCGCCGGGCGTATACGCAAAGCAGTCCGTGACCGTGGCTCCGTCCAGGCGTACTTCGCCGGATGCCATGATGCAGCCGCCGACATGATTGGAGAGATAGCCACCACCGGAAATCGTCAGCGAGGTGATTTGCAAGTAGGCGTTCGGCAGGTCCGTGCTGGTACTGTTGAGGACGCGATTGTGCCCGCCGGCCGCGATGGTGAGCGTGGCGTCGGCCGGACCTTGCAGCGTCAAGTTGTGCGGGATCGCGATCTCGCCCTGAGTAAGCGTGATCGTGCTGTCGATGCACGCGGGGTCGATGCTCGGTAATCCGCTCAGGTCGATGCTATCGCCGCTGCCGGCAAGGGCGATCACCGCACGCAGCGTGCCGGCGGAGCCGTCATCCGCGCAACTCGTGACTGATCGATTGGCCGCCAACGCCTGTACGGCAATATAGTGCGCGAGCACGCCTGCGGCGAGAGGCGATGCTCCGGCGGCAGGCGAACCCAGCAGGACTGCCGCCGCCAGCGCCGCACGGGTGCCGAGGTTCGTGTCCTGCAAACGCTTGTGCATGGCATGCTCCAGTCGAGGTGTCGTACCCCGATGAACGCCGTTTGCCTGCAGATTGCGACATGCGCCACGCCAATCAGGCCAACCGCCTTGCCTCGACCACATTCGGCACGGCGGCCAGTCGCGCCAGCAACATCGAGAGCTGCTCGAAATCGGCCACCCGCACGGCAAAATTCATGGTCGCCAGGCCCGAGGCCGCATCCACGCGCGTGTTGACGGCGATCAGGTGCACGTTCGCCGCTGCGATGACATTGGTCACGTCCTTGTGCAGCCATTTGCGATCGTAACCGCGCACCAGCACGTCGACGTCGTAGGACTGGCTGCGGCCGCTGCCCCATTCCACTTCGATCGCACGCGCCGGGTCGCGCGTGCGCAGGCGCGCGAAGCTGGCGCAGTCGGCGCGATGGATCGACACGCCCTTGCCGCGCGTGACGTAGCCGGCGATGGCATCGCCCGGCAGCGGCTGGCAGCAGCGCGCGAGTACGGTGAGCAGGTTGCCAACGCCTTCGATGACAATCGCATCCTTGCCGCGCTTGGCGGTGCGCGGCGGCGGTGGCGTGGGCTGGGTCGGCGGCGCATGCGTTTCGTGCAGCGCGCGCGCGAGCTGGCCGGCGGTGATTTCGCCCAGGGCCAGCGCGACGAGGAAATCGTCCAGCGACTTGTGCTGGAATTTTTGCGGCAAAGTATCCAATTCCACATTGCCGAGCGCGAGGCGCTTGAGTTCCTTGTCGAGAATCGCGCGACCCGCGGCCAGGTTCGCGGACAAATCGGCATGCCGGAACCAGGTGCGCACCTTCTGCTGCGCGCGATGCGTGTTGAGGAATCCATGCTGGGCTGAAAGCCAGTCACGGCGCGGCTCGAGAACCTTGCCGGTCAGGATTTCCACGCGATCGCCACTGGCCGGCTGGAACGTCAGCGGCACGATGCGCCCGTTGACCTTGGCGCCGCGGCAGCGGTGGCCGACATCGGTGTGCACGTGATAGGCGAAATCGAGCACGGTCGCGCCCTGCGCCAGATCCATCACGTTGCCTTGCGGCGTGAGTAGATAGACGCGATCTTCAAGAATGTCGGTGCGGAAACCGGCGAGCAGCGCGCCGTCGTCGTCGGCATCGCCCTTGGCTTCGAGCAAACTGCGCATCCAGGCGATCTTGCGCTCGAACTCGGCGTCGGCACCGCCGCCTTCCTTGTAGCGCCAGTGCGCAGCGACGCCGCCTTCGGCATGCGCATGCATCTCGTGCGAGCGGATCTGCACTTCCAGGGTCTTGCCGTCGCTGCCGATCACGGCCGTGTGCAGCGACTGGTAGTTGTTGCCCTTGGGCCGCGCGATGTAATCGTCGAACTCGCTCGGCAGCGGCGGCCACAGCGTATGCACGACGCCGAGCGCGGCGTAGCAGGCGGCGACGTCGTCGACCAGAACGCGCAAGGCGTGGATGTCGTAGAGCGCGCCGAACTCCCCGCCCTTGCGCTGCATCTTTTTCCAGATCGAATAGATGTGCTTGGAACGGCCGGCGATCTCGGCATCGATGCCCGCCTTGGTCAACGCCGCGCCCAGCACCTTTTTCGCGCGTGTGATGAAACGTTCGCGGTCGGCGCGGCTGTCGTCGAGCAGGCGCGCGATGCGCTGATAGGTTTTTGGTTGCAAATGGCGAAACGCGAGATCTTCCAGTTCCCACTTCAATTGCCAGATGCCGAGCCGGTTCGCCAGCGGCGCGTGGATATCGACGGTGAGTTGCGCCAGTTCGCGGCGCTGCGCGGGCGCGAGCGTGTCGGCCGCGCGCATGCGCGCAAGCTGGCGCGCAAGCAGGATGAAGACCACGCGCAGGTCGCGAATGATCGCGAGCAGCAGGCGCCGCAATCCTTCCGAGCTGCCGGATGCCGGGCGCGCCGCATGCAACGACCAGACTTTCTCGGCCGCCTGCTGGCCATCGAGCAGATCGCGCACGCTTGGCGCGGCGCGTGCGATGGCATCGACCTGCGAGGAAAGGCCAGCCTGGCGCGCGGCGTGCAACACGCAGGCGGCGAAGGTATCCGCATCCGCGCGCAGCTGCACGAGCAACTCCAGCGTGGCGAGAAGTTCGGTCGCGCCGGCGCGCAACGCAGCGTCGCCGGCCAGTTCGGCCAGGCGCGCGTTCCAGTGTGCATCGAGATGACGTTCGAGCCAGTCGCGCAAACCGCGGCTGGCGGACTTGGCCGCGTTCATGCGGCTACTGTGGCACGCGCCTGCGGCCGCGGCAATGCGGCCGGCAATGTCCAACATGTAGGTTAATTACGGGTTGATCGTTTCAGCCGCCTGACAAGCGCTGCTATCACAAATGGCTGAATTCGGTGACGCGGAACCGATTGGCACCGCGGATGTGATGGTAATTGGGTTCGATGTCGGCGGTGTGTTGATCGTGAGCGTGGCTGTGCAAGTGACATTATCGCCTCCGGCGATTGCCATGTTGCTACCATCGCCTGCAGTTGACGAGTTATTTGTTCCGGCCGTACATCCGGAGTATGCGACCGTGGCACTTCCGTTCGGCGTGATCAGCGCACCCAACGACAATCCGGAGACGGCAGTCCCGCCTCCGTTGTTTACCTTGACCGAATACGGATTTACGCCGGCAGAGTTAGATTGGCTCAAGGGTGTATTGCTCACACCGATGATGGGAACAGTGGGTACCGTTACCGTGGGCGTCATGCACTGTCCGCCGGAACACGAACCACCGGATACGCTGATCGAGGCTGAATTGCTCACCATTTGAAGCGGCGTCGGCGTGACAACAGAACCCACGGTGCCAGTCAAAGCAAAGGTGACGCCGTCGCCATTGCCGGACAGACTGGGAATCGTCTGGGAGTTCCCGGATGCCAATGACAAGGGGCAAGCGCCCGCACCGATTGGCGTGCACGAGTTCCAGACCACCGACGCGAGCCCCGATCCGGGCACATCGGAAACCGGTATACCGGAAAGCGACGCGTTTCCGGCATTCACCACGGTCACGGTGTAGGCGATCGTATCATTCTGCCCGACCGGTCCGGCAGTCGACGTCGTCATCGTTACGCCGGCTACCGCTGCCTTCTGCATTTCGATGGAGAACGCCACGTTTTTCGCCAGCGCAGGTGAATAACCATTGTTCGCGAATGTCGCCGTACAGGTAGCGGTGCCGGATCGATACGGCACGCCTGTATCCGGCACAAAATTGAAAGACAGTTTCTGCGCACCCGAAGCGCTTGTGGACTGCGAGATTGTCACGCTGTTGGCCGGACTCGCCAGGATGTTCTGCGGGTCGCTGCAGGAAAGATTCGACAACGTCAGCGCGTCAGGCGATGGTGCTCCGGAAACGTTACCGGGAGACGTGCTGTTTGCGTTCGGATCGACAAAATAGACCAGCGGGTCAATCGTGGCCGCGCCCGTATTCGACACGGTGTTGGCGAAACTCACGGGTGCGCTGACGCCATCCGGATTCGACACATTGCACACCGGCGTGGCCTGGTTGGTACACGAGATGCTGCCGATGTTTTGAACTGGCACATTGCTCGCGCTGGCCACTGCAGCCTTATTGTCCAAGCGTTGTGGATAGACCCCTGCCGGAGGGAAAATCGCGCCTAACGCTGGATAGAAACTCGCTGGCAGCGTCGGCCAATTGGTGATGGGCGGCGATGGCGGCACGGGAGCGGTCAACGTGACCTTCAGGTAGACGGAATCCGTGTTGTCTGCCGAACCGCCGTTGATCGACGTGTTGTGGACATCCGAACTCTTGACCGTGTAGCGCGGGCTGGTCGTCATGTTGTTCTGGATGCAACTGCCGGGCATGTTGCCAGGCTGGGCGATGGTGGGCGAGATCACGCACCACTGCCCGCCGGTCGATCCGAAATAGGCGGTGTCGTAACCGAAATTGACGAACCAGCCCGAGCTAGCGGCGGCGCTCGCATTGTGGATCTGGAGAACGTAAATCGCTTGATTTGTCGATGCTGAAAGCGAACCGACCGTCAACGCCGAAATCCACGGCTCACCGGCCGGAACTGTGGCAAGCGGATCTTCGAAATTGCCGACAAAAATGCGATCGCCAGCCACCGTGCCATTAGCGGCGAAAACTGGAGACGCCGCTCCGCTGGCGACTGCGCCGATCGCCAGAATCGGATAGCACATCACCTGTTTCGTCGCCGTGTTGTTGACCGTCAAAGCAACCTGCGCCTGACCAGCGCTCTGCCCCGTGTAGGTCATGCTGGAAAGATCGACGACGGCCGACAACGGCCCGCCCGACCCAAATCCGAGCTGGCCGCCAGAGAAGGATGAATTGCTGAACGGTGTGGTGAATCCGACCGCACCGGCCGGTCCCGGTGTCGATCCGGACACCTCGTCGCAGATCACCGGGTAGGAAGCGGCATTGGTATTGTCCAGCGTTACCGTCGACAGGTAATTCGTCGGCGAACCCGGCCCCGTTGCATACGAAAACAGGCTGCTGCCAAGCGGCAGGGCAGACAGGATTGGGATGTTGATATCAGTGGGGCATTGACTGCCGTTGCAAGCCGTATTAGGCGCCAGCAAATCGATGGTTAACCCGATCGGCGAAGTTGCCGCGACGGCAGATCCGATCATCCCGCAGGCTGCTGAGGCAACCAACCCACAAAGCAAATTCCGCATTGCATCTCCACCGATATGCACAGCCTGCGCCCGCCCCTCGCAGCCTGCCACGATTAAAGTTGAACAACCGATAGGTTATGATAAGCCATTGATTCGCGGAAAGTGTTAATGGCCGGTTAGTCGGCCCGCCAATACCTTCGATCCGGTTTGGCCACTTTCCGAATGGCACAACAACGACGGGCGTGAGTATATATGTACAAGTTTATAGCTGTCACTCTGGCTGCTGGCCTGTGCGTCGCGACATCCTTGACTGCCAACGCCGAGCAATTTTCGTCGCTCGAAGAACGCATGTCGCAGAATGAATTCCACGCCGCCGGTCTGGACAAACTTTCGCCGGACGAGCTCAACGCATTGAATACGTGGTTGCGCTCGCACTACGGCACGCAAGTCACTTACGTCAGCCCTTCGGGCAAGCCGGTATTCTATCCGCAGGAATCCTCGCGCGAGCCCGTCGATGCCCACATCGTCGGCCAATTCACCGGCTGGTACGGACAAACCGTGTTCACGCTCGACAATGGCCAGCAGTGGCAGCAGGCCGAGTCGGCCAGCTATCAGTGCGGCAAGTTCGAGAATCCCAAGGTCACGATCAAACCCACATTGATGGGCAGCTGGCTGATGTACGTCGATCCTTGTCGCAGCCAGAGCCTGCGCGTGACGCGTATCAAGTGAGTTCAGGATGAACTCATCCCGTGCAGGCCAAGGATGGCCGATGACGCGGGATCCAGTTCCTACCGCTTTCGCAAATCTTCAATCAGCCTCCCGAGCCGCTTCGGCGACACCGGCTCGGCGGTCTTGAGTTCCTGCGCAAACAGCGACACGCGCAATTCCTCGATCAGCCAGCGCAATTCAAAAAGCGCCGCATCGCCCTGCCCGCGCGTCGCTGCGAGCTTGAGGTATTCGCTCCAGTAAATGCGCACGGTCAGCATCTTCGCCTGGTCGCGCGCGGCGTCCTGGCGCAGGCGTTCGGCGCGCAAGCGCATGGCCTTCAGGTAACGCGGAAAATGGGATAAACGCTCTTTTTCCACATTGCGCACAAATCCCGGATGGATCAGTGCATCGAGCTGTTCGCGCAGGTCATCGTAATTGGCACGCGCGTAACCCATCAGCGGCGGTTCGAGCCAGGGCGAAAGCTCCGCGTATGCGCCGAGGATTTCTTCGACGATTGCCAGACGTTCGACCGCCGCCGGAAACAGCAGGCGCGTCAGCTCGGAGGCGGCACCGCGAAACGCCGCGCGGGTGCGCACATCGAGATCGCGCGCGGCCAGCAGGCCGGCCAACGCGGCCTCGACGATGTCTTCGCGCAATTCTTCGACGCTGGCGATGCCGGCATATTTCAGTGCGAGCTTTCGGTCAATTGGGAGTTGCCGGCGAGCTTGCTTGATGGTTTCGCGCAACGCGCGGCGGAGTAGCCGCTCGACGCCGCCGGCATGCGCGGCATGTGCCTCGTCGGCACGCTCGAATACGCGCAGCGCGACCGATTCGCCCAGATCGACCAATGCCGGATACGCCGCCACGCCACCCGCCCCGCTCACCGCCGGCGGGATTTCGTCGAAGTCGAATTCGACAACGTCTTCGCGCGCCAATTCGACATCAGCGTGACGCGAGAACGCCGCGTTTGCCGCTGCGCCCCACTGCTCGCGCAACGCATCGATATCGCGGCCTTCGGATAACGTCTTTCCATGCTCGTCGTAGACACGAAAGCGCATGCGCAGATGCGCCGGCACGTCGATTCCGGAAAAATCCGCCGCGCCGACATCGATGCCGGTCACGCGCTTGAGGTACTGCGCCAGCACGGCCACGAGTGGCTCGTCGCGCGGTGTCTCGGCCTCCGCGAACGCGCGCGCGAAATCCGGCGCCGGCACGAAATTGCGGCGCAGCGATTTCGGCAGGCCGCGAATCAGCTCGGCGACCTTGTCGGGCAACAATCCCGGCACGAGCCAATCGCAACGTGCCGCGGATACGGCATTCACGAAGGCAAGCGGAACCTGCAAGGTCACGCCATCGGCCGCATCACCTGGCACGAACCGGTAGTCGAGTTTCAGCTTGTGGCCGGCGAAGTCCATCGCTGCCGGAAAATCCGATGCACGCAAACCCGGCACGCTGCCCAATACATCGTCCAGCGACCAGCGCAGTGCGGCTTGTTCTGCCGCTGACGCGCGTCGATACCAGGCATCGAATGCGGCAGCGGTGGAAATGTCCGTGGGCAACTTGCCGGCAAAGAATGCTACGAGCTCGTCTTCATCACGGATCAATCCGGCGCGGCGCTGCTTGGCTTCGAGTTCCTGCGCCTGCGCCAGCACACGTGCGTTCGCGCGCACGCAATTGGCGCGGCAATCGATATCGCCGCGCACCAGCGCCTCGCGCACGAACACGGCATGCGCGGCGACTTCATCCTGCATGCCGAATTGCACGGAACGCTTTTCCACCAGGTTCAGACCGAACAGCGTGACCTGTTCGAACGCGAGCACCGCGCCACGTTTGCGCGACCAGTGCGGGTCGCGCCAGCTCCTTTTCACCAGATGCGCAGCCGCGCGCTCGATCCATTCTGGTTCCACGCGCGCGCACAACATTCCGTATATTTTTTGCAGATCGAGAATCTGTCCAGCCAGAATCCATTGCGGCGGCGCCTTGGCGAGCGCGGAGCCGGGAAAGACGCGGAACTTGCGCTCGCGCGTACCGCGATAGTCGCCACGCTCATCCTTGCGGCCGACCTGCGTCGGCCAGCCCGACAGCAGGCAGGCGTGGATCGACTCGAAACTCGCGGCCTGCGCATTCTGTTTCCAGCCCGATTCTTCCGCGATCAGCAACAGTTGCCGGTGTAGCTCGCGCCATTCGCGCATGCGCAGGTAGGACAGGAAGCGTTCGCGGCACCAGTCGCGCAATTTCGACTGGGTAAGGTCTTCATGTGCCATCGAATGCGCGTGCCACAGATTCAGCACGGAAACGAAATCGGATTTCGGATCGGCCCATTGCGCGTGCGCGGCATCCGCGGCCTGGCGCGCATCGGCAGGACGTTCGCGCGGATCCTGGATCGACAGGAAGGACGTGAGCACGAACAATTCGCGCAATGTGTCCGTACGCTGCGCCTCGATCAACATGCGCGCCAGCGCCACGTCGACCGGCCACTTCGACATCGCGCGACCGACATCCGTCAGACGCTTGCCGTCATCAACCGCACGTAACTCCCCAAGCCGTCGCCAACCATCCGAGATGGCGCGGGGATTCGGCGCCTCGACGAAAGGAAACTCCTCGACCTCGCCAAGCTTGAGGCTCAACATGCGCAGGATTACTCCGGCCAGCGACGAGCGCAGGATTTCCGGATCGGAGAATCTTGCCCGCGTGTTGAAATCATCCTCGCCATACAGGCGCACGCAAACGCCCGGGCCGACGCGGCCGCAACGGCCCTTGCGCTGCTCGGCGGCGGCTTGTGAAACCGGCTCGATATGCAGGCGTTCGAGCTGGTTGCGCGGCGAATAGCGCTTCACCCGCGCCGTGCCGGTGTCGACGACGTAACGGATGCGCGGCACGGTCAGCGAGGTTTCCGCCACGTTCGTCGCCAGCACGATGCGCCGTCCAGCACCCGGCTTGAACACGCGGTCCTGCTCGGCCGCAGACAGGCGCGCGTAGAGCGCGAGGATTTCCGTTGCCTTGTAACGACGCCGCGACAGCGCCAGATGGGTGTCGCGAATCTCGCGCTCGCCGGGCAGGAATACCAGCACATCGCCGCGCGGGTCTTCGGTGGTGATTTCGTCCAGTGCGGCGACGATGCGATCGGCCTGCGACGCCTCGTCGCGTTCGTCCGCCGGCCGCCAGCGCACCTCGACCGGATAGCCGCGCCCTTCGACATTCACGATGGGCGCATTGTGGAAATGTCTGGAAAATATGCTCGTGTCGATCGTGGCCGATGTGACGATCAATTTCAGATCGCGCCGACGCACGAGCAGGCGCTTGAGGAAGCCGAGCAGGAAATCGATATTCAGGCTGCGCTCGTGCGCTTCGTCGAGGATGATGGTGTCGTAGGCGTTGAGCCAGGGATCGGATTGGGTCTCGGCAAGCAGGATGCCATCCGTCATGAACTTGACCAGGGTGCGCTCGCCGGTCTGGTCGGCGAAGCGCACCTGAAAGCCGACGATTCCGCCGAGTTCGACGCCAAGCTCCGTGGCAACGCGGCGCGCCACGCTGCGCGCGGCAACGCGGCGCGGCTGGGTGCAGCCAATCAGACCAGCCACGCCGCGTCCGGCAGCAAGGCACAGTTTTGGAATTTGCGTGCTTTTTCCGGAACCGGTTTCTCCGGCAAGCACGATGACCTGGTGCTTGCGGATCAGTTCTGCGATTTCGTCCGCCTTCACGGCGATCGGCAGCGCTTCGTCGATGCGAATTGGCGGCACGCTGGCCGCGCGCGCGGCGTAGCGCGCTCTTGCCGCATCCAAGCGTGCGCGCCACGCAGCCAGTGCAGCGGCATCGGGTTCGGCGCCGAGTTTCTCCAACCCGCGCGCGAGCGAGCGCCGCTGCGCGAGCGGAGTTTCGTCGAGCAACGCGGTCGGTACGGCGGGAGGGCGACGCGGCGGGGTCATGGGCGATTGATGTGTCCTATCGGGCACATCCGAACAATCGATTTTTCCTTTGCGAGGCGCGGGATTATAGTGTGCGCACACCCGCAAAAAGGAGATCGTCATGGCCAAGCAAGCCGGTACTCGCATCGACATCGCGCCGAAGCTGCGCGCAAGCATGGTCGCCCTGCTCAACCAGCAACTCGCCGACACCCTGGATTTGAATGCCCAGGTCAAGCAGGCGCACTGGAATGTGACGGGCCCGCATTTCATCGCCCTGCACGAGTTGTTCGACACGCTCGCCGAGCAACTCGAAGGACCCGTGGATGACATCGCCGAACGCATCACTGCATTGGGCGGCGTCGCACACGGCACCGCGCGCATGGCCGCGAAGGCGTCACGCCTGAAGGAGTTCCCGGATGGCCGCATCGATGGCATGCACGCCATCGCCGCACTGGCCGATCGCTACGCCGCGCTGGCCGCCTCCACGCGCGCCGCGATCGATGCTTCCAGCAAGCACGGCGATGCCGACACCTCCGACCTGTTCACCGGCATTTCGCGCGGGCTGGACAAGGCGTTGTGGTTCCTGGAAGCGCATCTGAGCTGAAATCGCGAAACAAGCTGCTGCAAACGACGCCCGGCCCCTGCCGGGCGTCTGCGTTTCAGGTGCCGCAAGCCGGAAAAATCGCTAGAATTTGGCCAACGACAATCACAGGGGATTGCCATGCACGGTTCCGCGAAGCGGGCGCTATGCGCCCTGCTCGTCCTTGCCGCCGTTCCGGTCGCGAACGCCGCCACCTGTTTCGTCACCACGACCGGCACAAGCGCGAACACGGGTGCGTCATGGTCTTCCCCCTACGATCTTCAAACCGCGCTGGGTGCATCCGCCTGTACCGAAATCTGGGTTGCCGCCGGCGTGTACAAGCCAACCGCGAGCGCCAATCGGTCCATCAGTTTCAGCGTCGACGCGGGCGTCGCCGTCTATGGCGGATTTGCCGGTACCGAAGCCACCCGCTCTCAGCGCAATCCAGCGGCGAATCTGACCGTGCTGTCGGGCGATTTGAACGGCGACGACACCGACGTAAATTCCGGCAACGGGGTGGATGCAAGCGTTACCATTCACAACGCCGACAACAGCTATAACGTCGTATCGATGAATGGATCGAGCACGCCGATCACCTCGGCCACGGTGCTTGATGGATTCACCATCACCGGCGGCAACGCGAGCTACGATGGAAGTCACCCGCAAACACAGTACGGCGGCGGCCTGTTCTGCAATGGCGAAAACGGCAATTGCAGCCCGAGCCTGAGCAACCTCGTGTTCAGCGGCAACGCAGGCCAGTTTGGCGGCGCGGTGGCGACACTCGCATCGTCGGGAATCAGCAGTCCGGCATTCACCGCCGACACGTTCAGCGGCAACAAGGCAACGAGCTACGGCGGCGCCGTCTACCTCGCTGGAAATTCGGGCAACAACAGTCCGAGTTTTACCAATGTCACCTTTGGCGGCAATTCGGCCCCTTCCGGCATCGGAGGCGGAAGCGGTGGTGCGATCTTGAGTGGCGCGAGCAGCCCAACCCTGACCAATGTCACCTTCAGCGGCAACATCGCCGTCAATTACGGCGGAGCCCTCTATCAATCCGGCAGCGGCAGCGCCACGCTCAAGAATGTGATCCTGGTCGACAACAACGACTACTACGGAACACAGTTCTACGTCGACGGAAATGCAGGGATCACGCTGGACTACAGCTTGATGTGGAACAGCGCTAGCGGCAGCGGTGCCTGCCCCGGCGGCCTTCCCGGTTACCTGTTCTGCGGCGGCAACATGGTGTACCGCGATCCCAAACTCGGTCCCTTGCAGAACAACGGCGGCTACACGCCGACCTTTTTCCCCGGCCCAAGTAGTGCTGCGATCGATGCCGGCATCGACGCGCCGACCTGCCCCGTCACGGATCAGCGCGGCGTCGCGCGCCCGCAGGGCCTGCACTGCGATATCGGAGCGGTCGAGGTGCAACGCACCCTGCCCTGTTATGTCGCCGCTACCGCAACAGGCATCGGCAATGGCTTCGACTGGGCGGATGCATTTACTGGTTTGCAAACAGCGTTGGCCACGAACGGCTGTAGCGAAATCTGGGTGGCGAAGGGCATCTACAAGCCGACCACTGACAGCGAACAGACCATCAGTTTTACGATTCCATCCGGCACTGCGGTGTATGGCGGATTCGCCGGCAACGAGACGCAGCGAAGCGCCAGCAACCCGCAGCAGAATCCGACCGTGCTCTCGGGCGACCTCGGCGGCAACGACACCGGCGCCGCGAACGGCATCGATGCGACCGTGCCAAGCGACGGCACGAACAGCGACAACAGCACCCATGTCGTCTACTTCGACGGCAGGACGACACCGGTCACGGCGAGCACCGTGCTCGATGGATTTGTCATCACTGCGGGCTTTGCGAACGGCGGCTTCCCGGACGACAGCGGCGGCGGCCTGATCTGCAACGCCAACCATGCCGGTACCGGCGTATGCAGCCCGACGCTGAGCCGCCTCGTTTTCAGCGGCAACTACGCCAGCAGCAGCACCGGCGGCGGCGGTGCGCTCTACAACGATGGCTACAACGGTGTCGCCAGCCCCGCGCTCACCGATATCGTTTTCAGCGGCAATGTGTCCGGCGGCACCGGTGGCGCGATGCGCAACGACAGTTACGGCAACGGCAGCGCGAGCAGCCCGACGCTGCGCAATGTCACATTCAGTGGCAACACGGCTGGCAGCACCGCAAGCGCCACAGGAGACGGCGGCGCGCTGTTCAACAGCGGGCAATCCGGCGGCGTGAGCAGCCCCATGCTGACCAATGTCACCTTCAGCGGCAACGTCTCCGGCAATTCGGGCGGAGCGATCACGAACAACAACAATGCCAGCCCGACGCTGACCAATGTCACCTTCAGCCACAACTCGGCGCTCTATTACGGCGGCGCCATCGAAAACAATTCGTCCGCTCATCCGAGCTTGTCCAATGCCATTCTGTGGGCGAATACCATTATCAACGGCGCCGGAGGTGGTCCTCAAATCATCGACAACACCGGCACCTTGACGCTCGATCACAGCATCGTGCAGGGCGGCTGTCTGAGTCCAACCATTTGCACAAACCCCGTGGTCGGCGATCCCAAGCTCGGCGCATTGGCGAACAACGGTGGTTTCACGCCCACGTTCCTGCCCGGTACCGCGAGTGCAGCGATCGACGCCGGCACGGCTACGGGTTGCCCCGCGACCGATCAACGCGGCATCGCGCGGCCACAGGGATTGCGTTGTGATGTCGGCGCAGTGGAAGTCGTCGCCTATGACCGCATCTTCGCCGACAATTTCGACGGCACGCCGACGCCGTAGAAATCCCGCTCAGCGCGCTGCAGCGGGCGCACTCCCCGGTGGCGCGTGGTAGATGCGCGCCCATTGCCGCTTGCACCACAGGCGGAAGCGGTCCATTTACAGGTAAACGACCGGCGTCGTGTAGAGCGTCAACACCTGGCTGACCAGCAGTCCGCCGAGGATGGAAATACCCAACGGCCGGCGCATCTCGCTGCCCTCGCCGAAACCCAGCGCCAGCGGCAGCGCGCCGAGCATGGCCGCAAGCGTGGTCATCAGGATCGGGCGCAGGCGCAACATGCCGGCGTGGAAGATCGCATCGCGCGCGTTCATGCCCTGGTTGCGTTCGGCGTCGAGCGCCACGTCGATCATCATGATCGCGTTTTTCTTGACGATGCCGATCAGCAGGATCACGCCGATCAACGCGATCAGGCTGAACTCGGTGCGACACACCAGCAAGGCGAGGATCGCACCAACGCCGGCCGACGGCAACGTTGACAGGATCGTCAGCGGATGCACATAACTTTCGTAGAGTACCCCGAGCACAATGTATACCGCGAGCAACGCGGCGAGGATCAGCCACGGTTCCTGACTTTGCGACTGCGCGAACAGTTGGCCGGTACCGGCGCTGCTGCCATGAATTGACGGCGGCACGCCCAGGCGCGCCATGGTCAGCTCAATTGCTCGATAGGCCTGGCCCAAGGTCACGCCTTGCGGCAGGTTGAATGAAATTGTCGTAGCCGCAAACTGGCCCTGGTGTTCGACCTCCAGCGGCGCATTGCCCGGCATGTAGTGCGCGAACGCGGCCAGCGGCACCATTTTTCCGGAACGGTTCTGCACCTGGATGTCATTGAGCGCCGATGGATCCTGCTGGAATTGCGGCGCGACTTCCATGACGACGTGGTATTGATTCAGCGCGTTGTAGATCGTCGAGACCTGGCGCTGTCCGAACGCATCGTTGAGCGTGGCGTCGATCTGCTGCGTAGTGATGCCGAGCCGAGCCGCCGCGTCGCGGTCGAACACGAGTTGCGTCTGCAGACCTTTGTCCTGCTGGTCGCTGTCGACGTCGGTGACCTCGGGCACATTCTGCAACGCCGCCGCGATCTTTGGCCCCCAGGTGCGCAAGGCATCCAGATCGTCGCTCAGCAGCGTGTACTGGTATGTCGAGTTGCTCTGGCGCCCGCCGGTGCGGATGTCCTGCGCCGCCTGCAGGAACAGGCGCGCGCCGGGCTGCCGGCTCAATTTCGGGCGCAGCCGGTTGATCACGTCGTCGGTGGAAACTCCGCCACGCTCGGCGAGCGGCTTGAGAGAGGCAAACATGAAACCGCCATTGCTGTGTCCGCCGCCACCGGTAAAGCCGACCACGGTGTCGATGGCGGGATCGGCCTTGACGATGCGCATGAGATCCTTCATTTTCCCCGACATCGCCTGAAACGAAATGCTCTGGTCGGCGCGGATGCCGCCGATCAGGCGGCCGGTGTCCTCGCTCGGGAAGAATCCCTTCGGCACCTGGATGTATAAAAATACATTCAGGCACACGGTCGCAAACAAGGTGAAAATGGTAAGCCCCGGCGCTGCCAGCGCGGCGCGCAGGGTGCGTTCGTAAAAGCGATGCACGGCGTCGAAAGCGCGCTGGCTGGCCTGCGCGAAACGGCCCGGCGATTTCTTTGCGTCATGGCGCAACAGCCGCGCGCACATCATTGGCGTCGTCGTCAATGACACCACCAGCGAAACCAGGATCGCCACCGACAACGTCACCGAGAACTCGCGGAACAAGCGCCCGACGATGCCGCCCATCAGCAGGATCGGCAGGAACACCGCAATCAGCGACAGGCTCATCGACAACACCGTGAAGCCGACTTCGCGCGCGCCGATCAGCGCCGCCTGCAGGCGCGGCATGCCCGCCTCCATGTGGCGCGTGATGTTTTCCAGCACCACCACCGCATCATCGACGACGAAGCCGGTGGCGATGGTCAGCGCCATCAACGACAGGTTGTCGAGGCTGAAGCCACACAGGTACATGATCGCGAACGTGCCGACCAGGGACACCGGCACGGCGACTGCGGGAATCAACGTGGCGCGGCCATTGCGCAGGAACACGAACACCACGCCGATCACGAGCAAGGTGGCGATGATCAATGCGCGCTCCACGTCGTGCAGTGACGCACGGATCGTGCTGGTGCGTTCCGATGCCACCTTGATCTGGATGTCGGCCGGAATCGAAGCCTGCAACTGCGGCAGCAACGCCTGCACGCGGTCGCTGGTGGCGATGATGTTCGCGTCGGGCTGCTTGTACAGCAGCACAATTACCGCCGGCTCGCCGTTGGACAGGCCCAGATTGCGCACGTCCTCGACCGAATCCTCGACCGCAGCCACGTCGGCAAGCCGCACCGGCGCGCCGCTGCGCCAGGCCACGATCAGGTCGCGGTATTGGCTGGCTTCACGCGCCTGATCGTTGGTCGCGATCTGCCAGTGGCGGTCGTCGAGTTCGACGAAGCCCTCGGCGCGGTTCGAATTCGCGTTCTGGATCGCGGTGCGCACGGTATCGAGCCCGATTGCGTAATGGTTCAGCGCGGTCGGGTTGAGTTCCACGCGCACCGCCGGCAACGAGGACCCGCTCACCTCGACCTGACCGATGCCCTGCACCTGCGCGAGCTTTTGCGCGACGATGGTGGATGCGGCGTCGTACATCTGCGCGCGGCTCAGGGTTTTCGACGTCAAGGTAATGATCATCACCGGTGCGTCGGCCGGATTGAACTTGCGGTAGCTCGGATTGCCCGGCATGCCGGTCGGCAATTGCGAGCGCGCTGCATTGATCGCGGCCTGCACGTCGCGCGCGGCGCCATCGATATCACGGCTCAGGTCGAACACGAGTACGACACGCGTGCTGCCGCGCGAACTCGATGAGGTCATCTCGGTGACCCCGGCGATGCGGCCGAGCTGGCGCTCCAGCGGCGTCGCTACCGATGTTGCCATCGTCTCCGGACTCGCGCCGGGCAGGCTCGCGCTGACCATAATCGCTGGAACATCCACCTGCGGCAGCGGCGCCACCGGCAACAAGGTAAAGGCGAGCGCACCGGACAGCAGCACGCCGATGGTCAACAGCGTCGTCGCCACTGGGCGACGGATGAAGGGCGCCGAGATGCCGCCGGGATTCATGACGCGGACTCGACCGCCTGCCCCGGCGCCGTATCCACCCTTCGCGCCAGTCGATCGAACCACAAATAAATCACCGGCGTGGTGAACAGGGTGAGCATCTGCGAGACGATCATGCCGCCGACGATGGTCACGCCCAGCGGATGCCGCAACTCGGAGCCAACGCCGGTGCCGAGCATCAGCGGCAGCGCGCCGAACAAGGCAGCGAGCGTGGTCATCAGGATCGGGCGGAAGCGCAGCAGGCAGGCCTGGTAAATCGCCTCGCGCGGCGACTTGCCGTCGTTGCGTTCGGCGTCAAGCGCGAAGTCGACCATCATGATCGCGTTTTTCTTGACGATGCCGATCAGCAGGATGATGCCGATGATTGCGACGATGGACAGGTCTTCGCCGGCGATCATCAGCGCGAGCAGCGCGCCGACGCCGGCCGAAGGCAATGTGGAAAGGATCGTGATCGGGTGGATGTAACTTTCGTACAGCACGCCAAGCACGATGTACATGGCCGCGATCGCAGCCAGGATAAGCAGCACTTCATTCGTGAGCGAGGCCTGGAATGCCGCCGCCGCACCCTGAAATGCCGTAGCGATACTGGCCGGCATGCCAAGCGATTTTTCCGTCGCGCGAATCGCGTCCACCGCCGCGCCGAGCGACGCGCCCGGCGCGAGGTTGAACGACACCGTGGTCGCCGGAAACTGGCCGAGGTGATCAATCAGCAGCGGCGCGCTGCGTTCGCTGACCTTGACCACGGCGCTGAGTGGAACGAGTCCGTTCGTGGCCGGCGCCTGATTCGTCGTGACGGTGGCGCTGCTCGCGCCCTGCGGCGCGCCGCCGGTGGACGATTGCGCGCCGCCTGGCGAATTGACCGAACCCTGCGGCGCTTGCGACACATTGTTGGCATTGCTCAATCCGGGCAGATAGACGCCCGCGAGCGCCTGCGGACCCTGCTTGAATTCCGGCAGCAGATCCAGCACAACACGATATTGGTTCGCCTCGGTAAAGATCGTCGAAATCAGGCGCTGGCCGAAGGCGTCGTACAACAGATTGTCGATGGCCGCAGCGGTGATGCCCAGGCGCCCGGCGCTGTCGCGGTCGATCTCCAGATACGCCTGCAATCCGCGCGCCTGCAGGTCGCTGGCGACATCCGCGAGTTCCGGCTGCTGGTTCAAGGCGTCCACCAGTTTCGGTACCCAGGTTTCCAGTTGCTTCAAATCCGCGGATTCGAGCGTGAACTGGTACTGGGTGCGGCTGACGCGATCCTCGATGGTCAGGTCCTGCACCGGCTGCATGTACAAGTTGATGCCGGGCAGTTTCGCGGCAGCGGTATTGATGCGCCGGATCACGGTCTGTGCGTCGTCGCGTGTGCCGTGCGGCTTGAGATTGATCAGGAATCGCCCGCTGTTGAGCGTGGTGTTGGTGCCATCCACGCCGATGAACGAGGACAGCGATGCCACCGCAGGGTCTTTCAGGATGACCGCGGCCAACGCCTGCTGGCGTGTGCTCATCGCCGCGAACGACACCGACTGCGGCGCTTCGGATATACCCTGGATCACGCCGGTGTCCTGCACCGGGAAGAAACCCTTGGGGATGACGATGTATAAAAGTACCGTCAGCACCAGGGTGCCGATGGCGACCGCGAGCGTCGCGCGCTGGCGATCCAGCACCCAGGTCAGCCAGCGTCCGTACGACGCGATCAGACGGTCGATGAAGGCATGGCTGCGGCGCGCGAACGCGCTCTCTTCCTCGGGTTTTTGATGCTTGAGGATCTTCGCGCACAGCATCGGCACCAGGGTCAGCGAGACCACCGCCGAGATAATGATCGTCACCGCCAGCGTGATTGCGAATTCGCGGAACAGGCGCCCGACCACGTCGCCCATGAACAGCAGCGGGATCAGCACCGCAAGCAGCGAAATCGTCAGCGAGATGATGGTGAAGCCGATCTGTTTCGATCCCTTCAATGCCGCTTCGAGCGGCGAATCGCCTTCCTCGAGATAGCGCGAGATGTTCTCGATCATGACGATCGCGTCGTCGACGACGAAGCCGGTCGAGATCGTCAACGCCATCATCGACAGGTTGTCGAGCGAGAACCCGGCGAGGTACATCACCGCGAACGTGCCGACGATGGACAGCGGCACCGAAAAACTCGGGATGATGGTCGCCGGCAAATTGCGCAGGAACAGGAAGATCACCAATACCACCAGCGCAACCGAGAGCAGCAACTCAAACTGCACGTCCGCGACCGAAGCGCGTACGGTCACGGTGCGGTCGGTCAGGGTGCTCACCTGCACGCCGGCCGGCATCGTGGCCGTGAGCGAGGGCAGCAGCGCCTTGATCCGGTCGACGACCTCGATCACGTTCGCGCCGGGTTGGCGCTGGATGTTCATTATGATCGCCGGGGTGGTGTCCTTCCACGCGGCGAGGCGATCGTTCTCGGCGCCATCGACAATTTGGGCGACATCGCGCAGACGCACCGGTGCGCCGTTGCGATAGGCAATGATCAGGTCGCGGTACGCGTCGGCAGACTTGAGCTGGTCGTTCGCGTCGATCGTGTACGACTGCGCCGGGCCGTCGAAGCTGCCCTTGGCGCCGTTGACGTTCGCATTGCCGATCGCGCTGCGCAGGTCTTCCAGGCTCAGTCCATATGCCGACAGCGCGGCCGGATTGGCCTGCACGCGCACCGCCGGCCGCTGCCCGCCGGATAAGGTGACGAGACCCACGCCGTCGATCTGCGAAATCTTCTGCGCGAGGCGCGTATCGGCCAGATCCTGCACCTGGGTCAGCGGCAGCGTCGTCGACATCAACGCCAGCGTGAGCACCGGCGCGTCGGCCGGATTGACCTTGCTGTAGATCGGCGGCGTCGGCAGATCCGCCGGCAAAAACGTGCCGGCGCCATTGATCGCGGCCTGCACTTCCTGCTCGGCGATGTCCAGCGACAGGTCGAGACTGAACTGCAAGGTCAGCACCGATGCGCCGGCCGAACTCGTCGATGACATCTGGTTCAGACCCGGCATCTGGCCGAGCTGGCGCTCCAGCGGCGCCGTGACCGACGACAACATCACATCGGCGCTCGCGCCCGGATACAGCGTGGTGATCTGGATCGTCGGGTAGTCGACTTCGGGCAGCGCGGACAGCGGCAAGTAGCGATACGCGAGGATGCCCACGAGCATGATCGCCGCCATCAGCAAGCTGGTGGCGACGGGACGCAGGATGAAAAGTCTGGAGGGGTTCATTCGAGGTTATCCGTCATGCCGGCAGGGACTGCCGGCATCCAGGCTGCAAGGATGCCGTCCATGGCAACTGGATTCCGGCAGTCCCTGCCGGAATGACGAGCGTAAAAATTTGCCATTCATCCTTGAAGCCTTAACCACTGTTCGGCTTGCCGCGCCATTTGCCTTTTGTGGCCGCAGCAGGTTTGGGCGGCGGCGCATCGCCGGGCAATTCGACCTTGCTGCCGTCGCGCAGGTTGTCGGCGCCGTCGGTGACGACGATGTCACCGGGCCTCAAACCGTCAGTCACGGCAATGTCCTGGCCCTGGCTCGCACCGGTCTTCACCGGATGCTGCTTCACCGTGCGGTCGGCGTTGACCACGAACACGTACATGCCGTCGGCGCCGCGTTGCAGTGCGGCGCTCGGGATGATCGTCGCGCCGGTCAGCGTGGTCAGGTGCACGCGCACGTTGACGAACTGGTTCGGAAACAGGCTCTCGTCGGCGTTCGCGAATTCTGCCTTGGCCTTGACCGTGCCGGTCGCCGTGTCGATCTGGTTATCGAGGCTGGCGAGCGTGCCGCTGGCCAATTCCGTGGTCTTGTCGCGGCTCAACGCATCCACCTTCAAGCTGGCGTCGTTCATGTGCTTGAGCAATTCCGGCAGGTTGTCTTCCGCAATCGTGAACAGCACGTCGATGGGCTTGAGCTGCGTGATGGTGACCAGCGTGTCGCTGGTCGTGATCGTGTTGCCGGCGTCGACCGCGCGCAAACCGGCGCGGCCGTCGATCGGCGCCACGATGCGCGCGTAACCAAGGTTCAGGTTCGCAGTGTCGATCTGGCCGTGATCGGATTTGATCGTGCCTTCGTATTGCGCGACCAGCGCCTTTTGCGTTGCCAGCGTCTGCTCGGGAATCAAACCCTGCGGCGCGACATCCTGGTAACGCTTCAGGTCCGCGCGCGCATTCGCAAGCAGCGCTTCATCGCGCGCGAGCGCACCTTGTGCCTGCAACAGCGCGGCCAGGAATGGGCGCGGGTCGATTTGCGCCAGCACATCGCCTTGCTTGACGTCCTGGCCTTCCTTGAAGTTCACGCTCTGCAGCAAGCCGCTGACCTGACTGCGCACAGCGACCGTGCGCAACGGCGTGACCGTGCCGAGCGCGTCGAGGTCGATGCCGATGTCGCCGGTTCTCGCCGTCGCCGTGCCGACCGGCATCGCCATGCCGCCGGCGCCCATGGCGCTGCGGCCGCCGAAGCGAAATCCGGTCGGCACACTGGTGCGATGCGCCAGCCAGTAGCCGCCGTACGCGACGATGGCGATGACGGCCAGGATGATCAGCAACGCGCGGTTGCGCGCGAAAAACGGTTGGCGATATTCCATGTCGATGGCGTGAACGCGCGCCGCACGGGGCGCAGACACCGGCGACTATAGCGTAGTCGGCCCGCGCCGAAAGTAAGCGGTTGTAAATCGCAATGGACGCGGGTGGCGGCCGTTACTTCCGGCACATTTTCTGCGCCATTGAACGCCGGGATGCCGATGGGCACACGTACAATACACAGCCGATGTCATGGGAGGATCCACGCATGTCGTTACGCCGTCTTGCCGCAATTTGCGCACTGTGCACGCCCTTGCATGCGTGGGCCTGCGCCTGCGGCTGCGGCGTTTTTGAAGTAGGCGGATCGGAGATGCTGCCGCAAGGCACCGGCACGCAACTGTTCTATCAATTCAGCTATCTGGACCAGACCGACAACTGGTCGGGCACGTCCTCCGCACCCGCCACCGCCAACGACGACCAGCACATCCGCACGCTGTATCAAAGCGTGGGTCTGCGCCACATGTTCGGTCGCGATTGGGGATTTTCGATCTCGGTTCCTTACGACCAGCGCCACTTCTCGACCATCGACGATGACGTGGCGGTCACGACTGACCACGGACAGATCGGCGACATTCGACTGATGGGCATGTACACGGGATTTTCTGGCGACATGTCCAGCGGTATTTCATTCGGATTGAAGCTGGCCAATGGCGACTGGAAAGTCCCGGGTTTCGATCGCGACACGCAAATCGGCACCGGCAGCACCGACCTGCTGCTTGGCGGCTACCATCAATTCCGCATCGGTGGCCTGGGCAGCGACTGGAGCGGCTTCGTGCAGGCAATCGTGGATGCGCCCATCGTCACCCAGGGCGGCTATCGTCCCGGCACGGAATTCAATGCCGGGTTCGGCATCTACCCCACGAGTTGGCAATTGGCGCCCGGCGTCGAACTCACCCCCATGCTGCAGGCACTGGGTTCGCGGCGCAGCCACGATGCCGGCAGCAACGCCGGGCCGGACAACACCGGCTATTCGCGCCTGCTGGCGGCGCCCGGACTGGAACTGCGCGTCAAGCGCCTGCGCGTGTTCGCGGACATCGAAGCGCCGCTATGGCAGAACGTGCGCGGCAACCAGCTCATCGCGCCGTGGCAGGCGAAGCTGACGATCAGCTTGCACCTGTAACCGGCCGCGAATTCAACGTCTGGATTTGCCGGCGGATTTCGATTCGGCCTTCGGCGATTTCTGCGCATCGGGCTTGTAGTCGCCGATCAGCGATTTTGCCGGACAGATATTGAACACCGGACAGCGTTTGCAGCCGACGGCGAGTGCTACGGGACACAATGTCATGACGTTTACTCCCCGGGAAAAATCGCGACGTGGATTTTTCCGTCCTTGTCGACCCAGCCGCGATACATGCCGTCAGTGTTGAACGGCGTGGCGAATTCACCATCCGCGCCGAGCACGATCGCGCCGCCGTCACCGCCCAATTTCGGGATTTCCTTGTTGATCACGTATTCGGCGGCCTCTTTCAGCGGCTGGTGCATTTGCGTGACGCGCATGCAGATTTCGTGGGCCGCCACGGTGCGCAGGTAGTACTCGCCCCAGCCGGTGCCGGACACGGCGCAACCTGCGTTTGCATAGGTGCCGGCGCCGATGATCGGCGAATCGCCGACACGGCCGAAGCGCTTGTCGGTCATGCCACCGGTAGACGTCGCCGCCGCCAGGTGCCCCGCCTTGTCCAGCGCGACTGCACCCACGGTGCAGAAGTGGCCTTCCTTCTCGGCGTCGGCGTGCTGGCCGGCGGCATCTTTCTTCAGCGCATCCTGCAATTCCTGCCAGCGTTTCTCCGTCCAGAAATACTTCGGATCGACGAGCACGATGCCTTGCGTCTTCGCGAATTCCTCGGCGCCATCGCCGAACATCAACACATGCGGCGAGTGCTCCATCACCGCGCGCGCCAACAAGATCGGATTTTTCACCCGATGCACATTGGCAACACCGCCGGCGCGCAAGGTCGCGCCGTCCATGATCGAGGCGTCGAGTTCGTTCTTGCCATCATGATTGAATACCGCACCCTTGCCGGCATTGAAATTCGGATCATCCTCGAGCACGGTGATCGCCGCGGTTACTGCATCCAGCGCCGGCTTGCCGGCGGTGAGCTGCGCGTAACCGTGTTCCAGTGCCGTGGTCAACGCGGCACGAATCGCCTTCTGCGTGGCCGGATCCATTTCCTTCTTGATCACGCCGGCGCCACCGTGGATGACGAGAACGGGCGCTGCGGCGCGGCTCATGGCAGCAACGCCGAAGACCGACAGGACGATAGCGGCGATTTTGCAATACATCGGCGTGCACTCCAGGACGACATGCGCCGATTATGACGCCGGCGGCGGCGCTGGCAAGCGTTGCGGAAACCGGATCGTCGCCGTGGTGCCGGCGCCGACCTCGCTGCGCAGGTCTACCGGCCAGCCGAAACGCTCGGACAGCCGGCGCACGATGGAAAGGCCCACGCCGTGCCCGGCGCTGGCGCTGCGGCCGGCGCGAAAATACGGTTCACGGGTTCGCGCGATTTCGTCGGCACTCATGCCAATGCCACTGTCGGCGATGCTGACGAAATCTTCGCCGACGCTCACGCGTACGCGGCCGGCTTCGGTGTACAGGCAAGCGTTGCGGATCAGGTTCCCGACCATCGCCGCGAACACGCGCGGCGGCGCGCGCAGGGCGAAGCGCGCCGGCTCGTGCAATTCCAGTGTCACCGGTTTGCCTTCGAGTAGCGGTTTGGCGCGTTCGACTTCCTCACGCACCGCGTCGTTGACTACGAATTCCTCTTGCGGCAAGCCGGTGTCGGATTCGCGCGCGAGGAGCAGGAACGCCTCTAGCATCGCCTCCATGTCGCGCACCGAACGGCGGATGCGTTGCAGGGCGCGTTGCGCGAACGGCGAAACGTCTTCCTCGACGAGCACGTCGCCGGCGAGCTTGATCACGGTAAGCGGACTGCGCAGTTCGTGGCTGGCGTCGCGGGTGAAGTTACGTTCGCGTTCGACGAAGTCCTCGATGCGGCTGGCGAAGCCGTGCAGTGCGCGTGCCAGGGTTTCCACGTCGCCGTCCGGATCGCTGGACAGGTTGCGCGGCTCGAGCGCGGCCAGATCGGGATGTTTCGGATCCCAGTCGCGCACCGCCTTGGCCAGTGCGATCACCGGTGACAGCGCGCGGCGCGACGCACGGTAAGTCAGCCACGTGGTGATGTAGATGATCAGCAGTACCAGGATCAGTGGCACGAAGCCGAACAGGAATGCCAGGCGCCCGACCTGCTCCTGGTTGAATACGAGAAACAGGCGTCCGGACGGACCGTCGGAAACATGCACGAGCACGAAACTGCCGCCGCTCTGGACGCGGTGGTAACCCGGCGCGAGTTGCCGCAACGGTTCCGGCAACTCGGCCTGCGCGGCGCCGGGCGCGAGCAGGTAGCCGGTCATGTTGTTGGTTTCCGGCACTGGCGCGGCGTGGTTGCGATCCCAACGCTGCCAGTAGAATGCCGCCTCTCCGGACAGCGCGCGCTTGATCAGCACGTTTTCCAGCACCGTGGCCGCACCATAGACACCGAGAATGGTGGCGAGGCTGATCGCCGCGACCTGCAGGACGTAGACCGCCCAGATCTTGCGACGGATGCCGCTGCGGGGCGTTGCGCTCATGCGCGCTGGCTGGCAGCGACTTCGGCGTCGAGATCGGCGAGACGGTAACCGGCGCTATGGATAGTGTGCAGCAAAGGGCGCTGGAAGGGCTTGTCGATGATTTTGCGCAAATTATACAAATGGCTACGCAGCGTATCCGAATCGGGCAGCAGGTCGCCCCAGACTTCGCGTTCGATGTCGGCGCGGCTGACCACACGCGGCGATTCGCGCATCAGGATCGACAGCAGCTTCAAACCGATCGGGGATATCTGCAAGTCCTGACCGGCGCGAGCCACGCGCACGCTGGCAGTGTCGTAGACGAGGTCGGCCACTTGCAGTGTTTGTGCGCTGACCTGGCGGCGGTCGCGCCGGATCAATGCACGAACCCGTGCTTCCAGCTCGCGGATCTCGAAAGGTTTCACCAGGTAATCGTCGGCGCCGGCATCCAGCCCGGTGAGCTTGTCCTCGAGCGTATCGCGCGCGGTCAGCATAAGCACCGGCGTGGACTTTTTCGCTTCACGGCGCAGCTTGCGGCACAACTCGAGACCATCCATCCCCGGCAGCATCAGGTCGAGCACGATCACGTCATAGCTGTTGGAAACGGCCAGGTGCAGGCCGCTGACGCCGTCGGCGGCGAAATCCAGGCCATAGCCGCGGCGTTCGAGGAATTCGCCGACCATCTCGGCGATGCCGCGGTTGTCCTCGATCAGCAGGATCAGTCCGGTTTGTTCTTCGCGCTGCTTCATGCTGTCTTCCCTTCTTCACTTTTGTGAAGAATGCGTGGCGGTGAGTGATCGCGGCGTGAAGAATCCTATCCGGATCGTCGGCGACGCCAGCCAAACGCTCCGAGTAGGCCGGCGAGAATTCCCGCCGCCCAGGCCGACAAGACTGGTGCCGGAACCGGCGGTGGCGCCAATGCGATCGAACCTTCGAACGCTCCAATGTCCACCGCTGCACCGACCACGCGCGGATAACCGCCGCCGCGCTGATCGTTGGCATACCCGTTCGGATTGCTGCCTGTAGCCGATGCCGGATAACCGCCGCCGCGCTGATCGTTGGGATCCCCTTGCGGATTGCGGCGTGTAGCCGATGCGGGACTGCCGGCGAGCAAACCCATCGTCTGCGTCGGCCCGCCATTGTTCGCCAGTGGCGCGAGCAGCGGATCCGCATGGATTGTTCCAGCCGGCAAGGCCACGTTGGCCGCAGCCGCAATGACGAGATTGTTCGAACCGCCGATCGTGAACGCAGTCATCGCGGCAATGTCGTCGTGGGTGCCTGCCGTCAAATTTGTCGCGACGATACTGCTTCGCAAGGTCAGTGCATTGGCGATGCCGGCCAGATAGATGCCGGCACCGGGCCGGCCGGAGGTATTCGAGGCGATCGTGCTGTTGTCGATGCGCATCGGGTAGAACACGCGCGCGAACACGCCGCCGCCGGTCTTCAAGCGCGCGCCGTTGATTGCGAGCGTGCTGTTGGCGATGTCGAACGGCCCATGCGTGGCCAGGCCGCCGCCGGTGCCGTACGAATAATTTCCGCTCAACGTCGAGCCATACAGGTAGCCGCCGCCGTCGGAAAAGATCCCGCCACCGGTGCAATAGCTGCCGTGCGTGTCGGTGAGCGTGTGCGTGGCACGGTTGCCGCTGATCGTACTGCCGATGATGGTCGCGTAACCGCGATACGCCATCGCGCCACCGCCATAGGCTGCGGTGAAAGTGTTCGCGTGGGAACCGCGCGCGATGTTGCCGGACAGCGTGCTGGAATAGATTCCCACGCCGCGCGCGGTGATGCCGCCGCCGTAGGCGCCTTCGCCCTCGGCCACGCAGCCGGTCACGGCGCTGCGTTCGATCGATACATAGCCATTGGAAATGATGCAGGCGCCGCCGGTGACGTGATAGCCGCTGACGACGGCGCGGCCATTGCGCACGGTAACGCCCTGCAAGGTGAGGGTGCCGTGGCCGTAGTGGGCAAAGACCCGATCCGCATTTGCGCCATCGATGGCCAGCGCGCTTGCACCCGGCCCGGCAATGGCCAGATCGTCCTGATAAACCGCGATCGCTCCTTGCGTGAGCGCAATTGCAGCGCAAGTCAGGGCCGATGCATCCACCGTATCGCCATCGCCCGCCAACGAGACGATGGATCGCAACGTCCCGCTGCTGCCGTCGTCGGCACAGCTGGTCACCGGCAAGGTCGCGGCGGCGTGCGCGGTTGAATGCGACCGTGAGCGTGCATCCAGCGCGGCGAACAGCGCGGCCACGCCGCGACCGTCGCCCGGCTTCCACGCCGCCGGCATGGGCACGCTGAGCGGTTCGGCTTGCGCCAGGCCGGCAATCACCAGCGCAACGGCCAGTGGTAGCCGGCGCAGCGTGCGCCCGTTCACGTTCATCGTGCACCCCATGCGCTAGCCTCGATCCCCGTCCGAATCTACCACGCGCTTGCGCCTTGCGGCGCCGGGCGACTATCGTAGTCGTGTTGCGCGCACAGGGTAATCGCATGTCCTACGCCGAAAAACGCCGCCACCCGCGCCTGGCCATTTATTCCGCGGCGCTTGCCGTGTGCAACGGCGAAGGATTCCTTTCCGACGTCAGGGACCTGTCGCAGGGCGGCGCCTGCATCGCGCGGCCAAAGAACTGGCCAGCCGACGCGCCCGCGCAGTGCCGCGTGTTCTTCATCTTCGACCAGGAAACCGTAATCGGTCTCGACGCGCGCATCGCGCGCAATGGCGCCGAGGATATCGGTCTGGAATTCGCGCCAGGACAGGAGCAACGCGTCGAGAGCCTGCTCTACGAATCGCGCTTCATCGACAAGGACACGGTCTGACATGAATCCGCGCCTGCTCGACTACCTCGCCCCGATCGCGCTGCTGATCGGCTCCAACGTGTTCATGACCTTCGCCTGGTACGGACACCTGAAATTCACCAACCGCCCGCTCTGGCTGGTCATCGCCGCGAGCTGGGGCATCGCGTTCTTCGAGTATTGCCTGCAGGTGCCCGGCAACCGCATCGGCTATCGCGTCTACAGCCCGGCCCAGCTCAAGACGATTCAGGAAATCATCACCCTGGCCGTATTCGCGGTGTTCTCGGTGACCTACCTGGGCGCGTCCTTGCGCTGGAACCACCTGGTCGGCTTCGCCCTGATCGTGCTCGCGGCGTTCTTCATTTTTTACGAGTGAGGGATCAGCGCCCACGCCACACCCGCCGCGGCGGCGACAAGAAGTAGCGCGACCGGCACGATGCTGAGCATGAAGCCGTTGTGGCGCGCCGCCGGAGCACTGACGTAGCCGCGGAAGTACACGATGCGGCCAATGACGTACACCGCGCCGATCGCGGCCATCCATGCCGGATTCCAGTACTGCGCAGCGATCCACAGCGCCGGCACGAACACGATCAACAACTCCAGCGTGTTCTGCTGCACGCGAAAATAACGATCGAACACCTCGTGGCCCGTCGTTGCCGGCGCCTTGACCTCGTAGCGCACGCGCGCCTTGCCGACCAGCGCGGCGAAAACGAAATACTCGATCAGCGCACAGAGAGTGACCAGATTGACCCAGACCATGAGGATTCCTTTTGTTGGCAAGTGGATTCGGCGGGGAACTTGCGGGTTGCGCCAATTTTGGCGTGATCGCCTGCGACGAACAAGTCAACCGGATACGTCTAGAAGCGTTGAACAGGGCAAACCCCTCGACCTGCGTTGCGAGCGCAGGTCATTGCCGGCGCGGATGCCTCCCCCATCCGCGCCGTTTTTTTATTCCACGCGGTTCTTTTCCTCGGCCTTGGCCAGATCCCAGTAGGCGTCCTGTTCGGCCAGGCTCATGCCGTCGAGTTTCGTGCCGGCGGCGGCGGCCAGCGCCTCCATGCGCCGGAAGCGACGCTCGAACTTTGCGTTCGCGCCGCGCAGCGCGGTCGACCAATCCACGTTCGCCAGGCGCGCGAGGTTCACGCACACGAACAGCACATCGCCGATTTCGTCGGTCAGGCGTGCCATGTCGCCACCAAGGTCAAGCTCGTGGCGCACCTCGCCGATCTCCTCGGCGAGCTTGTCCAGCACCGGGCGCGGATCGCTCCAGTCGAAACCGACGCGCGACGCGCGTTTTTGCAGTTTCAACGCGCGCTGCCACTCGGGCAAGCCGCGCGGGATACCGGCGAGCACGCTCGTGTCGGCATCGCCGGATCGCTCGCGCTCGTGGCGCTTGTGCTCATCCCATTCGCGCAATTGGGCTGCGGCGTTTTCCACCGTCTGGCCCGCAAATACATGCGGATGCCGCCGGATCATCTTGTCGCAGATCGCGGCAACGACTCCGGAAAAATCGAACCCGCCGGATTCTTCGGCCATGCGCGCATGGAACACCACTTGCAGCAGCAGGTCGCCGAGTTCGTCGCGCAGATCGGCCATGTCGCCGCGATCGATCGCGTCGGCAACTTCGTAGGCTTCTTCGATCGTGTACGGCGCGATCGTGGCGAAGGTCTGCTGCACGTCCCACGGACAGCCGCCCTGCGGATCGCGCAGACGCGCCATGATGCGCAACAAATCGTTGATCGCGTACTCAGCCACGCGCGTTGCCATTGAGCAGGCCCGCCCAATCCACCGATGCATCGCCGCAGGCGAGGAAATCCGGATTGAGCAGCGAATCCTTGGTGTTGTACGCAAGCGTGCTGCCGTCCATGCGCCGCACCGCGCCGCCGGCTTGTTCGAGCACGCACTGGCCGGCGCCCGTGTCCCACTCGCTGGTCGGTCCGTAACGGATGTACAGGTCGGCCTCGCCGCGCGCGGTGCGGCAGAATTTCAGCGACGAACCGAGCGCCAGCAATTCGTGGGGACCGAGTTTTTCCAGCGCCACATCCATGCGCGGATCGCCATGCGAACGGCTGCCGGCAACAATGAGTGGTGTAGCGCGTTGCCGCGTGCGCAATTTTCCACTTTGGGTCTTTGTCGCAAACTGCGCATTGCCGCCGGACCAGGCCCAGTACGTTTCATCCAGCGCCGGCGCATGCACGACGCCCAATACCGGCGCGTGGTCTTCGATTAGCGCGATATTGACCGTGAACTCGCCGTTGCGTTTGACGAATTCGCGCGTGCCGTCGAGCGGATCGACCAGGAAGTACCTTGTCCACGTACGCCGCACCGACCAGGCTGCCTGCTCGGCGGATTCTTCGGACAATACGGGAATGGCCGGCGCCAGCGCATTCAGGCCCGCGAGAATGCTGCGATGCGCGGCCAGGTCGGCGGCGGTCAGCGGCGAGTTGTCGCCCTTGCGCTCGACCGCGAAATCGCCGGCATAGATGCGCATGATCGCCTCGCCCGCCTCGCGCGCGAGCGCGCAGCACGCACGCGCAAGCCCTTCCAATTCGTGTTCGTTCATGCCCGAGGCTCGAAGCGTCCGGCGAGATATTCGCGCGTGATGAACAACGCCGCGATCGACCGGCCTTCGGTCACTTCCGGATGCGAGAGCAGGTGGTGCAGTTGCGACAACTTCCACTCCACGACTTCGAGTTCCTCGGGTTCGTCGCCGACGAGCCGCTCGGGATACAGGTCGCGCGCCAGCACCACGTGCGTCATGCTTGTCATGTACGACGGCGACAGCGACAGGTTGGTGAGGATGCGCAGGTCGCGCGCACCAAAGCCGATTTCTTCCTTCAGTTCGCGGTTTGCGCCCTGCTCGACAGTTTCGTCCTGGTCGAGACGGCCCTTGGGCAGCCCGAGTTCGTAGCGATCCAGGCCGGCGCCGTACTCGCGCACCAGCAACACCGTGTCGTCGTCGCGCATCGGCACGATGATCACCGCACCCAGGCCCGAGCCCTTCAGGCGCTCGTAGGTGCGGCGCTCGCCGTTGGCAAATTCCAGGTCGAGCAGTTCGACATGCAGGAAATGGCTGCCCTCGGCACGACGGGTGCCATGGATGACGGGGGGTTTACGCATGGCGTCATTGTAGCGCGGCGCGGACCGCGCATAAAAAAGCCGGGCGGTTGTCCGCCCGGCTCTTGCAGCCAATCATGCGCTGCGATCAGTGGACGGGATTGCCGTCCGCGTCGATCAGGTGCACGTCGCCGAGTTTGAGCGCGCGCACCGGCATCTCGATCTTGGCCAGGTCGCCGACGATGACCCAGGTCAGCTTGTCGGGACGCACCACCTGCCTGGCCGCGGCCTCGACGTCGGCATCCTTCTGCGCTTCGATCTTCGCCTTCAGCGTCTGCACATAGTCGTCCGGACGGTCGTATTTGACGATGCCTTCCATCGCGCCCAAAACGGCGCGCGCGGTCTCGTACTGGCCGGGCATCTTGCGCACGTCGTTGTCCTTGATCTTGGCGATCTCGGCGTCGGTCAGCGGCTTGTCGCCGACCAGCGCACGCGCTTCCTTGAGGATTTCCTCGGCGGACGGTGCGGTCTTGTCGGTCTGCACCGGCGCGTACATCAGGTACGGGCGCTGGCCGATGGCATTCGGACTGAAGCTGCCGGCGCCATAGGCCCAGTGCTTGTCTTCGCGCAGGTTCAAGTTAAGGCGCGAGGTGAACGTGCCGCCGAAGGCGCCGTTCATTGTGCCGATCTCGATGTTGTTCGGCGCCTTGGTCGATGGCGCGACGAGACCGGCGATGATCACCGACTGCGCGGCGCCCGGGCGATTGACCAGATAGACGCTGGGCTTGGCCGGGTAATCGACCTTGGCGAGGTTCTTCTTCGGCACCGCCGTCGCCGGCGCCTTCCAGTCGCCAAAGGCTTTTTCCAGCTCTGGAATGATTGCATCCAGTGTCGTGTCGCCGGCCACCAGGATCTTCATGTTGTCCGGGCGGATGTAATCGTGCACGAAGCCGCGCATGTCGGCCGCGGTCAGCGACTTGACCGACGCTTCCGTGCCCGAGCCGGTGAATGGGATCGCATAGGCATTGCCCTTGCCGAAGAGCAGCGGCGGCAACAGGCGCAGGCCCACCGCCATCGGCTGGCTCTTTTCCTGCTCGATGTTGGCCAACGCCTGACCGCGCACGCGCGCCACGTCGGCGTCGCGGAACGCCGGATTGCGGATGACATCGGCATACAGGGCCAGCGAATCGGCGAGCTTGTCATTCAACGCATTCAACGACACCGTGCAGGCATCCAGGTCGCATCCGCCATGAATTTCAGCGCCCATGCGCTGCTTGCGCTTGGAAATCTCGACCGAATCCAGATCCTTGGTGCCCTCGTCGAGCATGCCCATGGTGAAGCTGGACGTGCCGAGCTTCTTGCCCTGGTCGGCGGCGTAGCCGGCGTCGAACATCGCGCCGATCTGCACCACCGGCACCGCATGGCGCTCGGCGAGGATGACCGGAATGCCGTTCTTGAGCTTGCCGTGCTCGAGTTTCGGGAATGTCAGATCGGGGAAACTCGTCACTTGCGGCACGCCCTTGGCGCGGTCGACGTCGCTCTTGGTGACCTTGAAATCGCCAGCGGCGGAAAGCTTGTTGTCGGGACGTCCCGGCATCGCGGCGCGTCCGGCGTTGCTGGCCAGATCGCCTTCCTGCACTTTGCCAGGCTCGACGGTGAGCGTGTAATCGCCCTTCGCCAGCCATTTGTCGGCAGCGGCCTTGACCGCGGCTGGCGTCGCGGCCAGGGTGACGTCGTAATCCTTTTTCCACGCGCCCGGATCGCCGCGATAGACCTGACCCTCGGCCAGCGTCACGGCCTTGCCGGAAAATCCGCCGATCTGTTCCAGTCCGCGGATGGTCGATGCCTGGTAGGTGGTCTTGGCGCGTTCGAGTTCGTCCGCGCTCGGGCCGTCCTTGAGGAATTTCGCCCATTCGTCGGCGGCGGCAGCGTCGGTCCAGGCCACGTCGGCGCCCTTCTTCACGTCGATCTGCAGCAAGGTTATGCTGGCCAGTTCGAAAGTCATGTTGCCGACCGACACGTCGTCGGCGAGCTTGTCCTGGTAGACCAGGCGCTGGTACAGGCGCGAAGTCTTGCTGCCGCCCAGCACATTGGCGGCGAGGTCGAGCATCAAGCGGTCGTTGCCATCGGCGGCCAGGCCCGGCGTGTTCCACTCGCGGTAGATGCGCGTCTGCGGAACATTGTCGGTCATCGTGCCTTGCGTGGATTTGTCATTCGGCGCGATCCACGCCTGCGGACGCGGTACCTGCGGTCCGGCGGGAATGTCGCCGAAGAACTTCATCGCCTTTTCGCGCGCCTGATCCGGCGTAATGTCGCCGACCAGCACCAGCGTGGTGTTGGCCGCACCGTAGTAATCCTTGAACCACTGCTTGACCGTATCCAGCGATGCGGCATTCAGATCAGCCATCGAACCGATGGTGTCGTGGTGGTAGGGATGGTTGGCCGGGAAGGCATTGACCTGAAGGTCCTCGTAAACGCGACCGTAGGGCTGGTTCTCGCCTTGGCGCTTTTCGTTCTGCACCACGCCGCGCTGTACATCCAGTTCCTTCTGCCCGATCGCGCCGAGCAGATGGCCCATGCGATCGGATTCCATCCACAGGGCCATGTCCAGCGCCGTCGTCGGCACGGTTTCGAAATAGTTCGTGCGGTCGAGCCAGGTGGTGCCGTTCATGCCGGTGGCACCTGCCAGTTCGAACGGCTTGAAGTAGCTGCCCTTGTGGTTTTCCGAACCCGAGAACATCAGGTGTTCGAACAGGTGCGCGAAACCGGTCTTGCCATCGGGCTCATAACCGGAACCGACGTGGTACCACACGCTGACCGCAACGATCGGCGCCTTGTGATCCTCGCTGACGACAACGGTCAATCCGTTCGGCAACGTGAATCGGGTGTAGGGAATATCCGGTGTGGTGGATGCGGCCTTGGCGTCGGCAACACCGACGCCAAGCGCGAATATGCCGGCGGCAAGCAGGGACAGGGGACGAATCATGTCGTACTCCGATCGTGGGGTAATCAGCGAGCCTAGCTTTGCCAGCGATCCAAAGCAACCGGTCGAAAGTCATGCGTCGTGCCAGACGCGGGATTTCAGATGCGGACGGATTCGAACAAGGCCAGTGCCTGCGCGTGCAGCTCCGACGTTCCTGCAAGTACGCTGGTCGTGTCGAGCGTCGGTTCGCGCCCGTCGAGGTCACTGAAAACTCCGCCCGCCTCGCGCACGATCACCGCGAGCGCGGCGATGTCGAGGATGTTCACGTCCGACTCGATAACCAGATCGATGCGGCCGCTCGCCAGCAGGTGGTAATGCAGAAAATCGCCATAGCCGCGGATACGGCCGCTGCGCCGGATCAGTTCGCCGAGCACAGCCCAACGCGCGTCGCGCGTGAGCGTCTTGACGTTGCCGATGGAAATCGCCGTGCCGGCGTCGAACTCGCGCGCCGCCGAAACCCGAATCGGTTTGCCGTCGAGCCACGCGCCGCCGCCGCGACGCGCCCACGCGGTCTCGCCATACCACGGTGCACTAGACACGCCCAGCACCAGTTCGCCGCGATGCATCAGCGCAATCTGTGTCGAGAACATCGGATAGCCACGCACGAAGGCCTTGGTGCCGTCGATGGGATCGATCAGCCACAGGTAGTCGCCCGCGCCCTCGCGGCCGAATTCTTCGCCGTAAAAGGCGTGATCGGGAAACGCGGCGCGCAAGACGTTCTTGATCGCGATTTCCGCCTCGCGGTCGGCGATGGTCACGGGTGTGGCATCGGATTTGGTCTCGACATTCACGCCACGCGCGTAGTGATGGCGAATGACGTCCGCCGCCGCGGCTGCGGCGTCTCGCGCCACAACAAGCGCACGATCCAGAAACTCGGCATTTAGTGCCGTCATCAAAAGACCTGGAAGAATTTGCCGTGAATCAGAAGCAATTTGGAACCATCACCCTGCGCCTGGCCAAGAAAACGCAGCGCATCGAGCACCTGCGGGTTGCCATCGCGCGCGGCCAGTTTCGCCTTCACGTCGTAGCCGCCGGCGGCAATCGTGAATGTGCCGTCGAGTTGCAACGGGCCGCCGAGGTCGCGCGCGGTGCCGGCGATGCTGCCGTCCCCCGCGCTGGCAAAGTCGGCCTGCAAGTCGCCGAGCGAGGCCTGCGCAGAAGTCGGCCTGCAAGTCGACGTGCGAGGCCTGCGCAGCCCCGGCAACAGCCGCATTGCTCCAGAGGATTTTCCCCTGCGCTGACGTCGGCCACGCGCCGTGCACGCGCAACTGCACGAGGTCGATGTCGATATCACCGAGCAGCTGCAGCATCGGGATATCCAGCGCCGGCGCCGCGAGCGCGGCAGGCAGGTGGATGACCGCGCCAGTCACCTGCAAAGAACCGTCGGACGCGCGTTCGACGGCGCCGTTGCCGGTGACTTCGCCGCCACGGACATCCAGTTGCGCCGCGATGACGCCACGCGCCAGCGGCAACGGATGCAGATGCCAATCCAGTTCGCCCAGCGGGGTGCCGAGCACGCTTGCGCTTGCCGCATGGCCGTTCCATACGCTGCCGCTCAGGCCATCCAGCTTGAGCGCCCCCGCCCTGCCGGCGATGAAACGCCACGCGAACGATGCCGGGCAGGTCGCGATCGCAATCGCGGCAAGCGCACCCACCACAATGATGAAAAGTATAAAACGCCGCAAATGCTTCATTGTTTCGCGTCTTGCAAGGTCACGCGCGCGTTCACCAATCCGAGCCCCTGCGACTTGTCCACGGAAAGATCCGTCACCGACACGCCATAGTCGCGCGCCAGCGCCTCCATCCAGTTCGCCAGCGCATCGAAATCGACGACTTCGAAGCTCACGCGCACGCTCGCCGCTCCGGTCGGCTCCACGCGCTTGAGCGCGTCACCGAGTCCATCCGTGCGCGCGGTCGCGTCGGCAAGCGCGAGCAGCGACTTGCCCTGGCGCGCGACATTGCCGCGCGCACCTTGTGTGCGCAGTTCGCGCGCCTGCGCGAGTGATTGCCGCATCCAGGCCACGTCCGCGCGTTGCTGCGCGACTTGCGCGGTAAGGCTGGCGCGCGCGCGCGACAACGGAATCCACAGCAACGCCCAGATCAGCAAAATCGCAACGACGATGCCACCGGCGACCAGCACGCGCCGGTCGCGTACGGATTGCGCATTCCACCAGGCGCGGATCATGGCGTGGCTCCGGCGATGCGCAGGCGACCATCGACGCCGTCCGCGCCGGAGTTCGCGGCGGTGACTTCCACTTTCAGCCCGGGCAATCTGGCGAGGCGCTCGCGCATCAGGTCCAGGGTCTGCACGTCTGGCGCGCGCAATGCCAGTTCCAGGGTGGCGTTGTGATATTCCATGCCGGCGAGCGTCGTACGCGTGGTGCTGGACAGGATCGGCGCGATCTGCGCGAGCAGGCGCATCAGGCCAGCGTCGCCCCCGCCATGTGCGCCACGCATGGCACTATCCATGAGCTGGCGCGGATCGCCGGCGACCTTGTCCATGTCCGGAAACGCCTCGTGCAGCACGCCGCGCGCCTGCGCGTCGAGTTGCGCGGACTGGCGCGACAGGCGCCAGCAATCGGCGCCGTAAAAGACGAACAGCAATAGCAGCGCCGCGGCGGCGAGCATGGCCGCTCCGCGCCACAACCGTTGCGCCGGCGCCTGCCGGTGCGCAGGTGAAAAATCGCCCTGCAGCAAGTTTACGGCTGGTTCGCGCCGCAACTGCGCGGCGAAAAACGCCAATGCATCGTGCTGACCGGCGCGCAAATCGTGCGTCGTGCGCGAGGCGGGTTTTCCCGCAGCGGCATCGAGCAGCGTGATCCAATCGGGTAAATCCGAAAGCGCGCAGACACCGGCCGAAGCGGCCGTCTCGCGCCACAGGGCGCGATCGCCTTCGAGCGCGATGCTGGCGTCCGGCAGGCACTGGCATTCGGAATACATCGCATCGGCGCGAATGCCGTCGCTCGACAATTGCTCGATCCAGCCACGCAGGGTGGTTCGCGCAACGATTGCAACCGGAACATGTTCGCCATCGAGCCGGTCGGGCACAGCAAAATGTTGATCTTCGACGCTGCCGGCGATGCGGTCTTCCAGCGCGAAGGGCAAGGCCTTCATCGCCAGCGCGCGGGTGCCGGGCAGGCCGGGCGCGTCCAGCAGCAGCACCTGCTCGGACGGCACGATCGCGACCACGCGTTGAGCGCGCTCGATTGCCTGCACCGACGGTGCGCCGGCATTTGCGCCGGACAGCTCCCGACCGCTGGCGTCCAGCGCCAGCCATTCCAGATGGCCGTCGGCATGAAGGCGGATCAACAGGCGTTCGGACATGGACTCTGCGGCGCGCGGATGTGCCCGGATTGTACAGCGCGCGCGGGCTCAGCGCTCCGCGGCGATGCCGGCTTCGAACGCGTGCAACTGCGCTTCCAGATGCCATTGCAGGCGCGCCTTTTCGTTGCCGGACAGGAACGCGGCGCAGGCCGATGCCGGCTGCGCGGCGCCGGGCGCATCATGCGCGCAGGCCGGCACGGGTTCGAACGCAGCGCGCGATACCCACAAGCTGGCGCCAGCAACGAAGGCGTATTCGAGGCTGTTGCGCGCCATCGTCTTCAAGGTCGGGTAGGACAGCTGCCAGGAACTCGCGGCGATAGCGAATTCGCGCGACAAGTCGCTGCGCGACACGCCTTCGTCGTCGGTCGCGATCGCCAACGGCACGTGCGCTGCGAGGTAGGTCGGCAGCGGATGATCGACACCGGCGACGCCGAGGATGCTGCGGTTGCTGGTCGGGCAGATTTCTACGAGCACATGGTTGCGCGCCATCTCGCGCAGCAGTTCTTGCGGACGATCTTCGCGCATCACGTCGACGCCATGGCCGATCCGTTGCGCATGGCCCTGCTCGATCGAGTCGCGGATGTGGAAGCGCAATCCATCCGGCGGCACCATCGTCGACGACAGCTCGCCGGCGTGCAGGCTGATGTGTACCTGCGGGTACTGCGCGTGCAGGTAATCGAGCATGGCCATCTGCACGCGAAAATCGCGCATCGACACGTAGCCGTCTTCGGGCATCACCATGTTGATGCCGACCACGCGCGTGTCGCGCGCAGCAAGTTCGAACCCGGTGAGCATCTGCGCAAACACGAGCGGTTGCGGAAAACCGCGCAGCACCTGGTACAGGAATCGGACCTCGACGCCACAACCCGGATCCGCCTGCGCGTTGTCGCAATGCAGCTCATCGTGCATCCGACCCAGCGATGAATCCAGTTCGACTTTCGCTTGCGCCAGCACCGCTGGCATGCCGGACTGCAAAGCCGCGCGCGCATGCGCGAAATCGCCGTCCCACGGCGTACGCTCGGACAACTCACGGATTCGTGTATCCGCCAATGTATCCATCAACTCGAGGTAATCGACACGATCGAGCGCGGCCTGATGCACTGCGCGCGCAAGCATGTCGGCGCGGTGCGCATTGCTTACCTGGTGGAATTTGCCAAACGTATCGAAGAAATGATCATGCCCGGAATTGCCATTGCTGGCGACGAAATCGCGCATCGACCAGGCGTCGATCACCTTGCGGTACAAGATGTCATGACGTTGCGCGTCGGTCGCCGGCGGGCGGCCGCTCGCCGCATCGCATGGCGGCGCGACTGCCGCGACGGTAGCCATGTCGATGCAATCACCGTCGCGTGCGGCCCATTCCAGGTAATCCTCGGCATAGATCGCACCGGAAAGATGATTGTGCAAATCCCCACCCTTGGGCATGGCGCGCAGGAAGGCCTCAAGCTGCGGCGGCGAATTGCGGATTGCGTCGAAATGGATTGCAGTAGCCTGAGCGGCATCGATGGACACCGGCGCGGGCGTATTCGTCGATAACTGCGCGCAACCGGCGAGCACGGTGAGCAAAACGAATGCGGGCTTCTTCATCGTCGAAGGATACGGCATTGCGCACCATGCGCGTCAATCCCCGCCACGGTTGCGCTGCAACACGTGGATGCCGCCACCCGGACCGCTGCGCCGTTCGATCAGGCTGTCGAATTCGAACGGCAAGCCATCGAGCGTGATCAGCCCGCGCGCGCGGAAATAATTGCTGCGCACGTCAAAACATTCCGGATGCTCGATTACGGCAAGCGCGGGCTGTGCCTTTTGCACCTGATCCACGCCGGAGAAATGCGCTCCACCCTGTTGCCAGATTGCCTGCGCCATCTCCTGCGTGACATTCGCGCCCAGCGTCATCAGCACCGGTACTCCTGCCGTATTCACATTGATCGGCGTGCCCTCGGGCAAGGCGCTCACATACGGCGCGAGCGTGGCATAGACGTCGCCGTCTATTCCCGCAACGAGACGCAATTCCGAGACGTGTGCGAATGCACGCGCCGCGCGCCGGTACGGCACGAGTTGGGCGAGGTAGAACTGATCGTCCACCGTCGCGGGCACCGTCGCGTCCATCCAGGTAACGACGTGCCCGGCGATGGCCGGATCAAGCTTGAGCGCGGTCAGCAACAGGACGAACTTGCCGCGCCATACGCCTTGTGTGTCGTAGGCGGGATCAAGATTGTTGAGGTTGAAGCGGCCATTGAGATCGCTCATCTGCGCCGCGATGGTGCCGCCGGGCACCGGCGTCGGCGGCAGCGGGATCGCCCAGACGCTGTCCGCGGCGTCGTAACCCAGGCCTTGGCCTTGCGCGCGCACGAGCACTTCGGCAGCGTAATTTTCCAGTCCACGCGCATAGACCTGCGCCTGTTGCGCACGCAGCGCGTTGCGCGTGCGCGCGGCCGCGAGGCCTCCGCGATCGAGCAGACCGGCGATGAGCACCGTCGCCAGCGCGACCACGAGCAACGCGACGAGAAGCGCTACACCGCGCTGGGTTTTGCCGCATTGTGGAAATGTGGATTTCATTGCACCCCACCCGGTGGCGGCGGCAACGGCGGCAGCGGCGTGCCGATGGCGGTTGGCGGCGCGGGCGTAACGAGGCCGGCGGCCTTGTCCGGCCAGGCGGACACGAGTTCGACCATACCACCGATTTCGCCGTACTGCTTCGTGCGCAACTGCCATTGCACGGCGCGCGGCAGAACTTCCGGCTTGGATTGCGGCGGCGGCCAGGCATCCAGCCACTGCCCGGACGCGCTGTCGAAATAGCGCAGGCGGAAATCTTCGGTCGCGACCTTCAGATCGTCGACCTGCGGCGTGCTGTTCGTGGCGCGATCGAGCACGACATAGCGGCCGCGCTCGAATTTGTCGCCGTCGAGTTCGTAGAACACGCGTTGCAGGTTCGAGCGTGGCTCGGTCTGTGGATTGGCAAAACCCAGTCGCGTGAGTTCGATGTGGTCGGATGCGCCGATCAATGCCGGCAGCACCTGCCCCGCCGCGCCGCGCACTGGCCGCACGACGGCGCTGTTCAAATCGCGGTCGAGCGAGCCGACCGCGCGCATGAGATTGCCGAAATCGGTTTCCTGTTTTGCGAGGTCGCCGCGCGTACGCGCGATGGAATTGAGTCCGCCGTACGCGAGCGCGGCCATGATCGAAAACACCGCCAGCGCGACGAGCAGTTCGATCAAAGTAAAGCCGCGCTTCACGGTTGCAGATCCAGACCACCAAATCCGGTCAGCGTCGCGATCGGCGATTTCGGATCCTCGCTCGCAAAAACGTGGACATCGATGCGCCGGATCGACGCGACCGGCGTACCCTGCACGACCACGTCGTAACGCCAGTCGCGGCCACCGTAGCGACGCCGGCCGTCACTAGTGCCGGTGGCCGGGAATGGCGTGGTCAACCGCGTTTGCGCCAGCACATCGGCGGCGAGCCAGCCAGCCACGGTGCGCTCGCGCATCGCACCGAAGGCATCCACCTGGTTCGCCGCAGTGCGCGACAACGCCAGCAAGGCGAGCGCAAGCACGATCAGCGCGACCAGCACTTCGAGCAAGGTGAAGCCGTGCTGTCGGTTAGCGTGCACTCGCGTCCACCGCCGCCAGTTTCAACGTGGCATCCGGCGCACCGTCGAGCTGCCAGCCTTGCGCGAGAACGGCCATGCGCAGTTCCAATCGAAACGGCGTCAACTCGCCGGAGGAAAAACAGGCGATTTGCGGTTTCTCCGGAAAATCGTCGCCGACAACGATGGTATGACCGTCGCTGCTCAAAGCGACTCGTGTCCCGGTGAGCCACTCGCGCGGACGCAGTTCGTCGTTTTCCAGCGGCAGCCAGTCGGCGCCATTGCGGCGACTGAAGCGATAGCCGTGGCGATCGACGCTCACGCCGATGTCGCGGCCGACGAGTTCGGCCTGCTCGCAGGCGTAACCGATCAAAGTCTGCGTGCGCTGCGCCTGTTGTTCGAGCTGGCGCTCGCCGCCGAGTCCGCCCATCGCCAGAGTCAGAGCGCCGGCGAGTACGGCCAGAATCACCACGACGACCAGCAGTTCGATCAGCGTGAAACCGCGCATGATAGTGCTGCGCTTATTGATCCCAGTTGCCGACGTCTGCATTTTCCCCTTCACCGCCGGGCTTGCCATCGGCCCCATAGGTAAACACATCGATGTCGCCGTGCGAACCGGGATGCAGGTACATGTAGGTGCGGCCCCACGGATCCTTCGGCAGCTTGTCCAGGTACTGGTGCCAGTTCGGCGCTTCCGGCGTGCCGGTCGGTTTGCGCACGAGTGCGTCGAGGCCCTGCTCGGTGCTCGGATAAGTGAAGTTGTCGAGCTTGTAGGTGTTGAGCGCGGTGACGATGGCCTGGATGTCCTGTTTCGCGCGCACCTGGCGCGCTTCGCCGGGATGCTCCATCACGCGCGGCACCACGATCGCGGCGAGGATGCCGAGGATCACCACGACGACGAGGATCTCGATCAATGTGAAACCGCGTGCACGAAACATCTGGGTACGCATCGCCTTCGCCTTGTGTTGCGGATGATCCGCGACGATCATAGCAAAATGAACCGCAACACTACTTTGGACGCCAACGCCGCACTGCGCGAACGCGATCTCGCGGCGATCTGGCATCCGTGCACGCAAATGCGCGACCACAGCGGCGCCGACGCGCTGCCGATGACACCAATCCTGCGCGGCGAAGGCGCATGGCTGGTCGACGCGAACGGCAAGCGCTACCTCGATGCCATCAGCTCGTGGTGGACGAACATCTTCGGCCATGCCAATCCGCGCATCGCCGCGGCGGTAAAGGACCAGATCGATCGCCTCGAGCACGTGATCTTTGCCGGATTCACGCACGAGCCGGCGATCCAGCTTGCGGAAGAATTGCTGCGGATCGCCCCATCAGGATTTTCGCGCGCCTTTTTCGCCGACAATGGTTCCAGCGCAGTGGAAGTGGCGCTGAAGATGAGCTTCCATTACTGGCGCAATGCCGGCAAAACCGTCAAGACACGCTTTATTGCGCTGACCGGCAGCTATCACGGCGAAACACTCGGCGCGCTGTCGGTTACCGATGTGCGGCTGTATCGAGCAACGTATGCGCCGTTGCTGCATGATCCGATTTTCGTCGCGTCGCCGGATTGTTTCGAGCGCGCACCGGGCGAATCCTGGCGCGAGCATTCGCTGCGCAAGCTCGATGACATGCGCGCCGCGCTCGAACGCCACGCGCACGAGGTCTGCGCCGTCATTGTCGAACCACTGGTGCAATGCGCCGGTGGCATGCGCATGTACGATCCGGCGTATCTGACCGGCCTGCGCAAACTCTGCGACGAATTCGGCGTGCACCTCATCGCCGACGAAATCGCGGTCGGATTCGGCCGCACTGGCACGCTGTTCGCTTGTGAGCAGGCAGGCATCTCACCCGACTTCCTGTGCCTGTCGAAAGGACTCACCGGCGGCTTCATGCCGCTATCGGTCGTGTTGACCACCAGCGATGTCTACGATGCGTTCTGGGCCGAATACTCAAGCGGCAAGGCGTTTCTGCATTCGCACAGCTACACCGGCAATCCTCTGGCCTGCCGCGCGGCACTGGCGACGCTGGCGATCTTCCGCGACGAACCCGTGCTCGAACGCAATCGGGAACTGTCCGCGCACATGGCACGCAGACTCGCACCACTTGTCGATCATCCGCATGTGGCCGACGTGCGCCAGACCGGCATGATCGCCGCGGTGGAACTGGTGCGCGACAAGGGCAAGCGCGCGCCATTCGCGACATCCGAACGCCGCGGCCTGCGCGTGTATCGTCATGGCCTGGAACGCGGCGTGTTGCTGCGTCCGCTCGGCGATGTGGTTTACTTCATGCCGCCGTACGTGATCGCACCGGAGGAAATCGACTTGATGGTCGAGGTGGCGATCGAAGGCATAGCAAAGGCGGTGGGCTGAAATGCGTATTCCGAGAATCCACGTCGATCACGATCTAAGACCCGGCCGCGAGGTGCTGTTGCCAGACCAGGCCGGCGAGCACGTCGCACGCGTGCTGCGCCTCGAACGCGGCGCGCCGTTGATTCTGTTCAACGGCGACGGCTACGAATTCGACGCGTCACTCGCCTCGCTGGCCAAGCACGCCGTCACCGCGGAAATCGGGGAGAAGCGCACCGTCGATCGCGAGTCCGCATTGCCGCTCACGCTCGTGCAGGCGATTGCGCGCGGCGAAAAAATGGACTGGATCCTGCAAAAGGCCACGGAACTGGGCGTCGCACGTGTCGTGCCCGTCGTCACCGATCGCACCGAGGTCAAACTCGACGCCGAACGCGCCGAACGTCGCATGGCGCACTGGCACGGCGTGCTCGCTGCCGCCTGCGAACAATGCGGTCGCAACCGTCTGCCGGATCTTGATCCGCCGCAGGCGCTGGATCGCTGGCTGGCCACACTCGGCGACGCGCCGGCGCTGCGCCTTGCGCTGCTGCCCGAAGGTGACATCACGTTGCGGCAATTTCCATCTGTGGAAAATGGCGCAATCCTCGCAGTCGGCCCCGAAGGCGGCTTCACCTCGGATGATGTTGCGCTGCTGACACAGGCGCGATTCCACGGCCTGCGCCTCGGCCCGCGCATCCTGCGCACGGAGACGGCAGGCATCGCCGCACTGGCGGCGTTGCAGGCAAGATTCGGGGATTTTTGAAGAGCTAACGGATTTGCTTCAGGCCATCGCCTGCGCGACCAGCGCCTCGATCTGCCCCATGTTGGGAATGATCGCCTGATCGTCGCGCACGAGCACTTGAGCATGCACGCCGGTCGGGTGTGCGGACTCGTCACCGGTGGGGATGAGCAGATCCGGCGTGATCGTGGTCAGGCGCGGGAAGCCTTGCGCCAGCATGGCCAGGAACGGCATCTTGGCGTTGCCGCCAAGGGCCTTGAGCACGGCCACCTTGGCGTTGGAATAGCTTTCCTTGGACGCGCCGCCGGACAACATCGAGAACGAAAACAGCGGCAGGCGCCAGCCGCGCCAAGACAGGCGCCCGAGCAGCCAGTCCGGTGCTTCGGCGATTTTTTCGGGTACGGAATAGGTGATGACTTCGGCCACGGTGGCGTTGGGCAGCAACACGCGCCCGCCGGTCACCGGAATCATGAGTCCGCGGATTTCGCGGCTGGTTGGGTCGGCCATCGTGTGCTCCTTACGCCCTGCCGTATTCGGCAATCATCTTTTCCGCGAGCTGTTTCGGGGAACCGAGAAATTCGACAACGCCAGCCTCGCGTGCGCCATCGACCATCGAACTGATCACGCAGGTATCCGGGTCCTGAGCCCAAATCCGCCCGCCTTTCGACTTCAGATACTGGCTGCCCTCGATCGCATCGTGCGCCATGCCGGAGAAAATGATCGCGCCGGCCTTGTCGCCGAACGCATCGGCAACGTCGCGCATCACCTGATCGATGGACGGCGAATACGGCTGCTTTTCACGCAGGTGCGCCAGCGTAACCACGCCTTCGGCATCGACCTGCAGGCGGTGCGTGGTCGGCACGATGAGCACCTCGCCATGCGCCGTGCGTTCGCCGTGGCTGGGATTGCGCACGGTCAGCGCGATGGATTTGCGCAGTTGCGACGACATCATTTCCAGGAATTCCTCGCCCATGTGCTGAGCCAGCACGAACAGTGCCGGGAATCCGGCTGGCAGCGCGCCAAGAAAATCGCGTACCGCTTCCGGCCCGCCGATCGAGGCGCCAAGCACCACGACGCGGGAAACTCCTGCGCCAGTGCCGACCTTGAGCGGCTTGGGTGCCCCTTCCAGGCGCTGTTCGTGCACGTAATCCGGATTGTGCAGGCTCGGCGCGACGGCTTCCTCAATCGGCATCAGTTCCAGCGTGAATGTCGGTTCCGGCACGGATGCAGCAGCCGGTTTGGCCGGTTCGTCGACCGTCGGTGCGAGATACTCTTCGGCAGACACCCTCTCGATGCCGAAGTCGGCCCTGCCGGTCGGTGGCGGCTTGGCTTCATCGCCTTCAAGCGACCATTCCGGCGGAAGCAGCGGTTCAGGTTCCGCCCCGGCAACCGGTCGCTCCGCCGGTTTGAAATCGTTGCCGGTCGCCGTCGGCACTTCTGCTGCCTCGGCATCAAAGTTGGCGAAAATCGCGGGAAATTCGTCGTGCAGTTTGTCGTGCAGGGAAGCATCGGCCGCAGGTACGGCTGACGCTGTCGCATCGACCGGAATGTCGAGTGCATCCAGTTCGACGGCCGGCGCGGCTTCGTCCAACGCCAGATCGAATTCTGCCGGAAGTGCGATATCGAATTCGTCGCCCGCCGGCAGCTTCGCGACCGGCGCAGGTTCTGGCTCCACGGCAGGCTTGGTGTCCGCCGCGGCGAACAGTGCGTCGAGTTCAGCGGCGAAATCGCCCAGTTCCGGAATCGGAGCGGGAGTCGTCGTGGCTACCGGTTCCGGCACCGCTGCCGTAACCGGCGCGTCGAGCAGCTTGGCGAACTCGGCGAGTTCGGCCACATCGACGCCGGTGGCGGCTTCCTGCGGCGCAGGTTCTGTCGATGCCGGTTGCGCAAGCAATTCCGGTGGCAGCGGCATCTTGACGGTCGGGCGCTCAGAAGCCGGCACGTCGGCGACAACGGAAGGTGGCGCAGCCGGGACAACAGGCGCGGGACCGGGTTTTTCCGCGATCGGCACGAAGGACGCCGAAGTCTGCACCGGCGTCGGCACGGCTTGCGCGCCGGGCGGGCGTGGCGGCTCGATGTTCTCGGGTTTGCGCAGGATCTTTGCACCCAGATGGCGCACCCAGCGCGCCTGATCCCAGCCTTGCAGGTTGGACGAGACCTGCGCATCGTTGAACACGACTTCATAGTCGCCTGCGTCGAGTACGTCGAAAAGGGCATCGACATAGCTGTCGCTGTCGGCGTCGAGGTTCACGATGACGACGCGCGCGCCGGAGTTTTCCAGCGCGTCGCGATCGATCGCCGATGGCGCGGCCTCGTACACGACCGCGGCGCCAAGCTCGCCAAGCGCGTTTTTCAGGTGACTGCCAAGTTGCCCGGCCTGGTACAGCAGCGCAACTGCAATGGCGTTGGACTCAGGCACGGTTCAATCCCGGGTTCTTGGCGCTCAGGCTTTCCTGCACGTTGCGCAGCAAATCGGCTTCCTGATAGGGCTTGCCGAGATAGCGCTCAACGCCGATTTCGAACGCGCGCTGGCGGTGTTTCTCGCCGGTGCGCGAAGTGATCATGATGATCGGCACCTGCTTCAGGCGCGCGTCGTTCTTCATGTAGGTAGCCAGTTCGTAGCCGTCCATGCGCGGCATTTCCACGTCGAGCAGGACCACGTCCGGTATCTTGTCCTGCAATTTTTCGACCGCGTCGAGTCCGTCCTTCGCGGTGACCACGTCCATGTCGTTGCGTTCGAGCACGCGCGTGGTGACCTTGCGCATGGTGATCGAATCGTCCACCACCATGATCAGCGGATGCGCGCGATGTTCGACCACCGGTTCGACCACGACCGGCGCTGCCGGCAGCATGGTCTCGCCGCTGGCCTCCGCACGCTCGCGCAGCGCGGCGCTGCGGCGTACGAGCGGTGCAAGGTCGAGAATCATCACGACCGAACCGTCGCCCATGATCGTCGCGCCGAAGATGCCCGGGATCGAACTGATCTGCGGGCCGACCGACTTGACCACGATTTCGCGTGAACCGATGACGCTGTCGATGCGCACCGCGGCGCGCTGGTCGCCGGTGCGCGTCATCAGCAGCGGCAGCTGCGTTTCGTCCGCCATGCGCGAGGCCGGCACGTTGAGCAGTTGCGACAGTTCGTAGATCAGGAATTCTTCGCCCGCGTAGGTGTAGGCGGGATTGGGTTGGCTCAGTCGCCGTTCCAGATCGTCGTGCGCAATACGCACGACGCCCTGTACCGACGACATCGGCACCGCGTAGGTGGCCTCGCCCAGGCGCACCAGAATCGCCTGCGTCACTGCCAGGGTGAATGGCAGGCGGATGGTGAACGTACTGCCGGCGCCACGTGCGGAATCGATCGCCAGCGAACCGCCGAGCTGCTTGATCTCGTTGTGCACCACATCCATGCCGACACCACGGCCAGCGAGCTGGGTCACGTGCTCGGCAGTGGAGAATCCCGTTTCCAGGATGAATCCGTACAGGTCGCGATCGGACAACTGTACGTCCGGCTTCAACAGGCCGCGCTCAATCGCCTTGCGCCGGATCGCATCGCGATCCATGCCGCGGCCGTCGTCGGCGACGCGCAGAACGACTTCGGTCGCTTCACGACTGACATGGATCGTGATCGCGCCTTCGCCGGGCTTGCCGGCAGTACTGCGCTCTTCGGGAGATTCGATGCCATGCGCAAGCGCATTGCGCAACATGTGCTCGAATGGCGCCTTCATGCGCTCGAGCAGGTTGCGGTCCATTTCGCCCTGTGCGCCCTCCACCTTCAATTGCGCGCGTTTGCCGGTTTCTTGCGCGGCTTGGCGCACGGTGCGGCGCAAGGATGGCACCAGCGAATCGAACGGCACCATGCGCGTGCGCATTAGGCCTTCCTGCAAGTCGGACGACACGCGCGACTGCTGCAGCAACAATGTTTCGGACTGGCGTGTGAGGTCGTCGAGCAGCCCTTGAATCGAGACAAGGTCGGATACCGACTCGGCCAAGGCGCGCGAGAGCTGCTGCAACTGGCTGAAACGATCCAGTTCCAGCGGATCGAACGTGGACTCGGCGGAATCCGCTTCGCGCTGGTAGCGCGACAGGATCTGCGCTTCGGTTTCCAGTTCGAGTTTGCGCAACTGGTCGCGCAAGCGGCTGACGGTTTGTTCGAATTCGACCAGGTTGAAGCGGAACGTCGAGATCTGCTGTTCCAGGCGCGAGCGGTAGATTGACACCTCGCCGGCGTAGTTGACCAGTGAATCGAGCAGATCCGAGCGTACGCGAATCATTTCCTGCGGCGCGTGTTGCTGGATTTCCTCTTCGATCGCGGGCAAGGTGCGCGGCGCCGTGCGCGACGCCGGCGACGCGGGTGGCGCGGGCTTGGCGGGCGCGGGTTGCACTGCGGAAGCGGGCCGCGCGGGAGCCGCGGGTGCGCTGGCGACAGCGCTGGCCAATTCGCCGGAAACAAGTCCTTCGAAACGCGCGATTGCGTGTTCCGGCATGGCGATGGCCTGGTGCCGCGCGATACGCTGCACGAGGCCGTGCAAGCGATCGAAGCCGCGTTCCAGCGATTCGATGGTGAGGCGATCGACCGTGCGCCGGTTGTCGCTGATCGCCTCGAACAACGATTCCATCGCATGCGACAGGTCGCCGATCGGCGCCAGGCCCGCCATGCGCGCGCCGCCCTTGAGCGTGTGCAGGTCGCGCTGCAATCCGGTGATGAGTTCGCGGTCCTGCGGCGCTTCACGCAATTTCGCCATCAGGCCGTCGGAATGATCCAGGATGTCGGCGCCTTCCTGCACGAAGATTTCGAGCAGGTCCGCGTCGAGGTCGGGCAGTTCGAGCTTGCCTTCGGGCTGCGGATCGTCGGCCAGTGGCGGCAGCTGCAGCGCCGTTTCCGCCAGTCGCGCCGGCGGTTCGACGGGCGTAGCCGGAACCATGACTGCTTCAAGCGGCGCTTCCACCGGCAATTCAGCTGGCGGCTGGGCAACTGCCACGGGTTCCGTGTGCAGCATGGTTTCTTCGGACTCTACGGCTTCCTCGACCTGCGCCGGCAGATCCTCGAACGTCAGCAACTCGGTTTCGCGAATTTCGTCCGCACCGACCGGCTCCGCAACAGCCGTAACCTCGCCGACCGGCGCTGGCGCCTCGCCCGTCTGTTCGGTCTCGAATTCGCGCAGCCAGCGCGCAGTCTCGTCGTCTTCCGCGATCACGGCGGTGACTGGTGTTTCGGTCTTTACGTGCGTGGATTCTTCCAACGCGCCAAGTTCGGCGAGCAATTGTGCTTCATCGTCGTGCGCAGGCGTATTGTCAGCAGTGGACTCGGCCGCGACCAGATCCGGCGCCGCGGGCGTTTCTTCGTGGGCATGTGTTTCAGAGAACAGCACATGCATCATTTCCGGTTCCGGCAGGCGATCGCGCAGTTCGGCAATGCGAGCGGCAAGTGCGTCCGAATCCGGCATTTGCGGGTGCGGCAATTCGAGCGCGGCAATACACTCGCGCACCAATGCCGAGGTTTCACCCAATGCGGCGGCGCCATCGGCGTCCACGGCGCGATGATCCGCGCGCACGCGCTTGACGTAGCCCTCCAACGGCGCAAGCACATGCGTGATTGCCGGGATATCGACCATCGCGATCGCGCCATTGAGCGTGTGCACGGCGCGCAGCAGCGGCTCGCTCACTGGCAATGCCGGCGTGGCATGCCATTGCTCGAGGAAACCGTCGATCGCAGCCAGGTGCGCGGCGACTTCGCTCTTGAGGATGTCGAACAGGACCGGATCCACGTTCGGCAGCGGGCCCGCGGCGAATGCTGCCGGCGCATCGGCATCGCCGCCGGCGAACGCGGCGATTTCCTCGGGCACGGCGTCGAAGGCGTGTTCGATATCGACCGTGGCATCGAGTTCAGCGGGAGTGTGCGCGGCCGGCACTTCGTCGACGACCGCAACCAGTCGCTTGACGACACGCTTGACCTTTTTCATGCGCGCCGGCGCGCTGCTGCGCACGTACGCGTCTTCGCCGGCCGCGTTGCGGTCGGCCACGGCCATGATCTGGGCGATGTCGGACGTCGGGTTGCCCTCGCCGCGCAAGGCGCGCAGCAATTCCGGCAACGCGCCGACCGCGGTATCCACCAGCGCCTGTACGGACGCGCCGGGCGGAATGGTCTTGTCGAGCACGCGGTTGAGCATGTTCTCGACCTTCCAGCTGAATTCGCCCAGCGCCAGCGCGCCGACCAGCCGCCCGGATCCCTTCAGCGTGTGGAACGAACGCCGGATCGGCTTGAGCTTTTCGAAATCGTGCACATCGGCCTTCCAGGCCGGCAGGTAACGGCCGAGGTTGTCGATTTCGTCCTGCACTTCCTCGACGAACACCTCGCGGATTTCCTCATCGATGTCGTCGGAAGGTACCGCCGCGAAGCTCGCATCGGTGGTCGCGCCATCGGTATCGGGAACTTCCTCTTCGATCTCTTCTTCGACTTCGACGTAACGCACGTTCGGCGCCGGCGTCGCGGTGGCCTGGGTTTCGGTCAGGCGCAAGCCGGCCAGATCGTGGGTCGGCGTTTGCGCAACCGGCAACTCGCCCACCACCAGGTCTTCGAGCCCTTGGCCAACAGCGACATCCAGCGTCGGTTCGATTTCGATCGCATGCGACGGCTCCGCCGACGGCGCGGCTATCGCTGGCGACTGTTCACCGCGATCCATGCGGGCGATGTATTCGTCGATGCTTTCGCCGGTCAGTTCGATGGTCGGCATTTCCGCGGCGTTCTCGACGCCACCGGCATCGGGTTTCACCCCGGCCTCGCCGCTGGCGGGAAGATCCTCGCTCCAACGTGGATAGTCGCCCTGATGCGCATCGGCCATCGCAATCGCGGCCGGGGAAGACGGCGGCGAGGATGGTGCGGTGAATAATGCTCGCGGCCGGGGAAGACGGCGGCGAGGATGGTGCGGTGAATAATGCAGCGGCGGTTGCGGATCCGAGCGCGGCCGGCACGGCGGCGGAATGCGCGGGCCGTGGCGGCATACCGGGCAGGCCGTCGCCACCGCCATCATCGGGCGGCACCGGCCAGTAGCCGAGCGCGGTCAGGCTCTGCCGGGTCACGTCGAGGATGCGGTCGCGACCGCCGCGTTGGTCGCGTGTGGCTTCCAGGTAATACTCCACCGACGCCAGTGCATCGGCGAGCTTGTCCATCTGCTCGGCGGTCGGCACGCGCCGATGACGCAGCAATTCGACCTGGATGAAGCGCACGATGCCTTTCATCAGTTGCGCGGCATCGTTCAAGTCCAGGATGCGCAATGCGCCGGCGATTTCCTCGAGCAATGGCGGAATCGGCTCGACCTTGGAGTGATCCCACGGCGATTCGATGAAGGCGACGATATCGAGAAGGCGACGATGTCCTGCTTGGCCTGGCCGATGTTGGCCGTGGCCTCTTTCATCAGCGCATCGAGGATCTTGCGCGCTTCGGCCTTGGGCAGTTCCAGTCCCTGCGGACCGGGGCCCTTGCCGGTCTCCGTGCCGGCGTCCGCGCCGAGACGGTCGATGTGATCATCCAACGACGCTTCGACGTAGAGTAAAGCGCCGGCCACGTCGAGCAGGGTCGTTTCGTCGGCAGGACGCGATTTGTTCGCCATTTCCTCGACGACCTTGCGCTGTTCGGTGACCACGCGCCGCGGCACGCCCAGCCCGAGCATGCCCAGCGTGTCGCCGACGCGGTCCAGGACATCAGCCTGCGCCATCAACTCGGCCGGATCGGGGCTCTGCGCGCGCAGGAAGATGTCCAGCGCTTCCTTGACCCGTAACAGGTCGTCCTTGATCGCCACCGAAACGGTGTCGAGCAGGCTGCGGTTGTGGCCGGAGATCGAGCCCTTGGCGTGTTCGAGTTCTTTTTCGCTCGGCAGCAGGGTATCGAGCTTGTACGTGGTGCGGATCGCGGCAGCACGCTCGCCGCCGGCGCCGGCATGGGCGATGTAGAACAGCAGGTTCTTGGTCAGATCCGACGGCGGCGCGGCACGGAATCCCGCTTCGCCACCATCCACAAGTCGCTTGATCTCGCGATCGACCTTGCCGAACAGCAGTTTCACGGCCGGGCTGGCCTCGACCGCCCCGCTAGCCACGCCTTCCAGCACACCCGAGGCCACCCACCACAGGCGACGCGCATCGTCCTGCGTACATGCGCTGCGCAGGCGATCGAGCACTTCAATCATGCGCGCGAGCTGTTCGGCGGCCGCATCCTCGCGGATCCAGCGCAACAGCGACAACTGGAATGCCGAGCGCAGGCGCGCGGCCTCCGCCTTCAACTCCGCTTCCGGTTTGGTGCTTGCAGCGCCGCTGGCCGCGGCGGGCAACGGCGCGGACAGATCCGGCGCGAACAGCACGGACTCGGTCAACAATTTTTCGCCGCGCGTGGCGCGCAGGTCGTTGAGCAGCGGCAGCAGGACGATGGGAATGTCCTTGTGACCGCTCTGCAGGCGCTCCAGATAATCGGGCAATTGCACGATGCCGCGCATGAGCACGGAATAGCTGTCGTCTTTGGCCTTGATCTGGCCGTCGAGCAGGGCCAGGGCGACGCGTTCCATTTCTTCCACGACCATCGCCGCGCCATACAGCTCGACCATGCGCAGGGTGCCTTGCACCTGGTGCAGGTAGGTCGCGCAAAAGCGCATAAGGCTCGCGTCGGCGGGATCCTCGACATACGCTTCAAGCGACTGGCGCGCCTGCTTGAGCGTTTCGTCGAGCTCCTGCTTGACCCAGTTGAGCGTCGTGAAGTCGATGTTGTCGTCTTGCAGTTTCATGGTCTTTCTCTCAACTCGTGCGCCGGAAGGCCAGCACATTGCGATTGTCCACACGCGCGAGCTGCGCGTGCGCGAACTGCGTCACTTCGCCAGGCCCAAGCACCAGCAGGCCGCCGGGCTTGAGCAGCTTGGCGAGCGTGGCGAGCAGGTCGCGACGCCGCTCGCGGGCAAAATAGATCAGCACGTTCTGGCAGAAAATCAGGTCCAGCCGCTTCATCGACGCACCGACCGCGTCGAGCAGGTTGAACTGGGCAAAGCCCACGCGCTTGCGCAACGCTTCGTGGATGCGAAAACTGTCCGCATCCAGCGCCTGTGCGTAGCGTTCGCGGTACTCCGGCGGAATCTCGTCCATTTTCACGCGCGGGTAAAGCCCGGCGCGACCAACGGCCAAAGCGGGCTGACTCACGTCCGTCGCGGTTACACCAAAATAGGATTTCCCGCCACGCTCGGCCAGATGCCGGTCCAGCACCATAGCCAGCGTGTAGGCTTCCTCGCCACTGGAACAACCCACGCTCCAGGCATGCAAGGCGCCACGCTCCGGATCCGCGCTGACCTGCGGCAGCCAGTCGCGCGCGATCAGGTCCAGCGACGGCGGATGGCGGAAAAAATGCGTTTCGTGCACGGTCAGGCGATCGACCAGCGTGGTCCACTCGATCGCGCCTTCGGGAATTTTCTGCAAGTCGCGAAAATAGGTTTCGAAATCCGTATGCCCGGTCTCGCGCATGCGCCCGCGCACGCTCGTGACCAGGAACGCCTTGCGCTTGAGCGGGACGACAACGCCCGTGCGCTTTTCGAGCAGACTCGCCCAGCGCTCGAACTCGCTGTCGTCCATGCCTGGCAACGACGCAGGCGGCGACCAATTCCCGGCGGCAGCGGTCATGCCCGATACAAGCCTCCAAATTCATTTGCGCCAAGCGGCCCGCGTTCATCGACGCCACCCCTGCGGGAGTTGAGTCCGTCCTTATGCCGGCAGCTTGAAGTCCGCCACCGAACGACGCAGGTCTGCGGCCAGTTGCGCCAGGTTGCCGATCGATTCGGCGGTCTGGCTGGCGCCAACCGAAGTCTGCGTGGTGATTTCCTGAATCACATTCATGGTCGCGGAAATGTTCGTCGCCGCGGCCGACTGCTGGCGTGCCGCTTCTGAAATGTTCTGAATAAGGTCGGCGAGGTTGTTCGACACCTGCTCGATCTCGCCCAGCGCGGTGCCGGCGTCCTCGGCCAGGCGCGCCCCGTTCACCACTTCGGACGTGGTCTGTTCCATCGACGTGACCGCTTCGTTGGTATCGGCCTGAATCGTCTGCACCAGCGTTTCGATTCGGCGTGTGGCGCCGGAAGCGCGTTCGGCCAGTCGCTGCACTTCGTCCGCGACGACCGCGAATCCGCGGCCTGCCTCACCAGCGGATGCCGCTTGAATGGCGGCGTTCAAGGCCAGAATGTTCGTCTGTTCGGCGATGTCGTTGATCAGTTCGACGATGGATCCGATTTCCTGCGAGGATTCGCCCAGGCGCTTGATGCGCTTGGAGGTTTCCTGGATCTGGTCGCGGATCGAGTCCATGCCCGCAATCGTCTGGCGCACGATGCCGGCCCCCTTCGACGCGATCTGCACCGAGCGTTGCGCCACGTCGGCCGACTCGGCCGAGTTTTTCGAGACCTCGTCGATGGAGACCGCGATTTCGTTGATCGCGGCCGAAGCGGAGGTGATCTGCTGCGCCTGATGTTCGGCGGCTTCCGCGAGGTGCATGGCGGTGGCCTGGGTTTCCTGCGCCGAGGTCGATACGTGCAAGGCGGTGTCATTGATCGTGGTTACCAGTGAACGCAGCGCCTCAACCGCGAAGTTGACCGAATCCGCGATCGCTCCGGTGATGTCCTCGGTCACGGTCGCTTTCACGGTGAGATCGCCTTCGGCCAGCGATCCCATTTCGTCGAGCAAGCGCAGAATGGCTTCCTGGTTGCGCTGGTTCAGTTCGGCGGTGACCTGGTAGCGCTGGCGCTGGCTGCGGATCTGGCTCGCGATCAGGAGGATGACGAGGAAGATCGCCGCGGCCGCCGCAAGCACACCGACGATGAGGTTCGGGAACGCTCGCGAGGATTGCAGTTCACCCAGGCGCACCGCCACCGGTTCGGCCTTGAGCAACATGGTTTGCGAGTCGATCGAGGTCTGGTCGGCGGCCTGTTTCACGTCCTGCAGGGCCGAGGCGGAATCGAGCAGTTTCTTGACCGGATCGCCGACGAGATCGGTCCATTGCGTGTTCATGTCGGTAAGGATCTGGCGCGCGTTCGGGTTGTCCATCGCGCGGATGTTCAGATCCGGATTGCCACTGATCAGGCCGGCCAGCACCGCGCCATAGAACTGGGCGTCACGCTGCAAGCCGTCGGCGGCGGATTGCGCTTCTTCGCCGCCCTGCACGATGGTCTGCACGCGGCGCTGCATGCGGTCGGCGAGGAGCATCTCGCGCGAGGAGATCATTACCTGACTGGGCGAGCCGTTCTTGTCGGTGAGGATCTTGACCACTTCATCCATGCGCGAGTTGAGCACGGGCATCTTGGAGTTGAAGTCGGCGGCGACCTGGGCGGTATTGAGCACCTGTTCCTTGGAGTCGAGGATCTTGGTGGCGCTTGTGTTCAGGGGCTGCCAGGCCTTGTCGAGGTCGGAAATTTCCTTGGCTACGCCGGATACCTCACCATAGCCGCGCATGCCGGTGTTCTTGTCGCCCTTGCTGAGCTTGTTGAGCAGGTCGTCGATCGTGTTGCGCGTGGCTTCCAGGCTCTTGAACGCGTCGATGTTGCCGCCTGCGGCGGCGTTTGCGACCGTCGACAACTGCTGCGACAGCACCTGGACCTTGGTAACCAAGGCACTGGCCTTGGCGTCCTGCGACGCGTTGTATGTCAGCCAGCCGAAATCGAGTACGGCTATCAGGATCGCCGCGATCAGCAACACCACGAGCAGGGTGTTGGCACCTGCCCGTTCCTTACCACCTGTTGCGCCTGTCGTTACGCTCATGATTCATACCCCTTGCAAGCTTGCGATGGCCGTCGCTCTAGGCCGCGGCCTGTACGAAATCGGGCGACCGCACCAGGGTCGCCATGCTGAACTGGCCCCAGTGCATCTCGCCCAACGGATATTTCTCGCCGACGAAACGACCGTAGCGCTCGTCGTCTTCGCCGATCGCCTCGGCGCGTTGTTCTTCGGAAAAACTGCGCTGACCGAGTACTTCATCGATCAGCAAGCCGACGCTGCCGCCGGCCTGACGCACGAGCAGCACGCGGCTGGCGTCGGTGACCTGGGTGCGTTCGCCTTCCAGGTACTGCTTGAGGTCGATCACCGGCACCAGGTTGCCGCGCACGTTGGCCACGCCAAGCAGCCAGCCGCGCGTGCCGGGCACGATGGTCAATGCCGGCGGGGTCAGGATTTCGTTGACTTCATGGATGCCGCTGACCATGTAGCGCTGGCCGATACGGAAGCCGATGCCGCGCCACAGACCCGGCGCTTCGATCTGTTCGGGCATGCCGGCCACGTGCGCGAGGCTGCGCCGCTCGTAATCGGCAAGTGCCTCGAACGGGGAAAGCAGCGGCGATTCGAAGTCGGCAGGCATCGGCGATCAGCTCGCGAGCAGTTTCTGGATGCGACCGAGCAATTCGGACTCGGCCACGGGCTTGACCATGAAATCCTTGGCGCCCTGGCGCAAGCCCCAGACGCGGTCGGTTTCCATCGACTTGGTAGTGACGATCAGGATCGGAATAGCCGAGGTGTCGGCGTCACGGCTGAGCGTGCGCGTGGCCTGGAAGCCGTTCATGCCCGGCATGATCACGTCCATGATGACCAGATCAGGCCGCTCGCGCTTGGCCGCGGCGATGCCTTCTTCGGCGCTGATTGCACTGCTGACGCGATGGCCGTTCTTTTCGAGCAACGTTGTGAACACGCGCACGTCGGTCGGCGAATCATCGATGATGAGAATATGCGCCATCGTTTGCCCCTTGTTTGCCCGGATGGCCTCCGCGATCACTTCTGCGTCACATGCCGGCGGATCGCGCCGAGCAGTTCTTCGCGGGTGAACGGTTTGGTCAGGTATTGTTCGGAACCGACGATGCGGCCGCGCGCCTTGTCGAACAGGCCGTCTTTCGAGGACAGCATGATCACCGGCGTGGCCTTGAACATCTGGTTGTTCTTGATCAGTGCGCAGGTCTGGTATCCGTCCAGACGCGGCATCATGATGTCGACGAAGATAATGTTCGGCTGCTGGTCGGAGATCTTCGCCAGCGCCTCGAAGCCGTCGGTTGCGGTCACGACCTCGCAACCTTCCTTCTTGAGCAAGGTTTCGGCCGTGCGGCGGATCGTTTTCGAGTCGTCGATGACCATGACCTTCAAGCCGGCCAGGCTGCCATCATTCTCAGTGTGTTCCACGTGCTAAGCCCCCAACCGCAAGGAGTGCATGATGCGCGCGCCGGCTACACGAGGAAACCCGCAGCATAAGCGGGTACCCCGACGCCTCATCGCGCCTGTTCCGAAGCTGTTTAACCAATACTTAGCAAATATGTCAAGTAAATCCGCTAACCCGTCATTTTTGCTTGGAAAAAACTTGCCTCTGCGAGCCCTTTCATCTGCGACTGCGAGCCTTCGACCCGCGCGCCGCAATGCTAGTATAGCCCCGACCCTGCCGTTGCGTGTTCTTGCAATGCCGCAAACCATGACCCCAGAATCCAGCACATCCCGTGCCAACTTCCACCGGCCGCGGGGCACCAAGGCATGAGCTTGCGCGTGGCCGTGCTGATGGATCCGATCGAGTCCATCCATGTCGAGAAGGACTCCAGCTTTGCCATGCTGCTGGAAGCACAGCGTCGCGGCCTCGAACTGCTGTACCTGACGCAAGGTTCGCTTGCCATCCGCGCCGCCGCACCGTGGGCGCACGCATGCGGCCTGCGCGTGCGCGACGACGCAAGCGACTGGTTCGATCTCGATGCTCCGCACTGGGTCGACCTGCGCGAGGTCGACGTGATCCTCGCGCGCAAGGATCCGCCGGTCGATGACCAGTTCATGTACGACACGATGGTGCTGGAACTGGCGCAAAACGGCGGCGCGCTCGTGGTCAACGACCCGCGCGCCCTGCGCGACGCCAATGAAAAACTCTTCGCGTTGCGCTTCCCGCAATGCATCCCGCCAACCCTGGTCGCGCGCGACGCAACCGAGTTCAAGCGCTTCGCCGCAGAACACGAACGCATCGTGCTCAAGCCGCTGGACGGCATGGGCGGACGCTCGATCTTCGTCAGCGCGCGCAGTGATCCGAATCTCAACGTGATCCTGGAAACGCTGACCGACAACGGCCGCACGTTCGCGATGGCGCAGCGCTACCTGCCGGAAATCCGCGACGGCGACAAGCGCGTCCTGCTGGTCGACGGCGAGCCGGTTCCCTATGCGCTGGCGCGAATGCCGCAAGGCGACGAGTTCCGCGGCAACCTCGCGCGCGGCGGCAAGGGCGTTGGCATGCCGCTGACCGAGCGCGAGCGCTGGATCGCCGCCCAGGTCGCACCCGAATTGCGCGCACGCGGCATGATTTTCGTCGGACTCGACGTGATCGGCGGCTTCCTCACCGAGGTCAATGTCACCTCGCCCACCTGCATCCGCGAACTGGATGCGCAATTCGGCTTGAACATCGCCGGGCAGTTGTTCGATGCGATCGAGGCCAGACGCCGGTGAGCTCGGCGGCACCGGCCATCGGCAGCCGCGAAAAGGTCAGCGTGACTTTCCTGTTTTCGCTGGTCCTGCACGGCGTGCTCGTGCTCGGCCTCACCTTTGCCTACGAAAAACCCGCGCCGAGCCTGCCTTCGCTCGACGTGATCCTGGTGCAATCGGCGTCAGGGCAGAAGCCGACGAATGCGGATTTCCTCGCCCAGGCCAACAACACCGGCGGCGGCGATAGCGAGCGCGCGCTGCGTCCCAGCGCGCTCGCCTCCAGCCCGGTAAACAAGCCCGAATCGGGGGTCGCGCCACGGCCGTTGCGCGCTTCCGCACCGCGCCCGTCACCGCCGAGCGAACGCGAGATGCTGACGGCGCACAAATCGGATTTTTCCGTACGCAGCGAACATGAAACGCCGGAGCAGCCGCCGCTGCCGCAGCCGACCCTGCACGAGGCGCTGGAAACCAAGCTCGAAATGGCCAAGCTCGCTACCGAAATCCAGCGCGAAGCGCAGGCCTACGCCAAGCGTCCGCACAAGAAATTCATTTCGGCAAACACCAAGGAATACGCCTACGCCGCCTACATGGCCGCGTGGGTCGCGCGCGTGGAGCGCATCGGCAATCTCAACTACCCGGACGAAGCGCGCCGCGAGCACATGCACGGCCAACTCGTGCTCACGGTCGCGCTGGACCGCAAGGGAGCGATCAAGAGCGTCGACGTGATCCATTCCAGCGGCCACAAGCTGCTCGATGACGCGGCGATGCGCATCGTGCGCCTTGCCGCGCCGTTTCCGCCGATTCCGAAGGACGAAGGCATCGACGAGCTGTACATCACGCGGACGTGGCAATTCCTGCCAGGCGACATTCTGCGTAATCGGTAACCAACCGCACGGTACAATGGGCGCATGCAGCAAACCACGTCGCTCGCCAACCAGTTCCTGATCGCGATGCCCGGCACGCGTGATCCGCTGTTCAAGCGCAGCGTGGCCTTCGTCTGCCAGCATGGCGAGGACGGCGCGATGGGCCTGTTGGTCAATCGTCTGTCCGAGTACCGGCTTGGTGACGTGCTCGCGCAAATGAACATCAAGTCGGACTTGAGCCGGATCAGCGAAGCGCCGGTGCTGATCGGCGGGCCGGTGCAGCCCGAGCGCGGCTTCGTGCTGCACTCGCCGCCGGGCGACTGGGAATCCTCGTACAAGGTTTCCGAACGCCTGTGCGTGACGACCTCGCGCGACGTGCTCGCTGCAATGGCCGAGGGCAACGGCCCTGCGGATGCCATCGTCGCGCTCGGCTATGCCGGCTGGAGTCCCGGGCAGATCGAGAACGAGCTGAAGGAAAACGCCTGGCTGACCTGCGCGGCGGACGAGGCAATCCTTTTTTCCACACCGCTGGAAATGCGCTGGGAAGCTGCGGCGAGCCTGGTCGGGGTGAATATCGCCAGTCTGACGGACTATGCCGGGCACGCCTGACGCGATCACGACGGTGCTCGGCTTCGACTACGGCGCGCGTCGCATCGGCGTCGCCGTCGGCAATGCGTTGACCGGCAGCGCGCGTGCGCTCGAGGTGATCACAAACGGCACGCAGGGTCCGGACTGGACGCGCGTTGCCGGGCTGGTTCGCGAGTGGCGTCCGCAGGTGCTGCTGGTCGGCCTGCCGCTGACGATGGACGGCGAAGAACAAAAGAACAGCGCGGCGGCACGTGCCTTCGCCGTGCAATTGAAAGAACGCTTCAACCTGCCCGCAAACCTGATTGACGAGCGCCTGAGTTCCGTGGAAGCGGCACAGCGTTTCGCGCAACGTCGCGCTGGCGGATCGGCGAGGCGCAAACATGCGCAGGCGCTGGATTCGATCGCCGCGGAGGTGATCGTTGAGCAGTGGTTGCGGGATAATCATTGAGACTTCGGAATAGGTAGTGCGTCATGCCGGCAGGGATTGCCGGCATCCAGACTGCATGGATGCCATCCGTGGCGCCTGGATTCCGGCATTCCATGCCGGAATGACGAGCAAACATGGACTCCCATGAAACCTTCGACATCGCAACTCGACGCCAACGGCCGCCTGCGCCACCTGCTCACGCTCGATGGCCTGCCGCAGGCGACGATCCTGGCCCTGCTCGATCGCGCCGAGGCGCTGCGTGCACAAAGCCGCGGCGGCACGGTGCCCCTGAACCTGTTGCGCGGGCGCACGGTGATGAACCTGTTCTTCGAGCCGTCCACGCGCACGCGCACTTCGTTCGATCTCGCCGCGCAGCGCCTCGGCGCACAGGTGATCAACTTCGACATCGCCCATTCGTCCACGGTCAAGGGCGAATCCCTGCTCGACACCGTGCACACGCTCGAGGCCATGCACGCCGACGCGTTCGTGGTGCGCCACAAGGAATCCGGAACACCGGGCTTCATCGCAGCCAACCTGCGCAGCGGCGCCGCGGTGCTCAATGCGGGTGACGGCAGTCATGCACACCCGACCCAGGGCCTGCTCGATGCGCTGACCCTGCGCCAATATCGTCCCGATTTCTCGGCGCTGCGCATCGCGATCTGCGGCGACATTCGCCATTCGCGCGTGGCGCGCTCGGACGTGCACGCGTTCTGCGCGCTTGGCGTGCGCGAACTGCGCCTGTGCGCGCCGCCGGAACTCGCGCCGGATGCGGCCGAATTTCCGCAATGTCGCATTCTCAATGATTTCGACCAGGCCATTGCCGGCGTCGACGTCGCCATCATGTTGCGCCTGCAGAAGGAACGCATGCAGGCGGCGGCGATTCCATCGGAAGCCGAATACTTCCATCGCTACGGCCTGTCCACGCAACGTCTGGCCCGGGCCGCGCCGGAATGCCTGGTCATGCACCCGGGTCCGATCAACCGCGGCGTGGAGATCGCGTCCGACGTCGCCGACGGCCCGCAGTCGCTGATCCTCGAGCAGGTCGCCAACGGCGTGAATTTGCGCATGGCTGTGCTGGCCGAGCTGCTGGCCGCAAAGGCATAATTGCGCGGTCGCCACCGCGACGCATTGGGGAAACAGCATGCAACGCCATTATCGTTTCGCCACGCTCGCCGCCGGCGCCGTCCTGCTCGCCGCTTGCGGAAAATCCGCCAACAACACTGCGCCGCTCGCGTTCGTGCCGGCGGATACGCCCTACGTGTACGCCAACATCGAGCCTGCGCCGTCCGCCGTCACCGAACAGTGGTCGCGACGCATGCACGAATACCTGCCGGCCGCGCTCGGCGTTTACGAAAGCGCGCTCGCGAAAATCGGCGCGACCAAGCCGGAGGATGCGCACGCGATCGCCGCCGCGCGCGCGCTGATCGATACGCTGAACACGCACGATACCTGGGACAAATTGCGCGAACTGGGCCTGAAGCCCGACATGCGCATGGCGTTCTATGGCGTCGGCCTCGTGCCCGTGCTGCGCTTCGAACTGGGCGACGCGGCCAAATTCCGTGCTGCCATTGCCGACATCGAGCGCAAGTCCGGCGCCAGTTTGCCAAGCGCAAAGATCGGCGATCAGGATTACTGGCACTTCGACGCCGAAGACATCTCGGCCATGTTCGCGATCGAAGGTTCGCAATTCGTCGCCACCGCGGCACCGGCGAATGCCAGCGACGCGCTCAAGCGCACCCTGCTCGGACTGGATCGCCCCACCAGGCCGCTGGCGGATTCCGGCGATCTGGAAAAACTCGCCAAACAATATGGCTACTCGAACTTCGGTGAAGGCTACGTCGACATCGTCCGGATCGCCGAACGCCTGACTTCACCACCACAAGGCAGCGACCGCGAGATCGCTACCGCGTTGGGACTGCCCACCACAGGCAGCGACGCCGCGTGCAAGGGCGAATACCTCGAGCTCGCGCACAAGTTCCCACGGCTGGTGATGGGCGCCTACGAAATGAGTCCGCAGCGCGTGCGCATCGGCGCGCAACTGGAAATGCAGCCCGCACTGGCGGCACAACTGGCCACCGCGCTTGGCGCCGCGCCGGGCACCGGCAAGGCGGGCGAAGGCGTGCTCGATGTGGCGCTGTCGCTGCCCGTGCTCAAGCTCAAGGATTTCCTGATCTTGCAGGCCAATGCAGTCGCAGCGAAGCCCTTCACCTGCGCCAGCCTTGCCGGGCTGAATTCCGGTTTCGCGGACCTGAAGACGAAAATCGACATCACCGTGCCTCCGCCCGCCAGCGACCTGACCGGAATCCGTTTCACGCTGGATTCGTTCGATCTCGGGGCAAGCGCCGATGCGATGCCGAATGTCACCGGCAAACTGCTCATGGCCTCGAACAATCCCTCCGTCGCGCTGGCGATGGCACAGATGGCCGCAGCCCCGCTCAAGGACCTGAAACTCGCCGCCGACGGCAAGCCCGTCGCGCTGCCAGCTGGGCTCATCCCTTCAATGGACCAGCCCGCGTTTGCGGCGATGTCGCCCACGGCTTTGGCGATCGGGGTCGGCAAGGGCGAGGATGCGGGTCTGGGCGCTTACCTGAACGCGCCTGCCGCCAACGAGCCGGTGTTCTGGCGCATGCATTTCAGCGGCAAGTTCTACGGCATGCTGGCGCATGTCTTCGCGCGCACGCAAGCGCTGATGCCGGCAGACAAGCAAGCCGAAATCGCGCAGCAGGCGAAACTGATGGCGACCTACGAAAACTGGATCCGCTCGGCGGATATCGAGATGGTCGCCACGCCTACCGGAATCGCGTTGCGCGAGACGGTGGAGCAAAATCCGTAATGCCACGGGATTCCCGCGCCACGCGCGGGAATCCGATCAGGTTTCCACCAGCTCCACCCCATCCATCCCCTGCGACAGCGTGTGCGCGTCGCCGCCCTGGGCGAGTTTGATCTTCAGGCGCACCTCGTTCGCCGAGTCGGCGTAACGCAACGCATCCTCGTAGGATATTTCACCGGCCTGATACAGCTCGAACAGGGCCTGGTCGAACGTCTTCATGCCGAGGTTCGTGGATTCCTTCATCACGTCCTTGAGCTTGTGCACCTCACCCTTGCGGATGTAATCCTGCACCAGCGGCGTACCGAGCATGACCTCGACCGCAACGCGGCGCGCCTTACCATCCGGTGTCGGAATCAACTGTTGCGCGACCACACCCTTGAGGTTGAGCGACAAGTCCATGAACAACTGCGGATGCCGGTCCTCGGGGAAGAAGTGGATGATGCGGTCCATCGCCTGGTTCGCGTTGTTCGCATGCAGCGTGCACAGGCAAAGGTGACCGGTTTCGGAAAAGTTGATCGCGTGTTCCATCGTTTCGCGGGTGCGCACTTCGCCGATCATGATCACGTCCGGCGCCTGGCGCAGGGTGTTCTTGAGCGCATTTTCCCAACTGTCGGTGTCGATGCCGAGCTCGCGCTGGGTGATGATGCAACCCTCGTGCTTGTGCACGTATTCGATCGGGTCCTCGATCGTGATGATGTGGCCGGTCGAGTTCTGGTTGCGATAGCCGATCATCGACGCGAGCGAGGTCGATTTGCCGGTGCCGGTAGCGCCGACGAAGATGATGATGCCGCGCTTGGTCATCGCCAGGGTCTTGATGATCGGCGGCAGGTTCAGTTCTTCGATCGTCGGGATGCGCGTCTCGATCCGGCGCAGCACCATGCCGACGTTGTTGCGCTGGTAGAAGCACGACACGCGGAAACGGCCAACGCCCGACACGCCGATCGCGAACTGGCATTCGTGGGTCTTCTCGAACTCTTCGCGCTGCGACGGCGTCATCACATTCAGCACCATGTCGCGCGACTGCTGCGGCGTCAGCGCGTTCTGCGTGATCGGCGCGATGCGCCCGTGCACCTTGATCGAAGGCGGCACGCCGGCCGTGATGAACAGGTCGGACGCCTTCTTGTGCACCATCAATTTTAGGAAAGAGGTGAAATCGACTGCGCTCATGAGTTAACTCCTGAATGCTGGATCCCGGCTCAGCGTGCGTCCATGTGCTGCACGGGATGATCGCATCCTGCGATCACTTGAAGATTTCCTTGTTCTTCGCATAACCGATCGCCTGCTGGCGCGTGACCAGGCCGCGCTTGACCAGGTCTTGCAGGCACTGATCCAGCGTTTGCATGCCGTACTGGCTGCCGGTCTGGATGGACGAATACATCTGCGCGACCTTGTCCTCGCGGATCAGGTTGCGGATCGCCGGAATGCCGACCATGATTTCGTGCGCGGCGATGCGGCCGCCGCCGACTTTCTTGAGCAGCGACTGCGAGATCACCGCGCGCAACGATTCGGACAGCATCGAGCGCACCATCGCTTTTTCCGCGGCGGGGAATACGTCGATGATGCGGTCGATGGTCTTGGATGCCGAACTCGTGTGCAGCGTGGCGAACACCAGGTGTCCGGTTTCCGCGGCGGTAAGCGCCAGGCGGATCGTTTCCACGTCGCGCATTTCGCCGACCAGGATGTAGTCCGGGTCTTCGCGCAGCGCCGAGCGCAGCGCCTCGTTGAAGCCGTGTGTGTCGCGGTGCACCTCGCGCTGGTTGATCAGGCACTTTTGCGCGGTGTGCACGAACTCGATCGGGTCTTCGATGGTGAGGATATGCCCGTACTCATTCTTGTTGATGTGATCGACCATCGCCGCCAGCGTGGTCGACTTGCCCGAGCCGGTCGGACCCGTGCACAGCACCAGTCCCTGCGGCTGCTCAATCAATTCCTTGAAGATGCGCGGGCAGCCGAGGTCTTCGAGCGTGAGCACTTCGGATGGAATCGTGCGGAATACGACGCCCGCGCCGCGATTCTGGTTGAACGCATTGACGCGGAAGCGCGCAAGGCCCGGTATCTCGAACGAGAAGTCGACTTCGAGGAATTCCTCGTAGTCGCGGCGCTGCTTGTCCGACATGATGTCGTAAACGAGCGAATGCACCTGCTTGTGGTCGAGCGCGGGGATGTTGATGCGGCGCACGTCGCCGTCCACGCGGATCATCGGCGGCAGGCCGGCCGACAAGTGCAGGTCGGAGGCCTTGTTCTTGACCGAAAAGGCAAGCAGTTCGGCGATATCCATGCGATAGTCCCCTTGATCAAATCCGGTCGCGCGGGCGCGCGCTTTGCCCGAGTATAGCGCGATAATTTCAAGCCGGCGCAACCCTTTGGAGCCGTTATCTTGAACCCGTCTTATGCGCAAATCCGTGCGCGCGTCGACGCTGCCGCACAGGCGGCCGGGCATGCCGTGCGCTTGCTCGCCGTGTCCAAGACCAAGCCGGCCGCGGCAATCCGCGAGCTGGCCGCGCAAGGCCAGCGCGCGTTTGGCGAAAACTACGTGCAGGAGACCATTGCCAAGCAAGGAACTACGGGCATTAGGCCATTGCCAAGCAAGGTGAACTGTCCGACCTCAACCTGGAATGGCATTTGATCGGCCCGCTGCAATCGAACAAATGCCGCGAAGTCGCCCTGCATTTCGACTGGCTGCAAAGCCTCGACCGCGAAAAACTCGTCGAACCGTTGAACCGTTTTCGTCCGGCGGACGCGGCGCCGCTGAACGTGCTGATCCAGGTCAACATCGACGGCGAGGCGAGCAAGTCGGGCTGCGCGCCGGAAGCGATCCCTGCACTTGCTGCGAAGTTCAGGCAGGCACCGCGGCTGCGCCTGCGCGGGCTGATGGCGATTCCCGCGCCGGCCGACGTCGATGCCCGCATCCGTGCATTCACTCGCATGCGCGGATTGTTCGAGTCGTTGCGTACTTCGCAGTCAGGTATCGACACCCTGTCGATGGGCATGTCGGACGACTTCGAATCCGCCATTGCACACGGCGCGACGCTGGTGCGCATCGGCACTGCGTTGTTCGGCGCACGAGCGCCGGTATCCTGAGCAGCGGTTTCTTGCCGCGCTATCGCGGTGTAGCGATCAGTTCAGCTCGAAACCATTGCGGAAGATGCGATCGACGTAGCTGCTTTCCAGTGCGCCGACATCGCAATGCGCGGCGCCGTCGCCATCGCCATCCAGCGGACGCACGACGCCGCGTGCGTCATTGAGCGCACAACGTGCATCTTCGCCACTGTCGATCGCCGGTGAACCGTATGCCGGCGGCATCACCAACACCGAGCCGCCGAGGTTTTTCGGCGCGCCGAGCCAGCTCATCGGGCCAGTGACAAGACTGCTCGGATCGGCCGTGGGCAACGGACACGCGGCGTCGCTGTACAGGTTGTGGCTGCTGGTCACTTGACCGAAGTAGTAACTGCAGGACGGACTGCCGGCGCCGGCATTGTCGACGAGGTTGTTGACCAACTCCAGCGTGCCGACATTGATCGCGAACGCGCCACCGTACTGGCTCGGGAACTGGTCCGAGCCGCTGCGATTGTCGCTGAAGGTGTTGTTGATCAGCTTTGCGTAACAGCAATTGACGAAACTGACGCCACCGGTCGATGCCATGCCGCGATTGGCGCGCAGGGTGTTGTTGATGATGTTCGCCTGGGTGAAGCTGGCGTTGATGAAGGCGAGCGCGCCGCCGCGCAACCCGGTGTTGTTTTCGAAGAAATTGCGCTCGATCTGGAATGTGCCGGAATCGCTGTTCAATGAAGCCGCGCCACCGTCGCCGACACCAATCAGGTCGTAGCCGGTGCCCGGACGCCGGCAGGCCGTGGTGTTGCCGGTAAAGGTCGAATCGGTGATGGTGCCTACGGAACTTGCACCCGGCAGGTACAGGTGCACCGCGCCGCCGGCGCCGCTGGAACAGAACGACGGCAGGCTGTTGAACAAGTACACGCGATTGTCGGTGAACACACTGCGCACGATCGTCACGTTGTGCGCACCTTCGCTGGACAACGCGCCGCCGTTGGCATTGTTGGTCTCCGCCGACGCACCAAGCGTCAAAACCTCGTTGCGTTCGAACGACGAGTCCGCGACCGTCAGCGCGCCAGCCGCGTAGACGGCGCCGCCACGCGCCGGCGTCGTCGCATCGACAAAGGCCTTGCACTCGATGAACTGCACATGGTCGAGTATCGTGGCCGTACCCGCATTCGCCACCTTCACGCAGCCACCCGTGCCGATCTGCTGCCCGTGGCGAAGGGTCAGGTTGGCGATCGTGAGCTTGGCCGTGGCCGAACCCGAAGGCACGGTCGCCTGGGTCCAGCCGGCGCCGTCGATGATCACATTGCCGAACATATCGGCGCCGTCGATGCGCACGTCGCTGCCGACGATGACCGACTGCGGACCATTGAGGTAGATGGTTTGCGTGGATGGATACGAGAAGCGGATTTCCTGCGGCGTGGCGATCGGCTGCAACTGCGCCAGTGCGGCGGTGTAGCTGCCTGCCCCGAAATTGTTGCTGTTGGTAACCCAGATCACGATCGGGCTCACGGCGTGTGCAGGCGCGGCGCAGGTCGCCATCAGGACGATGCCGTGGAAAAAGGAGCGGAGACAGGATCGGGCGCGCATGCGAATTCCTCGGGAGGTTTGTCCCGTATACGCATCGCGGCGTCAAAAACCCCCAGCCCGGCGGCGCAATCAGGCAGGCAACCCCAGGCGCTTGGCCAGGGTTTCCGCGGCGGCGCGGTTGACCTCGGCGGGCAACAGTGCCTCGCGCAGCGCTGGCAATGCCCGCCGCAGCTGCGTGCGCGCATCCTCCACCCTTTGCTGGCGCCAGCGCACCTGCGCCAGCTCGCTGCGCGCGATCGCCAGATCGACCGGCAGCGCGCCATTGTCCTGGAAGCCGGCGACAGCCACTTCCAGGTCCGACGCTGCGGTGCCGGTATCGCCGCGCTGGAGCGCAAGCGCCGCATGCAGCCGCCGCGCATGCAGGAAGATCAGGTGCGTGTCCGGCACCAGCGCGTGCCAACGGCGCTCGGCCTCGGCGAGCAGGGGCGTGCCGGCATCGGGATGTTTCATGCGCATCGCCAGTTGGGCGAGTTGCCAGGTCAGCATCGCGTATTCGCCCGAATCCTCGCCTTCGATGCGCGCGCAGCGTTGGCGCAAATCGGTGAACATCGCCCATGCGCGTTCATGCTGCCCGGCAATGCCCAGCGTGCGCGCCTGCGCACGCACGATGCGGCGGCGCACCTGGTCGTCGGCATCCTTGCCGCCGGCATCGAGGATGCGGATGGCCGCATCGAATTCCGCGATCGCGGCCGCGTAATCGCCGGCACTCTCCAGTACCCCGCCGTAATTGGAGTGCGACAAAGCGCGGTCGTCGGTGCTGATCAAGCCGGCATCGGCCATGTTGCGATCGGACGCACGCAACAGTTCCACCGCCTCGCGGTAGCGCCCGAGATCGTTGAGTACCAGCGCCAGGTCGTTGTTCAACACCATCATGCGCGAACCGCCGGATGCGACCACCCGATCCTGCAAGGCGATCGCCTCGCGCAGGTATTTTTCGGCACCGGCCGGATCGCCCGCCGCGCTGCGCGCATTGGCCTTGCTGTGCAGCAGCTTCACGTGCTCGGGTGATTGCGGCGGGCGCAACATGTCCACGCGACGCAGGCCCCGGTCCGCGACCGCTTCGGACGCTGCGGCATCGCCGTTCGTGGCAAGCAGATTGGCGAGCGTCTGCGTGATGTCCGCGTATGTTTCCACCGGCAACTGAGGCATGTCGTCGGCCAGCGCCAGCGCCTGGCGCAGCAGCGTGATCGCATCCGGATCGGCCCCGTTGCGGTGCTGGGCGAGTGCAAGCGCAGCGAGGCTGCGCACGCGCTCGACCGCATCGTCGGGCGCAAATCGCTCGCGCCATTGCTGCGCCGTGTGCGCCGCGGCCAATCCGCCGGCGCCTTCACCCTGAAGACCGAGCAGTTCGGCGTACTGGTCATAGTCGTCGGCAAGACGCAGCGCTTCGCCGCGGTCGGACGGTGCCACACCAGCGAGACCCGAGCGCATGAGATCGAGCGCGATCGCCGCTTCGCCCAGATCGCCATACAGATGCGCGAGCAGGCGCTGCATGGTTTGCGTGACCGCCGGATCCGGGTTGTGCGCCAGTTGTGCGCGCGCCGCGTCGAGCAGGTTGCGCACACTGACCTGCCTGCTCAACGCATGTTCCGGCGCTGCCGCCGCGAGCGCGGCACCGAGAAAATCCAGCGACGCGCGTGCGCTTGCCGCATCGCGTTTGGCCGCGCGCAGCGCTTGCCGTGTCGCGGCTTCGGCGGCCACGGCGCGATTGCGTTCGTGGCCGATGCGCCAGACGAAGGCGGCCAGCACGGCTGCAGCAATTGCCGCCGCGACGAATGCCAGGCGATGCCGCACGACGAACTTGTGCAGGCGGTAGCGGCGCGTCCAGCGCGTCGCGCGCACCGGCCGGCCCTCACGGAACCGATGCAGATCATCGGCAAATTCGCTTGCGCTGGCGTAGCGCTGCAACGGTTCGGCCGCCGTGGCCTTGGCGAGAATGCCGGCCAGTTCCGCATGCACGGGCACAGGATCGACCACCGCCACGCTGTCCTGGTCGCGCCGGCCGGTCAACATCTCGCGCAGCATCACGCCGAGACTGTAGATATCGCTGGCGGTGGTGATCGCACTGCCCTCCTGCTGTTCTGGACTTGCATAGCCACGGCTGAACACGCGCGTGGAGGTCTCGCGCGGCGCGCTGTCCTCACCCGCCTCGAGCAGGCGCGCGATGCCGAAATCGAGCAGCTTCACGATGCCGTCGTGGGTCACCAGCACGTTGGCGGGCTTAAGGTCGCGGTGCACGATCAGATGCCGATGCGCGTGCGCAACGGCATCGAGCATGGCATCGAATAATGCGAGCCGTTCACGCAAGCCAAGCCTGTGCCTGGCGACGTGGTGAAGCAATTGCTCGCCATCGACGAATTCAATCGCCAGCCACGGCTGGCCGTCATCGGTCTCGCCACCGTCAAGCAGGCGCGCGATGTTGGGGTGGTCAAGCCCGGCCAGGATCTGGCGCTCCTGGCGCAAGCGCCGCGACGCCTCGCGCGTGGGAAAGCCGCGCAGCAGTTTGATCGCCACCTGGCGGGTGAATTGGCCATCCGCACGCTCGGCAAGGAACACCGTACCCATGCCGCCGGCGCCGAGTTCGTGCAAGAGGCGGTACGGCCCAAGCGAGCGCGCCGGCGTCGCACCTACACGGCAAGCGCCATGGGCGATCAGGCGGGTCAGGGCCGCATCCGCACCGGCATCGGCTGCGAGCATGCGCGCCAGATGCTCGCGTGCCTCGCCATCGAGCGGCAATGCCGCCAGCGCAGCAGCACGCGCGCCAACCGGCAAATCGAGCAGGCGCTCGAAATGCGGAGCCAGGTCGTCCAGCGACGCCATGGCTTCAGCTCTCCAGTGCGCTGCGCAACCACGCGCGCGCCAGGCGCAGGTCGCGATCGACAGTTGTTTCGGAAAGCGCAAGGCTCGATGCGACCTCGGCGCGACCGAGTCCGCCGAAATACACCAGCTCGATGATCTGGGCACGGCGCGGATCGCTGTGCTGCAAGTCGTGCAGCGCCGCATCAAGTTGTACCAGGCTCGCGTCGGCTTCGGGGATGGGTTGATCCAGCGCATGCTCAAGTTCGACATGCTCGGCGCCGGCCCCGCGTTTGACCGACAGGCGCCGGCGCGCGGCATCGACCAATACCTGGCGCGTGGCCTGCGCGGCGACGTGGAAGAAGTGACGGCGATCCTCCCAGCTCGCATCCGCGCCGAGCAGCCTGATCAGGGCTTCGTGGGCAAGATCGGTGGTGCCGAGCGTGGCGCCGGGTGCGCGTTGCAGGGACTGTGCGGCGATCGCTCGCACATTGGCGTACACACGCTCGACCAGTGCTTCGCGCGCATCGGTATCGCCTTCGCGCCATGCTGCAATCAACTGCGTCACGTCGTGTTCGTCCGCTAGCGACACGTCGGCGCCGGCTGGTGCACGATGGATGTCCGGTCTGTGCGCGTGAATCATGCTGTCCCCGACCACTGCGCGACGATCATAGCGCAACCCCTGCAACGGAAGTGACGAAGATCAAGCGGCCACGAAAGTCGCAGCGTGCGGGTTTTCAACTGCCTTTTGCGTAACGGGACTTGCAATCCCTTCCGCGGAAACCCCGAGATGAAACGCTACGCTCCTTCTCTGCTGTTCAGTTGTGCCGCGATCGCAACCGGCACCAGCCCCTGTGCGGCCCAGTCCGGCATATTGGACACGATGCGCCCGGCCGAAACGGCGCAAATACTGACCTGGTACAACGGCGCCTTCACAAGCATCGGCACCGACACCGCCTGTTTGAGCGATCCGCCGATCACGGAAACTCGCGTACAGGGCTACACAGGCTTTACCCTGATCCCGCCGAACCGCACCCCGGCCGTGGGCGAGGTTTTTTACACGCACCTGGTACTCAGCCATCCGGGCAATCCCTGCGCCGGCAGCGCGGTGGGCATCGAATTGCTGCTGCCGTCCGGCGTGCAGCCCGCGCCTTCGGTGCAAAACCCGGCATTTTGTTTCGCCATATCCGGCGTCAGCTATAAATTGATCAATCTGGGAAGCGACCCGGGTTACGGCTGCCCGCAGTCCTACTCCAGCGGATTGCAGGGCCTGGCCGTACGTGCGCCCCTCGGCGGTGTTGGCGGCGGCGCCTGGGGCATGGCGCGCGGCTTCTGGCTGGAACTGCTCATCCCGCTGCGTGCCACGCAGGCACAACTGGGCAACAACTCGATTGTCTGGCGCGTAAACCCGGACCTGGGCGTCGTTGGCTACCCACAGGTGCCGCTGTTCGTGAATTCCGACGTGATCTTCCGCAGCCCGATGGAAGATAACCTGCTGAACCTGGATCTTTGCACGCTCATTCCGAAGCCGCAGGGCTGCTGAGACACGACGACGGATGCGGGCAGCGAATGCACAGGGTAAGGGCCATGTTGCGGCATGCCATGCCATGTCCGGACAAATGGAGTAGATTTGCGCTCCCGCCCCATGGCGGGCAATCACGAGTTGTCTCGTCAACCAACACCCAGGGAGAAGGTTTCATGAAAATTCTGATCTCGTGCGTAGCGTCGGCGCTGGCCTTGTCGGCCTTCTCCGGCGCGTTTGCGGCAGAGGCAAGCAAGGCAAATGTTTACCGCGATTTCACCGACACCGTCGCGCCGGCCGAACAGGACGCCTATGAAGCTGGCGTCAAGGCTTACAACCAGTGCCTGCACGATCACGGGTTCAAGTATTCCTGGGTCGCGTGGAATCACGAAACCGGCAACGTCTACACCTATTCGTACGTCGCCGGTCCCTACACCTGGGCCGACTTCGACGCGATGCACACCCAAGGCAAGGCCTGCGATGCGACTTGGCGCAAACAGGCCAACCCGCACCTGAAGGAAGAGGTCAGCGCCTTTATGGTCAACCATGCCGACATGAGCCACATGCCCAAGGACAGCGACAAGCAACCGCCGCCCGCGCTCATCGACGTCGTCTATTTCCACCTCAAGAACGGCCACGATGCGCACGAAGCGTTCGTCAACGCGGTGAAGAAGATCGCTGCCGGCGCGGATAAATCCAATTGGTCCGGCAATTTCTCGACCAACGAAATCAACTACGGCGGCGATGGCTCGCCGGATTACATCGTGGTGCTGCCGAACAAGGACTGGGCGGACGTGGGGATGGAAGCGAATCCGTCGCTGTGGAAGATGATGGAAAGCGTCTATGGCAAGACCGAGGCCGCGGCGACCCGCAAATCGCTCAACGACTCCATCGAGAAATCTTCCTCGCACATCGACAGCTACAACGCGGACCTGACCTACACCGCGCCGAAGTGATTTACGTCGATGCTGCGCTCCAGGGACGGAACGCAGCGTCTTTTTTTTCCGTTGCGGACATGCGGCTTGATATCCTAGCCGCATGTCCACGAATCCCGCCTCCCGAATCCCCTCTCCCGCCATCGCCTTCATCGGCGGCGGCAACATGGCGCGCAGCCTGATCGGCGGATTGATCCGCAATGGCACGCCGCCACAGACCATTTCTGTCGCCGAACCCAATGCGAACGTGCGCGCCGCGTTGGCGCAGGACCTTTCCGTCGCCACGCACGCCGACAACGCCGATGCCGCGCACAACGCTGATGCGCTGGTACTCGCGGTCAAACCGCAGGTGATGAAGACCGTGGGTGCGGGATTGCGCGATGTCGCGCAGGCGCGCAGGCCGCTGATCCTCTCCATCGCCGCCGGCATTCGCATCGATCAGCTCGACACGTGGCTGGGTGGCAACCTGCCGATCGTGCGCTGCATGCCGAACACGCCGGCGTTGATCGGTGCCGGCGCGACCGGTGCGTGCGCGAACGCCGTCTGCACGTCGGCGCAACGCGCCATGGCACAAAATATACTTTCCGCCGCCGGAGTCGTCGAATGGATCGCCGATGAAGCGCAGATGGATACCATCACCGCGCTGTCGGGTTCGGGACCGGCGTATTTCTTCCTGCTCACCGAAGCGTTGATCGAGGCCGCCGTGACGCAGGGCCTGCCGCGCGATGCCGCGCGCGAACTCGCCACGCAAACCTGCCTCGGCGCCGGACGCATGCTGCGCGAAGATGGCGCTGCGCCGGCCGAACTGCGCCGCCGCGTGACCTCGCCGAACGGCACCACCCAGGCAGCGCTCGACAGTTTTGCCGCGAGCGGATTCAGCGATATTGTCGCGCGCGCCGTTGCGGCGGCGACGAAACGCGGCGGCGAGTTGTCCGCCGAACTGGATCTCTGACATGCCCTACCTGCAGAACGCCGGCGTATTCCTGATCCAGACGATCTTCGGCTTTTTCATCGTCATGTTCCTGCTGCGCCTGCTGCTGATCGCCATCGGCGCGCCGTTCAACCAGCCGATCTGCCGATTTGTTTACCTGTTCACCAACCCGGTGACGATGCCATTGCGCAACCTTGTCCCGCGCTGGCGGCGATTCGAGTTTTCCTCGCTGCTGATCGCCTGGTTGCTCGCATTGATCGAACTGTTCGTGTTCGCCGCGATGTTTGGTGCGGGTTTGAGCGTCGGCGGTTTGCTGCTGCGCGCGGCAGTCGACACGCTGGACTGGATCGTGCTGATCGAACTGGTTGCAATCTTCGGCTATTGCATACTCAGCTTCTTCCCGAGCGCCCAGTACGATTCCAACTTCCGCCTGCTCGCGCAGCTCGTCGAGCCGGTCGTGCGACCGTTCCGTAAATTCTTGCCGCCGCTGGGCGGACTGGATTTCTCGTGCTGGTTTGCCGCGATCGCTCTGGTGCTGGTGCGCATGCTGATCGTCGCGCCGCTGGCGGATTT
>OEIU01000053.1_pt1 | contig 104298 bp, 92 predicted proteins | sample 1539221 | NCBI WGS metagenome assembly OEIU01 (sample SAMN03792071, study PRJEB22550) | activated sludge metagenome | feature: wastewater treatment plant; material: activated sludge; isolation source: Wastewater treatment plant of a petroleum refinery complex | place: Argentina: Zarate | collected... | reverse complement strand
GCCGCGCCTATCCAGTTGGCGCCAAAGAGTCAAAATCACGGTGATGAACCACTAGGTTACATTTCCAGGCAGGAAAAGTTCGACCTGCACATGCGTCACCGGAACCAACATCATGCTTGTATCGCGTGTTGCAGCCGAGCGCGAACTGCAACAATCACCGCGGGGCGGCGTCCAGGGTGTTATTGGCTAGCAAGTGACTTCCGGAACAACCTGATCCCGGATGGAATTCAGCTCTCCGCGCAGCCTCAATATTTATCCACGGCCACTCACTTGCTGAAGCCAGCCATATATATCCGGACCTTCGAGACCAGTAGCTCAGCCTGTTCGGCCATCGATGGCCGAGAGCCCTCTATCGTCCAATCCTCCCAAGCTTACTACGCATAAAGTTTGATGTTCTGGCACTGCACTCCATCGGATTATTTGCCCGTCCATACAGGTTTGCGCTTTTCGCCGAAAGCCTTGAGTCCTTCCTTGGCGTCTTCCGTCATCGCCAGCAATGCGATCTGGCTCTCGGTGTAGGCGATGCTTTCGTCGAACGACATCGAGGCGATCGCCCGCATCGCATATTTGCCGCGGCGGATAGCGGTCGGCGACTTGTCGACGATACGGCTGACCAGCCAGTCGACCTTGGCGTCGAGCTCGGCGGCCGGCACCACGTAATTCAGCAGGCCCGCCTCCTTGGCGGTCCTTGCGTCGAACGGCTCGCCGGTCAGCGACCATTCGCTGACGAGCCGCCTCGGCGCGATCGATTGCAGCAGGCTCAACACCTGCATCGGGAACACGCCGACCTTCACCTCGGGCAGGCCGAAGATGACGTGATCGGCGGCGACCGCCATGTCGGTCATGCACAGCAGGCCCATGCCACCCGCCATGCAGACGCCGCCTACTCGCGCGATCGCCGGTTTGGTGGCGTTCTGCGCCAGCCGCAACAGGTCGGCGTAGTCGACGTTCGGCCTGGAAAAATCCATCGCAAAGGCGGCGCCGCTGTTCTGCAGATCCGCGCCGGCGCAGAACGCCTTGTCGCCGGCGCCCGTCAGCACGATGACGCGGACATCCTTGTCGTCATGCGCCTCGCGATAGCCGCGCGCGATGCCGGCCACGACGTCGGCGTTGATGGCATTGCGCTTGTCGGGCCGGTTGATGGTGATCCAGAACGCCTGCCCGCGCTTTTCGCGTATCACGCTGCTCGTGTCGGTCATTGTTCCTCTCCTGCTCGCCCTTGATTTCCGAGCATTTGCGGCAGGACGGCCGAGAACTGCAAGCAGGAATTACGCGACGGCCTTCTTCGCCCAGACCTTGTTGTCATGGAACGCAGCGCCACCGCAGGGGGCAACCTGTTCGGCGCCTGTCAGCATGTTGATGCCGCGGCCGCCGATATGTGCCTTGTTGGGATGAATGGACTCGGCAATCAGGACGCCTCGCCGCACGCCGTCGAACAATTTTGCGGTCAGCGTGGTTTCGCCGCGCATATTGCCGAGCGTCACGGCATCGCCGTCGGAGATCGAAAGGGCTGCGGCGTCCTGCGGATGCATCATCACCGTTGGCGCGCCTTCGCGCGCCTGCGATCCCGGCGTTTCGTTGAAACTGGTGTTGAGGTAGCTGCGCGATGGCGACGTTGCGAGGCGGAACGGATGGGCCTCATCCGCCTCCTCGATAATGGTCCAGTGGTCCGGCAGCGACGGCATCTGGTCCCAGGCCCCCAGGCCGGGGGTACCGACGGGAGGGTGCGCCCAATCGGCCTTGAAGTGGAATTTCCTGTCGGCGTGCGCAAAGCCGTCGAGGTAATGCGAGGTGCGAAAATCCGGCTGGATGTCGCGCCAGAGGTCGGCTTCCAGCGTTTCGATATCGCCGTGGCCGCTCTTCTTCAATGTCGCGTCAATCAGTTCGCGCGGCGTCATCTCAAATGCGGGATGCACGGCATTGAGGCGTCGGCCGAGGCCCTGCAGGACTTCATGGTTGGAGCGGCATTCGCCCGGAGGGTCGATCAGCTTGGGCCCAACCGAAATATGCTGGTGGCCACCGCCATAGTAGACGTCATCGTGCTCCATGAACATGGTCGCCGGCAGCACGATATCGGCCATGACAGCCGTCTCGGTCATGAACTGCTCATGCACCACCATGAACAGGTCTTCGCGGGCAAAGCCCGTTCGCACCAGCGCCTGTTCGGGCGCGACCGTCATCGGGTTGGTATTCTGGATCAGCATCGCCTTGACGGGCGGTCCGCCCTTCAGGGCCTCAGCGTCGCCGGTCAGGATACGCCCGATCTGCGACTGATCGAGCCAGCGCGTCGTGCGATCGATGGCGTCGTGCCCCTCGATGATGGATTCGTCGAACTTCCAGATCGACATATTGTTGAAGAAGGCCCCACCACCTTCGTATTGCCAGGCTCCGGTCACCGCCGGGATGCACAGCGCCGCATGCATCTGCGCCGCGCCGTTTCGGCTGCGGGTAAAGCCGTAACCGAGGCGGAAGAACGAGCGTTTGGTCTGGCCGACCAGGCGCGCGAACGCCTCGATCTCCTCGACCGGTACGCCCGAAATCCTCGAGGCCCATTCCGGTGTACGGGTTGCCAGATGCGCCTCGAGTTCGTCGGGGCAATCGGTGTAGCGATCCATATAGGCGCGATCCGCGTATCCCTCGCGGAACAGCACATGCATGACGCCGCAAGCAAAGGCGCCATCGGTGCCAGGCCGGAGCAGTATCTTGATATCCGCCTGCTTCATCGTGTCGTTGTTGTAGATATCGATGACCGCGATTTTCGCGCCGCGCTCTTTGCGCGCGCGCGAGGCATGCGTCATCACGTTGACCTGGGTATTCACCGGATTGGTGCCCCAGATCACGACGAGATCGGAGACGCCCATCTCGCGAGGGTCGACGCCGGCGACCTTGCCGGTTCCGATGGCAAACCCGATGCGCGCGATCGTCGCGCAGATGGTGCCGTAATAGCGCGAATACTTCTTCACGTGCGACAGGCGATTGATGCCGTCGCGCATGACGAGCCCCATCGTACCGGCGTAGTAGTAGGGCCAGACGGATTGCGCGCCGAATTCGCGCTCGGCCTGATCGAAGCGCGCGGCGATTTCATCGAGCGCGTCGTCCCAGGATATCCGCGAAAACCGGCCGGATCCTTTCGGTCCGGTGCGGCGCATCGGATGGAGCAGCCGGTCGGGATGATGAATGCGCTCGGCGTAGCGCGCGACCTTGGCGCAGACGACGCCCGCCGTGTAGGTCTGCACCTTGGAACCACGGACGCGGCCGATCGAACGGCCGTCGATGACCTCGACATCGAGCGCGCAGGCCGACGGACAATCGTGCGGACAGGTGGAATGGCGGATATCGACCTTGGCGTGCTGGTTCATGGATATTAGGTACCATCAAATGCTGTAATCGCCGAGAGGCATTGTCCGGCCATGCACCTGCAAAAACGGCCGCTGGCCATGCATCAGGCGCCCAAATAGGCGCCGCCATTGGTGTGGATCGCCTGCCCGTTGATATAGCGCGCGCCCGGCCCACACAGAAAACGCACCGCTGCAGCAACGTCCTCCGGCAGGCCCCGGTTGCCGGTGATGGTATTATGGGTGAGATGGTGCGCGGGCTCCGGCTTGTCCTTTGGCCGCGGCGTGCCGATCAGGCCTGGAACCACGCAGTTGACGGTAATGCCGTCGTCAGCCAGATCGTGGGCCAGCGCGCGGGTGAAGCCGATGATACCGGCCTTGGCCGTCACCACATGGGCGCGGTTCTTGGCGCCGGTATGCGCGCTGAGGCCACCGATGTTGACGATGGTACCTGCGCCTGACTTTCGCAGCGCCGGCAGGCAGGCCTTCACGCAGTGGAACGTGCCATCGAGGGTCACGTCGAGGATTTCGCGCCACTCGGCATAGTCCATATCGGCGAATGATTTTTCGCGTCGCAATGCGGCGTTGTTGACGAGGATATCGATGCGGCTGAAACGCTTCACGGCGGCGTCGGCCATCGCCTGCACCCCGGCGACATCGGCGACGTCGCCGATATGAACGATCGCCCTGCCGCCTCCGGCCTCGATCTCACGGGCAACGGCTTCAGCCTCGGCACGATTGCTTCGCGCGTTCACCACCACAGAGGCTCCGCCTTCAGCCAGTGTCAGCGCAATCGCCCGGCCGATGTTGCGCCCCGCGCCGGTGACGACGGCTACCTTGCCGGAGAATTCCCTGGTCATGAGTTGCTATCCGCGCAATGAAGAGAGATCGATTCGTCCCTCATACAGTTTCGTCATCAGCTGCAGCGCAGCATCGCTTCGCGCCGCGCTCCAGCCGCCATGTTCGGCATTGAGCCTGAACTTGTCGATCACATCCTGTCGCGTCAACGGCTCTTGCGCGCCGCCGCGCAGATATGGCTGTCGCTCCTCGACAACGCTGCCATCGCGGAGGGTGGCGCGGACGTGGCCGGTGTAATTGTTCGGATAGGGATTATCCGGATCGATGACGTATTTCACCCTGGCCGCAAGCGCCAGCACGCGCTCGTCGCGAACGGCGCTTTCCGTGAATGCGCCGAGCCCGACGCCGCCATGCACGAAGCCTGTGGCCAGCAGATAGGGGACGGCGAATTTGGCGGCATAGCCGTTCGGCGGACGCCGCTTGTCGGCGAGCGGCTCCCACAGCCGGTGCACCGTTCCCTCCGCCACCTCACAGACGATCTCGACGACATCTTCTGCCTTGATGCCGCGCGCGGCGAGCCGGCGCGCGCAATCGATATAGGGCTGCGCCATGGTCCCGCACGGATAGGGCTTGAACGCCAGCGTGTCAGTTACCCAGCGCGTGCCGAAATCGCCGGTCAGAGCTTCAAAGTCGCCGTCGGCGGTGTGCGCGAAGCCATGGAACAGGCCGTGGACACCCTCGAACACCGTCCGGGGTCCGACGAACCCTCCCCGCGCCAACAGCGCCGCGCGAAGGCCCGACTGCGCCGCCCAGCCGGCATGGAGCCGCTTGGTCCAGGCACCCTCCGCGAGATATTCGATGATGCCGCCCGCCATGCTGCCGGCGACACCGAGCGCGTCAACGATCTGCTTCGCGTTCAGGCCGAGCGCTGCACCGACCCCGGCCGCCGCGCCCACCGCGCCGAAGATCGCGGTCGGATGAAAGCCGGCCTTGTGAACGGCCTTCGGCACCACGAGACTGAGACGGCACAGCACTTCGCTGCCGACTGCGATACCCGTCAGCGCCATGCGGCCATCGGGATTATGCCGCTCGCAGGCAGCTAGCACCGCCGGCACGATCACGGCACCGGCATGCACCGGGCCGCCCTCGAAGGTGTCGTCGAAATCCTCGCCATGGGCCGCGGTGCCGTTGACGAAGGCCGCGCCCGCCGCAGTCAGCGTGCGCTGGTGGCCGATCGCCGTGCACGGGCCATCATCGTCGCAGCCGGCCAGTGCGCTTGCGATGTAGTCCCCGTTGCGCGCGGTGACGCACAGGCCGACCACGTCGATCAGCAGATCCTCGCACTTGCGCGTCGTCACAGCCGGCAATGCGCCGGCCTTGAGTGCGACGATCTTTGCGGCAAGCGTTTCGGCGACCGAGGTCTCAGGAAGCCCAGAAGCCATAGCGGTCAAACGCGGAAGATTTTGGTGTAGCGCGCCTTGATGGCCTCGCTTTCCTTCTCGACCGCCGCGGCATCATCCTTCATCGTCTTGATGTCCTTGAGCGGCGTGCGGCCGGCCTTTTCGACCGCTTGCGAATGCACCGAGCGGAGGCCGCCGACGTCGATGATGAGTTGCTGCGCTTCCCGGCCGAGGCTGAACGACTGGAACAGCCGTGCTGCATTGGGGTTCGGTGCATCCTTGAAAATGCCATTCGGACCGATGATCAGCGGCGACCCCTCGGCGGCATAAACCGGCTCGACCGGCCGCCCGGCCTCCTTCATCTGGAAGATGTTGTATTCGTTGCCGTCGGCCATCACCGCGCGCTCGCCGAGATCGAGCTTCTTCGGCGGATCAGCCGATGACTGCACCTGCATGATGTTCTGCTTGGCGAGCTTTTCGAAATAGCCCCAGCCGAGGTCGCGCTGCATCTGATACGTCGCCGTCATGATGGTGCCGCTGTAGCCCGGGTGCGCCTTGACGATCTTGCCCTTCCATTTCGGATCGAGCAGATCGTTAAAACTCTTCGGAGCGTCATCCGCTTTCACGAGGTTGGTGTTGTAGGCGATGATGCTGAGCCAGACGCGAAAGCTGGCAAACTGGCCGTCTGGATCCTTGTGCTCGGCCGGATAATATTTCGCGACGTCCTCCGGCACGTACGGCGCCAGAATGCCGTCGCGCTTCCAGACGATGAAATGCGCGGCATCCGATGAGTTCACGACGTCGACGGCATGGATGTTGCTGGAATATTCCTGGCCGATGCGCTGGAACACGCGCTCCGCGCCGGTGCGCTCGACCCGCACCGCGATGCCCGGATATTTCGCCTCGAAAGCTTTGGCCAGTTTCTCCGCGACCGGCAGATCGGTCGAGGTGTAGTAGATGACCTTGCCTTCCTTCTTCGCCGCCTCGATCAAGGCCGGCGTCACCGCTTCCGGCGGCGGGGCAGCGGCGATGACTCGCGTGGAAAATGCTGCGCTTGCGAAAACGGCGCCGGCGCCCTGAAGTACGTTGCGTCGCGAGATCGAGTTCTTCATTGGCGCTCCCAATCGTCGTTTGTCGAGCCTTCTTCGGGCTCGCTCCTGCTCGGTCCGTTACACCCGAGATTATCTTTTATTCCAATATCGCGCAGCCAGTCTTTCGTCGACAGCGTGTTCTTATTGCAGCTAAACTTGCGGAAATAAATAAAACAAGCGTCGGGGATGGAAGAAATGACGGGCCCAAAGATCATAAGGATCATATTGGCTCTTGCTGCAGCGCTGCTCGCGACATCGCTGACTGGTGCGCAGGCGCAGGACTATCCCTCCCGGCCGGTGAAGGTGATCGTTCCGTTCGGCGCCGGCGGGCCCGCCGACGTCACCGCGCGCCAGATCGGCAGCATCCTGCAGGAAAGCTTCGGCCAGCCCTTCGTGATCGAAAACCGCACCGGCGCGGGCGGGGTGATCGGCACGCAGGAAGTCGCGAAGTCGCCGCCCGATGGCTATACGCTGCTGATGATGTCGAACACCCAGACCGCGAATGAATCGCTGGTCCCGCAACGCAAATATGAACTGATGCGCGACCTCGCGCCGATCGCGCCGATCAACTACTCCGACCTCGTGATCGTCGTTCACCCTTCCGTCCAGGCCAAGACCCTGCAGGAATTCATTGCGCTAGCCAAATCGCAGCCGGGCAAATTGAACTACGCCTCGTCGGGCCAGGGCACGCCGTATCACATGGCGGGCGAACTGTTCAAAGCCATGGCCGGCATCGATGTGTTGCATGTGCCCTATCGCAACAGCGGCGAGGCTCGCAGCGGCGTGATTGGTGGTCAGGTCCAGATGATGATCGACGCCCTTCCAGCGATGGCTCCCAACATCGCCGAAAATCAGGTGCGCGCGCTGGCGACGACCGGCAAGTCGCGTTCAACGGTACTGCCTAACGTACCGACGGTGAACGAGGCCGGCGTTCCCGGCTATGAGGCCACCATCTGGCTCGGCTTGATGGCGCCTGCGGGCACGCCAAAGCCGATCATCGACAAGATCAACGCCGCCGTGAACGATATCGTGAAGCGGTCGGACATCGTCAAACTGTGGTCCCAACAAGGCGTCGTTCCGATGTCGATGAACGCAGAAGAATTCGACAAATTCCTGCGCGGCGATATTGTGAAATGGGCGGAAGTGGTCAAGAAATTCGACAAGCAGCCGCAATAAGAAGCCACGAGAGAGGGTTCATCCTCGATGCCGAGCGTTCGATTTCGCCTCAACGGCGTCGAGCAGGACGTTGAGGCCGACCCCGACCGGTCATTGCTGGACATTCTGCGCGGGAAGTTCGGCATGACCGGGGCGCATTTCGGCTGCGGCGCCGGCGAGTGCGGCGCCTGCAATGTGATGGTCGGCGACCGCGCGGTCTCCGCCTGCGATACGCCGCTATGGTCGGTGGCCGACAAGGACGTCACCACCATCGAGGGGCTGGGAACGAGCGAGCAACCGCATCCGCTGCAGCGCGCCTTCATCACGGAGCAGGCGCTGCAATGCGGCTATTGCGTCCCCGGCATCCTGATGAGCGCGGCGGCATTGCTGAAACGCAATCCGTCGCCGACCAAACAGGAGGTGAAGGAAGCGCTCGACCGCAACCTCTGCCGCTGCGGTTCGCAGAACCGAATGGTGCGCGCGGTGCTCCGCGCCGCGGAAGAGGTGGCGGCAGGATGAGCCAGCAGGTGCCCGCCTCCTCCCCGCCCTCACTTCCGGTGAACCTTGCGGCGAACCCGAGACTGTCGGCCTGGATGAAATTCTCCAGCAATGGACAGGTGGCGATCTCGCCCGGAAAGGTCGAGATCGGGCAAGGCATCGTGACGGCGCTGGCGCAGATCGCCGCGGATGAACTCGATATCGACCTGTCTCGCGTGCAGATGGTCCGCGCATCGACGGCGCGAAGCCCCAACGAAGGCGTTACATCGGGCAGCCTTTCGATCCAGCAATCCGGCCGCGCGCTGCGCCATGCCTGCGCCGAGGTGCGCCAGATATTCCTCGAGCAAGCTGCCGAACGGCTGGGCGTCGATGTCGATGCGCTCGACATCGTGGACGGCACCATTTCAGGGCCCGGCAACGTAACGACGAGCTACTGGGAGTTGGCTGAGGAAATCTCGCTCGACCGCGATGCCACACCCGGCGTAGCGCCGAAGATCGCGACCCGTCGCGCACTGGCCGGCAATTCGGTTGCCCGCATTGATATCCCGGACAAGGTATTCGCGCGCCCGCGCTTCATCCACGACCACACGATAGCGGGAATGCTGCATGGCCGCGTGCTCCGTCCGGAGAACGCCCGCGCCAGGCTCGTCGGACTGAAGGAAGATGGCGCTCGTGCGGCCGCAAGTTTCGTCGCACTAGTACGGGACGGCAGTTTCGCAGGCGTCATCGCCGAAACCGAGCATGGCGCGGAGGCCGCCCTCGCTGCGTTGCGCAAGGGCGCAACATGGTCCGACGGCGAGCCGCTGCCGGATGAAAACGACCTCGCCAATTTCCTCAGGGCGCAGCCGTGCGAATCCACTGACATCAGCAAGAAGACCACCACATCATCGGGCACAGTCGCACGTACGATCCGGCGGCAATATACCCGGCCCTATATTGCGCATGCATCGATCGCGCCATCCTGTGCGATTGCGCAATGGGACGGCAATCGCGTTCATGTCTGGACCCACAGCCAGGGCGTCTATCTGCTGCGCGCCGATCTGGCGCTGGTTCTGAAGCAGCCGGTCGAAGACATTACGGTAGAGCATATGGAAGGCGCGGGCTGCTACGGGCACAATGCTGCCGACGACGTCGCGCTCGATGCCGTGCTGCTCGCCAGGGCCGCCGGCGGGCGGCCGGTTCGGGTCCAATGGTCGCGACAGGGCGAAATGTCCGATGGGCCGTTCGGCGCTGCGATGGCGATCGAGATCGAGGCCGAACTCGATGCGCAGGGTGAGATCATCGGCTGGCGCCACGCCATCTGGGGCAATGGCCATGTGGCACGGCCGGGCCGCGCCGCCCAACCGGCCTTGCTCGCAGGCTTTGAACTGGAGAACCCGTTTCCACGGATGGTCTCGACCAATCCGCCGCAGGCGACTGGCGGGGGCAGCGATCGCAATTCGGTGCCGCTCTATGATTTTCCGTCCTGGCACGTCCAATGCCATCGCCTGACGACGATGCCGATCCGCACCTCCGCGCTACGTACCCTTGGCGGGCAGGGCAACGTGTTTGCGATCGAATCGATGCTCGATGAAATCGCGGCGGAGCGCGGCGAGGACCCGGTCGCGTTCCGGCTGCGCCATTTGCGGGATGAGCGGGCAAAGGACGTCATCCGCACCGCCGCCGCCCGCGCCGGCTGGAAGCCTGAGAAGCGGCCCGGCATCGGCTACGGCATCGGCTTTGGCCGCTACAAGAACACCGGCGCCTATTGCGCCGCGGTCGCCGAGATCGAAAGCGCGGAGGATATTCGGGTCAGGAAACTGACGCTGGCCGTCGATGTCGGCGAAGCGATCAATCCGGACGGCGTCATCAATCAGGTCGAAGGCGGCGCCATCCAGGCCACGAGCTGGGTATTGAAGGAGCGCGTTCGCTTCGACCGGCAGCGGATCACCAGCACGGGCTGGACGGACTATCCGATCCTGCGCTTCAGCGAAGTGCCTGAGGTCGAGGTCGAGCTTATTCAGCGGCCCGAGATCGATCCGGTCGGCGCCGGCGAGGCCGCCCACGGCCCGGTCACGGCGGCGATAGCGAACGCGGTATTCGACATGCTCGGCGTGCGGGTACGTGACTTGCCGATTACGCGCGAGCGGATCATCGCTGCGATGGAAGCGACCTGATGAAGAGCCTGAACATCCTGAGCGGCGGCGCTGCTCATGGCCTGGTCGCCAGCCTGACGCCGGCCTTCAAGGACCTGACCGGCTTCGACATTGCAGGCGATTTCGGCGCGGTCGGCATCATGGCCGACAAACTGCGCAGGGGATCGCCGGCCGACATCGTCATCCTGACCGCGGCGCTCCTGGCCGAACTCGCAGAGGAAAAACTGGTCGTCGCTGCCACGATCGCGGACGTCGGCCTGGTCGAAACCGCCCTCGCCGTCCGTACCGCCGACCCGGAAGTGACAGCCAGGGATGCTGCGGGCCTGCGCGCAGCCTTGCTGGCTTCCGATGCGATCTTCGTGCCCGATACCAAGGCATCGACCGCCGGAATTCACGTTGCAAAAGTGCTTCAGCAGCTCGGCATCGCCGAGGAAGTCGCCGCCCGTCTCAGGATCTTCCCGAGCGGCGCGACAGCGATGAGCGAACTCGCGGCATCCGACGCGCGGCGCCCGCTCGGCTGCACGCAATCGACCGAAATCATCAGCACAAAGGGCGTAAAATTGTCCGGTGCCCTGCCGACCGGCTTTGAACTGGCGACGATGTACACGGCAGGCATCACGACCGCCGCCTCCCACCCGCAACAGGCTCGGGAACTGATCGACCTGCTGATCGGCGCCGGACAGCATGAGCAGCGCAAACGTGCCGGCTTCATGAGTGAGCCACAGCCAGGCCAGCGCGCGCCCACATAAAACAGGACTAGAGCTGGAGCGTGGCACGATTCCGATTGTCAAAGCTCTTCATATACTAATATATCAATCGAGGAAACAAATGCCCGCCCGCGCTCCGAAAAAGACGGAACCAACGGTTCGCCGAATTGCCGCCGGTGCACGCCGCAGCGGCAGGCCGCGTGCGGCAACAGCGGCGTCCAAAATCTATTCTGAACTGCGGGCGGAGTTGTTGTCGCTGCACCGTCGCCCGGGCGAAGCCGTCTCGGAGACGGAGATCGCACTCTCCTACGGGGTGAGCCGTACTCCGGTTCGCGAAGCCATCCTCAGACTATCGGATGAAGGGCTGCTGGAGATCTATCCGCAGTCCGGCATCTTCGTCTCGCGCATTCCGGTCGCGGCACTCCCCGAGGCCATCATCATCCGCAAGGCACTGGAGGAGACCACCGCACGGCTGGCTGCAGAGCGTGCGACATCGAGCCAGATATTGGCGCTACGGTCGATCCTGGAGCGTCAGCGCGAAGCCAGCGCGGCAGGAGACAGCGACACATTCCACCAGGCCGATGAAATGTTTCATGCCGCCGTCGCCGATGTCGCCGGCTATCCTGGCATCTGGAAGTATATCCAGCAGGTGAAGGTTCACGTCGATCGCTATCGCCTGCTGACCCTGCCCCAACGCGGACGCATCGCAAAGGTGATCATCGAGCACGAAGCCGTATTGACCGCGATCGAGGCGCATGACGCCGAGGCTGCGAGGCGGGCGATGGAAAACCACCTCGAAAGCCTTCTCGATAACATCTCGGCTACCCGACACATCAATCCGGAGTACTTCGACGAGCAACCGTAGAACTGGACGATCCACAACGATAAACAAACATCAGGAGGGAGAACACCATGAAACGTCGCGACTTCATCAAGCTGGGCGCTGGACTCGGCGCAGCCCTGACGGCCACGACGCCGTTGTCATCCGCATTTGCGCAAACCAAAATGGTGCTGAAAGCATCAGACGTGCATCCGCTCGGCTATCCGACGGTCGAAGCGGTCGTCCGGATGGGCAAGAAGCTGGAAGCCGCCACCAACGGCCGGCTGACGATCCAGATGTTCCCCTCGATGCAACTCGGTGGCGAAAAGGAAATGATCGAGCAGGCCCAGCTTGGCGCACTGCAGATCGCGCGCATTTCGGTGGGCGCCGTCGGCCCGGTGGTGGATGACGTCAACGTCTTCAACATGCCGTTCGTCTTCCGCAACTCGAAACATATGGAGAAGGTCATCGACGGCGAGATCGGCGACGAATTGCTGGCGAAGATCTCCGCGAATGAAAAGACCGGCCTGATCGCGCTGTGCTGGATGAATGCCGGCTCGCGCAATGTCTACAACAACAAGCGGCCGATCAAGTCGATGGCCGACCTCAAGGGCCTCAAAGTCCGCATGATGGGCAATCCGCTGTTCGTCGACACCATGAACGCGCTGGGCGGCAACGGCGTCGCGCTCGGCTTCGACCAGGTATTCAGCTCGATGCAGACCGGCGTCGTTGACGGCGCGGAGAATAATGCACCGTCCTTCGTGGCGCAGAACCATAACCAGGTGGCGAAGTATTTCACGATGACCGAACACCTGATCATTCCGGAGCTGCTGGTGTTTTCGCGCATCTCCTGGCAGAAGCTGTCGCCGGAAGATCAGGCACTGATCAAGAAACTCGCCAAGGAAGCGCAGCAGGAGCAGCGGGTGCTCTGGTATGAGGCGGAGAACGCCGCGATCGCAAAAATGAAGGCGTCCGGCACCGAGATCATCACCGACATCGACAAGAAGCCGTTCCAGGATGCCGTCAAGCCGGTGTGGGACAAGTACGGCGCGAAGTATGCCGCGATGGTCAAGCGCATCGAGGCGGTCCAGTAGGACGCGGCTCGCGAGTAAGGCGTGGCCGGGCTCTGCTCGCTCCGGCCACGCTTGTCGACACTTCCTGCGGGATCCTTCGAGGTCAAAATGTCCCATTCTGCGGCTGGAGTCTTCCGGCGTGTGAACGATGCGGTTTACTGGACCGGCGCCGGCGTCGCGTGCGTGGCGCTCGTGCTGGTCTCGGCGGTGATCCCGTGGGCCGTTTACACCCGATATGTTCTCAACAGCGCCTCGTCGTGGCCCGAGCCGATGGCCGTGCTGCTGACGGTCGGCATCACCTTCATCGGTTCGGCCAACTGCTATCGCCAGCGCATCCACATGAACATGACCGTAGGCACCGACCTGCTGCCTCCGTTACTGCGCCGCGCCGCGCTGTTGCTCAGTGAAATACTGATGGGCGTGATTGCGATCTTCATGGTCATTTGGGGAATGCGGCTGGTTCAGACCACCTGGGAAAACTCGGTGGATGAATTTCCGTGGCTTTCGGTCGGCGTCACCTACCTCCCCATCGTGGTCAGCGGCGCCATGATGCTCCTGTTCGTCATCGAGCGCCTGACGATTGGGCCGCCCCCGCGCGACGGCGCTGACGCCCACGTACCGGTCGAGTAACTGCCATGGATATCGCGGTCCTGCTTCTCAGCATGTGCTTGTTCTTCGCGATCGGAATGCCGATCGCCTATGCGCTGGCGCTTTCGGCGCTCGTCGGCGCGCTCTGGATCGACTTGCCGGTCGGCGCGGTCATGCAGCAATTTGCCAGTGGCGTGGGCAAAGTTTCGATGCTGACCATCCCCTTCTTTGTGCTGGCAGGCGCCATCATGGCCGAAGGCGGCATGGCCAAGAGGCTGGTCGACTTTGCGGCCGTGGTCGTCGGATTCACGCGCATCCGGGGCGGCCTCTCGCAGGTCAATATCCTCGCGACCACGATCATGAGCGGAATCTCCGGATCGTCGGTCGCCGACACCTCCGCGATCGGCTCGGTGATGATCCCGCAGATGGCTGAAAAGGGCTATCCGCGGGTGTTCGCAACCAATGTGACCATCAGCGCTTCGCTGCAAGCGATCATCGTCCCCCCGAGCCACAACTCGGTGATCTATTCCCTGGCGACCGGTGGCGTGGTGTCGATTACCAGCCTGTTCCTGGCGGGCGTGCTTCCCGGACTGCTGCTCGGCTTTTCGCTGATGGTGCTCTGCCTGTTCTATGCCTATCGCGACAAGCATCCGAAGGGGGAACCGGTGCCGATCCGGCAAGCGGTCAGGATGCTCGGCGATGCCGTCTGGGGCATCGTGACGCTGGTCATTGTTCTCGGCGGCATTCTCACCGGCGTCTTCACGCCGATCGAGGCCGGCGCGGTGGCCTGCGTGTGGGCTTTCTTCGTCACCATGTTCATCTATCGCGACTACAAATGGTCCGAGCTGCCGCTGCTGGTCTACAAGACGCTGCAGACCGTGGCGATGGTGCTGACGCTGGTGGCGACCGCATCGTGCTTCGGCTATGTCGCTGCGCTGATGCAGATGCCGGCGAAGATGACCGAATTCTTCGTCGCCATCTCCAGCAACAAATACGTGCTGCTGATGTGGCTGAACATCATGCTGCTGATCCTCGGCACGGCGCTCGACCTCGCGCCCCTGCTGCTGATCTGCACCCCGATCCTGCTTCCGGTCGTGAAGAGTTTTGGCATCGATCCCGTGCATTTCGGCATCGTCATGCTGCTCAATCTCGGTATCGGCCTCTTGACGCCGCCGGTCGGAACCACGCTGTTCGTCGGATGCGCCATCGGCAAGGTTTCAGTCGACGAGGTGATGCGCGGCATCTGGCCATTCTACTACGTGATGTTTACGGTACTGATGATCGTCACCTACGTGCCCTGGCTTTCATTGGCGCTGCCAAGGATGTTCGGATTCTAGTCATGCGCCGCAGGTTGCGGCGGGGAGATTTTGCTTGAAGATCGTCGACCTCAGCCGGGAGCTTTATCACCGCACGCCGAGCTATCCCGGTCATCCGCCGGTCATGCACGGCGTCTGGAAGACCCACGAGGAATCCTTTGTGGAGTCGGGCAATGTGCACGGGCTGGCCTCGATGTTCATCTCCATGGTGGACCACGCCGGTACCCATATCGACGCGCCCAGGCATTTCGGCAAGGACGGCATATCCATCGACCAGTACCCGCTGGAAAAATGCATCGTGCCGGGCATCTGCATCGATCTGCGCCACATCGCGCCGCGCGCCGAGATTACGCCTGCCGATCTCGAAGCCGCGGTGGCGAAGGCCGGGGTGCCGGTGCCGAAAGGCGGCACCGTCCTGCTCTGCACCGGTCATCATGAACGAACATTCCCCCACAAGGAATATTCGACCGACAATTCCGGCGTGAACGTCGCGGCCACCGAGTGGCTGGCGCAGCGGGGCATCGTGCATTTCGGCATCGATTCGATGCGGCCGGGCCCGGAGGGCAAGGTAAATGCCCTTGTTCACAAGGCCTGCCTCGAGCTTGACATCACCCATATCGAGAGCCTGTGCAATCTCGAGGCGCTGCTGGGGAACGGCCAGTTCACCTTCATTGGCCTGCCGATGAAGTGGCGCGGCGGAACGGCCTCGCCGATCCGCGCGGTGGCGGTGTTTGATATGTGACGGAAGCGGTGCCGACCTGCTGCGACATCTTCGCCGGGCCCGCCTGACCGCTCCTGCCCTCTGCGTGGCGTGTATGGACGCGTTGCGAAACCTTGCCTAAAGTCCCCCCAATGAGGCCGACGCCCTGCAAAATGGCGCGGGATAATCAGGCGGAAGCAGCCGCCTACATGAGGGAGGGAATTATGGACCGTTTTCGGCGGGCTAATCGTGCTGTGATCATTGCATCGGCGTTGGCCTTGGCCACGCCGGCGTCTGCCCAGGACACCTTCAAGCTCGGTATTGTGACGTTCCTGTCCGGGCCGGCGGCGGACAGTTTTGGCGTCCCTGCCCGCAACGGCGCGCAATTCGTCATCGATCAACTGAACAAGGGTGCAGCCCCCTCGCCTTACGAGAAGGTCGGGTTCGGCGGCATGAAGGTCGAGCCTGTCATCATCGACGAAAACGGCGGCGCCACCAAGCAGGTGCAGGAATTGCGCAATCTCTATCAGCGCGACAATGTCGACGTCGTGCTGGGCTATATCGGCTCCGGGGATTGCCTTGCAGTCGCGCCGATCGCCGAGGAATTGAAAAAGATGCTGGTGCTGATGGATTGCGGCACGCCGCGCATCTTCGAGGAATCAAAGTACAATTATGTGTTCCGCACCGCGGCCCACGCCACGATGGATAACGTCGGCCTCATCAGGTACATGAAGGCCAAAAATATCAAGATGGCCACGCTTTCGGCAATCAACCAGGACTATGCTTGGGGTCAGGATAGCCGGGCCGACTTCGTGGCGGCAGCCGAACAGCTCTATCCAGGCGTCAAGCTTCAGACCGATCTGCTACCGAAATTCGGCGCGGGCCAATATGGCACCGAAATCTCCGCGCTGGTGGGCGCCGGCTCCGATGTGGTCTATTCGAGCCTGTGGGGCGGCGATCTGCAGGCGTTCGTCCTGCAGTCGGCTCCTCGAGGCTTGCCGAAGCGCAGCCAACTCGTGTTCAGCGCCGCCGATCACGTGCTGCCGCCGCTCGGCGACAAGATGCCTGACGGCACAATCATCGGCGCGCGTGGCGCCTATGGCCTGATGTCGCAGAAGTCGCCGCTGAATGATTGGCTGTTCAAGGGCTACGAAGCCGCCAACGGCGTCTATCCGGTGCAGGCCTCCTATCGCATGACACAGGCGATTCTGGGATTGAAGGCCGCGGTCGAGAAGGCGATGGCCAAGAACGGCGGCAAGAAGCCCTCGACCGACGAGATGGTCGCGGCAATGACCGGCCTGGAGTGGCAATCGCCCGGCGGCCTCATTCAGATGAAGCTCGCCGATGGACATCAGGCGATCCAGCCGATCGCCTTCAGCCGCACCAAATATAATCCGGACCTGAAGCGGGTCGACCTGGTCGATATCCAGTATTTCGCTGCCGAATGCGTCAACCCGCCCCCGGGCGTGAAGGCGATCGACTGGATCAAGGGCGGCATGCAGGGCGCCAAGTGCAATTAGGCTGTGCTGGCATTCAATAAGCACTTACGGCGGCGCGTGCTCCGCGCCGCCGTTTCACGTCCACCGATGACCCGCGTGACCCCTCCGCCATGAATTTCGTTCTGACGATCATTCTCGATGGTCTGATTCAGGCCTCGTGGCTGTTCATCGTCGCCCTCGGCATGACGCTGGTATTCGGCGTATTGAAGATCCTCAACATCGCCCATGGCAGCTTCTATGCCCTCGGCGCCTACATTGCGGCGACCGCGGTAACCATGGTGGCGGCACGCGGCCTTTCCCCGGCTGTTGGTTTCGTCGCCATGCTGCTCTCGGTGGCGCTGATTGCCTCCGCCGTCGGGCTGCTGCTGGAACGCGGCCTTCTGAAAATGTTCTACGGCCGCGATGAGGTGGTGCTGCTGCTGGTGACCTACGCCGTGTTCCTGATCCTCGAGGACGTCACCAAGCTGATCTGGGGCGTCAACCCGATCTACGCCACCCAGCCATATGAACTGTTTGGCAATCTCGAATTCGCCGGATTGTATTACGTCGGCTACGATTTGGTGCTGATCCCGATTTCGGCCGTTATCGGTTTTGCGATCTGGTTCGGTCTCAATCGCACGGTGATCGGCAAGATCGTTCTGGCCGTGATCCACAACGAGGAAATGAGCGTAAGCATGGGCGTGCGCGTCAATCGCGTCTATGCGGTCGCCTTTGCGTTCGGCGTTCTGCTTGCGGCCCTCGCCGGCGCCCTCACCGCTCCGAAGATATCGATGCAGCCCGGTCTCAGTTCCGACGTCATCATCCTCAGCTTCGCAATCGTCGTGATTGGCGGGCTGGGCAGCATCGAGGGCGCGGCAATCGGCGCTGTCCTGGTTGGGCTGGCGCGCGCAGCTTCGGTGCATCTGATGCCGCAGGCGGAATTGTTCATGATCTATTTGATCATGGCCGCGGTGCTCATGGTTCGGCCCGAGGGCCTGTTCAAACGCGAGACGGCAAGGCGGATTTGATGAGGAAGGGCCTGCATCCCCTGGCCATGGTCGGCCTTGTCGTTGCGGTGACGCTGGCCGGCCGCGCGCTGCCGACCTGGACCTTGTCGCTCGCGACCGTTGCTGCCTCCAACGCGCTGATCGCCCTTGGCATCGTCGTGCTGGCGCGCACCGGCAATGTGTCGTTCGGCCAGGGCCTGTTCTTTGCCGCCGGCGGCTACGGGGTGGCGCTGATCGCCAATAGCTGGGGTCTCACCGACGCGGTGGCGCAGGTGATCATCGGCGCGGCTTGCGGCGGCCTGCTCGGCCTGGTCATCGGGCCGTTGATCGCGCGCTACAGCGGGATTTTCTTCGGCATGCTGACATTGGCACTATCGATGGTGTTTTACGGCGCACTGGTGAAAACGACCGCACTTGGCGGCTCCGACGGGTTCAACGTTGGACGGCCAAGCCTGTTCGGCATGAGCTTCGCCGATCCGCGCGAGGCCGACTTCATGCTGTACGCCGTCTCGGTCATCGTGACCGGATTTGCCGGCATCGCGGCGACCATCCTGTTCCGATCCGAATTTGGTCTCGCCAGTCTTGCGGTGCGTGAAAACAATCTGCGGGTCGAATATCTCGGCCTCTCGGCCAACCGGATCATATCGATCAACTTCCTGATCGCCGCGGTCTTCGCCGGCGCCAGCGGCGCCTTTGCCCTGATGGCGCAGCGGCATATCGATCCGCAATTCGCATACTGGACCACGTCGGGCGAATTCGTCTTTGTGGCGGTGCTTGCCGGCAACAAGAGCGTGGCTGCCGTCTTCGTCGCCTCGATGGCGCTGGAGCTGGTCCGTTCGTTCTCAAACCTCTATTTGCCCAATACCTGGCAGCTCGTGCTTGGCGTCTTCCTCCTCGGCGTCATTCTATTTCTGCCGCGCGGCATCGGCTCGCTCTGGATCAGAGATCGGCGCAAACGGAGCGTTCCGGCCCCGGCTCCCCTCGCCGCCGAGCGTGGAGCCGCGCCATGAATCCGGTTCTGTCGGTACGCGGGCTTGAGAAGCGCTTTGGCGCGGTGATTGCAGCCGATGCGCTCACCCTCGATATACCTGCCGGCCAGAAAATCAGCCTGATCGGCGCCAACGGCGCCGGCAAGACCACCTTCGTCAACATGGTCACCGGCTATCTCAAACCCGACAGTGGAACGATCCTGCTCGACGGGATGGACATCGGCAGCCGCACGCCGCGAAGCGTCGCCCGGCTTGGCATCTCCCGCTCCTTCCAGATTCCACAATTGTTCGTCGAGCTCACGGCCGCCGAAAATCTCACCGTGGCAATTTCCGGCATCGGCACGCGGATGTCACTCCGAGCGCCCGCCGAGGCCCAAGGCCGCCGTGACAAGGCGGTCGAATTGCTGCAACGCTTTGGCCTCGCCGACCTGGCCGATCGCCCGATCTCGGAGCTTGCGGGCGGCGTGCGCAAACTGATCGACATCGCCATGGCATTGGTGCGCCGTCCAAAACTGCTGCTGCTGGATGAACCGACCTCCGGCGTATCGGCGGAAGAAAAATTCAAGACCATGGACCGCGTCATCCACGCCGTTGCGCCCGACGCAGCGACCATCGTATTTGTCGAGCACGACATGGAAATCGTCAGCCGCTACGCCGATCGCGTGGTGGCGTTCTATCAAGGCCGGGTGCTGGCCGACGGCGTCCCCGCCGACGTGCTGAACAATCAGGAAGTCCGCCGCTATGTTACCGGAGGCGTGCGATGAACGCGGCGGCGCCACTGCTCGCAATCGACGATCTTGTCGTCGAGATTCAGTCGATGCCGGCGTTGCGCGGCTTTTCCATGCACGTCGCAAAGGGCGCCATGGTAAGTCTGGTGGGCCGCAACGGGGCCGGCAAGACGACACTGATGCGTTCAATCATGGGGCACCTCACGCCGGTCAGAGGCGCGATGCGGTTCGAAGGCGGCGACCTCTCGTCCCGTCCTCGCCATGCGCGCGCGGCGCTCGGGATCGGTTACATGCCGGAAGATCGCTGCCTGGTGCCTCAGTTGACGGTCGAGGAAAACATCATGTTGCCGTTGTGGGTCGCGGAGCACCTCGACCGCAAGACCCGGCTGGACTTCGTCTATGAAGTGATCGGCGAACTCACCGAGATGCGGCAGCGCAAGGCGCTACTGCTGAGCGGCGGACAGCAAAAGCTGGTAGCGCTCGGCCGCGCGCTTGCCATTGGCACCAAGTGCCTGCTGCTTGACGAACCGTTCGAAGGCATCGCGCCGGCGCTTTCGGAACGGCTGTCGGAGGTGCTTGCATCACTCAAGGGGAAAGATCTGACCTTGCTGATGTCGCAATCGGATCTGAACCACTCGCGTGGCCTGGTTGACATGGAATTCACGATCGAACGCGGCGCCAACCCCGTAGCTTAATCAGCTCCGGGCTGGCCCGCTTCGCGACCTGCATATCCGCTCAGTCGCCTTCGCCACCGGCTCCCGCTTCGGCGAGATCACGAAGCACCTCGGCATTCAGCACGACGATGGCACCGTGCTCGAGACGCACCCAGTCGCGGGTCGCCCACGCACGCAACTGCTTGTTGATGCTTTCGCGGGTCATGCCGACCATCTCGCTGATCTCCTGCTGGGTGATCGCGATGGTTCGACCGGGCTGCGCAGGCTTATGCTTTTCGGACAGGCGAAGCAGCGCACTCGCGAGCCGTCCGGGCAGATTCTGCAGGATGATCTGCTCGACCTGGTCGCTGGTCCACCGCAGCCGCTCACAAAGCAATTCGATGAACTTCATCGCCAGCGCCGGCTGCTCCTTCACGAATGGGATGAATTCGCGCCTGTCAATGACGAACAGCTCACAGTTGGAGTTTGCGATGGCGTCGGCCGAGCGAGCGCCGCCGTCGAGCAACGCGATTTCGCCGAAGATCTCCCCGGGCTCGATGATGTTCAGGATCGCGCTGCGGCCATCGGGCGATGAAATGCTCATCTTCACCGTGCCCGAAATCACCGCGTACAGGCTGTTGCCGGGGTCTCCCTTGGAGAACAGCGTGGCGCCTCGCTTCAATGTTGAGTGCTTGGCGTAGCGGCAGAGCTGATCGAAGGCCTCGGGCTCGAGGTCGGCAAAAAACGGGTGCTTGCGCAGCACCGACAGCTTGCCGTTCGGAAATCCGTGAGCTTCACCGGTCCTATGCTGAGGCACGACAGTCAAACTCCAGGGAATACGGAATTGAAGCTCTTCCGTAATCAAGGCAGGCCGCCTTTTCAACCCGAAAGCGCCCCGGCGCGGCGATTTGGCGGCGGAAAACAAGACCAATGCCCCCATAACGGCAGAACCAAGGCCGGTTCGTCCTACGTCCAGGCCAGAGGCCGGTTCTCAGCAGAAAGCCAGCAAGATCCAACGATCTTGCTGGCCAATCCAATCAAATCCGCAAGGAGGTTACTTGAGCGACGAATTCGGACAAAGCATGTGAAGCCCAATGTGCATCTGGCCGTTGTGGGCAAAGAGGCGAACCTTCAGGTCATGTGTACCGTCGACATTCTCGCCTACCTTCAGGACCAGCGGCATCGGTTTGGCAGACCTCAGATTGGTCGCGATAACTTCAGTAATCTTGTCGCGAATGGCCTTGGGAATCGCGCCCGAGTGCTTTTCCCACCGGTCGTGTCCTGCGGTCGAGCCTGATTCGTCGCTCCAGTTTTCTTTTTTCGGCACAAGGAATTTAGTGAACTTCCCGAATGCGTAGGGACCGTTCTCCTTCTCGTACTCTTTGAATTTCTTCGCGGTTTTGCTGATATTCTTTGGACTATACAATTCGTTGATGTGTTCTTCGAATTTTCCGCTGTAGGTCAATCCGGCCATTTCCTGCTCCCAAAAAAATGCGGTGACGACCTCCGTGGCCGCCGTAACGGTGCCATGTTATGTCAAATGTCGGGGAAATTGGAGCGTTCTGGCCTGGCACGCTCTAGCTGTACAGTCATTTTTGAGGGACGAAATGGCTGGGCCTTCATCTCTCCGGGCAGGAAGCCGCCAAGAGCCGGGCCAGCATCTCCTTGGCCGCTCCGAGCAAGGGAAGCGCCTCGATATTGGCTGTGAAGGCGATGGTGCGCTCCAGACAGGCCATGGCCTCCTCGCGCATGTGCCCGCCCTGTGACGCGAGAATATTGGCCTCCGCACCCGCCGCAAGTGCCTCGACCCCCGCATATCCTTTCTGCCGCGCGCTGGCCTGGCATGCACGCAGAACGGCCAACCCGTGCTGGACATCGCCGAGCTGAGCATAGGCGGCCCCGAGATAAGCCGACACCGCGACCTTGCTGGTTTCGTGGCCGAGGTTATCGGCTTCATGCTTGGCCTGCAGCAATATCTCCGTTGCGAGCCTTGGACGCTCTTGCTGCGAGTAGATATTGCCAAGCGCGGTCATGATAAGGGGCCCGAACAAGCGCGCTTCGCTTTCGCGCGAACAGCGTAACGCCTGATCGAGGGCGCTTTCCGCTTCTTCAAGATCGCCGCGCAGCAACAGCACGATGCCGCGCCCGTAGTCGGCCGCGATCACGTCGTAAGGGCGACCATTCGTCTCGGCCAGAATTGCCGCCCTTTCGGAGCACCGTTCGGCCTCATCGAATTCGCCCAACCATGCGTGAACGACGGCATCCATCATGTAACAAAGCACAAGCAGGCTGGATCCCGTCGTTCCGGGGGGGACGTTTTCCGGCGCCTTGATGAGCAACGCAGTCGCCTTCGCGAGATGTCGCTCGGCATCCCGATACCGCCCGGCCAGGAAATAGGATTGGCCAAGACCGTATTCAACAAAAGCGAGCCAGCGGCCGCTATTCATCTGATTGGCCAGAGCGACGGCTTCCTCAGCCACTGTGATCGCCTCATACGGCGTGCCGTAGAAATTCAGCGCCGCAGCCCTGATCGCGATGGAGGCGAGCCGGCGTCCTTCATCACCAATCTTTCTCGACCGCTCCTCCCCATCGCGCCCAAGATCGAACCACTCCTGGATGTTTCCAAACGACGCGAATGCGAGCCGCGCCTCGATGCGAAGGTCAATCGCCCGCTGCTCGCGCACGATCGATTCCTGCTGCTTGTCCACGGCGCCCATCGCGATCTTGAAATATTCTGTGGCATCCCGGAAGGCCGATCTGGCGAACGCCTTCCTCGCGGCCAGATGGCCGTATCGGTCGGCCTTGCTCCAGTCCTGCGCCTTAACCGCATGATGGCAGAGCGCCTCCGCAACGTCTTCCTCCCTGCCGGCCGACGTTTTTTCCAGGGCCGTCAAGATCCGGCGATGCAGCACTTCCCGCTGCGAGCGGAGGATAGACTCGTAGGCGACCTCGCGGATGAGATCGTGGGCGAACACATACTCGACCGACGGGACGGACCGCGCCTCCTCCAGGAAATCCAGGATTTCCAGCGACCAGAGCCGGCTTTGCAGTTGCGCCACCGGCATCTCGGTCACGGCGGCAAGCAGAGTTGACGATATGCGCGGCCCGACAACCGATGCGAGCTGCAGGAGCGCCTTGTCTTCCTTCGACAGGCGATCGATGCGCGAGGCGATCACGCCCTGGACGGTTGGAGGGATTTCGAGCGCATCCCAGGATAATTCGGCGCCACCGGTCGCGCGGCGGTTAATGAGTTGGCGGGCGACTTCCTCGATGAAGAGCGGGATCTGCCCGGTGTGCCGCAAGATGCGGGCCTTGAGCGCATCAAGGTCGGCGGCTTTGCCGAGCAAATTATCGAGCAGGACATTTGCCGACACCACGTCGAGCGAGCGTAGCCAGATCCGCAGGACATCCAGACCGTCGAGCCAGAGCGGCGCATATTCAGTCCGCCAGGTCAGCAACACCAGCAGCGGCCGGTTTGCCACAAGCGGCATCAAAGCCTCCAGGACGGACTCGCTTGGACCGTCAATCCAGTGCAGATCTTCCAATAGCAATACCGTCGGGCGCGACGCGGCTACGCGATCGAGTACGTTGTTGACGGCATCGATGATCACACGCCGCCTGAGCAAAGGTTCCAGACCATGCCAGCGCGGATCCCCGACTGGTTGGTCCAGCACGGAGCTGAGGGCCGCCGGCCAAAGCTCGGCATGAGCTGAAGCAGAATTTTGGCCCGGGCTTGCGCAATCGGCGAGATCGAGATTTCCTGCCTGCAGCGCGCTTTGAAGAAGCTTCTTCAGCAACGCATATGACACGGCTTGCTCGAGCGGGTTGCACTCCGCTTCGACGATCTGCCAATCGCGTCGCCGCAAGGTGGCCACGAATTCATGGACCACCCGGGATTTCCCTATTCCCGCCGTTCCCACCACCGTGGCGATTTTCCCGGAAGAACCGATTGCCTTCGCCGCGCGCTCCAGCTGCGCGACCTGTTCATTCCGGCCCACGAAGGATGAAAGACCGTTCGTCGAACGGGCTCCCCAGCGGCTCAAACCGCTGATTTCGACGACCTCGTAACAGGGCAACGGCGCGGGAAACCCTTCCATCCGCTTGGGAGGCAGGGCCTTGAAGGTCACGACGCCGGTCGCCAGGGTCTGGCAGGATTCAGATGCGAGAATTTGTCCAGCGTTCGCCGCGCTTTCGAACCGCTTCACCAGATGGACTGCCGGCCCGCCTGCCTCATAGATGGACGAGAAGTCGGCTTCGATGACGTGCGCAACGACATAGCCGGAATGAAGGCCAACCCGCACGTGAAGCTCGGGATCTTCCAGCATCTTGATCCGCCGGACGAGTTCGATGGCTGCGTGGCAGCCCATGACGGCATGATTGTCGTCGGCGTGCGGGGCGCCGAACAGGGCGATCAGGCCGTCGCCGCCCTCCTTGCTGACGATCCCGCGGTTGCGACGAACCGCCATGCGCATCGCGATCAAGGCCGGCTCGAGCCTGGATATCGCTTCTTCGGGATCGAGCTCCGAGATCAGATCGGTCGAACGCTGCAGGTCCGAGCAGAGCACGGTGAGGAATTTCCGCTCACCGGCGATACGACCTCGAGCTTCGGACAGGGGCGCCGTCGACTGGTTCGGGACAGCCGCGCCGCATGCGGAGCAAAACAGGTCGCCAGCTCTCAGCGTCGACGAACAGACCCGGCAGGACACCCTCAACTTCCTCCATCCACCTTGGTCAAACTAGCGAAAGATCCTGATGGAACAATCACTTATGCCGTTGGTCCAGATCGATCGAAGTTCTAACGGGCAAGCCATGATGCGCTGGATCTCGGGGCTCGGAAGGGCGGGAAGGCGGTTGATTCAACCACAATCGGGGTTTTCGTAGCAGATTACACGCCATGCAACTAGGGGATGCTCGAAAGCCGAGCTATGCCCAGCGCCGCGGCCCCATTGCCCGCCTGCCATTGATCGCGTGACGGCTCGCTGGCTGCCGGCAGCAATGACGCCGCCGGCCGCTTCTATTCCCTGGCGATTCCCGTTTCCCTGATCACGCGCTCATACTTCGCGAGTTGATCGCGCGTCATCGCGCGCAGCTCCTCCGCCGAGCTGCCGCGCACTGCGAAACCCAGCTCTTCAAGCTTGCGGCGAACCTCGGGATCGCCGACCGCCTTCAGTGCCTCTGCGTTCAGGCGCGCGAGAATTTCCTTCGGCGTACCGGCTGGAGCAAGGATCGCGAACCATGAATTGAAGAAGAAGCCTGGCAGACCGGATTCCGAGACAGTCGGCACGTCGGGGAATTGCGCCAGCCGCTTTTCGGTGGTCACGCCGATCAGCCTGAGCTGACCACCGCGCACGAGCGATGCGACCGTGCCGAGCCCCTGGAAGGCAACGGGAATTTGGCCGGCTGCGACGTCGGTTGCAGCCTGGGTTGCACCTTTGTAAGGCACATGCGTGAGCGATATGCCGGCGGCTGAAGCGAACATCGCCATCGCCAGATGCTGCGGGCTTCCCGGCCCTCCCGAGCCATAGTCGATCTTCCCGGGCGCCGCCTTTGCGGCCGCGATCAGATCTGCGGCGCTCTTGAAGCTGGCCTGATTGCTGGCAACGAGCCCCCACTCGACCGTTGCGACCAGTGACACCGGCTCGAAATCCTTGAGAATGTCCCAGCGCATTTTTGACTGCAGGTTCGGCACCATTGTCATGACGCTGTCGTTGAACCCGCCAATCGTGTAGCCGTCCGGTTCGGCACGTGCGACGGCCTCGGCTCCGATCAGCCCCGATGCACCGGGCTGGTTCAGGATCACGAATTGCTGGCCCATGTTGTCGGCCATTTTCTGCGTCACAATTCGCGCTGCAACATCGACCGCGCTTGCCGCAGCCAACGGCACGATCATCTTGATGGGCCGGTCCGGATAGGTCCCCTGGGCGATCGCAGGATGGCTTGAGAACAGCGCGAGCGCCGGAATTAGCGAGTAAAGCAGGCGCATTTGACGTTCTCCCAGTAGGTCTCGTTCTTCCAAGAATATTTGCCCTTCCAGGCTCAAATTGGCAATGTGTCGCAGCAAAAACGAGCCGACGCGTCAATGGCCGGCCTGGGGAAACGTGATCCAGAAATATTGAGGGAGGCAATCAATGACCACCCGACGAACCTTCCTGAAAGGCGCGGCCGCAAGCGGAATCGCCTTCTGCAGTTGCGGCCTGCTGGAGGCAGCCCACGCCCAACCGAAGGCCCCTCGCCTGCCGGTTAAAGTCAGTGGCAAGCGCGTCCTGACCGTGGATGTTCACGCGCACTGCTATTTCCGCGAAGCCCTCAACCTGATGGGCGACGGGGCCGACAAGGTTCTGCCCCCTGTGAAGGGCGTGCCCGAGCACTTTATCGCCATCGAGCAGCGCCTGAAGGAAATGGATGCGATGGCAATCGATATGGAGGTGCTGTCGATCAATCCGTTCTGGTACGGCAAGGATCGCGATATCGCAGCCCAGATCGTCAAAGTTCAGAACGAGAAGCTGGCGGAGCTCTGTGCAGCGCGACCGGAACGGTTTGGCGCGTTCGCTTCCCTGACACTCCAGTATCCCGATCTCGCGGTGCAACAGCTCGAGACGGCGGTCAAGAAGCAGGGCCTTCGCGGCGCTGCGATTGGCGGCAGCGTGCTGGGCGAGGATTTTTCCGATCCGAAATTCCATCCGGTCTGGGCCAAGGCGGAAGAACTCGGCGCGGTGCTGTTCATCCATCCGCAGAGCACGCCGGAACTCGCCAAACGTTTCAAGGGCAACGGCTGGCTGTCGAACACCATCGGCAATCCGCTCGACACCACGATCGCCCTGCAGCACCTGATCTTCGAGGGGACGCTCGATCGCTTCCCCGGGCTCAAGATCATTGCCGCGCATGGCGGCGGCTATCTCGGCTCTTACGCCGCGCGCGGCGACCATGCATGCTTCGTATCGCCTCAGAACTGCAATCCGAACATCACGCTGAAGAAGAAGCCATCCGAATATCTCAACCAGCTCTATTTCGACGCCATGGTGTTCACGCCGGAAGGCCTGCGCCATCTGGTGGCGCAGGTCGGCGCCAGCCAGGTGATGCTGGGCACCGATCACCCGATCCCCTGGGAAACGCGCCCTGTCGACCACGTCTTCGCGACCACGACGCTGTCGGACAAGCAAAAGATCGCGATTCTGGGTGGCAATGCGGCGAGATTGTTCGGGCTAAAAGTGGCTTGAGCCGAGCCTACAACAGCTTGCCGTCAGGCGCGAAGAACGGGTGGGGGCCGTCGAAGGCGCCGATCGGGACCTGATGGGTCACGACGGTGCCGACCCCCTCGCCCGGAAACCAACTGTGGAGATGAAAGGCAGGCGGCTCGACCTTGAAGGAAGGTTCGCGCAGCTCGGCCAAATCGAGATCAACCGCGTGATTTGGAGCCGGGCATATCGTGGTCGGTACGCCTGCAAACATCGTCAGCGTCGCACGATGAATATGCCCTGTCGCAATCAATTGCACCCGCGAATGACGGCGTACAATCGGCTCAAGCTGGCTTGCATTCAGGAGATTTTGGCGATCCATGTGCCAAATGCCTGCCTTGAATGGTGGATGATGCAGGAACAGCAGCGCCGGCCGGTCGGGTGACGAAGCGAGGGTCGCGTCAAGCCATTGCAATGTCGGCTCGTCGAGCTCGCCATGCGGCTTGCGATGCACGCTTGAGTCCAGCAACAGAAGATCGAGCCCGGCGACTTCGATACTCTGGTTGAGCGGCCCGGACGGGAAGACATACGCCGCGGAGGGAAATGCCGCGCGCATCAGCTCGCGCGAGTCATGATTGCCGGGAATGGCGGCGAACGGAAGCTTCAGGGGCGCCAGGAGCCGCTTGAGGTATTGGTACTCCTCGGCCGTCGGCGTATCAGCCAGATCGCCCGAGATCACCACGAAGTCCGGCTTCGGGTCGAATTCGTTCAGGGCGGCAACGCAGCGCTCAAGCGCCTTGGCGGTATCGACGCGGCCATAGGCGAGCGATCCCGGCGGCTTGATATGCAGGTCGGAAATCTGGGCAATATGGACCGGCTTTGGCGACATCGATCTTCTCAGCTCTCGGATGGCAGCAAGCGAACGGAATCCGGTGAAATCGACAAGCCGATCCTGTCACCCGGCCTTGCCTGAACCGTATTCGGTGCATCGACGGTAAGCAACCTGCTGGACGCTCCGCTGATGACGAGCCGCTGTCGGTCGCCGATGAAGCTGACGCTGTCGATCGTGCCGGAAACCGGGGCGGCTCCAGCTGCCGTGACGCGGATGGTTTCGGGGCGGATCATCGCCACTGCGGCCGACATGTCTGCATCGCAGGGAATCGGCTGCCGCCCACCGGGCAACACGAGACACCCTTTCTCAATCGACGCTTCGACAATGTTCGCGGCACCAATGAATTCGGCGACGAAGCGGCCTTGCGGGGCGAAGTAGATCTCCCGCGGCGTGCCGATCTGGGCAATTGATCCCTTCTGCATCACGACGATGCGATCGCCAAGCTCCATGGCCTCGGACTGGTCATGAGTCACATAGATCGTGGTTATGCCCAGCGCACGCAGCAGGCGGTTCAGTTCACCGCGCAGCCGGTCGCGTAGCGCAGCATCCAGCGCCGTCAATGGCTCGTCCAGCAACAGGATGCCCGGCCGGATCGCAACCGCGCGCGCCAGCGCCACGCGCTGGCGCTGCCCGCCGGAAAGCTGGTCGATGCGGCGGCTCTCAAGGCCGGAGATGTTGGTGAGCGCGACCAGTTCGGCGACGCGTTCGGCACGCTCCTTGTGCGGCACCCCGCGAATTTTCAGGCCGTAGCCGATATTCTCCGAGACGGTCATGTTGGGAAAGAGCGCGTAGGACTGAAACACCATCCCGACGTTGCGCCGCTCGATCGGCACGGCCGTCATATCCTTGCCGTCGAACAGCACCTTGCCGCCGGCATCGGGCTGCTCCAGGCCGGCGATGATGCGCAGCATGGTGGTCTTGCCGCAGCCGGAAGGGCCAAGCAGCACCAGCGTTTCACCTCGCGCGATGTCGAGCGTTGCAGCTTCGAGCGCGCGCGTCCCGTCGGCAAAGGTCTTGCCGCAAGCTTCGATATCCACGGCGGCGCCATGCCCGGTCTGCGCAGTCACCTCTTCGCGTCCTTCTCGGCAAACAATTGCATGGCGACCAATAGCGGAATGATCATCACAAAGAAGATCAACGTATAGGCCGAAGCCACCTCAAGCCTCATGGAGGCATAGCTGTCGGCGAGCCCGATCGGCAGCGTCTTGGTCAACGGTGTGTGCAGCATCCAGGTCAGGTTGAATTCGCCGAGCGATAGCGTCACCACCATCAGGCTTCCTGCCAGGATTCCCGGCAGTGCATTGGGCACGATCACATCGCGGAAGCGCCGCCATGGTGAAGCGCCGAGCGATGCCGCGCCCTCGTCCAGCGTCCGGATGTCGATGGTCGCGAATACGGCCATCACCGATCGCACCATGAACGGCATGGTGAAGATGACGTGGCCCACGAGAATGAACATCCAGGAACGGCGAAAATCGCCGAAGCTGCCGTAGGTCAGGAGCAGCGCCAGCGCGATGGCAAGGCCAGGGATCGCCAACGGCAGGGTGATGATTTCCTCGATGATGCGCGACATCCGCCCTCCCCTGATATGCAGCGCATAGGCGGCCGGCACGCCTACGACCAATGTCAATGCGAGGGTTGCGAACGCAATAACGAATGAGAGGAAGATGGTGCCGGCATAGAGCTCCCAAACCTGCGCGACCCATTGCAGCGTCACGCCGGACTGGATGCCGCGGAAATAGTTGACGGTCACCCCCGCTGAAATCGACAGGATCGCGGGCACCACCAGAAAGGAGGCAACCAGGAGGGTGAAGATAAGCTGGCCGGTAAAGATGAGGCGATCGCGCATGGGTTCAGCCGGCCGCCGCAACCGCGCTTCCACTGAAGGAACGGGCCAGCGCAAGAATCAGCCAAGTGATGACGCCGAGCCCGACCGACAGCGCCGCCGCGATCGAGAAATTCGCGGCCAGCGTGAATTCGGTATAGATCAGCATCGGCAGCACATCGATGTTGGTCGCCAGCGTGAATGCCGTCCCGAATGCTCCCATCGCGGTCGCGAAGGCAATGGCGCCGGAGGCAACGAAAGCCGGCGCCAGCGCCGGCAGGACAACATCGCGCTGCACCGCCCATGGGCTCGCGCCAAGCGAACGCGCGGCTTCTTCCAGGCCGACATCAAGCTTCTGCACCGCAGCCATGATGGTGAGGATGACGCGCGGAATGGAGAAATAGAGGTATCCGAGAAACAAGCCGTAGATCGAGTAGGCAACGACCAGTTTCTCACCAAACAGGCGGTTGGAAAAATCCCCGATCAAGCCCTGTCGCCCGGCGAGCAGGATGATCATGAAGCCGACCACGACTCCGGGAAACGCCAGCGGAAACGTCAGCATCGCAATCAGAACGGCACGTCCAGGGAAACGATGCCGTTGCAGGAACATCCCGGCAATCGTCGCCACGATCAGGGTGACAATTGTGGTCGCGGTGGCCAGCAGGACCGTGTTGAGCAGCGTCGCGCGGTACCGCGACTCGGCCAGGATCGCGAGATATCCCGCGATCCCCCGCGGTCCCTCTGCTCCGGTTACAACGAGCCGCGCCATCGGCAACAGGAAAAATGCCGCTGTCACCGCCGCAAGCGGCAGCAGGCATAACCAGACGAATGACCTATGTGACATTAAAAACTGGTGCCCCCGGCGAGAGGCGCCATATTGCCTCAGCGGACCTCGGCGAGATAGCGCTCGACAAAGCCTTTTTGCACGTTTTCCATCTGGCCCCAGTCGACATTCTTCGCGCGCGCATAGTCGCTGTCAGGCAGGAATTTCTTCTTGACCGCTTCGGGCAAATCGATCGGCCGCGCCGGGCGTAGGTAGGCGTTGGTCCAGATCGCCTGCCCCTTGTCTGACAGGAGATAATCCAGCACCTTCTTGGCGTTGTCCTTGTGGGGCGCGTTCTTGACGAGGCCGACGACATAGGGGAACACCACCGATCCCTCGCAGGGGATCACGAATTCAAAATTGCCCTTCTCCGAATATTTCGCGCGGTAGGCGTTGAAATCGTAGTCGAACAGGATCGGCATCTCGCCGGAGACGACGCGGGCATAGGATGTCTGCTTGGGAACGATCGGGTCGTTCTTGCGCAAATCCTTGAAGAAGTTGATCGCGGGGTCGAAGTTCGATTCGGAGCCGCCGAGTGCCAGGTTGATGGCGACCGCGCCGACATAGCCGACCGCCGCCGAAGACGGGTCGAGATACCCGACCATCCCCTTGTAGTCGGGCTTCAGGAGATCCTTCCAGCAGGCTGGCACCGGCTTGCCACCGAGCGCGTCCTTGTTCACGAATAGCCCCAGCGTGCCCGAATGAATCGTCGTCCAGTAGCCATCGGCGTCCTTGAGGCCGGCGGGGACCTGATCCGAGTTTGCAGGCCTGTAGGGCTCGAGCGCATCCTGCGCTTTGGCCTTCATGCCGAAGGTGACGCCGAAATAGCCGATATCGCCGACCGGATTGTTCTTCTCGGCAAGAATTTGCGCCAGCGCCTGGCCTGAATTCTTGTTGTCGTGCGGGATGTCGTAGCTGAGATCGGCCTTGATGGCCTTGAGCATCGAGGCCCAGTCCGCCCACTCCGGCGGGCAATTGTAGCAGATTACGTCAGCCGCTTTGGCGGATTGCCAGGGCGCAATCAAAGACAGCGCCAGCAGGGCAAGAACAAAGCGGATGGTCTTCATGGTCACTCCGGATCAGCGTCTTAATTCTAAGGATTTCAGCATCAGCCGGCGTGCAAGTATAGGTCGCACATGAAGGTTTTGCGACAAAGCGTGCTGCTGTGCAGCAAACCCCATGCTTTAGCGGCGCGACAATTTCGCGGATCGGTGATTTCCGCTAGCATCTCGCGCGAGAGGAGATGTTCATGTATCAACCTCCAGGCGTGACGACATCGTCCAAATTTCCGATTCCCGATCGGATGAGAGCCTGGGTGCTCGGTGATCCGAATCAGCTCTTGCTGCAAGAGAAGCCGACACCCGTTCCTTCGCGCGCCGAAGTGCTGGTCCGAATCGACGCCGTCGCGATCTGTGCAACGGATCTCGAAATCATTCACTCGGGCTCACCGGCCAGCATTGAAGGCGGCCTGCCCTTCAACAAGAACTTCACGCCTGGCCACGAATATATGGGCACGGTCGCAGCGCTCGGCCCTGATGTAAACGAATACGGAATCGGCGAGCGTGTCAGCGTGGAAATTCATGCGGGATGCGGTCAGTGCAAACGCTGCCGCCAGGGCATGTACACGTCATGTTTGAACTATGGCAAGCCGGAGAAGGGCCACCGCGCAAACGGCTTCACGACCGACGGCGGTTTTGCCGAATACGCGGTCAATCACATCAACACGCTGGCACGGGTGCCCGATACCATGGGGGATGCCGAGGCAACGCTGGTCGTTACCGCGGGCACCTCGATGTATGGGCTGACTGAACTGGGGGGATTGGTTGCCGGCGAGAGCGTCGTGGTGATCGGCCCCGGGCCGATCGGACTACTCGCAGTGGCCGTCGCAAAGGCATTGGGAGCCAACCCGGTCATCCTGACCGGTACGCGCAACAAGCGGCTCGCAATCGGCCGAGAGCTCGGCGCCGACCGCATCATCAACATCAGTGATGAAGACGCGGTTGCAGTTGTCAAACAACTCACCGGCGGCGCCGGCGCCGACTATGTGGTTGAATGTGCCGGCAACGAGGCGACAATCAACCAGGCCATTCACATGACCAATCGCGGCGGAAAAATCTGTCTCGCCGCGTTTCCGCACGATCCAATCGTGATGGATCTCGCGCATCTCGTGAAGAACAACATCTACGCCTATGGAATTCGCGGCGAGGGCCGCAGCGCCACCCGTCGCGCCATGGCACTGATGGCGGAGAAGCGCTTCGACGCCACCAGGATCCATACCCACACATTTCCGCTGGCGGACCTGCCGACCGCGCTGCGATATGCCCGCGAACGCATCGATGGTGCGATCAAGGTGGTCGTCACCAACCGACAAGCCGGCACGTTTGCGAACGCGGCGGCCGAATAGCCCGAACGGCGGCGATCAACGCCCTTCGAACTTCGGTTCGCGCTTCTCCATGAACGCCTTGATGCCTTCCTGCATGTCCTGCGTCTTGAACAGCGGCAGAAGCTGCAGGTAGACGTGATGGACATGATCCGGGAAGGTCTCATTCAGTCCCATCCGCATCATGCGCTTGGCTGCCTGTACCGCCAGCGGCGCATTGGCCGCGATTTCGCGTGCCACCGCGCGTGCCCGTCCCATCAGTTCAACGTCTGGCACAACCTCATTGGCAAGGCCCCAGTCCATGGCCTCCCGCGCCGAGAGCGTGCGACCGGTGAAGATCAGTTCCGAGGCCTTGGCCCAACCGATCATCCGCGGCAGAAACCACGTACCTCCGGACTCCGGCACCACGCCGCGTTTGACAAAGGCCGCAGCCAGCTTCGCCGATTCAGCCATGATACGGATGTCGCAGCCGAGCGCCGTATCCATGCCATAGCCGGCGGCTCCCCCGTTCACGGCGCAGATCGTCGGCTTGTCCATCGCCTGCAGAACGGTGGGCGGGGTGTTGCGCAAATCCAGCGAAGTGGATGAAGAGGCCGCGCTGAGGCCATCTCCGCTGCGCTCTTTGCGCAGATCGAGACCAGCGCAGAACGCGCGCCCGGTACCAGTGAGGATCACGCAACGAACATCCCGGTCCTCGTTGGCCCCGACGAGGATGCGTGTCAGGTCATTCAGCATGGGACCTGAAATCGTATTCATGCGCTCAGGCGCGTTGAGCGTGATGACTGCAATGTGACCGGCCACCTCATAAAGGACTTCTTGGGATTCGGTTTGCATGGTGCGGGCTGGGTCCATGGACGTCCTCTTCTTTCGATCGATCTTATCGATGTGGAGTTAGATTCGCCCCAACGCGCTTAAAATAAGCTGGGGCGTTAGAGGAATCTCCGTGACAACAGTTCCAAATGGCCGAAGCGCGTCATTGACTGCGTTGGCTACCGCCGCTGCTGCGCCCGCAGTGCCTGCCTCACCTGCGCCTTTCGCCCCCAGCTCTGATTCCATGGTCGGCGAGACCACGTGCCCGACGTCGATATCCGGCATCTCGCCGGCCATCGGAACCAGATAGTCCGCCATATTGGCATTGGTGAGCTGACCGCGCTCGTCATATTCGCATTTCTCGAACAAGGCGGCGCCGAGGCCCTGTACCACGCCACCCCTGATCTGCTCGTCGACCAGCTGCGGATTGATGATGGTGCCGCAATCCTCGACGACCCAATGCCTGAGCAGCTTGATGAAGCCGGTATCGATATCGACCTCCAGCCAGGCGGCCTGAACGCCATTGGTGAAGGCAAAGGGATACTCGCGCGGAACATAGTGCCTGGTGGCCATCAGTTCGGGCTGAACACCCGGCGGCAGCGTGTCCGGGCGGAAATAGACAATACGCCCGATCTCGCTCAATTCGATCCGCGGCGCGCCATCGGCTGCAGTCACCACCCTGTTATCGACAATATCGAGTTCGCCCGGGGTAGACTGGAGAATGGCGGCAGCAACATCGAGGATATTCTTGCGCAGCACCTTGGCGGCCTGCAGCGCGGCCTCGCCACCGATACCTGCGCCACGCGACGCCCAGGTGCCTCCGCCATACGGTGTATTGTCGGTATCTCCCAGAATCACCCGAACGCGATCCATCGAGACGCCAAGCACGCTTGCAACGATCTGGACCGTGAGCGCTTCCGAGCCCTGCCCCTGCTCCGTTATGCTGGTCTGGCAAATCACCGAGCCCTGGGGATCAAGCCGCACTGCGACGCCGTCCTGCGAGGAAATCCTGGCGCCGCCGACGCCATAAAAGGCTGCACTGGGATTGGTGACCTCGATGAAGCTGGCGATGCCGATACCCCGGTAAATCTTCTTTTTCCGCAGGTCCGCCTGTTCCGCGCGCAAGCCGTCGTAATCCATCATCTTGACGAGTTTGGCGAGCGCTGCGTGATGCGACAGCTGCTCGAAGCGCAAGCCCGATGGGGAGGCACAGGGATAGGCGTCATCAGCGATCAGATTGCGACGACGGATTTCGACCGGGTCCATGCCGATCCTGGCGGCCGCAAGGTCCACCAGCCCTTCCGTCACCGAGCAGGCGATCGGATGGCCGACCGCCCGGTACTGGCACATCACATTCTTGTTCTGAAAGACAACACGGGCGCGAGCCCGGTAATTCTTCGTCACGTAGGGACCGCCGACCAGATTGACGACCTGATTGGCCTCGATCGCGCTGGTGCGCGGGTACATCGAATAGGGCCCGATGCCCGTGAGATCGTCGATCTCGAACGCAGTGATGGTGCCGTCGCGCTTCACGCCGATCTTTCCCTTGCAGCGATGGTCGCGGGCATGAATGTCGGTGTTGAAGCTCTCGACCCGGTCGGCCACGAACTTGATCGGCCGGCGCAACCGCTTGGACAGCGCGTAAGTAGCCATCTCGTCGGCGTAGATGTGAACCTTGATACCGAAGGAGCCGCCGACGTCCTTGCAGACCACGCGGACCTGCGCTTCCCTCAAGCCGAGATGGAGCGCTGCAATATTTTGCACCATGTGCGGCGCCTGCGTGCCTTGATAGATCGTGAGCTTCGCTTCCGCCACGTTCCAATCCGCCACCACCGCGCGCGGCTCCAGCGTCACTCCGGTATGTCGTCCGAATATGAATTCGGTCTCCACGACCTCGTCGGACTCGGCAAATGCCCGATCGACGCCGCCCGCGTCATGAACACGCTCAAAGGCCAGGTTGTCGCCAAGCGAGCCGTGGATCACGGGTGTTGCAGAATCAAGCGCAGTGCGCATGTCGGTGACGGCATCGAGCTCCTCGTAGTCAACCAGGACATGCTCGGCGGCGTCCTCGGCCTGGGCTCGGCTGCTCGCCACCACGGCCGCCACCGCTTCGCCCTGCCAGCACACGCGGTCAATTGCGATAGCGCTTTGCGGCGCGGATTTGAGGCCTTTCAGATGCGAGAGTACGCCGACCCACGGCGTAATGACGGTCGCGAGTTCCGTGCCCGAAACGACCGCAATCACTCCCGGCATTTGCCTGGCCGCCGAGGCATCCATGCTGTTGATTCTTGCGTGCGCGTGGGGGGAACGGACGAATACGACATGCGCCATTCGCGGCAGCTCGATGTCGCTGACATAGTGCCCTCGCCCCTGCATCAACCGATCGAGATTCGGCCGCGGCACGGTCTTGCCGATATAGGAATTCGGACGGTCCACCGCGGAAAGTGTCTTGGGGGGCGCCTGTGCCGATGTCATGGCAGCCGTCCGGTGCGCGCCCGCGCCGTGGTCTCAATGGCGTCGACAATGGCCTGATAGCCGGTACAGCGACAATAATTGCCGGAAAGGTGCTCGCGGATCTGCTCCCGGTCCGGAGCCGGCGATTGCTTCAGCAGATCCTGCGCCGCCATCAACATGCCCGGCGTACAGAAGCCGCATTGCAATGCGTTACGGTCCCGGAACGCAGACTGCAGATCGGAGATCTCGCCGCTATCGGACAGCCCCTCGATTGTTTCGACCGTCGCGTTGTGCGCCTGCACCGCAAGCAGCAGGCAGGAACGGACAATATCGCCATTGACACGGACGGTGCAGGCTCCGCATACGCCGTGTTCACAGCCGACATGCGTGCCGGTCAGTTTGAGGTGCTCGCGAAGGAAATCCGCCAGGTTCAGACGCGGCAGCACATTCGCTTCGACGCGCTCACCATTGACACGCAGCGAAACCGCGATCGCGTTTGTCACGCTGACGCTCCAACGGCGAGGTCGGAACGGGCAAGCAAAGAGGATACGCACCGCGTCAGCAGGACTTTCGCCAGGTGCCGTCGCATGGCTGGCGTGGCCTGTTGATCCTCCATTGGGTCCAGTTCATCGCCCAATGCGCAAGCCGCCTCGGCCAACACGGCGGGTGTGATGGCGACATCAACCAGTTTGTCGGCCGACCGGGCCAGTAGTGGCCGATCGCCGACGGCAAAGAAGCCTAGACGAAGATCGGTGAACCGGCCGTCGCCTATAGCGGCCTGCGCTGCAAGGCCGACGAGCGCGTAGTCGCCATGTCGGCGAGCGAACTCCTGAAAGAAGTGCGTCGAGCCTTTCGGGACCAGCGGCAACTCGATGGCGACCAGCAGTTCATGCGGCGTCAATACGGTTTCGTAGATGCCGGCGAAGAACTCGTCTGCGGCAATCCGCCGCTCGCCGGCCGATCCGCGAGCAATAATGGTAGCGCCAAGCGTGAGCATGCAAGCCGGCAATTCAGATGCCGGGTCCGCCTGCGCAAGGCTCCCGCCGATCGTGCCGCGGTTGCGGATCGCGGGATGAGCGACGTGGGCGACGGCATCCTTCAGCAAGGGCGCGTGAGCGGCAATTTCGGGCGACCTCAGGAGATCGGCATGCCGCGTCAGGGCGCCGATAGCAAGGACGTCTCCCTTCACCACCACCCCGCGCAACTCAGCCAGGTCGCCGATATCGACGACGAGCTCAGGTGCGATCAGGCGTAGATTCATCGCTGCCAGCAGGCTCTGGCCGCCCGACAGCACCTTGGCCTTCTCGCCGTGCATGCCGAGCAATTCCAGCGCGTTTGCCACGCTGGTTGCGCGGGCATAGGCAAAGGCCGAGGCTTTCATTTCTGACGTGACCTCCCCGGCCAACTATCGACATTTTCATGGAATTAGAGGGCTGAGATCACCAAAGGTCAAGTTTGTTCTCCGGCGATTGTTTCGACTTTGAGCTTGTTTTCGTACGATGGACAACGCACGTTCTCTGCCCAACAAGAAGCCCGCCAAGGATGAACGCCCCATGAAGCTTGGGTTCTTTACGATGCCGATCCATCCGATCGACAAGGATTGGCGGCTTTCGCTCAAGGAGGATCGAGAGGCTTTCCTGCTGGCCGATGAGCTCGGGTTCACCGAGGGCTATGTCGGCGAGCACACCACCGACCGGGCCGAGAACATTACGTCCTGCGTCGCTTTCATCGCCTGGCTCGCCGCGGCAACCAGGCAGATCAAATTGGGCACCGGCACTGTCAACATGCCCAATGCTCATCCGGCGGCGGTCGCGGGCTCGATCGCCATGCTCGATCACATGCTCGATGGGCGGCTGATCTTCGGCATCAGCCCCGGGGGTCTGCTGTCGGACGCGGAAGTGTTCGGCAATCTGGAGGCCGATCGGAATGCCATGTTCCTGGAGGCAATCAACCAGGTGCTTCAAATTTGGACAAGCAAGCCGCCGTACAACCTTCAGGGCAAATACTGGAATATATCGGTCGAGAAAACCCTGATCGAGGATATTGGCCAGGGATTCATCCCTCGTCCCTTGCAGCAGCCGCATCCGCCGATCGTGGTGACTGCCGTGGCTCCGTTCTCCAGGGGAGTGACTGAAGCGGCAGCACGTGGCTGGGACCCGATCTCGGCAAACTTCCTGATGCCGGCCTGGGTAAAAAGCCATTGGCCGAAATATGTCGAGGGATGCGAACGCGCCGGTCGGCCTGCGGATTCAGCGAACTGGCGTGTGGCCAAGAGCGTGTTCGTCGCCAGGGACGCCGCCACCGCGAAGTCCTATGCCACCGATCCGAACGGGCCCTACGTCTACTACTATCGCTCCTTGTTCACCAAGCTGAAGCGCGGCGGGCGCATCGAATTGTTCAAGACGCGGAGGGACCAGGCTGACGACGAGGTGACGCTGGAGTCGATCTGCGACAAGCTGATCATTCATGGCACGCCTGACAGCGTGGCCGATCAGCTGCTGGCATTTCAGGAAGAGACCGGACCATTCGGCACACTGCTCTACGCCGGCAAGGATTGGAAGGACCGCGAGCTGGGGCGCCAATCCATGATCCTGATGGCCGAAAAGGTGATGCCCCGTATCAATGCTGGCGTATCCAGCGGCGCCAAAGCTGCCGAATAACCTGCGAGGAGCTTGCCGTGGCGCTGAGCGATCGTATCCCCTATCAAGCACAGATCGACCGCCCCAGGCTGACGCTTCCCGGCGGCAAGAAGCTGGCGGTTTGGGTCATCCTCAACGTGGAGGAATGGCAGATCGAAGGCTCGATGCCCCGCACGGTGCTGAGCCCGCCGATGGGCCAGCCGCTATTGCCTGACGTGCCGAACTGGTCCTGGCACGAATACGGCATGCGTGCCGGCTTCTGGCGTCAATTCAAGGCACTGACAGAGCGCAAGATACCGGTGACGTTGGCGATCAATGCCAATGTCTGCAACTCCTATCCGCGCGTTGCCTCTGCCGCGCTCGAAGCCGGGTTCGAGTTCATGGGCCACGGTTTCGTGCAAGGCCCGATGCACAAGGTCGAGAACCAGGCAGATGCAATCAAGCGCTCGGTGGAGACCATTGCAAAATTCACGGGGAAGCCGCCCCGGTCCTGGGAAAGCCCCGGCCTCACCGAGACCGAGGAAACACTCGACTTGCTGCGCCTCAACGGCATTGAATATGTCGCGGACTGGGTGATCGACGATCTGCCGCAGGATATCGCCACACCTCACGGCGCCATCACGACGATCCCCTATTCGGTCGAGACCAACGATATCGCCATTCACGCGCTGCAGCACCTGCCATCAGATCAATTCCTGACCCGTTGCACCGATCAGTTCGATCGCCTCTATCTCGAAGGCGCATCAAATGCGCGGGTCATGGCCATCTCAATACACCCCTATATCACGGGCGTGCCGCATCGCATCAAATATCTGGAAGCGTTGCTCGACTATGTCCTGCGTCATGACGGTGTGGCACTGATGACCGCCAGCCAGATCGGCGACTGGTATCGCGCAGAAATGGCGAACAGATAGACCGCGATCTAACCCGGAACTGGCGTGAAGCCGATAAAATACAGCGGCCTTCGTCACGAGGACTTGCCATCTCCCACAACAAATCGGCCGAAGCCGCCGCGCGCGAACAGCAAGGGCTCCTGTCGATTATAGGCGTAGGCCTCGACTGCTCCGAGAAAGATGATGTGATCGCCGCCATAGTAGCGATTGGCGGCACGGCATTGAAAATTGGCGACGCTGTCGGCCAGCACCGGAGCGTAGCCAAGCCCCGGCGTCCAGCTCACACCGGCAAATTTGTCGTCCGACGATTTTGCAAACTGCGATGCCAGTGCCTGCTGGGACGCGCCGAGAACGTTGACGGTGAAGTGGCTTGCATTCTGAAAGATCGAGAGTCCTTGCGAAAACATTCCAAGGCTCCACAACACCAACGGTGGATTGAGCGATACCGATGCGAAAGAATTGCAGGTTACGCCGTACGGCATTCCGTCCGCAGACATCGCCGTTACGATCGTGACCCCCGTCGCAAACGTACCGAGCGCGTTGCGAAAATCGCGCGGATCGATCGCCGAGTTGTCGCTGGCAAGTTCGTTGGCCGGATCGGCCGGATGTTTGGGTGAGTCAGACATCCGCCGAGCCTCAGAGCGTCAGATTTTCGGACGGCAAGCCTAGCGCCACGCGTCCATAATTGGTTCCCGCCGCATCGAAATTGAATGCGAGGTGCGAATTCACCGCGTGCGCGTCGCGGAACTGCCGCTGCAGTGCGCCCGAGGTGAACAGGCTGCGCGCGCCGCTTGCAGCGAACAATAACGAGACCGCTTCGGTGCAAAGGTTCACCGAAAAGGCGCCATCCCGCCGCAGCGTTGTTTTGCCCGCAAGGTCGGGAATGTGGCCGCGCCTCGCCTCAGCCATCGCTTTGATGCAGTTCGTGCGCATCACAAGACGGGCCGCGTCGATCTTGGCGGAGGCTTCCGCGATCTTGATCTGCGTCGTCTGAAGGTCGCTCAGCTTGGCCCGATTGTAGGTCGAGGCCCGATGCCGCGCGAGGTCGACGTAATCATTGAGGCACGCTTGCGCGTTGCCCAGGCCGACACCCGACAAGACGTAAGGAAACAGGGAGAACACCGGCAGGGCGTAAAGCGCGTTTGGATTGACGGCGCTTCCTGGCGTCGGCCCGCCGGTCAAATCGCTGACCGCGATCGTCATGTTCTCCGCGACAAATGTATCCTCGACCCATACGTCATTCGAACCGGTGCCGCATAGCCCCGTCGCATTCCAGGTATCGTTGATCCTGTAGTCGCGCCTGTTGATAAGAAATATTCGATACTCAATCCCGTCCGCCTCGTCATCCGTTGCCACTACGCCTGCAAGCATGTTCCAATCGCAGGACTCGACCCCCGACGAAAACGGCCAATGACCGTGCAGGATGTATCCTCCTTCCGCCCTCCTCGCCCGGCCGGCCGGAAAGATGAAGGACGACGCGATCAAGGCATCGACATTTACATTCCAAACTGCATCCTGCGCCTGCCTGTCAAACATGCCGAGCATCCAATGATGACTGGCGAGATTGGCAAAATTCCATGCGACGGAAGCGTCCGCTTGTCCGAGCGCATCCGCGCAATCGACCAAAGCGACGTAGTCGAGCTCGGCGCCACCGACCCGTTTGGGTTGCACAATTCGGAACAGGCTGGCGTCATGCAAATCGCGCTCGGTCTCCGGCGGAAGCCGCCGAAGCTCTTCCGTCCTTGAAGCACGATCGCGCAACTCCGGAATCAGGGATCTGGCGCGTGCGACCATACTGTCGTAGGTCGCCGTTCCTGGCCCCGCGGGTGATCCCATCTCTGGCTTGCCGCTCTCCCCGGCCATGTGTTTCCTCGCCTGCTCCGTTGCTTTCCGCTGCCCGAGCTTTGTCAGTCTACTGTCTGACCGGCAATGATCAAGGCGTAGAAAGCATGCCTACCACGCCGCGATAGGGACCCACGAACGCAAAAAAGCCCGGTGGCCGCACGGCCACCGGGCAAAAGCGATTTGAGATAGCGAATGGTCGCGGGCGCTATTTGATGGCCTTGTGCCAATAGAGCGTACTCGGCCAGGCCCAGGGATGGGACGGGATAAACAAACGGTAACCGGCGCGAATGAAGTTGTTGGCTGAGCGGACGTTGTTGGTCGTGTCGGAGACGATCGAGCACCACCCACTAAGCCGCGCCCGCGCCTCCATGGCTCGCATCAGGCGCAACTGAAGCTGACGCCCGCTATGCCTGCCAAGTACGCCAACACGACAAAGATATCCGGCATTGGAGACGTGGGTCGATGGGATCATGCCCGCGAAGCCGACCGGTTCACTACCGCGAAAGGCAAACCACCAGTGCCCCCGATCAAATTTGGGAACGGGAGCACTATCCAGGAAGGTCGACTCATGAAGTTCGGTGAGAGTATACGCCACGTCCTCGTCAGTTCCGTCAATCTCACGGATCCGGTACGTCTCTCGAGTGTTCGATTTCATCGTCGATGTCCGCCGGTCAATGGATTACTTGCCAAGGGTTGTCTTGATACCGAGCCAGATGGCTCCAACGAATCCGGTTGCAATGACCGTAATGACCGCCTTGAACGTATAACTCTGCGCCTGCTCCACGCTTCGGCGCCAGCGCCGCAGATGCTCAAAATCGGCGCGCGCCTCTTTTCGATCCTCGTCGAGACCGAAGGAAACCAACGTCGCTTCGATTGCCTTGAGGACCACGGCATCGATGTCTTCATGGCGTAGCCTCTGTTGCTCGGCCAGCGTCTCGATGACGATGGCTCTGATATCAGCAGCCTGTATCCCGGTCATCGCTTGATGATCCGCGCCACATTCTCGAAACCGCGCTTGGCGAAATAGAACGACACCACCAGATTTGAGGTCGTCGCCGCGAAGCCGGCGAGCGGATCGGTCGTGCCAAGGCCAAGGACCTTGTCAAAAACCAGAAGTTTTCCCGATCCACGACCGCCGTAAACACCCTTGTAGCGCGCGGGCGCCAGCAGCGGCTCAAAGACCTTCGCCGTTGGAATTTTCAGGATGGACAAGGGCACGTCCTGCTATTGATGAGGCGAAGCGCGCGAGCCAACTCTCAAAGACGGCCGGCCAACGCGCGAAGGAGCCAGGGCTGCGGCGGGCCGTTGGCAGAGATCCCATCCGCTTGCGGGGTCAGAGGATTCATGCTCGCGGGCACAACGCTCGTTAGAGCAGCGATCCGTGCCGCCACGCCGGCCGGCGTATCCGGTGAAACACCGTTGCTTGAACCACCAATCAGGCCTGGACGATCGACTGTACGAAATCCATCGGACGGTGCAGACGGTGTCGCGAGCAGGTTCGTGTCAGACAATGCTTCCGCCGACCTGCGATCTCTAGAAACGCCCGCAAGAGCAGACGGCCAGTCCGCGGCAACGCTGCCAAACGGGCCGGAAGGATTCGGAAAGCCGAAGACCGAGGGGGGAAAGGATCCATTGCAAGGCCGGCTTGTCGGTAGAGAGCCAAGCTGAGCTGCTGGCCTGCGAGTCCGGACCACGGCTGAGTGGAGCGCGCTCTAACCGCGGTGCTGCATTCCCGAATGCGTCAACAGGCACACTTTGCGGATAGGCAGCTTCCGGTGCGCTTGCTGTAAACGGGGATACCTGGTCAACGCTACGACGAGCAAGGTATCTTATTGGCTGGCTGCCGGAGCGACGAGAACGCGGATCGCAGTTCGGGTGTGGCTACGCGCCAGCGAGCGAATTTCAAGAAGAGCCCTGGCTTTGCCCATTTAGGTTTCCCGGTTGGCCGATCCGGTGCACTCGTCGCGTGCAACATCGACCGGATCGATCGCGGGTTCGCGCCGCGCTGACTGAAAGGCAATCGCCGGAAAATCCGTTTGTACGTCATCGCGTTTCGGACGCGAGATGATCTTGATGATGTCGGCGCTCACGAGAATTCCTCCGAAACGGCGATGACGACGAGACCGATGAGCGCAAGCGAGATCAGGTAGGCAGTCATCGGCCTCTCCCCTGCAAAATAGAAATGTGCGGCATGATCGCGGTGTGGGCGCTGATCATTTGGGGCGCGAACCTTGTCCCGTCGGGGGCCGCATGCGGCGCGTGACGATGCGCGCCGCGGCCGACATGTTCGCGCATGCCGGCCAATGGTAGTGAGGTCTCGGACGGCGGCTCGCTCGCGACGCCCAGGCGGGGCGTTGGGAGTTGCGGCGTCGATGTGCGGCCGCCGTCCGATTCGAGGATTTCCAAACAAAAAGCCCGCAACGGATTACTCCACGCGGGCCAAGTACGTTTCGCGATAGTGGCGTTATGCCAGTGATCGTTCTTCAGCCTTCACCGATCGCAGAAATCGAATCCAAAGGCGTCGACCGCGAACTCTGTAGCCGACAGTTTCGTGCAACTTAACCTTGACGTCGGCGCTCCAGAAGCGAGCCAGATTTTCGCGTACGGCAACGGCTCGAGGAGGCGCATAGGTTGGACGCGAAGCTGGAGCGCCGATCTGATGCGCCTTGAGCTATGGTTGCCTTCCGGATTTCCTGCCGGCGATCCGCCTGTCAAGCTGCCTACCCTTTTTCTTGATTTCCGCATCGAGGATTTTGCATAGATGCCAATGAAACTCGGGCCCATAGCAAAAAGGCACTTGCCTGGGAAAGACGACCCAATACGGAACAATATCTGAGCTGACGTCCTTGAGCCGATCCAGCGACCTGCGAATAAAGGAACTGGCGATCGTCAACGACAGCAATCCGTCATTACTGCGCGCCCAGCGAAGAAGATCGTCCTTCAAGCCATGAATCTGGAACGGGCAAATCCATTCACCGGGATTGCTTTCGTCGAGTCGCGGAAAGCCCAAACGGGCTACAGCTTCCCGTCGCTTGGCACCGTATCTAAACTGATATTGGACAAGAACGGGCTCACTCCATCGAGTGTCTGACGGCTTCTTTGCACCACCTGCTCTCGGCTTTTGTCGATGCACCACTGGGCGCCCCTTGATCCATTTTCATGTCACTAGAACGAAACAGGAACATCGTCAATAGTCCCTGCACCCCGCTCGCGGGCGCGCTCAGCGAAACGCAATCGTCGGAAGATCCGTCTGCACCTCATCGCGTTTTAGACGCGGTATTTTTTTGATGATGTCGGCGCTCACGAGAATTCCTCCGAAAACGGCGATGACGACGAGACCGATGAGCGCAAGCGAGATCAGGTAGGCAGTCATCGGCCTCTCCCCTGCAAAATAGAAATGTGCGGCATGATCGCGGTGTGGGCGCAGATCATTTGGGGCGCGAACCTTATCCCTCGGGGGCCGCGTGCGGCGCGTGACGATACGCGCCGCGGCCGACATGTTCGCGCATGCCGGCCAATGGTAATGAGGTTTCGGACGGCGGCTCGCTCGCGACGCCCAGGCGGGGGCGTTGGGAGTTGCGGCGTCGATGCGCGGCCGCCGTCCGATTCGAGGATTTCCGAACAAAAAGCCCGCGCGGGATTGCTCCGGGCGGGTTTCGCAAGTTTCCCTGTGATGGCGTTATGCCGCGAAGCCGGCGTATCTGATCATTCTCAAGCGGTCACTGAAAAGCGAACACCACAGCGTAGCCGACAGAGTCGGCTCGCGTGAGAAAATAAAGAAGCCCGCAACCGTTTCCGGCGCGGGCTCTACAATATTTGCGATGGTGCTAATATGCACCTGAGTTGCCCGACGCGTCAAGGACAAATCAAGGCAGATGCAAACCGTGGCAATCGGTGACATCGAAACGAAGTCGCAACGTCTTCTGATTTCGTTGCGGCCCGTCCGGTGATCGCTTCCGCCAGTTCGTCTTCGCGCGCTGACGCGCTCGATTGGCGCTCGTGAACTTCAGAACGATACCCTTATGTCGGTGATTTGCCCGACATGTCAAACACCGGTCTCTACCGTGGCTCAGGATTGGCCGGATGGACCGGCTGCGGGCATCGGCGGGTCGGGCTCGACCTCGAGCCTGCGCTCGGTCGGCATCACCTGCGCGCCGGCCGCGCGCGCCGCTTCGCCTGTCGTGCTGTAGTTCGCCACTACCGGGTGCTGCACTTTTGGCTTATTCCAATGCCCATGGTCGACGACCAGCATGCTGAGCACGCCGAGAATTGCGACGGCAATCGCAACCTTCAGCGGCGCGCCGCCGGATCGGCTCAAACTTTTCTCCGTCAGTTCCTTCGTCATCTGACCATCCGTATTGATTTCCTCCGATCTGAATTAAATCCCGGCAGCGGGTAGAGGTTCCTCGTCGACCCGTCCTGCGCAGTTTTAGGGAACCAATGGCATAACCGCGTATTGTCAGGACACCAGTCCGTGGCCTGACATGAACGAGTAGCAGCCCGTGAATATCGAAGAGCCATCGCAGCCCAACATTGCCGAACGCGCTATCGACACCGCGACCGATGTGTCGCGCACGCTCACGGAGGTGTCCGATGGGCTGCAGGCGGCGGTCAACCGCCTTGGCGACGCGATCACGACGGCGCGGCGGCCCGGGATGCCGCTCTCGACCATCAGCGCGATCACCCGGGAAGCGCCGCTGGCCAGCCTGTTCGTCGCCTTTCTGTTCGGCGTCGCGATCGCGCGCCGCCGCTAGCATTTTTCAGAACTTGCCTTTTCAGAACTTGCCCTTGGCCGAGTCTTTTGCGGCCGAAATGACGCCGCCGGTGATCTGTCGCATATGCTCCCCGGCGTTGGTGAACTGGCTGCGCAGGAACTCGGACTGGATCCGCAGCGCTTCCTGAAGATCGGTTGCATGCACCAGTTTGCGGGCATGCTCGAATGCAGCCCTCATGTTCTGCTCGGTGAACGATAGTGCCTGCTTGGAAATCTCTGTGCCCGCCCCCGGCATCGATGTCATGGACTTCCCGGCGGCATCGAAGAACATGCTGAATGCCTTTTCCGCCTGATCGATGGTTTTCTCGGCCAGTTCGCGCAGCTCGGCCGGGACTTCGAGTTTCGGTTCAGTCATGGTCGTCCTCCAGTATCGACTTGGGCAGGTTAGCATAAATCCCGGCGAGGTCTGCTTCGTATTGGAGCGGGCCCGCCCGGCGTCGACCGCCGCGACATCGGCATTTGATCCGTCCAACCGGGGAGCACGATCCACGGAACCCTTTGCTTACCTTGCCACCATTGCCCGATTCCAATGGTGGCAACAGTGTGGCACAACAGTGTTGCAAAGTGATTCGTGTCAGGGTTGTCGGTGGCGTTGCGTCTCTGGTTTTCGTCTCTTTTGGGACAAGGGGATAAGATGCTGCTAACGTTTCGACCGACGCCGACCTGTACGCGTTTCAAGACCAGCATAAAGATGCCCTGCATGAAATGCGGCGCGCAGATGCGGCTGGCCGCGATCGAGCCCCGCGACCAGAACTACGACGTTCTGACCTATCGCTGCGCACCCTGCGATTCCGGCGAGAGTTTCCTGAAGGCGCGCTGATCAGGACCCGTTCAGCACGGCAGTCCCGGCTGGCGTCAGCACAAGCCCGTCATCTCGAACTTCGATCAGGCCCAGGCCTGTCAGCGTCTTCAGATCTTCATCGCTGACCGGCGACAGTTTCAGTCGCCGCGCCTGGATATCCCGCAGTGTCCAGCGAAGGCCGATGGCCTTCTCGAGGCTGAATGCCGCGAAAGGATTTTCTGCCATTCGCCCCAACAATTACTTCGTTAAATCAAAATCGATCATGCGGCGGCGCACCACACGCGCCTGATAATGCGGCAATCGACCTCGGGTTCCCCCGGCCACTCGACCCGGGGGATGATGCAGGCCCGGCGGCGGCCCTGGCCGTCAGTAACGATAGGGCTCGATATCGACCAACGGAAAGGCGCTGAACACGCTGGGCAGATTGGTCGGTGTTGTCGGATGCAAGTAAGACCTGTCGAGTTCGGAAAAACGGGTGACACCCAATAGCCCGAGACAGCGGATGACCTCGTCTTCGAGCAATTCGAGCATTCGCACGATGCCGGCCTCGCCGGCGGCGGCGAGCGCCCAGCACTGCAGGCGGCCGATGCCGACGAGGTCGGCGCCGGAAGCGATCGCCTTGACGATATCGGTCCCGCGGCAGAACGAACCATCGACCATGATCTTGGCACGGCCGGCGACCGCATCGACGATTTCCGGCAGCACATGCATGGAACCGCGGCCGTGATCGAGCTGGCGGCCGCCATGGTTCGACACGTAGATCCACTCCACGCCGTGATCGATTGCGATCCTGGCATCTTCCGCGGTCGCGATGCCCTTGATGGCGAGCGGAATTTTATACTTGTCCTTGATCAGCTTCACGGTGCGCCATTCCAGCCCCTTCTGGAAGTCGCCGCCGGTCGCCCTGATGCGGCTTTCACGGACATAGCGCTTGGCGATATCGCGCTCGCGCCGGCTGTAATGCGCGGTATCGACGGTGAGGCAGAAGGCGGCATAACCATTGTCGATGCTGCGGCTCACGGTGTCTTCGACGAAGGCGTCATCCCCTCGCACATAGAGCTGGAAAATGCGCAGCGCGTCGGGAGCCGCCTTGGCGGTCGCCTCGAGGCCCGGCTCGGAGACCGAACTCAACATGTGGGCGGCGCCAAACCGGCCGACGCCGCGCGCCACCGCAGCACCTGAATCCGGATCGAAAATCTCGAGCGCGCCGACCGGCGCGATCATGACCGGCAGGCGGAGGCGGCGGCCCAACACCTCGGCCGAGGGATCGACCTTGGCGACATTGCGCAGCACGCGAGGCCGGAATGCGATCTCGTCGAGGGCCATGCGATTGCGGCGCATGGTGGTCTCCGTCTCCGCGGCGCCGACGATATAGTCCCAGGCATTCTGGTTCAGCCGCGCTCGCGCCTTCCTGATGAACTCGTGGAGGTTCTGGAATTCCTCGCCGCTGGCGCCGAGTTCGACATTTCGCGCCGGCCGGATGGGGGTCGCGTCGTTCATGTTGTTTCTCTCCCGCTTTGGCGACAGATTAGCCGTAGAAGAACGGGAAAAGCTACCCGCTTTGAATGGGTTAGACGTGGCGTAAACGCAGGGATGTCATTCGTTGGCGGGATGCGTCGGGCCACCGTCAGCCCGTATTGCCCACCTTCCCGAAAGCCCCCGCCTCTGCGAGATCGGCGAGCCGCTTCTCGTCGTAGCCGAGCGTCTTTTGGAGCACCTCCCGCGTGTGCTGGCCGAGCAGCGGCGCCGCCACCGGATCGATGGTCGGCGTCAGGCTCATATGCAACGGGGTTTCAATATTCGGGACGGTGCCCGCGGTAGGATGCGGAATCCGGCTGAGGCGATGGCGGTCGCGCACTTCCGGCGCATTGAAGCCTTCCTCCACGGTACGCAGATAGCCAACCGGGATGTTGGCCTTCTTCATCTTCGCTATCCAGTGCTCGAGACGATCGCTGGCAAAGACGCCGGCGATGATGGCGCGCAATTTTTCCTTGTTGGCGGTCCGGTCCTTTCGATGCGCGAACCGTGGATCGGTGACGAGGTCCGGTCGTTCGAGCACGTCGACCACCAGCCGGCGGTACAGACGATCATTGGCGCAGGCCATGTAGAGCGGCCCATCGGACGCCTGATAGAGGCCGACGGTGGGCGAGCCGTTCGGCGAATTCCCGAAACGTCCCGGGTTCGCGCCGCTGACCAGATAGGCCATGCCGTAGAATCCGGTCATCGAAACGGCGGTGTCGATCAGCGCGACCTCGACCTGCTGGCCGCGGCCAAGCCGGTCGCGCGCGATCAGCGCCAGCAGGATCGCATTGCACGCCGACATGCCCGTGGCCATGTCGACGATCGGCGGGCCGGTCCGCACCGGCTCTCCATCGGCAAACCCGTTCAACGACATGAAACCGCTCTCGGCCTGCGTGATCGGATCGAAACCCGGACGCAGCGCGAACTCGCCCTTGCGGCCATAGGCCGAGATCGAGCAATAGATCAGCCGCGGGTTGGTCGGCGCGACGGAGGCGTAGTCGAGGCCGAACTTCTTCATCACGCCGCCGGAGAAATTCTCCACGACGACGTCCGCCTTCGCGATCAGTTCGCGGGCGACTTCGAGCGCCGCCGGATTGTTGAAGTCGAGCGCGATACCGCGCTTGTTGCGGTTGAGGCTGAGAAAGGCCGCGCTCTCGCCCCCGATTTCCGCATGTTCATAGTGGCGGGTGTCGTCGCCGCCGTCGGGGTTTTCGATCTTGATGACCTCGGCGCCGAAATCCGCCAGCGTTTGCGTGCAGGCCGGGCCGGCTACGACCCGGGTGAAGTCGACGACCAGCAGACCGTCCAGCGCAGTGGGTTCGCCCTTGGCTCGCGGCGTTCGCTCCGGCAATTGCGGTCTGACGGTCATTTCCGGCGCTTCCCTTGTTATTTTGCCTGACGAAATGGAGGTTTTCGCCATGACTTCAAGGCTTTCTTACCGGAACCGGATGGGGAACACCAAACCCCGATTTTGCAGGGCCGGACCTGCGGCTGACATAGCTCTTCAAGGCCGAACCGCTCCACCCCAGGCCTGAACCGGATCGCGGGGGCATATGCAACGGCGCCGCCCGTCTCCCGGTCCGGTCCGGGAGTCGAGCGGCGCATTCCGGATCGGCAGACGCCGCCAACGGCGTTCGCAACACCGTCAGTTCGGCGAAACCTGCCTGGCTTACTCGGAAATCATTTCACCGGAACCGCCAAGCTCGGCAGGAAAATCCTTCAGCTTGGGCAGCCCATCCCGCATGGGCAAAACGGTCTCGGCGTAGTTGACATGCACGCCAGGCTTGAAGGTGAGCGTTGGAAGTGTCGCGGAGAAGACATCGACCAATCCCAGCGTCGGGTGGTTGGTCATCAGATGACCGCCGCATTTCGCGCAGTATTTGCGTTCGCTCATCGCCGTCTTCGCGAACGTCGAAACATGTTGCGATCCCGACGTGACCTCGACGGCTTCCGGCTTCCACAGGGTGAATGCGTTCACCGGTCCGCCGGACCAAGAGCGGCAGGAACGGCAATGGCAGTAGCCCATTCCTTCCGGCTCTCCAGTGACCTGGATCTCGACCGCGCCGCAAAAACAGCTTCCAGTATGCTTCATAGTTCTTTCTCCTCCATGCGATCGAAAATCGATCAGGTCAGTTTGTGCCAGGGGGACAGCATCGAGACGCGCTCCCGGTGACGGTGATATCGATCACCTGACATGTCAATCAGGTCTCGCTCCTCGAGCTTGATGCCGACGAAGATGCAAGCGGTGGTCACCGCCGCAAACAGCAGATGCCCGGCGCTCATCACCGGCGCCGCCCAGAATGCCGTGCTGCGCCCGACAGATCGCGGAATAAACTGCGTCCACCAGTGTTTGAACGGTTTCCGCGCCACGGCGCTATGTTGGACTACGCATAACGAAATCAGAATGAGATCAACCGCAATTGCCTCGAACCAGCCGGTTTCCGGGCCGGTATCGATCGTCTTCGGGACGGCCAGTCCGGACACAAATCCGATGGCGTACAGAATCGTGAACAGAAATGTGAGATAGGCCACACCCCCAAACAGAAATGCAGTGAATGCTAGTATCCAATTACCCGGAATCGCCGGGTGGATGGTTTGGGTCTCCGTCATGAAATCGCTCTGTTACGGCAGATGGAATTGCCGCTGCCGGCCTTGAAACGATGCACGAAGAGCGTCCACAGGACTTTGCCTTCTGCTTCAGCTCTTCTTCAGACGGACTTGATTGTTTCTTGAGAAAGCACACGTGAAATTCAATTTCGACAATCACATATTGGACACCGATCGACGCGAACTCCGCCGGGGCAACGACCTGGTGGCGATGCAGCCACAGGTCTTCGATCTGCTGGTCCATCTGCTAAAATACAGCGATCGCGTGGTCAGCCGCGACGACCTCCTTGCGCTGGTTTGGGGAGGACGGATCGTCTCGGACTCGACCCTCGACAGCCGCATCAATGCCGCCCGAAGCGCGATCGGCGACAATGGCAAGGACCAGCGTCTGATCCGCACCATTCCGCGCAAGGGGCTCCGCTTCGTCGGCACGGTGAATGGCCACTGTGATGCAAAGGTCGCATCGCCGGCAGGAAGGGAGCAACCGCTCTCGCCGCTAGCGTTGCCCGATCGGCCGGCAATAGCCGTACTGCCCTTCGACAATATGAGCGGCGATCGCGAGCAGGAATATTTCTCCGACGGCATCAGCGAGGACATCATCACGGCGCTGTCGAAGCTGCGCTGGTTCTTCGTGATCGCGCGCAACTCGTCGTTCACTTACAAGGGCAAGCCGGTCCACATCAGGCAGGTCTCGGCCGAACTCGGGGTGCGTTACGTGCTCGAAGGCAGCGTCCGAAGAAGCGGCGATCGGGTACGCATCACGGCCCAGCTCAACGACACCTCGACCGGCAGTCACATCTGGGCTGAGCACTATGACCGAGAGCTCACCGACATCTTCGCCGTACAGGATGAGATCACGGATGCGATCGTCGCAGCGATCGAACCGCAGATCTACGCGGCGGAGAACTTTCGCAGCCGGCGCAAGCCGCCCAACAACATCGACGCATGGGATCTGGTGATGCGGGCATTGTCGCATCACTGGCGCGTGACGCGGACCGACAGCCTCACCGCGCAAGAACTGCTGCAACGCGCCATCTCGATCGATCCGCATTACGGCCAGGCGCTGGCCCTGTTCGCGACCAACCGCATGTTCGGCGTGCATCTGGGCTGGACCGATCTTGCAACCGCAGCGCCTGCCGCCGAGGAGGCGGCGCTGGCGGCGATCGCCGCCGACAGTGAGGATGCCTGGGCGCATACCGCCCTCGGCAGCGTCTATTTCTCCACGCGCCGGCTCGATCATTCGCTGGCCGAGTTCGAATTGGCGCTGCAGCTCAACCCGAACTTCTCGCTGGCGCAGGGATACTATGCCCTCGCGCTGTCGTACACCGGACGGTGGATCGACGCATACGCGGCGACGCAACGCGCGATCCGCCAAAGCCCGCGCGACCCCTCCTCCGCGATCTACTACGGCGTTGCCGCCTATGCCCAGTTCGTCGGGAGAAACTATGATGAAGCGATTGCCCTGGCGCGCGAGGCGACCCGCCAGCGTGGCGACCTCACCGGTGCCTACCGCGTGCTGACGGTTGCAGCCGGCATGACCGGCCAGATCGAACTCGCCCGATCCTCGCTGCAGGAATTGCGCCGGACCCAGCCCAACATTTCGCTTGCATGGATCGCAACGCAGTTACCCTGGAAATACGACGCCGATCGCGAACATTATCTTGAAGGCTTTCGCCGCGCCGGGCTGGAGTGAGACGCAGCGGCTGGTCGCGGATTACTGCTGCCTCTCCCAGAATGACAGCAGCCCTTGAGAGGCCGAACCGCCGATCACGCAGGGAATGCCGACCGCGACCTGGCCCAGCGCTGCGGCCGAGACACAGCCGAGCGCGACGGCGCCGACGCCGACCTGCCCCCAGAAGCTGAGGTCGCGACGGCTGTCGGAGCCCTTGGTCTTGAGTTCATCCACGGCGGCCAGCGCGTCCTTGCGAAGCGCTGCGATCTGCACCGTATCCGCCGCCTCGACCACTTCCGCGAGCGGTGCTTTCACCGCCGCCGGCTGCGTGGCGAGTTCGCTGCGGAGATATTCGCGCAGACCGGCGTCGCGGATCGCGTAGCTCGCGAGCGTATAGCGCGCCATGTTTCCGACCGTGAGCTTGTCGACGGTATCGCGGCTCTTGCTCCATGGCAGCATCTGAACGATGCGCTGGATCGGCGCATGCGAGCCGGTCGCAAAATAGTAACCCCACAATGTGTCGAGCAGGTCCTGGTTGCTCGCAAAGGTGAGCGTCGTGTTCAGCTTGCGCTCCTCCTTGGCGAATGGATTCCTGGCGAAGGCGCCGCGCAGCTTGTCCATCATGCCGGGCTTCGCTTCCTCCAGCGGAATGTCGGTCAGGGTCGGCAGCTTGCCGGCCAGGTAGGCGTCGATCATGACCCGCCGGCCCGGCATCCGCGGCGCGACCCGGCGCAGAACGTTTCTCCAGTCGGGCAGCCCTGAATAGGCGATGGCGCGGATGATCACCCATTCGTCCTCGGGGCGTACCGGAAAGAAGCTGGCTACGAGTTGTTCGGCCTTGGCCGGATTTGAGCCGATCGCTCCGGCGATGAAGCCGAGATAGATTCCGGCGTTCTCAGGCTCCTTGAACGTCTGCGAATGAAACAGCACACGCACGGCTGCCGCGACATGGGTGTAATCCGGCTTGGCGCGGTAGTTGTAGATCCATCGCCGAACCACGCCGAGCGAGGCACTCGGATCGACCTCCGGCGTCGGCCCGGCATACGCGGGCTGAATCAGCATGAGCGCGGCAACAACGACGAAAGCTGCATAACGCATGTGATGCTCCTGCGAGCAACGCTTGCGCGGGTTCCTGCGCGAGCGTCCAGGCTCTCTCGATGGCGAAGCATGAAGCGTTCATTGCGACAATTCTGAGAAAACCGACCTTAATGGAAAACGCCCGAATTGCGGCATTCGAAACCAGACCCGCCCGCAACTCACCTTATCCAAGACATTCTTTCGCCCCGCGCCGGCAATTCGATCCTACTCGATCAACTGGAGCCCTGCAGGGACGTGGAGATCAGGCGCATCACGCATCGCAACCGGTCGCTGGGATCGCGTGCGGCCGCTTGCCGGTTTGCCGCCGCTGTCGGCTTCATGCTCGCGACACCAGCCGTCGCCGAGCCCGCGTCACCACTGCAAGGATCGATCATTGTCGAAGGCAATCGCCGCATCGACGTCGAGACCATCCGCTCCCATTTTCATCCCTCCGCCGACGGGCGTTTCGATGAGGCCGCACGTGACGCCGCGTTGAAGGCGCTGATCGCAACGCGCCTGTTCGAAAAGGTTTCCATCGAACGGATCGGCGAGCGGGTAATCGTGCACCTGTCGGAGGCGCCCGTGCTTGACCGCGTCGCATTCGAAGGCAACAAAAAGGTCAAGGACGCCGACCTCGCCGCGGCCATCGAATCCAAACCGCGCGGCTCATTGCAACGCGCCACCGTGCAGAGCGACGTCGGCCGTATCATCGAGGCGTATCGACGCACGGGCCGCGCCGATGTCCGCGTCGACCCGCAAATCATCGACCGCGGCAATGGCCGGGTCGACCTCGTCTACGCCATCAACGAGGGAGCAAAGACCCCGGTACGGCAGATCAATTTCATCGGCAACAAGGCCTTCGGCGACCGCCAGCTCCGCGCCGTCATCAAGACGTCCGCCATCCATATGCTCAGCTTCCTGACCGGCGGTAACGTCTACGATCCGGACCGCGTCGCGCAAGATCAGGAACAGATTCGGCTTTACTACCGCAGCAGGGGCTACGCCGACGTCAATGTCTCACCGGCAAAGGCCGAGTACGATCCCGCGACAAGGGATTTCACGCTGACCTTCACGATCGAGGAGGGCCAGCTCTATCACTTCCACGACGTCGGCGTCACCTGCAACATCGCGGGTATGGATTGCGACAGGCTTCGTGCCTTCCCTACCGCCCGTGTGGGTGCGGCGTTCGACGGCAACGCCCTGGACAAGTCGACCGAGCTGTTGGCAATCGAAATGGCGAAGCTCGGCTATCCCTTTGCGCAGGCAACCCCTCGCCTCACCCGCGATGCGACGACGCAGCGCATCGATGTCGCCTTCGTGATCGACGAGGGACCACGCGCCTATGTCGAGCGGATCGAAATTCACGGCAATACGCGCACCCGCGACTACGTGATCCGGCGCGAATTCGACATTGCGGAAGGCGATCCCTACAACAAGACGCTGATCGACCGCGCCGAGCGGCGCCTGAAGAATTTGAACTACTTCAAGACGGTGAAGATATCGAACAGGCCGGGATCCGCGCCGGATCATGTCATCCTCGATGTCGAGGCGGTCGACCAGGCGACGGGCGATTTCAACGTCGCCGGCGGCTACTCGACCGTCGACGGCGCACTGGTCGAAGTCAAAGTGGGCGAGCGCAATTTCTACGGCACGGGCAAGAACGTCCAGGCCACCTTTACCTACGGCCAATTTGCGCGTGGGGTTAACTTGGCTGCATCAGAACCCTATTTCCTCGGCACCAAAGTCGCGGCCGGAATCGAACTGTTCGGCCGGCAAACCGACGCCAGCACGTATCAATCCTATGGCAGCACCACCTATGGAGCGAGACTGCAGCTCGGTACGCCTATCACCGAGGAAATCGGCGTGCAATGGCGCTACTCGATCTTCAATCAGAACATCACGCTCACACCGAACAATGCTGGCCTGATACCATCGCTGGCCGTCCGGCAGGCGGCCGCAGCCGGTCCGACCTGGGTCTCCGCTCCCGGCAGCACGACCACCTACAGCACGTTGGACAATCCGACGAGCCCGACCAGCGGAATCAGGTCGCAGCTCAGCCAGGATCTGGCCGGGCTCGGCGGCGACGTGAAGTTCCTGAAGACCACGGAAGACGTCCGTTACTACAAGTCGATCAACAGCGATCTGGTCGGCATGGTTCGCGCCCAGGGCGGCTACGTCACCGGCTGGGGCGGCCAGCAGGTGCCGCTGATGAACAATTTCTTCGGCGGCCCGACCATGGTGCGCGGCTTTGCCCCCAACGGATTTGGTCCTCGCGACCTGACGGCGGGCACCACGATGGATAATGTCGGCGGCAGCGCCTACTGGGCCACGACCGCCGAACTGCAGAGCGCCATCCCCGGCGTACCCAACGAATACGGGCTCCGGGCTACCGCCTTTGTCGATGCCGGCACCGTATTCCGCTACAGCGGGTCGACCGCAGGGCTACAGGTCGCCAACAAGACGGTCGTTCGCTCGTCGGTCGGCGCGGGCCTGACCTGGGCCTCGCCGTTCGGCGCATTGACCGTCGACTACGCCGTACCGCTGACCAAGGCGGCCTATGACGTGGTGCAGCCGCTGCGGTTCAGCGCCGGAGGGTTTTGACGAGTTGGGTGCGCCGTCGCGAACCCATACAGCAGCGCCAGCCGATCCAGGCACTCGCGCAACCGTCTTGAAAAATAGTCGTGCCATCGCTGCGTGCACAGCCCTCTCCGCTGCCCGACCTGCTCCATTGTCATGCCCTGGACCAGGACGTCGTGCACCAGCGCCGAACCGTCCGCGCCAAGCTCGCGTTCGGCCCGGTTCAACCGCAGCACGGCCTTGCGCTGACTTTCGGTGATCGGCTCGCGCCCCTGCCCGCCGTCGACATATTCCCTGCCAGGATCGACCGCGCGCGGTCCGCGCTCCGCCTTCTCCCAATCGCTCTGAAACGCGCGTCCCGCCTGAAATTGCGCCTCATCGATCTGGCGATGGGAATGCAGCCGGCCAAGCGGATCGTTGCGGATTGATCGCAAGGCGACGATCTTGTCGCCCGGGTCCAGCGCGAAGGGATTGTCGACCTCGACGGTTGCGACTTCGGCGTTGCGCGGCAGGTCGCTGACCTCCGATCATGTGCACTGACGGGATCATAGGGCTTTCGGCGTCTGGCTTTCGGCATCTGACGGTCTCCTTGAAGGCAGCGGGATCTGGTGTCGGGCAGAGGTCACAGGGACGTTATTCAAGCCATCGCCGCCATCACAGCCAGGTTGGTTCCGGCGGCACGATCGGGTCGCGGCACAAATGAAAATGCGGCGCGCAATAGCTCGAACCTGCCCGGCAGGGATGGCCACAGAAGGTGATCGCCTCACCCTCTTCATCGCCGCCATAGGGATAGTGACAATCACCCTGCTGCAGCTCGACCAGAGAAAGATGGCGCGGTTCGATTTCAACACATCGCAGCTTGACCGGCTTGGTCGGCTTGAACACCGGCACTGGCCAGGGAAGCGCGAGCGTCCTGGCCTCGACGGCGGGATGCGCCGCGATGTCAAGCACCCCTGCGGGCTTGGCGACCGTCGAGCGTGGCTGTGGATCGGCCAGTCCCAGGCGCCGAGCGCGTCCGAGGGCGGCGTTACGCGTGTAAGCGGTGTTGAATCGTGCATTGATGGCGTACGCTGCCTCCGCGTAGCTCAGCCCTTTGGCAACAAGCTCCCGCAGCGCGTCCGAGTGCTCGGGCGCCCAGTTCGACAGTTCCATTGTTATTCCTTGCTATTGTGAGCGCCGCCCGACGTCGGGACTTAATTTCTGATATTCCGAAGCAAAAGTCAAGCTTGATTTCTGATAATCGGAAGGTTACGTTTTCGAAATTCGGAAAGGATTCGGCCATGCTGGACGTGCGACTGATCGAACGGGGCCTGGAAAGGCCGGGCAAGACCAAGGGCGGACTGGCGGCCGCGATGGGCGTTCGGCCCGGCGCGGTCTCCGAAATCCTGTCGGGGATTCGGTTGATCAAGGCCTCGGAAATCACACCCATCATCGAGTATCTCGAGCTCAACTCGGTGCCGATCATGGGCCGGGTCGGCGCCGGCGCATCGATCGAGCCGGAGCTCGAGCAGGTGCCGCCGGAAGGCCTGGGCGAGGTCGAACTGCCCTTCCCGATTGCCGAGGAAACCATCGCCTTCGAGGTATCGGGCGATTCCATGCTGCCGAAATACGAGAACGGCGACATTATCGTGGTCTATCGCAAGCAACGTCACTCGCTGGAAAGCTTCTACGGCGAGGAAGCCGCCGTCCGCCTGAAGACCGGCGAGCGCTATCTCAAGACGATCGAGCGCGGAAAAACGCCGAGCGTGGTCAATCTCAAGAGCTTCAACGCCAAGCCGATCACCGGCGTAAAGCTGGAATGGATCGGCGAGATCTGCGTCACCCTGCCCAGGGGCCAGATCGAGCGGTTGCGCAACAAGTCCGCGGCCCGTGCGCGCAAGGCGGCCCGGGCGGCGAGCCGCGGATCGGACAGATAGGGGAGCTTCGCGGAGCTTGACACCAATTCTGCTTTTCCGAATTTGAACTTGACTTGTTTCCGATTTTCGGAAATACTGCGCGTCGTCGGTTGCGACTCGCGGAATGGGGACATATTGCCAGCATGCAGTATTTCGTTGTGATGATCGACTACGGTCGCCGCGGCCGCGAGGCCATCGTCGATCCGGAAGTCACACGGCGCGAGGTCATCTCGCGCGTCGCCTCCGGTGAATACAGAAACATCAGCTTCATCCACGAAATTGCAGATTGCTCGGTCGAGGACGTCACTGCCGAGATCCTCGACGAGGCCGCGCTGCCTGTCATCGGCACAACCGCCGCCGATCTGCAAGCCAGCCAGTTCGATCACGTTCGCGACCTGCGCAAGCACGAGCGAGTATAGGCACCTCGCACTTCTCAAAACATTGTGATTGATGCACGGCTGCAACAGCCGGCGGCCTGACTACCTGTTGTTCACGCAAAGTCTATTCCGGCGGTGCGAGCAAAGCGCGATATTGTCGCGATTCGATTCCTCCGAAATGCAAAGTTCTAACCTCCCAATGCATCCGTCTATGAACGCCGAACTCGCCGCGCGGGACGGCGACCTCCGACTCTGCTTCCTGCTCGGTATCGCGGCCTGGTTTCTTTTCCTGGATCACGTCCCGCACAATGCGGTCGGCCTGCTGACCATGCGCAATTTTGGATTCAGCGGGGCCGTCGACCTGTTCCTGTTCATCGGCGGCTATACCGCCGCGATTCTCTATGGACGGATGATGCTGGAGCGCGGGTTCGTCGTGACGGCAACCCGTATTTTCAAGCGGCTGTGGCAGCTTTACGCCGCCTATATCGTTCTGTTCGTGATCTACATCGATCTGATCGGCTATGTCGCACGCAAATCTCGTGCATCCCAACTGATCGGCGATTTCAACGTCGCGGGGATCGTCGACCACACGATCCGGACCCTGATTCACGGTCTGCTGCTGCAGGCCAAGCCGCTGAACCTCGAAGTACTGCAGCTGTTCATCGTGCTGATTGCAGCCTTTCCGCTTGTCCTGTTCGGCATGGTGCGCCGGCCGAACGTCACGATGGCGGCCTCGACCGCGCTCTATGTCGCCGCACGTCATTTCGACTGGAATCTGTCCTCGTTTCCGGATGGAAAGTGGTATCTCAACCCGTTCTGCTGGCAGCTTCTGTTCGTGCTCGGCGCCTGGCTGGCGTTGAGCGGCGCTACTCAACTCCGCGCCTTGCGTACCCTTCAGGAATTCACGGTCCTGCGCGCCCTGGCGTGGCTCTATCTGCTGTTTGCGCTGGCCATGACGGTGGCGGGTAAATTTCCACAAGCCGGCATCGTTCCGGACCTGCTGCTCGATCTCTTTCCTCCCGGTCACAGGGAAAACCTCGCTCCATACCGGGTGCTTCATTTTCTCGCGCTGGCCTTCCTGTTTGCCTATCTGGTGCCGCGAGACTGGTCCGGCTTCCAATGGCCGGCATTGCAACCCATCATCAGATGCGGCCAGGAGTGGCTCGCCGTGTTCTGCGCCGGCGTGTTTCTTTCCTTCGCGGGACACCTCGTCCTGATCACCGGAGCTGATGCGCTCATCATGCATGTGCTGGTCAGCATCGCCGGAATTTCGATCATGACGGCCGTCGCCTACTATGTGTCCTGGTCCAAACGGCAGGATCAAAAGCCCGCTTTCCAGACCCCCGCGATAACCGGATTGCCGGAGCAGAGCCGGTTCGCGAAATAGTTCGCGTCGGCTTTCTTCTCCTCCGACCGCTGTCTCAGTCGACCGGGAATGCCGCTTTCAGCCGCGTCTCACCTCCGGGAATGACGAGTATCCGACGATGAAGTGCCGTCCAAGGCTTCGCGCCAAGGTCGCATCGGCCTGCAGAACGCGTTGCTTGCGCCATGCGCCGAGCATCGTTAGCGGCGGAGGCTGCACGGAAACTGCATGAAAATCCTGAACTCCTGCAGAGAGCAGTCCAATCAACTGCACAACAGGGCCGGATAGTTCGCCGCGTATAAGCAGCAATGATCATCGAATGTCTATTCCAACAAGACTGGCAAACGACGGGTGGTGGCTATGCGAGCGCCCCACCGCTGCGCTGGTTCACAACCTCCCTCTCCGCACAGGTGGCGCAAGAATGACCGACCTCACCACGCCGGCAACCGACGCGGGCTCTTCCCATACGATTCCGCTGCCGGCCAAACCCGCGATTGCCTTTGCCTTGGCGGGATTGGCCGACTGGTTGTTCTATGGTCACCAGATCGGGATTTCCGCAGTCGCCTTTGCCCTCGCACTGGTTCTAGGATCACTCGTCGCCAATTTCGCAACGTTGAACAGAAGCCGAATGCTCCTGGCAGCGACCCTCGTGGTCGCCGGGCTAGTTCCTGCCATTGAGGAGTTCAACGCGGCGTCTCTGGCCTTCATGGTTCTGGGACTCGGCGTCGGCCTGCTGCTGACGACAAATCACGATCGGCATCGTCTCGGCGAGCGCGCCGCCGCGTTGTGCGACCTCTATCTGGTCGGCCCGTTCAGATTCTTTCGCGACGTCATCGGCACATTCAACCTGCCCGCACTGAAGACCGGATTTGTCGTGTGATTCATTCCAATCGCTCTCGGCGGCGTCTTCGTGTTCCTGCTGGTATCGGCCAACCCGTTGCTCGAAAAATGGGTCAGCCTGCTCAACCCGGGCAACACGGCCTCTCATATCAGCCTCGGACGCGTACTGTTATGGGCCGCGGCGCTATCAGTCGTATGGCCCTTTATCCACGTCCGGTGGAGCGGCAGGCGAGAGATGCCGGCATATATCGTTACAGCGGCGGCACTGATGCAGACGATGCCGTCGGGCCAGAGCAACTTTTTCGGCGCGGCAACGATCCTGCGCTTGCTGATCCTGTTCAACCTGTTGTTCGCCGTCCAGACCATCCTCGATGCGGTCTACCTCTGGGGCAACGCGGCCCTGCCCACCGATATCAGCTACGCTTCCTATGCGCATCGCGGCGCCTATCCTCTCATCGTCACGGCGCTGCTGGCCGCAGGCTTCGTCCTGGCCGCGATGAGGCCGGGCGGGCCGGCCGACCAATCGCCGGTGATCCGATCACTGGTCTATCTGTGGGTTGCGCAAAATGTCCTGCTGGTGATCTCATCGATCCTGCTGCTCGACCTCTACGTTCAGATCTACCTGCTGACCTGGTGGCGCGTCGCCGCGTTCATCTGGATGATCCTGGTGGCGCTGGGCCTTGTGCTCATTGTCGGCCGCATCGCTCTCAACCGCTCGAATGCCTGGCTGATCCGTGCCAACCTGATCACCCTGACGGCCACGCTCTATGCTTGCTCGCTGGTTAACTTCGCCGCTGTCATCGCCGACTACAATGTCAGCCACAGCCGCGAGGCCACGGGCAAGGGAGTGGCGATCGATATGGATTACCTGTTTTCGCTGGGGCCGCAGGCGCTGCCGGCGATCGACCGGGCCATTGCCTTCCGTGGGCTCGATCCCGCCCTTGTTTCCCGCCGTGGTTGCCTTGTAGAACAGCAGGTGAAAGACACCGCTTTCTGGCGCTCCTGGGGTTTTCGGAGCTGGCGCCTCCGGCGCGCCATGGGCGCCCAATCGAAGAGTTCGACCGCAGGCTAATTCGACCTAGACCAGTTGCGCCAGGAGAGACGTTTGACGCACCGCATTCTGATCGTCGACGACGATCTTCACATCCGCGAGGTCATCCGCGTTGCACTGAAGAAGGCTGGAATGACCGTCTTCGAGGCGCGCGACGGCAAGGAAGCGCTGATCCGTTTCGCGGCGGAAAAGCCTGATCTGATCGTTCTGGACATCGGCATGCCCGAATTCGATGGCCTCGACGTCTGCCGGGAAATCCGAAAATCCTCCAGCGTGCCGATCCTTTTTCTCTCCGCGCGCGACGACGAGATCGATCGCGTCCTCGGGCTTGAGATTGGCGGCGACGATTATGTGACGAAGCCGTTCAGCCCGCGCGAACTGGTGGCACGAGTGAACGTCATCCTGCGACGCATCGCCGTGCGCGGCCCGGATGCCACGGCGCCCACGGCTGCGCTGTCGCAAGGCAAGCTGTCCGTGGATCCCGAGCAGCATATCGCTGAATTCGCCGGCACCCCACTTCGATTGACGGCGATCGAATTCGGAATCCTCCGCACCTTTCTGACCCGGCCGACCTTCGTGTTCAACCGCGATCAGATCATGGGCGCCGCCTATCAGCTCAACATCCAGGTGTCGGATCGCACCATCGACAGCCATATCCGCAATATCCGCGCCAAGCTGTCCGCCGTGAACTGCGACAACGTCATCGAGACCATTCACGGCGTCGGCTTCAAGCTCGGTCGATGCGAGCCGCAGGCATGACCTCGCGCGCACGACAGAAATGGCGACCATCGCTGGGACTGGTGATTTTCGCCATGCTCGCCTCCGTGGCAACGCTGCCCCTGGTCGGACTGTTCTTCTTCCGCCTCTACGACAATCAGCTCATCCATCAGACCCAGGCTGAGCTGATCGCACAAAGCCGCGTGCTGGCCGCGGTCTATGCGCGCGAAGTCGAGGCGCAACTGGCGACTGGAATAGCGCTCGGCGCGGAAATTCCGCCCGAAGCGCGCCCTGATCGGGACGATCAGCTGACGCCGATCCGTCCCGCGCTCGATCTTGCCGCAGGCGGCGATCTGCTCCGGCGACGCCCGAATGCCCTCCCGGCAAACGCACCGGCATCGCCTGCCTACATCGAGATCGGCTCGCGATTGATGCCGATCATCCTGGAAACGCAGAAGGTCACGCTCGCCGGCTTCCGTATCCTCGATCCCCACGGGGTCGTCATCGCCGGCCGCGACGAAGTCGGCCAGTCGCTCGCCCATATCGAGGAAGTGGCGACGGCGCTGCGCGGGCAGTATCGGGCGGCGTTGCGAATTCGCAAACCCGACAAGCCTCCGCCGCCGATCTACTCAATCAGCCGCGGCGTCGGCGTGCACGTGTTCTCGGCGATGCCCGTCGTCGTCAACAACCGCGTGGCGGGTGTCGTCTACACGTCGAGAACGCCAAGCAACATCTTCGACCACTTCTATCAGGAACGTCGCAAGTTCATTCTGGCCGGCCTCACGGTCGTTTTGGCGACCGTCGTCATCGGCCTGATCTTCTCGCGAACCATCACCCGCCCGATGCGCGAACTGGTCGATCGCGCAAGGCGCATTGGACGCGGCGATCGCGAAGCATTTCAGCCGCTGGCGCATTACGGCACGCGCGAGTTCGCTCAATTGTCCGACAGCTTCCTCGACATGGCCGAGCAATTGTCGCGGCGATCGGACTACATCGCCACCTTTTCCTCGCACCTAACCCATGAGCTGAAGTCGCCGCTGACGTCGATCAAGGGCGCGGCCGAGCTGCTGCTGGATTCCGTGCAAGGCAAGTCCGACAGCCTCACACGGATGGAGCAGCGGAATTTCATCTCCAACATTCTGAGTGACACCGGCCGCCTCGAGGCCATGACCCAGCGGCTGCGCGAACTGGCGCGCGCTGAAACGGTACCCCAGAACGAGCAAACCGAACTGTCGCGGGTGATTGGCGAATTAAAGAGCCGGTTCCCGACACGCGCAATCGAGGCATCCGGCTGTCTCGACCGCTCGATTGGCATGTCCGGCGAGAAGGCGCTGATCGTCCTGTCGCACCTGACCGACAACGCCATCCGTCACAATGCAAAGAACGTCCGGCTCGACGCCGTCGCTGAACCGGCGTCGGTCAGGATGACCGTCAGCAACGACGGCGATCCGATCTCCGAGCTGAACCGGGAAAAGATCTTCGACGCCTTCTTCACCACGCGCCGCGACACCGGCGGCACCGGGATGGGCCTTTCGATCGTCCGTGCCGTGATGACCAGTCACGGCGGATCGATCCGGCTGTTGCCGACCAGCAGCAGCGTGAGCTTCGAACTGCAGTTTCCGGCTGCTTAAGTCTGCCGTCAGACGCGCTCGATGATGATGGCCGGCGCCATGCCGCCGGCGGCGCACATCGTCACCAGGCCTCGCTTGAGATCCCGTCGTTCCAGTTCGTCCAGCACCGTTCCGATCAGGATCGATCCGGTGGCACCGATGGGGTGACCGAGCGCGATCGAGCCGCCATTGACGTTGACCTTGTCGCGGTCGAGCTTGAGATCGCGCATGAATTTTTCGGAGACGACCGCAAAAGCCTCGTTGATCTCGAACAGGTCGATATCATCGATCGTGAGGCCGGCCTTGGCCAGCACCTTGCGGGCCGCCGGCACCGGCGCGTTCAGCATCAATGTCGGCGAATCCCCCATATTCGCCATCGCGACGACGCGGGCCCGCGGCTTCAGGCCATGGGCCTTTGCGTAGCTGGGCGACGCCAGCAGAACGGCCGCCGAGCCGTCGACCACGCCGGAAGAATTGCCGGCGTGGTGCACGAAGTTGATGTCGAGATCGGGATACTTGTCCAAAATCAGTTTGCGGTAGGTGGTGCCCTTGTCGTCAAGCGCATAGTCCGCAATAGCCGGAAACGCCGGCTTCAATCCGGCAAGCCCTTCGCGCGTCGTCTGCGGACGCGGATATTCCTCGCGGTCGAGCGCGAGGCTGCCGTCCTCGCGATAGACCGGCACGAGGCTCTTGTCGAAATGGCCGCCCTTGATGGCCGCCGCGGCGCGCTTCTGGCTCTCGAGGCCGAGATCATCGACGTCCTGCCGCGTGATCCCTTCCAGCGTCGCAACCGCGTCGGCGCAGACGCCCTGATGCGATTGCGGATGCCGGGCACGCAGGCGGAGATTGCCGTTGTCCATCATGAACGGCCCCTCGCCGCGACGTCCCTCCATCGACATCATCTCGGTGCCGCCGGCGATCACCAGATCTTCCGAACCCGCCATGATGGCGTTGGCCGCCATATTGACGCTGGTAATGCCCGAACCGCAGAACCGGTCCAGCGTCACGCCGCTGGCGCGCACGTCATATCCGGCATCGAGCGCAGACATCCGGCCGAGATCGCCGCTCTGCTGGCCGCGCTGCGAGCTGGTGCCCCAGATGATGTCGTCGACATCGGCGGTATTGATGCCGGCGCGGTCGGCCAGCGCGCGCAAAACCGTCGCGCCAAGCTGCTGAGGATGAATACCCGACAAGGCGCCCTTGCCGGCCTTGCCGACGCCCCGCGGCGTCCTGCATGCGTCGATGATCAGCGCGTCAACCATGGTCTTTTCCTCGCGTGAATTCGTTGACCACATTTGGCCGATCGGGCACCAAAGTCAATTCATCCGACCCTACACCGGGGGCCGCACGCTCTTCGATTGCGGCCGCCGATATTCGCATCCGGGGCGCCATCCTTGACGATCAATTTCGTTTATGCGCAGCTATCCAAAACAACAACATGTCCCCTGGGAGGAGATATGGTCGCGGTGCTGCGGGCGCTTGCCGGTTCCGGCTTTTTGATTGCATCGGTGGTTCTGGCGCAGGCCGCCGAGCCCATTCGTTTAAGGGTCGCAGACTCCTTTCCGAAAGGTCATTACCTCGTCAAGCTTGTCCTCGAGCCCTGGATGGAGGAGGTCAAGAAGCGCACCAACAACGCCGTCGCGTTCGATCACTACCCGGCGCAGCAGCTCGGCAAGGCCGCCGATATGCTGAAGCTCACGCAGACCGGCGTCGCCGACATCGGCTACGTCGCTCCGGGCTACACATCGGACAAGATGCCCGTCTCAGAGGTAGCCATGCTTCCGGGGGCTTTCGAACATTCCTGCCAGGGCACCCTCGCCTACTGGAAGCTGGCGCGGAACGGCGTCATCGCACAGCAGGATTATACCCCCAACAACATCCGCCTGCTGCTGGCCGTGAGCCTGCCGCAATATCGCATTTTCACCGTCAAGCAGCCGGTCAAGGACGTCAGCGACGTCACCGGGTTGAAGTTGCGTTCCACCGGCGGCGCACAGGACCTCACCCTGCGCGCGATCGGAGCAGTTCCGGTGCGCATGGCCGCACCCGACGCCTATGAATCGCTTTCGCGCGGCACCATGGATGGCCTGCTGTTCCCGCTCGAAAGCGTCGTCGCCTACGGCGCCGACAAGCTGGTCAAATATTCCACCGACGGCCTCGGCTTCGGCAGCTTCATCGTCTCGTATTCGATCAGCGACAACGTTTGGAAGAAGCTCTCGCCCGACATCCAGAAGGCGATGACCGATGTCGCCGAAGAGATGCTCCCCGCCGTGTGTCAGCAGGTCCAAAAGGCAGATAACGAGACCAAGAAATCGCTCGAAACCGCCGGCATTCGTTTCGAGACCCTACGACCCGAGGTCAACGCGAAGTTCAAGGACTTGATGAAGGGCGTCGCCAAGGCGTGGGCGGAGGGCCTGGACGGACGCGGCAAGCGGGGCAGCGATGCCCTCAAGGAGTTCGACGCCGCGGTGGCGGCCATCCCCGCCCAATAAACGCAAGATGCCGAACAGCAGCGGCCGGCAAAATCGATACTCTGGGGAGATAAATTTTGCTCGACGGAATATTACGGGCGGTCGGCAAGGTAGAAAAAATCGCCTCGACCATCGCCGCCGGATTCATGTTCGCCATCATGATGATCGTGTTCGGCGACGTCATCATGCGTTACGTTTTCAATCGGCCGTTCTCCTGGGCCTACGACCTGATCTCGATCTACCTGATGGCGGGCGTATTCTTCCTGGTGCTTTCGGAAGCCTATACCGGCCGCGCCCATGTCAGCGTCGATATCCTGCAGCAGAAATTTCCGCCGTCCATGATCCGCCTGTCGGAAATCGTCACCTGCATCGTCGGTATCATCGTGTTCTCGCTGATTGCCTACCTCGGCTTCCTGCGCGCGGTCGACAGCTTCCAATCGGCTGACGTCATGGCCGGCGCAATACCGTGGCCGATGTGGCCCTCGATCGGGCTGGTGCCGTTGGGATCCGGCTTGATCACGATACGCCTTGCGCTGCATCTGATTGCGCACGTGCTTTCGCTCGTCACCGGGCGGACATTCATCGGCCTGCCTGCATCGCACGCCGCCGGAGAGACTTTCGAATGATTCTCACGCTGGCGATGATCGTGCTGTTCGTGCTGCTCGCGATCGGCACCCCCGTGGGCTTTGCGATGGCGGGCTCGGGCGTGCTCGGGCTATATCTGGTCGGCGGCATGCCGATGCTGAGCGGCATCCTGCAAACGGCGCCGCTGTCCGCAGTGACATCCTACGAACTGATCACCATTCCGATGTTCCTGCTGATGGCCGAGTTCGTACTGGTCAGCGGCATCGCGGACGATTTGTTCAAAGCGACCGCCGCGTGGGTGGGCCGCATACCCGGCGGCCTTGGTATGGCGACTGCGCTGGCTGGCGCCGGCTTCGGCGCGATCTGCGGCACCAGCACCGCCTCGGCCGCAACCCTGTCGGCCACCAGCCTGCCCGCGATGCTGAAGCAGGGCTATGAGCCGAAAATGGCCGCCGGCGTGGTCGCAATTTCAGGCACGCTGGCGATGCTGATCCCGCCATCGGTCGCTCTCGTCATTTATGGTCTGCTGGCAGAGGTGAATATCGGCGCGCTGTTGATCGGCGGCGTCATCCCCGGCATCCTCGTGACCATCACCATCATGGCGACCGTCTGGTTTCTCGCCTGGCAGGATCCGTCGCGCGCACCATCGGCGCCGCCCGTCTCACTGATCGAAAAATTCCGGATGCTGCGGGTGGTGGGGCCCATGCTGCTGCTGTTCGGCATGGTAACCGGGGTGATCTACACCGGTGTCGCTACACCGACCGAAGCATCGGCGCTGGGCGCCTTCGGCGCCTTTGCCCTCGCTTTCTGGAAGGGCAAGATCAATTGGCAGTCGTTACGCAGCGCGCTGCTGCGCTCGGCCCACGGCACCTGCATGATTGCGATGATCTTGTTCGGCGCCTCGATCTTCGGCTATTTCTTCACGCTGACGCAGGTGACGCAAAACCTGGTGGCCTGGGTGGGCAGCCTGCCGGTACCGCCCTGGGTGGTCCTGACGATCATCCTGTTCGGCTACATCGTGCTCGGCTCCTTCATGGACCAGATCGCCATTCTGGTGCTCACGGTTCCGATCGTGCTGCCCCTGATCAAGTCTCTCGGCTACGATCCGCTGTGGTTCGGCGTCATCAAGATCGTCACCGCCGAGGTCGGCATGATCACGCCGCCCGTCGGATTGAACTGCTTCGTCGTGGCCCGTTATTCGGGACGGCCGGTGGCGGAAGTGTTCCACGGCGTCTTTCCGCATTTTTTGGCTCATCTGATCGCCATTGCCATCCTCGTCATCTGGCCGCAGATCATTCTGTGGCTGCCGATCAAGATGGGATACTGAAACAACAACAAGCAGGGGAGGAAAACCTCATGATCGCAGCTCTCGACAGGCGGACCATTGTCGCATCGGTGATGCTCGCAGCTATAACAGGCCCTGCCGCAGCGCAGGAAAAGATCACGCTGCGTCTCGCCGAAAGCCTTCCGGCCGGCCACGTGATCCATGAACTCGTGGCCAAGCCGTTCATGGAATTGGTCACGAAGGGCACCAACGGACAGGTGACGTTCCAGCACTATCCGGCCGAGCAGCTTGGCAAGGCCAAGGATATGGCGCAGCTCACCGTCGCCGGCGTCGCCGATGTCTCCTACATCGTTCCATCCTACTCATCGGAAAAATATCCGCTGACGGCGGTTGCCGAACTGCCGGGCGTCTTCGATACCGAATGTCAGGGATCGCTCGCCTTCTACAAGATCTCGCACAATGGCGGGATACTGGAGACCAGGGAATTCGGGCCCAACCAGTTGCGGCCGCTCGTGACCATCGCGCTGCCCGCCTATCAAATCCAGCTCGCCACCAGCCGCGAGGTCAAGACCGCAAAGGATCTTGAGGGTCTGAAGATCCGCACTACCGGCGGCGCCATGGATCTCATGATGCGCTCGATCGGCGGCGTTCCCGTCCGCATGGCCGCCCCTGAGATCTATGAATCGCTGACCCGCGGCACGCTCGACGGCCTGATCTTCTCGTACCAGAGTTCGGTGTCTTACGATTTCGGCAAGATCCTGAAATCGGGCACCGAAGGGCTGAACTTCGGAACCGCCATCTTCACCTATTCGATCGGCGAGGCGAAATTCAAATCCCTGCCGGAGAACGTTCGCAAGGTGCTGGTCGCAGCAGGCGAGCAGACCACGCGCGAGGGCTGCAAGCGCTTCGAGGACGGCGAGAAGGCCGCGACCGAAAAGATCAAGTCGCAAGGCATGAAAGTGATCAACTTCGGCGCCGACGACAAGAAGGTCTTCGACACCGCGTTCAAGTCCGTCGCGGAAGATTGGGTCAAGGACATCAACAAGCGCGGCAAACCCGGCACCGAGGTGTTCAAGGCCTTTACCGAGGCCTTGGCCGCAAGCCATTGACCGGGCATTCTCACAGGGAAGCCAACGCTGCGGCGCCGGAGGGACCTCTCGCCGGCGTCAAGGTCATCGATCTGACCAGCGTGATGATGGGTCCCTACGCGACCATGATCCTCGGCGACTATGGCGCCGACGTCATCAAGGTCGAAAGCCCCGATGGCGACGTGATGCGCTACGCTGCGCCGATGCGGCATCCCAGGATGGGTGCGATGTACCTGCAGGGTAATCGCAACAAGCGCTCCATCGCGCTCGACCTGAAAAAGGCCGGTGGCCGGGCGGCGCTGCTGCGGCTCGCGGCGAGCGCGGACGTCTTCGTTCATAATGTGAGGCCGGCCGCAATGGCCCGGCCGAAGCTCGGCGCCGACGATCTGCTCGCCGTCAATCCGCGGCTGGTCTATGCCAGCCTGCATGGTTTTGGCGAACAAGGCCCCTACGCCGGCCGGCCGGCATATGACGATCTGATCCAGGGTTTGACGGCGCTGCCCGCACTGACCGGAAAGATTACCGGCGAGCCCCGCTATTCGCCGGCCACGATGGCCGACCGCATCGTCGGGCTGAATGCCACGCACGCGATCCTGGCGGCGCTGTTTCACCGCGAACGTACCGGCGAAGGGCAAGCCATCGAAATTCCGATGTTCGAAACCATGGCCCAGTTCGTGCTGGGTGATCACATGGCCGGCCGCAGCTTTGAGCCGCCGATCGGGCCACCGGGCTATTCGCGATTGCTGTCACCAGACCGTCGGCCCTATCAGACCAGCGACGGCTATGTCTGCGCGCTGGTCTACTCGGACAAGCAGTGGAGCGCGTTCTTTCGCCTGATCGGGCTCGAAAACGCAGCCGACCGCGATCCCCGCCTGAACAGCATCACCGCAAGGACCCGGAACTACGACTTCGTCTATGAGTGGTTTTCGAAGGTCATGAAGACCCGCACGACCGCCGAATGGCTGCAGTTCTTCAATGAGGCCGACATCCCTCATGCGCCGTTGCACGATCTCGATGGCCTGATCGACGATCCGCATCTTGCAGCCGTCGGATTGATCCGCTCGATCGCGCATCCGTCCGAGGGTATGCTACGTGTCGCCGGCCCTGCCGCGACCTGGAGCAAGACCCCTCCCTCGGTCCGAACCCATCCGCCGCGTCTCGGCGAACATGGCGAGGAGATCCTGCGCGAGGCGGGGTTCACGGATGAGGAAATCGCGGCGCTTGAAGTCGAGGGCGCGCTGATCGAACCGGCCAACACCGATCACAACCCGTCCGTTTGAGGAGCGCGCCCGCGGCGCGCCTATCGCCCCCGCAACGCCAGGATTTTCTCCGCGGCGCGCAGATGCGGCTTGTCGATCATCTTGCCGTCGATCTTCACCACACCTGAAGTCGGGTTGTCGTTGAAAGCCTTGACCACCTTCTCCGACCAGGCGACTTCCTCGTCCGTCGGCAAGAAGGCGGCGTTGACGACGTCGACATGCTTGGGATGGATGACGGCCTTGGCAAGAAATCCGTCCTGGCGCGCGGCGATGGATTCCTCGCGCAGCGCCTCGAGGTCGTTGATGTCGGTGGCAATGGTATCGATGGCAACGACGCCGGCGGCAGCAGCACTGATCAGGCAGAGGTCGCGCGCCAGGAGAAACGGCCCATGATAGCGGCCGCCGGTCCGGTTCCGCGACGCGCCGAGCGAGGCCGCGAGATCCTCGGCGCCCCACATCATGCCCCACAGCCGCGGGCTCATGTTCTCGAAATCAAGCAGCTTGAGCACCGCCCTCGCCGTCTCCGTGGCCACGGTGACGATCCGCGTCGTGCCCTGCTCGATGCCGGCGGCGGCCTCGAAGGCATCGAGATACAGCGATAGGCGATTGACGTCGGCGGCGCCGGCGCATTTCGGCAGCACGATGCCGTCAGGCCGGCCCGGCATGACGGCGGCGAGATCGCCAAGCGTCAGGCCGGTATCGAGCGCGTTGACGCGAATATAGGCCTTCTGTCCCGGATTGCGCGCATCGAGCATCTCGCGCACGGTTTTTCGCGCGCCGACCTTCTCGTCCGGCGCAATGGAATCCTCGAGGTCGAGGATCAGCGCATCGGCCGCGGTCTTCTTGGCGCTCTCGAACTTGCGCAGGCTGTCGCCTGGGACGAACAGGAACGATCGCATCTGCCTTATGCCTTCGGCTTGCAATGCATCAGGCCGGTCCGGCGGCAGATTGCCACCACCTCTCCGCGCTGATTGGTCATGGTGTGCTCAAACTCCACAATACCCTGGTTCGGCCGCGACTTGCTCTCCCGCTTGGAGATGATCTTGGTGTGGGCTCTGAGCGTATCGCCGTGGAAGACCGGCTTCGGGAATTTCACGTCAGTCATGCCGAGGTTGCCGATCGTGGTGCCGAGTGTCGTATCATAGACGCTCATGCCGATCATGATGCCGAGCGTGTAGAGGCTGTTGAACAGCCGCTGGCCGAATTCGGTATTTTCCGAAAAGTGCGCATCGATGTGCAGCGGCTGCGGGTTCATGGTCAGCAGGCTGAACATGGTGTTGTCCATCTCCGTGACGGTCCTTGAGAATTCGTGATGGAATTCCCGCCCGACCTCGAACTCCTCGAAATACAATCCCGCCATCAGCGTCCCCTGTAGTTGGGCGTTCGCTTCTCGACGAACGCATTCAAGCCTTCCTGACAATCCTCCGTCGTGGCGACGAGCGCAAAGCTCTCGGCCGCGTTCTCGACCGAGCGGCGGAAATCGGCGTCGACCGCCCGCATGAAGGCATCGCGCCCGATCTTCATGACGATCGGCGACTTGGCGGCGAGCTTGCGCGCAATCTCCCGCGCCCGCTCAAGCGCCGTCCCCTTCGGCACGACTTCACTGAGCAGCCCCATGCGAAAGGCCGTCGCGGCATCGAACGGCTCGCCCAGGAACAGCGGACCGAAGGCCTGGTGCTTGCCGACCAGCCGCGGCAACTGCACGAAGTGAATCGCCGGGATCAGGCCGACATCGATCTCGGGATAGCCGAAGGTGCAGGCATCGCCTGCGATAATCATGTCGCAGGAAATTGCGATCGTCATGCCGCCGGCGCGCACCGCGCCATCGAGCGCGGCAATCGTCGGCTTGCCCATGCGGTACTGGGTATCGTTGAGCGCGAAATACAGCCGTTCGAGGAATTTCTTGGTCTCAATGCCCGGCTTGCCACGAACAATGTCGAGATCGAGTCCCGCACAAAACACCTTGTGGGCGCTGCCGACGATGACGGCGCGCACCGCCTCGTCGTCCCTCGCCTTCGCCAGCGCCGACAGCAGCGCGTCGATCAGGTCCATGCTGAGCGCATTGACCGGCGGGCGATCGAGCATGATCTCGGCAATATTTTCCGAAACGGAATAACGAACGAGGTCGGTGCTCATGCCTTGCCTCCGCTGGTCTTCTTGCCTCCGCCGGCGTTGCGCACGGCGCCGGCCTTGACGAGTTCGTCGATGGCGGATTGCTCAAAACCCGCTTCGCGCAGCACCTCGACGCTGTCCTCGCCTATATCAGGCGCGGGGCATAAGTCATCCTCCGAAAGGCTGGCAATGCCGGGTGTGCGTGGTGAATAAACCGGCCCAACGCCCGGCGTGTCCTGGCATACCGCGGCGCGCGTCGCCTCGACATGGGCGTTGCGCAGCCATTCGCCGGGATCGAGTATCCGCTCGGCAATGAGATCGGCGGCGTGCAGCCGGGTAAGCCATGCATCGGTCGGCTGCGTCAGAAATACTTCCCGCAACTGCGGGATCAGCACGTCGACGGCGTCAGGGCGCCGCGCAAAATCGGCAAACCGCGGATCGCTTGCGAGGTCCTCGCGGCCGATCGCCGCGCACAGCCGCTTGTATTGCGGCTCGTTCACCAGCGTGACCATCATCCAGCCGTCGGCGGTCTGATATGAACCGGCGGGAACGTTGAGTGCGCGCGGCGTACCGCCCTCCAGAATGTGTTCAGCGACCTTGTGGCCCAGCAACGCGGATGTCGATTGGCACAGATTGACGTCGATCCAACGCCCCGTGCCGACGGTGGCGCGCGCGAACAGCGTCGTCGCGATGGCCTGGAAGGCATAGACACCGGTGACGACGTCGGAGATCGTGGTGCCGGCCCGGTGCGGGGTGCCGTCATTGCCGACATTGATCGATACGAAGCCGGAGAAGGCTTGCGCCACGGAATCGGAGCCTGGCCGCTTCGAATACGGACCGCTCTGCCCGAATGCGCTGACCGAGAGATAGATCAGGCCGGGATTGTCGCGCGATAATTCCTCGTAACCGATCCCGAGTCGCGCGGCGACGCCCGGTCGAAACCCTTCGATCAGAACGTCGCAGTCCTTCGCCAGCCCTTGCGCGACGGCGATGCCGTCCTTGTGCTTCATGTCGAGGCAGAGACTGCGTTTGCCGCGGTTATAGACCGCCGAAAGCGTGGTGTGGCTTCCATAGGTCGTACCGAGGAAGCGCGACCAATCGCCCTCGGGCGGCTCGATCTTGATGACGTCGGCGCCGTAGACGCCCAGCAGCATCGCGCAATACGGCGAAGCGATGCCCTGCCCGAAATCGAGCACGCGCAAACCGCGATACGGCGCCTCATGCGTCGGCGCCAGCTTACGATCGATGGCCATTTCTTCTCCCGTATCGGGTGAAAGCTACAGCGCGAGACAGCGCTGACGAATGTTTTCGTTGGCTTTCAGCTCTTCGATCCCGAATGTGTACACAAAGAAAAGGGGGTGACGTCAAGACAAAGATGAATTATGAGTCAGAATTCATAAATTCGTAAAGGGTAAGGACATCAGCCCTTTTGAGCGCCGCGCAATCCTTCCGGCAAAATCCTCAAGCGCGTGCTGCGCGCGCCGAACTGGAATTTTGACGCATGACGCAATCATCGCAGGCCGCTTCGGGCAAGGTGACCAAGCTCAACCGTGTCGAGCGCAATGCCTGGACCAAGCGCAGGATATTCGACGCCGCCACCAAGATCGTCGGCAAGTACGGATACGCCGAGGCGTCGGTTGCCCGCATTACCGAGCAGGCCGGCGTCGCGCAGGGCACGTTCTACAATCACTTCGAGAACCGCCAGGAGTTGCTTGATCAATTGCTGCCGAAGATCGGCATCGACATGGTCCACTTCATCCGCGACTGCACCGGAACGGCGGACGCAGCACGACAGGAGATCGAGCGCTTCAGCGCCTTCTTCGAATTCATTCGCGAGGTGCCGGAGTTCCTGCGCATCCTCAACGAAGCCGAGTTCTTTGCGCCAATCGGCTACCAGAAGCATCTCGACAACATCTCGACCGCCTATGTGCGCATTCTCCGGCGCGCCCGCCTCGCCGGCGCGATCGTCGATTTCAGCGACGACGAGTTCGAAGCCATCGTTCACATGTTCATGGGCGCGCGAGGCTATCTCAGCCGGCGCTACTCCTACGCCGATGGCGCGGTCACCGCGGTCCCGGACCACGTCATCTCCGCCTACCAAAAGCTGGTCACGCGCGGCCTCTTCACTCCCGACAAAGGCAACGCGCCATGACCTCTGAAGGCGTCGTCCTCGTTACCGGCGGCAGCCGCGGCATTGGCGCCGCCACCGCCGCGCTTCTCGCCGGGCAAGGCCAAAAGGTCGTCATCGTCGATATCGCGCCGGAGCCGCTGGCGGGGGCGCAGGTGATCCTATGGCCCGCACCTTTCGATGTCGCGAGCGAAGCCGCCGTCGTCAGCGGCATCGCCGATATCGAGGCCGCGCATGGTCCGATCACGGGTCTCGTCAACGCCGCCGGGGTGTTCGGCAAGATGCACCGGATCGAACGCGTACGGATGGAGCAATGGGACCGCGAGGTCAATATCGACCTGCGCGGCACATTTCTGGTCGCCCGCAGCGTCGGCGTGAGGATGGCCGAGCGCCGCCGCGGCGCGATCGTCAACGTCGCTTCCGTCGCCGGCATGACCTCGGGCCCGATCCATGCCTACACCGCCGCGAAAGCCGGCGTCATCCAGATCACGCAGACGCTCGCCGCCGAATGGGGACGCCGTGGCGTGCGCGTTAACGCGGTCTCGCCCGGCTTCACCCGCACGGCGGCGCTGGAAGCCGGCATCGCCTCCGGCGCGCTGAACAGGAAATGGCTTGAAGGTCCGAGCGCGATGAACCGCCTGGTCGAGCCGATCGAGGTCGCGCAGGCCATCGCCTTCCTGCTTTCGCCGGCGAGCAGCGGCATCACCGGAATCAATCTTCCCGTCGATGCCGGCTACATCGCCGGCACCACCTGGGCCGCCTACGGCGGCCTGCCGAACGAACCAGGCGCGTAACCGAGGACATCAGCATGAACATCGAGTTGCCGCGCAAGCAACTGGACCTCTCATCGGCGATTGCCGAAGGCGACGTCCGCGTACTCCTGATGGTGCTGGTGCACATGACCGGCGACGAACGCTGGCTGGAGCCGCCCTACAAGCCGAAGCGCGACGTCCGCCTGATCCCGGATCCGGACGCCGGCGTCCCGCCGGAAATCCAGACCGAGATCCGCGATGCGGTGCTGAAGCTGTTCGCGCAGGGCGAGTCGAATCCCGTCATCACCAACCCCGGCGATGAATTGATGCTGAGGATGATGCGCGCGACGCTCGGCGAAAACGTCGCGCCGGAATATGCGCCGCTGATGCGCGAGGAAATGGGCTTCATCCCTCGCGAGGCGCGATGGACCAACCAGCCTTCAAACGAGAAGCTGGCGCAACAGCATGTGCTGATCGTCGGCGCCGGCGTGTGCGCCATTGCGCTCGGCGTAGCGCTGGGCCGGCTCGGCATCCCCTACACCATCGTCGAGAAGAACGCGGAGCTCGGCGGCACCTGGTATGTCAACCGCTATCCCGGTTGCGGCGTCGATACGCCGAACCATTCGTATTCGTTCTCGTTCGGCCGACGCAATCCATGGACGCGCTATTTCGCGCAGCGCCAGGAACTGCTCGACTATCTCAAGCAGGTCGCGCTCGAACACGACATTCGCCAGCATCTGCGCCTCAATAGCGAACTGACATCGTCGCGCTGGGACGAGAGCAAGCGGCGCTGGGTCTCGACGCTGAAGACCGTCAATGGCGAGCAGACATTCGAATCGACCATCCTGGTCAGCGCAATCGGCCAGCTTAACGACCCCCATCCCGCGCATTTCAAGGACGAGGAAGAATTCAAGGGCCGGATGCTGCACTCCGCGCTGTGGTCGGACGACATCAATCTCGATGGCAAGCATGTTGCCGTGATCGGCACCGGCGCCACCGCCATGCAACTGGTGCCGTCGATCGCCGACCGCGTGGCCTCGGTCACCGTCTATCAGCGCACTGCGCAATGGGCCCGTCCGGTCGCGGGCTACTCCGATCCGATCACAGAAGGCGCACAGTGGCTGCTCGCGCATCTGCCGTTCTATGTGCAGTGGTACCGCTTCAACATGTTCTGGCGTTACGGCGACGGCCTGCTGCCGTTCCTGCGCAAGGATCCCGCCTGGCCGCATCCCGAGCGCGCCGTCAACAAGGGCAACGACCGCCACCGCGAGGAACTGACCAATTTCATCCTGTCCGAACTGAAGGACCGCCCGGACCTGATCGAGAAATGCGTGCCGACCTATCCGCCCTATGGCAAGCGCATCCTGCTCGACAACAACTGGTTCAAGACGCTGACCAGGCCGAACGTCGAACTCGTCACCGACAACATCGACCGCTTCACACAGGACGGCATCGTCGCTGCCGACGGCAAGCTGCGGCCCGCTGATATCATCGTCATCTCGACCGGCTTCAAGGTCACGGAAATGGCCGCCCGCCTCAACATCACCGGGCGCGGCGGAAAAAATCTGAAGACGGCATGGGCAAACGACAACCCGACCGCCTATCTCGGCCTGACCGTGCCTGATTTCCCCAATCTCTTCGTGATGCTTGGTCCCAATACAGGTCCCGCGCATGGCGGCAGCGTGATCTTCCAGTCGGAATGTCAAAGCCGCTACATCTCGTCCTGTCTCGTCGAGATGATCGAGCGCGACATCGCTGCGATCGATGTGCGCCCCGAGGCGCATGATCACTACATCGAGAAAGTGGATGCCGAGCATGAGCAGTTGATCTGGACTCATCAGGGCATGACGACCTACTACCGCAACAGTCAGGGTCGCGTGTTCTCGGCGATGCCCTGGCGGTTCGTGGATTACTGGGCATTGACCCACGATCCCGACCTACGCGACTACCGCCAAACGATGCGATGAAATTGTTCCCGGGGAACTCCTCGCGCGACGTGACCTTAGGATGACTTGACAGCGGCCAACATCTGCCGCAGCATTTCGGACGTTGCACCTGTTGGAGTCATGGAGCGGTGAGCTCCCCGCTTCGCAGGAATTGGCGCCCCGGTTTGATGATCGAGACGACACGCAGCGAGAGCGGACGCGAAGTCCGTTGGCAAACTCTTGGAGAGGAGCATGACGCCGCCGGGTTGTCCGGTGACCTTGCTCAGCGCAAGGTCCAAGTGCGGTTGAGGTCACGAGCAGCTGCCAGCCTCATCGCGCCTTCAAAAATTCGAACATATCTGCAGGACCGGAGCGCAAAGGCCACGTGCTCCAGGATCCTGAGCCCCTACTGGTGTGTACCAGAAATCCTTCGCCTATAACGAAGATGTCGGGCCCCGCGATGCTCTGATGCACCGGGGCCCATTCGTTTTTGTGCCTCAAACTGTATCTCATGGTTCCCAGCTCTGTTCGGATCGCAGATAATGATCCGATCGAACAGGGACACGCCATGGATAGACCGTGCGTACGAATCTACACCGACTACAAGAGCCCCTACGCGTTTGTCGCGAACAAGCGCCTGTTCGAGCTCGAGGAAGCTTGCGGCGTCGAACTCGAATGGCTGCCCTACACGCTGCGCATTCCCGAATTCATGGGAACGGTCGAGGAGCGCACGCCGCATTTCTGGCGCAAGGTTCGCTACTCCTACATGGACGCGCGCCGCCATGCCAATGCGCAAGGCCTTGTCATGAAAGGCCCGCGGCGCATCTATGACGCCTTCTATGCCAGCGCCGGCATGCTGTTCGCCCTACGTAACGGCCTGTTCCGTCCCTACCATGACACGGTGTTCCGACGCTTCTGGAGTCACGATCTCGAAATCGACGAGCTGTCCGCCATCTCAGGCGTGATCGCGTCACTTGGTGGCTCGGCGGAAGAATTCGAAGCCTACGTCCGCGGCCCGGCACGGTCGGAGCATGACCGCATCATCGATGAGGCGGAAGAGCTCGGCGTGTTCGGCGTGCCCAGCATGGTCTTCAACGGCGAATTGTTCTGGGGCGGCGATCGCATCGACATGCTGATCGAGCGCATCAGGAGTCCGGAATCGATTGCGACGGCGCTGGGCAGCCGCCACAGGAAATGAGCCGTGCCTGGCTAACCGCTGGAGCACTGGTCCAACGGTGCATCCGAATTTCACCCGCCAGACCTGCAATAACGCTGGCGGGCCCGCCTTGCGAGGCCACAAAATTTGTCGCTATCCTGCTCGCCAATGTACCGGCCTTGAAGCCGAATAATTCCACTTTGGGGTGAAACGCCATGAATCCTCCCGTCAGCGCGCCGGCCATCAAGGTCGTCAAATCCGTCCGCGAGCAGGTGAGCGCGGAGGAATGGGAGGCTCGGGTCAATCTCGCAGCGTGCTACCGCCTCACCTCGATCTACGGGATGACCGAGATGGTCGCCAATCACATCTCCTGCCGGGTGCCGGGAACGACGGACCAGTTCCTGATCAACCCGTACGGGATGCTCTATGAGGAAATCAACGCTTCCAGCCTGATCAAGGTCGACGTTAACGGCAACACGCTGTTCAACGCGTCCGACTATGACGTCAACGTTGCCGGCTTCGTCATTCACAGCGCCATCCACATGGCCAAGCACGACATGGATTGCGTGGCACATACACACACGCCGGCGGGCATGGCGGTCTCGGCGATGGAATGCGGGTTGTTGCCGCTGGCGCAGACCTCGATGCGGTTTCTTCACATCGCCTATCACGACTTCGAAGGCATCGCCGACAATGTCGACGAGCGCGAGCGGCTGGTGAGGGATCTCGGCGACCACGAAGCCATGATCCTTCGCAACCACGGCCTGCTTGTCGTCGGCCGCACCGTTCCGGCCGCGTTCAACGTCCTGTTCCGGCTCGAGCGCGCCTGCCAGGTGCAGGTGATGGCACTGTCCTGCAACACCCAGCTGATCTACCCGCCGAAACCCATTCTCGAAGACACCTATGAGCGGATGCAGCCGAAGCCGGGCCGCGGCGCGCGCAACGGCGACCTTGCCTGGCCGGCGCTGCTGCGCAAGCTCGACCGCACCGATCCGTCCTACCGCGACTGAAATTCGTCGCTTCGTGACGCGCACCGCCTCGCTCGAAGTGGGCCGGCAGGTTCAGCCTTCCCTGTGCAACGTCCGGAAGAAGTCCCGCACGTCCCGCACGAACAGGTCCGGCTGCTCGAATGCCGCGAAGTGACCGCCCTTTGGCATTTCGCTCCAATGCCGGATGTTCGTGTAGCTCGCTTCCATCCACTTTCGCACCGGCGCGACGATCTCCTTGGGGAACACGGCAACGCCGGTCGGCACCGCTACCTTGTGAGCGGTGCGGCGCTTGGGCCCAAAACTTTCCCAGTACAGGCGCGCCGATGAAGCGGCCGTCGCCGTCACCCAGTAGAGCATGACGTTGTCGAGCAGTTCGTCGCGACCGAGGACGTTTTCGGGATGACCGTCGCAATCGGTCCAGGCCCAGAATTTTTCCAGGATCCACGCGGCCTGCCCGCTCGGCGAGTCCGTCAGGGCATAGCCAAGCGTCTGCGGCCGGGTCGACTGCTGCTTGGAGTAGCCGGAATCCCAATCGGCGTAATACTTGATCCCCTGCAATGCCCGCGCTTCCTCCGCCGTCGGCTGTCCCTCGACATTGGGCCGCGCCGACATCGCCAGTGTGATGTGGATGCCGGCGCAATGCGTCGGATCCTGTGCCCCGATGGCGGTCGTGACCGCCGAACCCCAGTCGCCACCTTGCGCGGCATATCGCGCGTAGCCAAGGCGGTCCATCAGCACCGCCCAGGCCGACGCAATGCGGTCAACGCCCCAGCCCGCGGTCTTCGGCTTCGCCGAAAACCCGAAGCCCGGCAGCGACGGACAAACCACGTGGAACGCATCGGCAGCGTTGCCGCCATGCGCGGTCGGATCGGTCAAGGGCTCGATCACCTTGTGGAACTCGACCACCGATCCCGGCCAGCCATGCGTGATGATGAGCGGCATCGCGCCCGGATGCGGCGAACGGACATGCAGGAAATGAATGTCCAGCCCGTCGATCTCGGTGGTGAACTGCGCGAAGCGATTGAGCCGCGCTTCGCGCTGGCGCCAGTCGTACTCCTCGGCCCAGTAGCGGCAGACCTCCCTGATCCACTGCAGCGGCGCGCCCTGGCTCCAGTCGTCGACCAGTTCGGCCTCTGGCCAGCGTGTGTTGCGCAGCCGGAATTTGAGATCGTCGAGGACGTTGTCGCCGATCGAAATGCGATAAGGCTTGATCTCAGCGCCCATGAAAGCCCCTTTGCAAAACCCGGGCGGAGCGCCGGGACGGACTGCGGAGGTTCGGGATGGCGAACCATGATGCCATAGGTCGACGAGAGCTCTCTCAGCCCTCAGATTGCATTGTCGGTCGACATAACTCCTGGTTGTAGTGACAGCACCCAAAGGGGCAGCCCGCGGGCCGCGATCCGATCAGCAGCCTTTCGACCTCGAGGGCCTATTGCCGGCCGCGCCTCGGTGGCGAAGCGACCTAGGTTGGGGGGCGTTCCAGCATCAGCGGCAGGATGGTGGCCGAAGAAGCACGCGGCTCAGTTCGCTGCGATACGCGTAGCGGCATCCTGTTGCTGCGCGTGATCCGGCGCTTGCGAGGCGGCGATTTTTTCAAGGGAAAGAGCAAGCGGGCGACTTCTGCGCGCAGACGGAGAAGCTCCTCGTATTCGACCATTAAATCGAAACTAGTCCGACGAAGTAATCCTATGCAGCGGCTGTACTCCGACATAACTCACTCCCAAAACAAAAAGTTGGAAATTGAGAAAACAAACATCATTTCGAAAACCTGGCCGCCCGAATGCCGGGCCCAATATGCGCTGTTTTGGCCGCGACTTTATAATGCGGTCGCTACGCTTTTACCTCATTTTAATTGGAAAACAACATTGGTTTTTAATGCATACAAATAACGTCCGAATCACATGAAAATCCCAGAAGACAGCGGTGGAAACCAGTTGAACTCGAACGCCGGCTTAGCCAGTTGCAGCTTGTGATGCTTTGCAGGAAGCGAGTGCGGGCCCGGGAGGCCAGACATGAACGGAGCCAGGTCCCACAGTTATGCCCACCCGGAGCGTTCTCATGCTCACGTCGCAGCGCCGAAAAACGACGCCGCAATTAGCGGTCGAAAGCGGGAAGTCTTGACGGCCTGTCGATATTATTGATGACCTCTGGCAGATACCGCCTGGAGGCCTCGGCCAATTGGATTGCTGCTCGGAGCTTCTGAACTTCCGCCAATTGGTTGCTGAGGTCGGCGGAAGCTCGCAAGAGACGCTGTTCGGAAACCTGGATAGACCATTTCATCCCAAAACTCCCCTACGCAAAACCTGGATTCCCAGTCACGCCTGAATTTTCGCTCTAGTTCGAAAGAACGCGGGCAGCTTCGCGAAAATCTCGACTGGATGCCCCATCTCAAATACTCGCTACGTAAAAGCTTGGACCTCCAATAAATATCCCCAAGTCTGCAACAATTGTGCCAACTTCTCACCTCCCAACTGGTGAGAGGTTAGGCCAACATTGTTTCAAGACAATTACGCCGATCCGGAAAACCGCCTTGTGAACGGGTACGGCCCCGCGCTGCGGCTGCCTCTTCACGCTGCGTCGCGGCCTGTTCCCTATTGGACCGAAACTCGGTGAGTCGCCAGATGTCGGAGACAGGCGACCGATTTGAGCATGAGGACAACGGGGATCGCTTCAAGCGGAGCGGCACTTTTCGAGTGGCGCCGGCTTCCGGGGATCGCTTCAACTTTGACTTAACGGCGTCAGTCGGGTTCATCGCCCCGAAATCATGTTCCCGAGCCGACGAGATATCCAACTTGTCGATAAACCTTCTGTTGTGATTTAATTACAACCAGCTCGATAGTATTGTGAGATGGCGCTGGTGAGTTATCCGGCTCACCTGCGCCCGAGCTTCGTTGCTGGCGAACAGCGCCTGAAAAGTATGGATGATCGACACAGGCATTGCGCTGCACACCTCTTGATGCAACTGGAATTTTTGCAGCGTGGCGGCCTTGTGATTCCATGACAATGACCATGGTCGATCTCGCTGTCATCGTCAGCGCTCAGCTCACTCTTCTCCTGGCGATTGTCGCGCTCAAAGTTTATGTCAGGGAAACTGACGTCTTGAGCGGACGCTACCTGCATAACGACAGCGATTATTCACCCGCCTTGAGCGAACATTTCGCTCGCGCCGATGCGACCATCATCGAACGGAGTCCACAACCTCGCGCTGCTGCTTTCCCTCCAGCGCGACCGGCACGCTCGAGCGCACACCAGGAAACGTCTCCGCTTCCAACTGCAGAGACCCGGTCCGGCCACGCTGGTCCGTCGCAGAGCTTTCGCGCCACGGCAACCCTTCCTGCGGGCGTCAGGATCTACGCGATTGGAGACATTCACGGTCGTGCAGACCTTCTCCGGATAATGCTCGAAAAGATCGGCATCGATCGGCAGCAGAGGCCGGTTGAGCGGCCAATTCTCCTCTTCATAGGCGACTACGTCGACCGGGGACCGTCATCGCGAGAGGTAATCGACATCCTGCTGAAATGCAGGGACGCCGGCGAGAGCATCTTTCTCAAGGGAAACCATGAAACCTTCATCACCCGCTTCCTCAAAGAACCTGCAGTTCTCAGCGATTGGCGCCAGTGCGGAGGCCTTGAGACGTTGCTTTCGTATGGCCTGAAGCCGTCCTTCAGCCCCGACGAAGGCGAACGAGCAAAGCTTTCGGAGGAACTCGCCGCGGCCATGTCGATCGACCAGCTCGCGTTCTTGAACTCGCTGCCGCTATCCTTCCAGTGCGGAGACTTTCTGTTCGTGCACGCAGGCATCCGCCCAGGCATTCCGCTTGCGGATCAAGTCGAGGAGGATCTGCTTTGGATTCGCGAGGACTTCCTCGGCTCTGAAGCAGCCTTTGGCGTATTTGTCGTGCACGGTCATACACCCGTGCGCGAGCCGGAAATGCGATCCAACCGCATCAACATTGATACGGGAGCTTTCGCGACTGGACGTCTCACCTGCGCCGTCATCGAAGGGGCGGCGATTACGACGCTGTCCACCGCGCCCGCGGGCCGTACGGACTCTGCACCCGTACAGTCATGAATGGCCCCGCGCGTTTCGGCGGATCTGTTACCGCTCCTTGAGCGCCCGCTCCGCCTGATCCATCAGCGGCTTGATCAAATACGACAACGCGGTTCGTCCCGATGTCTTGATGAACACATCCACGGGCATGCCGGGCACCACCTTGTTGGACCCAAGCTTGGCGATTTCTTCGGGCTTGAGCCCAACACGAACCGTGTAATAACTGGCCCCAGTTCGTTGGTCCTGCGTAAGATCGGGGGAAACCATGTTCACCGTCCCCTCAATCTCCGGGGTGGTCTTCTGATTGAAGGCTGCAAACCGCATTGCAGCGACCTGGCCAAAATAGACCTGATCGATCTCCCGCGTCGCTATCTTCACCTCGATGGCAAGCGCGTCCGCATCCGGAACGATCAGCATGATCTGCTCGCCCGGCGCAATGACCCCGCCGACGGTGTGGACCGCCAATTGATGGACGCGCCCGCTCTGGGGAGCACGAATGTCGATCCTGTTCAGCTGATCCACGGCGGCCGTCTTGCGTTCAGACAGTTCCGAAAGCTTGGATCGCGTTTCGATCAGGTCCTTGCCGACCTCGGTCCTCAGATCCTGATCGACCTGTATTATTTGAAGCTGGATTTCCGCAATCTTGCCTTTGGATTGAGCGATCGCTCCCGTCAAGTGACTACGCTCGCCTTCCAGACGAGCCGTGTCGCGCTCCAACGCCGTCAGCCGCGTGATCGGGACAAGGTTCTTCTGCCACAGCGAGCGAACTCCCTCGAGTTCCTTGTAGATCAGGTCGATTTCCTTCTGCTTGGCCTCGCTCTGCCCCACATATCCCTTGATCTCGTCCAGCAGCTGGGTGCTTCGCTCTTTCAACTGGGCTTTTTGCCCGGCTCTCGTTTCCCGACGCAAATTGAAGAGCGTTCGTTCTGCCGCGATGGCATGCGCCGCCTCCGACTTGCTGTCGCGGCTTCGTTCGATCAGAGCTCTCGGAAACACGATCTCGTCGGCATTGTCACGCTCCGCCCCGAGCCGGGCCTGGCGCGCGAGCAATTCGTCGACGCTCTGGGTGACAATCGTGGCGTTGGCCAGCGTCTGCGTCTCATCAAGGCGGATCAGGATATCGCCGGCATTGACGCGATCGCCTTCGCGCACGCGCAGCTCTCCGATAATACCCCCGGTAGCATGCTGTACCTTCTTGACGCTGGAATCGACGACAACGGTCCCTTGACCGATCACGGCGCCGGACAATTGGGATGTCGCGGCCCAACCGCCGACCCCGAACGTCACGAAGGCGGTTATCAACATGCCGACGATGATGTACCGCTGGATCGAATGCAGCGCCGGTTTTATCACTTCGCGGTCCACTGCGCCCCTCCCCTGCCGTCGTCAACCACCCTCAGCGGTACGGTTGGCCGCAAGACCTTCCTCAGCACCTCTTCCTTCGGTCCAAACGACTGCACCCTGCCTTCGCCGACCACCAGAACGTAATTGACGCCCTCAAGCGCCTTCGGGCGATGGGCGACCACGACCACAACCCCGCCGCGGCGCCTGACATTCAGGATCGCCTCCGTCAGCGCTTCCTCGCCGTCGGAGTCGAGGCTCGACGTGGGTTCATCGAGCACGACCAGGAACGGATTGCCGTAGAACGCGCGAGCCAGACCGATGCGCTGGCGTTGACCGGCCGACAAGGCCGTTCCGCCTTCGCCGATGCGCGTAAGGTAGCCGTCGGGCAGCGAGAGAATAAGATCGTGTGCGCCTGCAGCCTTCGAGGCCTCCAGGACCTGGGCCGCGGTTGCATTCTCGTCGAAACGGGCAATGTTGAGAGCGATGCTGCCGTCGAACAATTCGATGTCCTGGGGCAGATAGCCGATGTGCCTGCCAAGCGCCTCCGACGTCCAATGCTCGAGCACGGCATTATCAAGTTTGATCTTGCCTCGCACTTGCGGCCAGACCCCGACCAGCGCCCTCACGAGCGTGGATTTGCCGGCACCGCTCGGACCAATGACGCCGACGGCGTCCCCGCTCTTCAGTGCGAACGACACGTCCGACAGCAGGTGCTTCTCGGAACCTGGAGCCGCGACGTAGAGGTGCTCGACGACCACCGTGCTGGTTGGCGGAGGCAATGCGAGCGGCTCCTCCCGGGCGGGCAGCAGCTTCAGCAGCTTGTCCAGGCGCTCGCCGGACTGGCGAGCGGCAACGAATCCCTTCCAGTTCGCAATCGCGATTTCGACCGGCGCCAGCGCGCGCGCCGTCAGAATCGAGCCCGCGATAATGATGCCGGCAGTCGATTCCTGGTTGATAACCAGGTAGGCACCGACCGCGAGAACCAGGGACTGGAGAAGCGAGCGAAAGACTTTCGAGACCCCGCCAAGGCCGCTGGCGATATCGCTCGTTGTTTCGTGAGCTTCGAGGTATTTCTGATTGGCGTCCTGCCAGCGCTGCGCAGCCTGACGCCGCATGCCCATTGCCTGCAGCACCTCGGCATTTCGCCTGCCCTCGGCCGCCAGCGCATTGCGCAACACGGCATGTTGGGAGGTCGCCTTGGCCGGACCTCGGGTCCGCAGTTCGACAAGAAGCGTGAGCGCGACAAGAACGATGCCGCCCAACAAGGCAGTCACACCGATCCAGAAATGGAAGAGGAAGCAGATGGCCAGATAGGCAGGTAACCACGGCAGATCGAACAGAGCAGTCGGTCCGCCGCCGGACAGGAAACTACGGACCTGATCGAGGTCGCGCAACGGCTGCAGGCCATCACCATCGCCACGGGTCTTCAGAGGCAGCCTGACCACAGCATCATAGACCCGCAGCCCCAGCCCTTCATCAAGATGGCGTCCGATACGCACGCTTATCCGATTTCTGACCAGGTCGAGCCCACCCTGCAGCAGGTACAGCATCGTCGTCAGGAGCAAAAGCGCCACAAGCGTGGGAATGCTGCGCCCGGGCAGGACACGATCGTAGACCTGAAGCATGAAGAAGGAGCCGTTCAGCATCAAAAGATTGCTGATGCCACTGAAGATGGCGAGAGCCCAGAATATCCGGCGGCAGGAGGCGAGGAATGCCGAGATCTCCGAACGGGCCTCCGCGTATCCCGCATTCGACGGGGCACGGCCGGAGAATATCCGCCGGCGCATCGCTTCCACGGTCGAACTCAACCGCGAGCGCGTCCGGTCCGCCAGAATACGCGCAGCCGCGATCGCCACCTGAAGATTTGAAACTTCGATGTCGTCGATATTCACAGGCGGCGGAGCTTCCTGCCGCCGACCGATATCAGTCATGGCGTTGCCCCCCCGACCATGCCTTGTGCTGAGAGATATAATATCAAAATGTGCCTTGTTGTCTCCCGGGGACCGGTTTTACGCGAAGCGGAAGTCGTGACTGTCCAGATGGCTCAGCGCGGTATTCTTCAGCGTAAGCGTGTCGAAGCCGGTCTTGATCACCACATCCGCACCGACCTGACTTGCGTCGGCAAGCACGCTCGCGAAACTGTCGAAATCGGTCTTGCTGAACTGAATGACGTCATGTGCCGATCCGGTCGCCTCGAAGTTCTGGATGACATCGCGCCCGAAATTGGCCGCGAACACGAAGGTATCAGTGCTGCCGCCGTTGCCCTTGAACACATCGTTGCCGCCGGTGCTTACCAGCGTATCGTTGTTTGCCGTTCCAAGGATCGCGCTCCCCGAACTCGCGACCACCTGGCCAGCGCTGTCGAGTTGCTTGGCCATGAACGAATGTGCTTCATTCGAACTGGCCGACGACGTGAAGCTCCAGGCTCCGTTGGCGTCGGATTGCGTCATCCCCACCGCTTTGGCGCCATCGTAGATACTGATCTGGCTGTTCGCAGCGCCGGTGCCCTTGACCGTCACCATGTTAGCTGAGTTCACACTCAGATCGGTGACGTCGAGCACCGAAGCCGTAACATTGCCGGCGCTCAATGCGGAAGCGCTGATCACCGGAGCGCTAATCGCCCCGTCGCCGTTCAGATCCTGGTGGAATGTGTTCTCGTAGCCCTTCAGCGTAGCGCTGTTTCCGGCAACGGTCCCGGTCACATTCGCAATCTGGTTGCCGTTGGCGTCGGTCGACCATATCACGTACTGGTTGCCGGCGGCCTTCCAGGCCACGAGGTAACCGGTCGACGTCTGCTCGACGGCAATCGGCGTCGTGCTGCCGAACTGCCCCGCAACAAAGTCCGCCCCGGCGTATTTCAACGTGGGACCACCGTTGCCGAGAAGATAGTTGTTTCCGCTCTGGACCAGGCTGGTCGATCCAAACGACTCGCTTGTCGTCGCTGGCGTGCCAATCGTCCCGTCGCCGTTAAGGTCCTGGTGCAATGTGTTCTCGTAACCCTTCAGCGTGTCGCTGTTTCCTGAAATGGCCCCGGTCACATTCGCAATCTGGTTGCCGTTGGCGTCGGTCGACCATATCACGTACTGGTTGCCGGCGGCCTTCCAGGCCACGAGGTAACCGGTCGACGTCTGCTCGACGGCAATCGGCGTCGTGCTGCCGAACTGCCCCGCAACAAAGTCCGCCCCGGCGTATTTCAACGTGGGACCACCGTTGCCGAGAAGATAGTTGTTTCCGCTCTGGACCAGGCTGGTCGATCCAAACGACTCGATTGTCGTCGCTGGCGTGCCAATCGTCCCGTCGCCGTTAAGGTCCTGGTGCAACGTGTTCTCGTAACCCTTCAGCGTGTCGCTGTTCCCTGAAATGGCCCCGGTCACATTCGCAATCTGGTTGCCGTTGGCGTCGGTCGTCCAAACCACGTACTGATTGTTGCCGGCCTTCCAGACCACGACGTAGCCCGTCGACGTCTGCTCGACGGCGATCGGCGTCGTGCTACCAAACTGCCCCGCAACAAAGTCCGCCCCGGCGTATTTCAAGGTGGGGCCATTGCTGCCGAGAAGATAGTTGCTGCCGGCCTTGACCAGGTTGGTCGATCCGAACGACTCGATCGTCGTCGCGGCCAGGCCAATGTTCCCGTCGCCGTTGATGTCCTGTTGGAGCGCGGTCTCGTATCCTTGCAGAGCGGCGCTGGTCCCTGAAACGGTCCCGGTAACATTCGCAATCTGGTTGCCGTTGGCGTCCGTTGTCCACACCACGTATTGGTCCTTGTTGGGGACCTTCCAGGCAACAACGTAACCGGTCGAGGTCTGCTCGACGGCAACCGGTGCAATGGCGCCAAACTGTCCCGCAACATAGTCCGCCCCGGCGTATTTCAGCGTGGGGCCGTTGCTGCCGAGGTAATAAGTGTTTCCGGCCTTGATCAGGCTGGTCGTCCCGGTCGATTCGATCATCGTCGGCGCGGAGACACTGACGGAAAGTACCGTAGACGCCGAGCCAGTGTTGCCGGCGGCATCCATCGCCTTGGCAGTGAAGCTGTGGCTGCCGTCGGTTAACGTCCCGGCGGTATAGGTCCAGGCGCCGTTGCCATTTGCGGTTGCGGTACCGATCTGAGTCGTGCCGTCGTATACTTTGATCGTGCTGTTCGCTTCCGCAGTGCCGGTCAGAACCTTAATATTGTTATTGGCAAGGCTAGCCGCCGCGGTAGATGCCGTGATCGTCGGCGCGACCGGGGCACGCGTGTCGACCGTTATGCTCAGCGCTGAGGAGGCCCCGCTGCTCTGCCCCGCCGCATCGGTGGCGGTCGCGGTCAGGACATGCGCGGCATCCGACAGAGCCGACGTGGTGTAGCTCCAGGCGCCATTGCTATTCGCGGTCGCCGTGCCGATCTGCTTTCCGCCATCGAACACCTTCACGGTGCTGTTGGCCGCCGCCGTGCCGGTCAGGGTCAGCGTGTTGTCGTTGGTGATATTGTCGCCCGCCACGCCAGTGTCCCTGGAGAAGGTGGCGATCGTCGGAGCAGAGGGAGCCGGCCCCGCCGAAATCGTGACAGCGGCGGCTGAAGACGCCGAGCCGGTGTTGCCGGCGGCATCCATCGCCTTGGCGGTGAAACTGTGGCTGCCGGCTGACAACGCCGTGGTGGTGTAGGTCCAGGCGCCGTTGCCGTTGGCGGTCGCGGTCCCGATCTGGGTCGAGCCGTCGAATATCTTGACGGTGCTGTTCGCTTCCGCAGTGCCGGTCAGAACCTCGATGCGGTTGCTCGCCGGGGTCGATGCCGAAATCGTCGGAGCCGTCGGCGCCACGGTGTCGACCGTGACCGACAGCGTCGTCGACGCGCTGCTGGTGCCCCCGGAGTTCGTCGCGGTGGCCGTCAGCGAGTGGCCGCCGTTGGCCAGCGTGCTCGTGGTGAGGCTCCAGGCGCCGCTCGCATTCGCGGTCGCGGTACCGACCTGCGTCGAGCCATCGAACACCTTCACGGTGCTGTTGGCCGCCGCGGTGCCGCTCAGGGTCAGCGTGTTGTCGTTGGTAATACGGTCGCCGGCCACGCCGCTGTCGGTGGAGAACGTCGCGATCGTCGGAGCAGAGGGAGGCGTCGATCCGCCGCCCGTACCACCCCCCGTATTGCCACCGCCACTGCCGGAAGGCGTCGCGACGTTCGGATTGTTGAACTGCACGACGATGTTGCTGTAGTCGACGGCAAGCGGGTATTGGACCTGTTCGGCCCAACCCTCATAAATCCCCATTTTCAAATACTGACCGCCGGTCTCACTGCCCAACTGGCCATGATAATCGACGATCAGGATGCCATCACGCCAGACCTGCAGGAAGCCGGTCGCATCGGTAGAGAAATTGGCTTTGATTTGAATGTCATACGCGTGACCGCGGATGATGGGGTTCGGATCCTCATAAGCCAACCCGCCCCAGTCCGCGTTCTGATCGGTCAAGATCGTCATCTTGTCGCCGACGATATTGATCGAAAACGGGATTCCCGCATCCTCGTGCATCTGCGCCAGCGAAAGCCAGGCAACAGGATTTATCTGCCCGGGCTCGATGGTCATCGTGAAACTTGCGTTGAAGACCTGATGGTCGAGCGCGTTCGTGACCGTCAGGATTTCGGATCGGGCCGTCTCGTCATCGGCCCATAGGTCGCCAGGCCGCACTTCCATCCGAACCGTGTGCGTATCCGGATTGGTCAGGCTCCAGGCCTTGTTGCCATTCTCGACGAACCATCCCTGGCCGTCGATCTGAATCGGGTTCGACCAATTGTCGCTGGCCGGTCTGAAATCCGTAACGCTCGCCACCACTTTGACCGACATGGGATCGGAGGCCGCGCTGGTGCCCGCCGTATCGGTCGCGGTAGCGGTCAGGCTGTGGGTCGTGTCAGAGAGCTTCGGGGTCTCGAACAGCCAGATACCCGAACTGTTCGTCGTGACGGTGCCCAGAAGCGTCGATCCGTCATAGACCTTCACGCTCGAATTCGCATCGGCAGTACCCGACAGCGTAATGACGTTCGCGTTGGTGATCCCGTCGCCGAGGGTCCCGCTGTCCGCATAGAAACTTTTGATTATGGGCTTGTTAGCCATATTTAAATCCCCCGCCGATCAGACGAACCCAAATTAATGCTTGCGTGGGTCATATTTGAATCCTCGCATGGGTCATGAATAAATACTTGTGCGGCTATCAAGCGCAGCCTAGCACCGACCCATTTAGGGGCCATTGAGCCCATGTTTAGATATTTAACAAATCGCCCCGATCCCGGCCGCCGCTCGACCCTTCCCCATGATTCCATATTAAATATCCGGTCCACCTCTAAAGCCATGCTAATTTCCGATTTGAATGACGCAATTTCCCCTGTGAACAGCCATTTCCTCGGTGGCCTCCTGACGATGTCACTGGATGCCAGCGGTAAGCACTTTTACGGACTTGAGCCCCGTCGTCTTTGAACGCTTGAAGTTTGCCCCCTCTTGCTCGTTGATGGGATATTTAGGCCGATTGATGACGAGCATTTGGCGACCCCAAGGTAAGATTCCTCGCGCGCGAGAGCGCACTTGCTGGAAGAACTCGATGCAGCCGAAGTACTGGAGACAGGGTCCTCGGCGCTCGGCAACACCTTCGCCGAACAGCACGCAAAAGCGCTCGGGTAATGCCGGTAACTTCTCAGGACCCGACCGATCCTGGCGCAACAAAATGGAGGCAATCTTGTCGTCTGCTTCCCCAAGCGATCCGCCCGCGAGCTCCGCCCAGTCATGCTCGAGTTTGATATCTGATCCAGCCGGACACGAAACGGATCGGCTAATCGCGATGCTGCTGCGCTCCGCGCCGAATCATTTCCGATGCACCAATAGAATCACGCCCCGCCAAAAAGAGAAGATCTTCCGATCAAGCGCAGCCTTCCCTCCGATCGCGGACAACCCATACGAAGCGATACGCTTCGTATGGCAGGCTCGGCAGCGCCGGACCATGTCCTTGCCGCTGCCCCGCCTCAACTCAGGTGGCGTCGATCCACACATACGATCCCGTCGCCATCGATCGGGCGCGGCGGCAGCGCCTCGACCATGCAGGCTTCAGGAAGTCGGGGGAGTAGCCCGCTTGCACCGCGTGGGGATGTTCAGTGCGACCGCGGCGGCCCCCGGGGTCTGTCATCTAGCCGGGCCTGATCAATCCATGGCGGCTCTCAAGACGACGAAGAAGCAAGCCAGGCATCGATGGCTACCTTCGCGGCAAGGCACCAAAGTTCGTTCGACAACTGCCTCAATGGGCAGGCCGGCGGCAGGGCTCAGCATTGGACGGCGGAGCAATGCGGTAAATTGATAGGGAAGCTGGCCAAGAATTTTGCGCAATGTGGCCGCATTGGCCGGTATCGAGTTACTTGATCTTTACCAGCCAGACAAATATCGCATCTCGCCGAACCGTACTCCAGTTCCGACGATGCTAGCCCGCATTTCTCACAGGGCCAATTGTTTTGCGACGTGAGATAGGGGTGTCTGACGAAAGCAACGAGGTGCCGTGGCGCTGAAGGCGCGGCCGTCGATCTGGCTTTGATTGTCTGCGTTGGACCTTGTGGTGATGCTGCCGATTGGGCGCGAGGCGGCTTCGCGTGTCAGGCCGGCGAGGCACGAGCCTTGGCGGCTTCGGCCAGGCGGCCGGCGGCGATTGCCCACTGTTCGGCGGCTGGGCAGGCCGAAGCCGTGGCGATCTTGATGCGGCGAACGGAGACGCGCACCAGCGCGCCGATCTTGAGGAGCTTGAGGCGGATGGTACCGCAGGTGGCGTCCGCAAAGGTGGTTTCAGCCAGGCCGATGCGCCGCAGGGCACACAGCAGCACATAGGCCATCGAGGCGAACCACAATTTTAGCTGATTGGCCCGCATAGTGGCGGCCGAAGTGCGGTCGGCGTAGAGGTCGAGCTGGCATTCCTTGATCCGGTTCTCCATGTCACCGCGCGCGCAGTAGACGTCCTCATAGAGCTGCCGCGCCCCTGCCTCGGCCCGCTTGAGCGAGGTGACGACGCGGCGCCTTCGGCTCCAGGTGTCGAGCGTCGTCCATTGGAAGTCCTTGAAGCGGTGCGCCGGGCGGCCGGCTTTCTCGGCCGCCGCCCTGGCCGCGGCAAGCTCCTCTTCGATCATGGCGACCAGGCGCGCGTTGCGGGCGAGTCCGAACAGGTAATCTACGCGGTTTTGCTCGCACCAGGCCATCAGCGCCCCGCGCGCAAAGCCTGAGTCTGCCCGCAGCACGATGCGTACCAACGGCAAGCGCGCGCGGGTTTGCCGGACAATCCGCTCGACCTCCGCCACGCTGCCCGCGCTGGCGTCGATGTCGGAGGGGCGCAGCTTGGCCGCCAGCAGATGCCGGCCGCAGAACACATACAGCGGCAGATAACAATAGCAGTCGTAGTAGCCGTGGAAGAAGCGTCCCTCCTGATGCCCGTGCAGCGGGTCGTCGGTGGCATCGAGATCGAGAATGATCTGCTTGGGCGGTCGCTGGTGCGCCTCCTGGAACAGCGTCACCGGCAGCGCCTCGATGGCCGCCGCGTCATAGGCTATCTTGTGATAGCGCGAAGGCTCGTTTCGGCTCAGCTCCAGCCGGTTCAGCGTCGACTTGCCGGCCACCGGTGCGCAGTCCTCGCGCCTGGCTTCAAGCTTGCCCGCCAGCACCGCCATCAGCGGATCGTGCCGCAGTTCGTCGTGATCGTTGAGGTCTTCGTAGCCCAGCGCCATGCCAAAGACCCGCTGTCCAACGAGCGTCCCGATCGCATGCTCGATCAAGTCCTGACGGCGATGATCGCGAAAGCAATTGGCAAAGCGCCCCACTAGATCGATCGCTCGATCAGTCGCGCCCAGAAGCAGCGCTCCGGCATCCGACGTTACCAGGCCGGCATCAAACGCGGCTTCCACAGCCCGGCCTTCCACCCGGCCTTCCACCCTTCCAAAATCAAACCGCTCTGCGCTACACTCTGTCGGCATCGGGGCATTCCTTGAATCATCGAAAAGTCCTTCTCGCAAAAGAACTTTCGCTGATTCGCGCCCCGATGCGCCTCAACACCGTGAGAAATCCGGGCTAGCGCCCGCATTCCCGCGCGCTCGATCGCCATGAACACTCTCGCCGGCGGAGGGCAGTCAGCCCCCACAGCGAACCGCACAATCCGATTCGGGGGCTCGCTGCTTCGTTGATTATTTTTCTGATTTAAAGTAGATTATCCGCATTAATATAAGCCAATTATTATTAATTACTATTATTACGAACGCCGAGGATAGAAACAAGCCTCGTTGCGCGGGCAAGAGATCGGCATTAATGTCTTGTTCTTGCTCACTCATTTCGTCCGGAGAACAAATTTTTGAAAATTGTTTTGGGCATACCGTGGTTCACGCCCACCTTTATGGGAGGGACTGAGGTTTATGTGTCCGGTCTGGCCGAAGAACTGCGACTCCTGGGGATCGAGTGTGTGATCGCGGCGCCTTCCGCCGATGGCAAGGCCAGAACATCGAAGTATCGGAATACTCGAATCTTCCACTATCCCGGGCCGTGGGAGGATGCGCCAACACGAAGCGTTCTGGATTGTGGTAACGCGGACCTGTTTCGCGATTGGCTCTCCTCTGAGCGACCGGATGTGTATCATCAGCACGACTGGTCGCCGAATTGTGGTCTCGCCCACCTGCGAGCGGCCAAAGGGATGGGCATACCGACGTTCCTCACCGTCCACCTGGCGAAGCTCGTATGCATAACGCGCCTGATGATATGCGAAGGGGCATCGCAGTGCGACGGCGAGATAATCGAACAGCGCTGCGCCAGATGCTTCATGAAGTCGCGAGGAATTCCTGCATCGGTGGCCGCATCCCTGGCGCAGATCCCCAGCGCCATATCTGTCAATTTCGAAACCTTTCCGGTCGTTGGCCGCGTCCTCGCAGGCGGCTTGAGAGCGAAACGCGCGCTGGCCGGGATCGGTCAAGTCGCAGAGACCGTTGATGGCATCGTGACGGTCTGTGACTGGCTCAGATCGGCTTTGCTCATCAATGGTGTTCCGCAAAACAAGGTCTCGTTTGTGCGGTCTGGCGTTGATCCGGAAATTGCCGCCGTGGCCGTTCCGCCCAGACGGCACAGCGGTGTGCTTCGCATTGGCTTTATCGGGCGCTGGCTGGAGCCCAAGGGACTCCATGTTCTGATTGAGGCGCTCGAGCAACTGCCGAAAGAGGTCCGATTTCACCTGAAGGTTGTAGGTGTCGCCGGCACCGACAAAGTCGACATCGCGTACCGCGATAGAATCGAAAAGCTGGTCGCGGGCAACTCGCAATATGAATTCGTTGCCAACCAGCCCCGGGAGGCCATGAACGAATTCTACCAAGACATCGATGTCCTCGCCGTCCCGTCGCAACTATTGGAGACGGGTCCGCTGGTTGTGCTGGAAGCGAACGCCTGGAAGGTGCCGGTCATTGGCTCTGATCTGGGCGGTATCCGCGAGCTCGTTCGCCATCAGGCAACTGGTCTGCTTGTGCCCCATGACGACGTCGGCGCGTGGACTGGCGCGCTGCGCCAACTTGCCCAGGATCCGGCCATTCTGCAGCGCTTTCGAGAGAACATCGGTCCGGTGAGAACCATGCGCGATACGGCGCACGAAATGGCCAATCTTTATGGCTGGCAGGTCGATTACACGGCGAATCTGTTGACTACGTCCGGATAGGCGTCGCGCCTGATGATTTTGGCGGGATTGCCGACGACCACACAGTGTGGCGGCACGTCCTTGGTAACAACACTGCCTGGCCCGACAATGGCGCCCTCTCCAATGCTCACGCCCAGGATGACGGCATGCGCGCCAATCCATACGTCGTTTCCGACGACCGGGTAGACCGTAGTCCGTCCCTCGGCCGTAATCGTATCCTTGCGCCCGAGCACGACACCGTTGAACAGCGTCACATTGGATCCGATCTTGCAATCTTTGTTTACGACGAGCCCCCATCCGTGGATCAGCAAGAGGCCCGGGCCAGCCTGGATAGCCGACGGAAAATCCATGCCGGCCATGCCTTGGGTCCATCGGTGCAACACTCGAGCAATCAATGAGCCGATCCGAGACCGGCTCGCGGTCCATCGACAAAGTCGCAGCGTCAGAACAGGTCGAAAAGTTCGTTCAAATATAGCCAGGGAAAGGATGGTCGCGTGCGACGTCCTGCCCGATGCGCGAAATGCATCAGCTTTGATATCGTTCAACATTTGAGATCTATCGCAAGCATACAGAGAATGATGTCATTTCACAGGATGTCGGCGGAGGGGCCGACCGGCAACCTGCGCCGGTGCGGGTTCGAGCAAGGAGCCGGCCGCCAGAAAATCGACGGTGTCGTGCGCCCTGAGAAATTGCAGAAGATCATCGCATAGCGCCCAGATGGGCTCGTCATGAACGAGGTGATGGGTCAGGATGCCGATTGGATATTCCAATGGCAGAAATCCTCGTCGTCGCAGCCGTAATTGCCCAACAACCTGTGCGGCGACGGCGATGGTGTCCCGCGCGGTCCCCTTCTTCCAGTCGATAACGTCGACATGCACGTCCAGCCTCGGGACAACGACGCGCTGCGGCATTTTCACTGCCGGCATCCACGGCAAACGCGAATCCAGGCGCAATAACGTGCGTTCGTAGAAACCTGGCCAAACCGATACCGCAGCAAACCCTATATCGGGCAAGGCATGCACCAACTGTGCCGCGATGCGATTATAGGGCGGAACGAAGATCACATTGCTGTCGCCAAAGTGATCTGAAAACGTCCTGTAGGCCAGCGTGGCGTCCGATTGTAGAGCGGAAAAGGGACGACGGGAGCCAAATTCTTCCGGCTTGCCCGGCAGGCCGTAGTCCGTATGCATCCACCCGTGGCACATCGGATAGAACATTCTGGTCGAAGCGGCCAATGCGTCCAATAGACTGCGTTGGATCTTTCCCGGAATGACGGCCAAGCCGATATTGATATCATATTGCTGGGCAACATCCCGAAGTCGCGCCAGCGCCGGGGTCATTTCGCATGCATCATCGTCGCGAAGCCAAAATCTGGGCCTGAGGCCGAGATCGGCCCAGCGACCAAGCTCGCGCGATACATCGTTCCACGGTTCGCCGACCATACAAGCATCGATCCAAGACGGAGAACTGCAGTATCACATGCACCGCCAAACCGCTTCCGCCGATTGGACGGAATTGGCGGCAAATGTCGTTAACCCTATTGCGCGGGACGCATGGCACTGCAAGCCGTCAAGACATCCGAGGGCCGATTAACCGATAACACGGGCGTTCCAGCTTCCGTCGGCCATCCCGCCGATCGTCCGCTGCAATGGAGCGAACGCCGCCTGGGCGCCATTCTGAACCATGACGCCCTGCCACTGAAGCGAGCAGCAGCAAACCGCGAGGCAGGCAGGCTGGCGCCGGCCGACGCGCCGGATCACCTATGGCGCGACGGTGGTCCCTCCGATTACGACGGCGGATGACGTTGTCCCGGTAGCGAGTGAATTCCTCAACAGGACGACGCCGTTCGCGTAGTTGACCGGATCCTGCGCGGTTCCGATGATCAACCTGACGTAGTTCAGGAATTTCGAGACATCGACCGAAATGGAATTGGAGACGTAGAGCACGTCCTTATTCCGGATTTCGAACGTCGTAGTCATGAAATAGCCGGCCGGATCACGCAGGTTGACCTGGTAAATCACCGGGATGATGGCGCCGGTATAGGCGGCGGTGTCTATCCCGAGCTGCTGAGCGATCTCGCGCGTTTCGCCGCGATAGAGAAACACCGAGCCGGCATCAGCCTGGGTGTCGACAAGACCGCTCGCCTTTGCCGTAGCTTCAGCTAGAGACACACGCCACGCGCCGAACGGGAATTGTCCCTGACGGCCAGTGGCCCCGAACGCCAGGAAGGTCTGCGGCTCGGTATAAACGAAAATCGTGTCTTGAGGACGCACATAGATATTGTTGGTTGAGTCGTAGACCAGGGCGCCAAACGGAACGGTCTCGCGGCGTCCCTTCCGCTCCAGACTAACCCAGAGATCGTAGCCGGGCGACTTTAGACCCGCGCGCGCAAGTGCATCCAGGACACGCTCGCCGCTCGCACTCGCGGGAAATCGAACCGACCCCACCGCATCCCCAAGGACGCTGATCGATGTCGCTCGCTGGTCGGTCCAGGAGACGACGGCCTGCGGATCCAACGCCCGGTTCTTCAGAGAGGCTACAATTGCGTCTTGCACCTCGACTGCAGTACGGCCTGACGCCCGAATTGCGCCCGCGTAGGGAATTGAAATATTCCCTTTGCTGTCAACAGCCTGGGTCGGCAGGGTGATGAAATTACCTGGACGGACACCGGCCTCGAGCGGGATGAAGAGGCCACCCGCCCCTGACTCGAAGATTGTTACGCTGACCTGATCCCCGACCCCAAATCGAATGTCATCGGGTCCCCGGCGATCGGTGAAAGCGGTCGAAAATCGTGGCTTGGTGCGAGACAATACTTCCAGCACTTTCGGCGTAACCGGCACGAAAGCATAGGGAAGGCTTTCGGCATCGCGCTGGCCGGCCCGCACATCGATGCCAGTCGGGCCAGACGTCGGTATGATGCCGCACGCGCCGAGGCACACTGTGGCTACGGCCACACCCATGCCTGCAAATAGACGTAACCGGTTCACCCAAATCCCCACAATGAATGCGTAGTTCTACCCCTTAATCGCCTCTTCTTCCCCCGATTTCGACAACATAGCAAGGACGCCAGAGAATATTCCTCATGTGTTGCCAGAAGGTTACTAGGTTAAGAGCTCAACAACCTTCTTTTGAGCGCTGACGCCGGAAAACCTTTGGTTTTCCCCAGCCACCTGTTGCACGAGAACGATTTCGGGCGAAGCGGCGTCACCCAGAAGGCGTCAACGTGTCGGCCAACTACGCTTCCAAGGGCATGGCGCCAACCGTCATGAAACCCCTGAGCTGACACAGCCGGCGACGAAGGGCTGGTTGGCTTGGTGCCGCCCCCAAAAGAATGCGGCGCCGGTACGTCTGTACACGGCGCCGCAAATGCTTAAATCGGACAACAGTCCGCAGGTGTAGCCCTGCTGCCCTTCCTACGCGAAATGGAAGTCGTGGCTGTCCAAGGTACTTAGCTTGGTGTTCTTCAACGTAAGCGAATCCGAGCCTGCCGAGATCACCACATCCTGGCCAACCTGGCTCGCATGGGAGAGAACGCTCGCGAAGCTGTCGAACTCGCTCTTGCTGAACTCCACGACATCGTGCCTGCGCCCGACCGCGTCGAAGTCCCTGATGACGTCATTGCCGAAGTTTGCGGCGAATGCGAACGTGTCCGTGCCGCCGTTGCCGACAAAGAGGTCGTCGCCTGCGGTGCTGGCCAGCTTGTTGCTGAAGCTCGAGCCGAGAATCGCTTGACCTGAACTCTTGGCGACCACGTTCCCGGTGCTGTCGACTTCCTGTGCCGAATACGTATGCACCGCGTTCGAATAGCCCAGTTTCGTGGTGTAGGCCCAGTTTCCGTCAGCGCTTGCGGTTACCGAACCCATCGCCTTCTCGCCATCGAAGAGTTTGACCGTGCTGTTCGGATCGGCGGTACCCTTGATTGTGACGCTATTCCACCAGCCTTTCGAAAGGCTCGTGATATCAACCCCGTCCGTCGGCGCGCTCGCCGGCGGTGCGGTGATGCCGACATTGGCCGAGGCCGAAGCAGCGCCAATGTTGCCGGCGATATCGACCGCCTTGGACGTGAAGCTGTGGCTGCCGGAGTCGAGATGGCCGGTATCGAAGCTCCAGGTCCCGCTGCCGCTTGCGGTCGCGGTCCCGATCTGGGTCGATCCGTCAAACACCTTGACGGTACTGTTCGCTTCTGCCGTCCCCTTCAAGATGAGGTCGTCGAGGGTCGTCGTGCTTCCGACGGCCGAACCTGCCTGCGAAAAGACGCCCATCGTCGGCGCGCCGGGTGCATGCGTGTCGATCGTCACCGCAAGTGCTGCCGACGCGGCGCTGGTATGACCCTGCGCGTCCGTAGCCGTTGCGGTAAGGCTGTGGCCGCCATCGCTCAGCGCCTGCGTCGTGTAGGTCCATTGCCCGTTGCTGTTGGCATTGGCCGTACCGACCTGCGTCGAGCCGTCGAACACCTTCACGATGCTGCTGGCCGCCGCCGTGCCGGTCAGGGCCAGCGTGCTGTCGTTGGTGATCTTGTCGCCGGCCACGCCGCTGTCGGTGGAGAAGGAGGCGATCTTCGGAGCGGAGGGAGCCGGCGTGGCGGACCCTGTGATATTGACGACGGAGGCTGCGGACGCCGAGCCGGTGTTGCCGGCGGCATCCATCGCCTTGGCAGTGAAGCTGTGGCTGCCGGTCGACAACGCCGCAGTGGTGTAGCTCCAGGCGCCGCTGCCATTGACGGTCGCGGTCCCGATCTGGGTCGTGCCGTCGAACAGCTTGACCGTGCTGTTCGCTTCCGCAGCACCGCTCAAGACGGCGGTGGTGTTGGCACTGCCAAGGCTCGCCGCCGAGGTCGATGCCGCCATCGTCGGCGCGACGGGAGCCAGCGTGTCGACCGTTACGCTCAGCGCCGCGGAGGCCGCGCTGGTCTGCCCGCCCGCATTGGTGGCGGTCGCGGTCAGGACATGCGCGGCATCGGCCAGAGCCGTGGTGGTATAGCCCCAGGAGCCGTTTGCATCGGCGGTCGCCGTGCCGATCTGCTTTCCGCCATCGAACACCTTCACGGTGCTGTTGGCCGCCGCCGTGCCGGTCAGGGTCAGCGTGTTGTCGTTGGTGATACGATCGCCGGCCACGCCGCTATCGGTGGAGAAGGTGCCAATCGTCGGAGCAGAGGGAGCCGGCGTGGTCGCCGCGAGATTAACGACCGCGGCTGCAGATGCCGAGCCGGTGTTACCGGCGGCATCCATCGCCTTGGCAGTGAAGCTGTGGCTGCCGGTTGACAACGCCGAGGTGCTGTAGGTCCAGGCGCCGTTGCCGTTGGCGGTCGCGGTCCCGATCTCTGTCGAGCCGTCGAGTATCTTGACGGTGCTGTTCGCTTCCGCAGTGCCGGTCAGAACCTCGATGCGGCTGCTCGTCGGGGTCGACGCTGAAATCGTCGGAGCCGTCGGTGCCACGGTGTCGACCGTGACCGACAGCGCCGTCGACGCGCTGCTGGTTCCTCCGGAGTTCGTCGCCTTGGCCGTCAGCGAGTGGTTGCCTTCGGTCAACGCGGTCGTGGTGAGGCTCCAGGCGCCGCTCGCATTCGCGGTCGCGGTACCGACCTGCGTCGAGCCATCGAACACCTTCACGGTGCTGTTGGCCGCCGCGGCGCCGGTCAGGGTCAGCGTACTGTCGTTGGTGATACGGTCGCCGGCCACGCCGCTGTCGGTGGAGAACGTCGCGATCGTCGGAGCGGTGGGAGGCGTGGGCGTCGATCCCCCCGTATTGCCGTTGCCCGCCGATGAGGGCGTGGGAACGTTCGGATCATTATACGTCACGACGATGTTGCTGTAGTCGACAGCGGTCGAATATTTGACTTGCTCGGGATATCCCTCGTACACGCCCAGCTTCAAATACTGGCCGCCGGTCTCACTGCCCAACTTGCCGTGATAATCGACGATCTGGATGCCATCACGCCAGATCTGCAGGAAGCCGGTTGAATCGGTAGAGAAATTGGCCTTGATCTGGATATCATACGCGTGACCGCGCACGATCTGGTTCGGATCCGAATAGACCAGCCCGCCCCCCGAATTTTGATTGGCCAGGATCGTCATCTTGTCGCCGAGGAGTTGGATCGAGAACGGGATTCCCGCATCCTCGTGCATCTGCGCCAGCGAAAGCCACGCGACATTATTGATCTGCCCGGGCTCGACGGTCATCGTGAAGCTTGCGTTGAAGACCTGTTGGTCGAGCGCGTTGGTGGCCGTCAGGATTTCGGAACGCGCTGTGCCGTCCTCACCCCACACGTCGCCGGGCCGCACTTCCATCCGGATGGTGTGAGAATCAGGGTTGGTCAGACTCCAGGCCTTGTTGCCATTCTCGACGTACCATCCCTGCCCGTCGACCTTGATCGGGTTCGACCAATTGTCGCTGGCCGGCCTGAAATCCGTGACGCTCGGCACCACTTTCACCGACATGGGATCGGAAGCTGCGCTGGTGCCCGTCGTATCGGTCGCGGTAGCGGTCAGGCTGTGGGTCGTGTCGGAGAGCTTCGGGGTCTCGAACAGCCAGATACCTGAACTGTTCGTCGTGACGGTGCCCAGAAGCGTCGATCCGTCGTAAACTTTCACAGTCGAATTCGCATCGGCAGTACCCGATAGCGTAATGACGTTCGCGTCGGTGATTCCGTCGCCGAGGGTGCCGCTGTCGGCATAAAAGCTTTTGATTACCGGCTTATTGGCCATATTTTACTGCCTCCGAAGATTGTTCAAATCCGAGTGGATCCTTGCGTCAGCCGAGATGTGCCGCCGTGCCGACCGATCCGTTGGAGAGATTGTGGGGTCCCGCACGTCCATGAAGCGAAACTGTCCGTCGTGGCCGCGTCGTAGGCGTCTGCCAAACTTTTCAAGGCTTCCCGCTGTTGGAGGAGAACGAGCGGATTACGGCAGTGTCCTCAGCAACTGAAGTTATTGTGGCCAAACTGCATCTCCTTTCTGGATACTCGATGGATACTTGCAGTGATCGGCGATCGGACCGGCGCTCAAATTTCAACTGTTCCGGGCAGCGACGCCAGTTGCGCTTTACAATTCGCGTTTGGTCGATTGCAGGGAGCTTTTTTGAGACGATGGTTTGGTCATTCTTGGGAGGCTTTGCGATCAAACTTGTCATCGGAACCGCGCAGCGAATGCGTGCTTGGTTGCGCCCACAATGGGAACTCGATCGCCGCGCAGCAGAACAAGACGCGCCGTTTAAGTCGGCCTACCTTCTATTATCGGATTAAACAGAGGGCGATTGGGCGATTGTGCTAACAAAAATAATGGATCGACTAATTTCCTGAATAACCCTGCGCGTGAACTCAATGTCGTGGACGGACACGATCATTATCGTTGCCTGTTGTCGCGTCGCACGTAAGCGGTGTTTTGCCCGCACCTTTTCCTGACGTTTACGATCGGCGAGTGTG